>Ga0102936_1000148_pt1 | contig 26634 bp, 47 predicted proteins | sample SalPon2_A_H2O_MG_FD_78502 | JGI IMG/M metagenome (GOLD analysis project Ga0102936, IMG submission 78502) | Salt pond water microbial communities from South San Francisco under conditions of wetland restoration - Salt Pond MetaG R2_A_H2O_MG | ecosystem: Environmental > Aquatic > Non-marine Saline...
TTCGGCAGTCTCGTATCGAATGGAGTCTGACACAGAGTATCCCGCCGGTACATAGAGTGTTGCAGACTCACCCGTAGGATTTGAGCGCAGCGCACTTCCAAGATTGTCGTATACCGGTCTCTGGGTTGAGAACGTCATAAACGGTGTTGTGTCGACTGCAAGATCCTGAGGATACCTAAGGTCGACCACTCCGGTGTGACTCTGCTCTCTTCTTTGAAGGTCTGATATCGCCATAGGAGATAAATAACTCGATGTAAACTAATAGTACTCGGTTATTTATATGGCTTACCGTGGTAAATTCACACCAAAACATCCGGAGAAGTATATCGGTGACGTTAAGAATATCGTGTATCGATCACTCTGGGAGAGAAATACCTTTCGTTGGATAGACACAAGTACATCGATTCAATACTGGGTATCAGAGGAATGCGTGATACCCTATGTCTGTGAGACTGACAACAAGGTTCATCGATACTATATGGATCTTTGGTTTCAGACAGTCAAGGGAGACACGTACATCGTTGAGATCAAACCTAAGGGTCAGACTCAACCTCCTAAGACGCCTAAGCGCAAGACGCGTCGATACATTAAGGAATCGCTTACATACGTTAAGAATCAGAGTAAGTGGAAGGCGGCATCGGAGTTCGCTCTTGATCGCGGTTGGAAGTTTGAGGTATGGACCGAAGATACACTCAAATCACTTGGAATTAAAATCATTAAGTAATATTATATATTCCCTGCTCGCCGACAACTATATTATTATATCACAGAACTTTGATTCTGTAAATTGCTCTTTGATAGTATAAATAGATCAGAACTACTTGAGAGGAAGGACGTAAATGTCACTCTTTACAGAACTACAAGCGGCGGCCTTCCGCGAGGGACTCAATCCTCGTACAAAGAAGGCGCGCGAGTGGTTTCGCAAAAAGGCTCGCGGACTCACTGATGTTAACAAGTTGGATCTTATATCGGACGATCGACTGACGCAGAGAAACGCGCCGCGCCCCGGTAAGATGTTTATGTTCTTTTATGATCCGAAGACAAAAGAACAGCTACCGTACTACGATACGTTTCCTTTGATTCTATACGTCGAGTCTGCACCGGGTGGATTCTATGGCATGAACATGCACTATCTGCCGCCACCGGCTCGAGCAAAGCTGTTTGATTCTCTGCTTGAGACAGCGAATAATAAAAAGTATGATGACTCGACGAAGTTAAACATCAGTTATTCAATACTCAAAGGAACCGCAAAGTATTCTGCATTTCAACCGACGTTCAAACGATATCTGTCGGGATACGTAAAGTCCAAAGTCGTCGAGGTCGATGCACCCGAGTGGCCGATCGCACTCTTTCTTCCGACCGAATCGTTTAAGAAGGCGGGAACGAGAACCGTGTGGTCCGACTCAAGGAAAATGATCTAACATGAGTAGCATAGACGAACTTAAGGCTACGTTCTCTGCGGGGTTTGCTCGATCCAATCGTTATCGTACCTTTTTCGAGAGTACGGAATACGATCCACGTGCTCTTGATGTTATGTGCGATTCTGTAACGTTGCCGGGTCGTCAGATCTTTAGTGAGGATGTGACGACGTCTTTGAAACAAAAACAGATAGCATATCAATTTGGTAATGAAGATGTATCGATTTCGTTTCTTTTAACTAACGATTGGACCGCCTGGGACTTTATCTACGATTGGCAAAAGACGATCGTTATTGGTATAGACAATCTTACGGAGTTTAACGTTGGGTTCAAGGAAGAGTATGTCAGGGATATACTGATTGAACATTTGAACTCTCAGAACGAAGTAATGAAACGATTTAGGCTAATGAATGCCTATCCCACACAGCTCGACTCGATTGAACTTAGTAATGGTTCCGAGAACGAAGTGATACGTGTAAACGCAACCTTTGCATATGACAACTGGAAACTTGACGGAGAATAATTATGGCTCTTCCTAAACTAAATGCTCCTAGCTATGAACTGACGATTCCCTCTCTGAACAAGACGATCACATATCGACCGTATCTTGTTAAAGAGGAAAAGATTCTTATGATGGCCATGGAATCGAACGACGATCGTCAGATGATTCGAGCAATCAAGGACGTGATCTCTGCGTGTACGAACGATACGGTCAACACGGGTCACATCACTATGTTTGACATGGAGTACATCTTTACACAACTTCGATCAAAGTCGGTCGGTGAGACCGTTCAAGTATCAATGAAGTGCGAGGAGTGCGAGACGGCAAACGAGGTTTCGATCGATCTTAATGATGTTCGTGTATCGAGCACAGAGGAGGTATTCGATACGATTGATCTCACCGATACGGTCGGCGTAAAAATGAAGTATCCCTCGGTCGATTCGGTACTCAACTCACGAACCGATCAGAATTCTAATAACGTTGAGAAGATCTTTGGTCTACTTATTGAGTGTATCGATTCGATCTACTCTGGCGAGGAGATCTTTGATGCGTCATCACAATCACGGCAAGAACTTTCTGAGTTCATCGAGTCTCTCAACTCTGAACAGTTCGCGCGTGTACGTAAGTTCGTAGAGAACATTCCTGCGACGGAACTTCCGGTTTCGTTTCAGTGTACGAACTGCGGACATAAGAACGACACGACACTTCGAGGTCTGGCAAATTTTTTCGGATAGCCCTTTCTCACGATAACCTTGTGAATCACTTTAAGACGAACTTTTCAATGATGCAGCATCATAAGTACAGTCTTACTGAGCTTGATGAAATGATACCGTGGGAAAGGGAGGTCTACATCACGATGCTTGTGGACCATATTCAACAAGAGAACGAAAAGCTCCGACATAAGGGCACACGGTAGACATGGATAAGATTTCAGACGTTACTCAAGAACTGCAGGCTCTAAATCAAATCACTGCGCTCAACAACGAAGAGCTTATTGGTATCGGCGCATCGCTCGAAACCATTAGTTCCGATGTATCGAGTCTATACGGAATGCTGCTTGATACATCATCGAGTTCTCTTGAGGAACGTCGTGAACAGAAGCGCCAGAACGAACAGATGCTGGCGGCGCTGCAGGGACAACCCGGCGGAGGTGCAACCGAAGGTTCGACAGGAGGTGACGAAGAGGACGGCGGGAGTGGACTGCTTGGCGGTCTAGGACTTGCCGGTGCCGGTGCTGGAATTGGCGCAGCGGGTTTCGGCGCTCTTCTAGCCGGAGGAGGTTTTCTTCTCGATAAGATGATGGAGATCGACGGTGAACTGATTAAACAGAACGTTGTCGCACTGTTATCCATACCAGAAGAGGTATCCGGCGGTTCACTAGGATTCCTTGCCGAAGGAGGCGCATTCGGTGTCGCTATGACTGGTCTTGGTGTGGGCCTTGCTGCCTTTGCTCTGGGATCTGGTGTCGCCGCCGCAGTTAACTATTTTACCAAGGACAGCAACTTTGCACAAACCGTCAAAGAGAATGTGAAAACACTTCTCTCGATTCCTGATGCCATCGGCGGTAATCTCAGTATGTTGGCCAAGGGTGGTACATTCATCGCCGCAATGACGGGTCTCGGTATTGGCCTTGCAGCATTCGGTGTTGGATCCGCCGTTGCCGGTCTATCAGACGCACTTAATAGTTTTATGAATCCCGACTTTGCTCAGTCGATTAAGGATAACGTCATAACGCTGTTGTCCATATCAGATGTGGTCGGAGGAATCGGTGGAGCTCTTATGAAGGGCGGTACCTTCTTTCTCGCTATGACGGGAATCGCCGCTGGTCTCGCAGTCTTTGGTGCAGGTTCGTCAGTTGCTGGTATCGGTGGTGCGATCGCAGACTTTCAGAATCCGGCATGGGCGCAGTCGATCAAGGACAATGTAATTACACTGATGTCGATCGAGGATGCTCTTGGAGGCAAGCTCGCGGCGTTCGGCGAGTCGGGCACATTCTTAGCGATTATGACTGGCATTAGTACTGGTCTTGCTGTATTCGCAACGGGTCAGGCGGCAACGGGTATCGCTCAGACTATCAGTAGCAAAGACTGGACTCAGACACTGAAGGCAAACGTAGCGTCTCTCTTGTCAATCACTGATATGCTCGATGGTGGTGGAGAGGATTCCAAGGCCGGCAGATTTGCGGCGGGTATGGCAAAGATCGCCGCAGGACTTCTTGCCTTTACGGGTGCAAAAGCAATCGGAATGCTCGGATCGGTAGGAGAAAAGGTTCTTGGATTCTTCGGAGCCGACTCTCCCTTTGATCAGATCATGGATGTCGCTGATAACTCCAAGAAACTAATGCGCGGTGCAAACGCGATTGAAAAGATTGCGAATGCATTAAACAAGTTTAGTTCTATCGAGGTTTCTGCTGGAGACTTCGACTTTGAGAAACTTGCACAGAATCTTGGTCGATCAATTCCGTTAATTCAAAAGTTATCACAGGGTGGTGTATACGATGCGGGTTTCTTCGGTGGAGCTAAGATCGATTTTGGTGCCGGTCTTCTTGATCCATCACTTAAACTTGACGAACTTGCTAAGCAAGTCGCAAAGGCTAACTTTGTTCTGGGTCGATCAACCACACCGCCGAGTTCCATTGGGCAAGACTCTGGCGAAGCCTCGGGCGGTGCCGGAGTCAAGCCACTGAGTACCGATCGTAGACCCAGCGGACAGCTTGGTATGGCAGCAGAAGAGAAGCAGGCTCTTGAGTCAGAACGGAGTAATGGTGCCGGAGGCGGTAACGTCAACGTTCAAAACAACTCGTCGACCAACGTAACGAATAACAGCTCGAATGTAGTGAAACCTCTAAACGGGCCGACGAGACCACCACGATCAGCAAGAGACGTTCAGTTTGCGAACGACTTCTAGTTCTATATAACATAAAACCCCTCCGTGCAGAGGGGTTTGGCTTCTTATATTGCCTTAGGCAATCGACCCGAGCTTAACTCACTTCTGGCGTAAGCCTGGTCTTTCTTGTACTCTACCCGCGTCCATGTTTGGAGAGCAGAATCTTTCGGTCTTGTTGGACTGATTGACACCGCTTCCATCAGGACACGACCAAATGAATCTACATTGATCATGGTTCTCTCCTATTGATGTAAAACGATGCTTTTTAAGGCGAGCGCCCCTGTCTTTCCCAGGTGCCAGGTCCAGAACTGATCTTGCCGGGTATATTTATACAAAAAACCCCTCCGTTGCAGAGGGGTCAAGACACTTTTTATTGTTTTATTTTTATTATTAGATCGGCGGGATAGTTAGTCCTGAGCAGCTAACTTAGCGAAGTAGCTCAGAGTGTCGTCGTCGCCTTCATCATCATCATCATCACTATTACCAACGGATGGTGTGGGCGCAGAGGTTTCTACGGCACTCTCAGAGGACTTAAACGATGGACCACTCGATGTCTCGTCCAGTGAGATCGACTCTGCCGTCGTTAGTGTGTCCTCCGAACCCTCGCCGAGTACGCGATGCAGCTTAGTCTTGAGTTCCGAGTACGACTTATAGTTCTTCTCGTCGTTGAACTCCTTGAGCGAGTACATACGGTTGTACACACCCTCGAGCTCGTCATCATCACCACCGAGCAGTGCAGACTGCGACGCGAACTCTGACTTGTCGTAATTACGATATCCCTCGACGTTACGAATCTTCAGCTTGAAGTCAGCACCCTCCCAGAAGTCAAACGGATCGATTGGATCCTCGTCCTCAAAGTTCGGCTGCATGATATCCATGATCTTGTCAAAGATCTTCTTGCCGTACTGATACAAGAACACCTTGCCCTCGTTCTCAGGATTAGCCGGATCCTTCACAACATAGATATTGGACACGTAGTGAAGGCGACGTTTACGATCGCGAGCAGTCTGCTTGTCCTCTTCACGACCAGAGTTCCAGAGCACCGAGTTTGCTTCAGATACCGGATCGTTTTGACCGATGGACGTCAGTGAGCGCTCGATGTACCAGAGACCCGTAGGACCCTTGAAACCATGATCCCAGTAACGCACCCAGGGAAGTTCCTCTCCGTCAGGAGCAGGAAGAAAACGAATCACCGCGTAGCCGTTACCAGACTTGTCGACCTGTGGCTTCCAGATACGATCGTCACCGTACTTATTCTTTTGTCCACCACCAGAGTTGATCTTCTCTGCCTCTTGGACCAGCTTCTCGATATTACGACCGCGATTCTTTTTAAGATTTGAAAAACCCATACTTCTATATCCTTTTATATTGCTGTAGTGTAGTGCTGAATTATATTCAACGTATCTATTATATCAATAAAGTATCATGATGTAAATATCCGAAGTACGACTTGCCGCATACGATCTTTATCAAATCGAAGCAGCAGGCCGTACTTGCGAATGCGTTTTGAGAGATCCGGCCATACGATCGTTTCACTTATCGTACGATCGGCTCTTCTCATAAAACCCGTAAGCCGATCAAGAATCACGACGGTCTCAAGTGAGATCTCGTCCTGTAGAAACTTCTCGATCACCAGCGGATAGTTATTATTACCCTCGCCGCGAGCCTTAAGCATCTCGTCAAAGGTATCAATCTCCTCAGCGAGTTTATTTATATCCTGTTCAAAGCTGTATGATAGAGACTGCTGACGTCGTTGCCACTCTGTGTACTTGTCCTCGTCCTGCAGCATATCACCAACCCAGGTCTTATCGGCTGCGGTGAACTGAGCGGTAAAAAAATCAATCAACTCTTTTGGTTCATCGAACTTGCGTCCAAGCTTAGCAAAGTGGTACTTATCGCGACGCTTAAAGAATGATTGCGGTTTTGCGGATGTCTTAAAGTTGTACTTTGGAGCCTCGTACGAGTCCGACTCAAAGTGTAGCTTCATCGCCATGTAGTACTTATACACATCATACGGTTCCATACACCTCATATCGGCAGACTATTGCCTCCTCCCTTTACAAGATTTGAACTCATAGCCTCAACCTCGATCTTCTCACGAATGACAGGTGAGATGAGTTTACTCACGTCCATAGGATCGATCGTGCGTTCCTCGCAGATGTGTAGTATCGCATCCATATAGGTCATATCTGGATAATCAGATATGCAGTCCTCCACCATCTTAGAGAATCGTTTCTTTGTCAGAACGATGTCCTCGATATTCTCTTCTTCAGTCATTCATTCCCACCTATAGAATATGTGATCGTCGATGGATACCGTCAGAACCTTGGTCAGATTCCACGACGGACTAACATCGATCGAGTGATAGTGAGTGGCACCGTCGGTCACGTCGTATCCAACGTCATAGAGATAGTACGCGTGTGCAGCCTGATAGCGCGCCTTGTGCCAGGCCGTCTCGTCTCGAGGTTCATCACTCTTACCGTCGCAGTACCAGGAGAACTGACACTGGCCGATACGAATCGGCGCACCGGGCGGATCGTTGAACCTCTGTTGATGCACTACGTCGCATATCTCATCGGGGTATCTCGTGTCCTCTACGCGATTCAAGACTACCTGTGCAGTGGCAACCTGACCCAGTTCAGACTGATCTCGAGCCTCATGATAGACGTTCAGTGCCAAACATTCTTGCTGATCCGCGGAAATACTCGACATCATGAACGACATCACAAGGGAAGCAAGTGCATCGTTCAATGTTACTTACTCTCCACTCGCAGCAGAATGGTATCCGCATTGATTCGACCGGACGGTTCACTGGTCTTTGTCGACAGTTTCTTCCACTCCTTGTCAATCTGATTGACCGTCTTCTTAAGTACGATCGGCAAGAAGTCGTCGGGTTTACGCAGTCGAGTCTTTCGAGAGGTCTCGGGATCGAAGTTCTGAATGGTCGTACCCTTGATCTCAAACCCGTTCGCCGAGAGTGTTGTGTACTCGCACAGCTCACGATTCTTGACGTTGAACGTATAGAGTCGAAAGGCACCGGGGACCGAAAGAGGATCGACCGACACCAACTTGTAGTTGACCTTGTCCTCCTTGAGGTACTTAAGATTCTTGATCTGTTTATCGGCCGTACGGGCCTTCGGTGTACGCTTCTTGCGTGTGGCCTTTGACGCTGCCTGAATCTTGTCGAGATCGGTGAGCATGCGCTCGCATACGTCAAGACGTCGCTTAAGTTCCTTACGGCTCAGATGAGAGTATCCCTCGACGAGATCCTTGTCCTTCTTACTGTAGGCACCCTCGTACTCGTCTCTCATGAACTGAATACGGTCCTTCAGATACGGAGCGGACGCACCCTTAAGCTCGTGTTTCTGAAAGAGAGTGTACAGATCGATGTCGGTGGTCTTACCCTCGATCCACTCGTCCTCAAGATAGTCGATCTCATAGCCAATGGTACCATCGACTTTACGACGCATCAGCTCCTGAGGAGACACGACCTTACGTTGAGCCTTGGCTTCCTCTGCCTTCTTGCGAGAATCGATGATCTGCTGACCGGGCTCGATCAAATCGTAAAAGTACTGATACACGCGCTCCGGATACTCCTGATACGGATGTTCGAACTCAAGATCGTGATTGAGCCAAAAGATCGCAGCACCCTTTCCGTTGTACATAGAGAAGTGGTACTCGGAGTTCGTAAGAATGGCCTGCGCTTGCTTCTTAGAGAACGTCTTACGAACGTACTCCTTACATAGCTTCGAGATATCCTTCTGATCGACCTCCTGATAAAAGAACTTACGACACATGTCGAAACCGCGATCAAGAGGGCACGCCTTGAGTCCAGTCTTCGGACGCTTAGGCGCAGCCTTCTTCTTGGGCGTCGGTTTCTTCTTTAACAGATTGCCTTGAGCCATTCAATCACTCCTTTGCGATTAACTATGGTATCCATTATACACTAGTCAAGGTAGTATGTAAATAGCTACGTTTTAGCAGTTCGTTTCAAAAGATGGCTCTTTGGTACCGTAATGTCTCTCTTACTGCAGACGTTCTCAAGAACGCATTCTGAACATCGAGGATTACGACTAGTGCAGATCTGTTTTGCGTGGCTGATAAGCTGGATGTGAGCGCCATACTTATACTGATCTGGAGTCGTGTCGTTGACGGTAATGCTTGCATTAGTCTCGTTAACTGAGTCGGCCCAGCCCAGTCTCCATAGTAGCCTAAACACATGCGTATCGACCGCGATGTTTGGAGCACCGAACACAAACCTCATCACAATGTCGCTGCTCTTTTTTCCGACTCCTGGTAGCTTCATGAGTTCTTTCTGAGAGGAGGGTACCACACCTTCGTATTCATCGATGATCATACGCGAAGCTGCGAGGATGTTCTTACTCTTATTCTGATAGAGTCCTGCGGGTCTGATGGCGTCGATGATCGTTTCACGGTCGAGCTTAACCATATCATATGGGTTATCTGCTATGGAAAATAGTTGACGAGTTGCCTGTGCCGTACGCGCGTCTTTACTCTGAGCACTAAGCATAACGCTAATCAGACTGATGTAAGGATCATGGTGAATCTTAGTCTTTGGCTTAAGATTCGCATACTCTGGATACTCTTTATTGAGCTGCTCGTATATGTATACGATCTCAGAATCGGTCTTCATATCAATTCGTCTCTTAGGATTATGGTGGGACCACGAGGACTTGAACCTCGAACCAACAAATTATGAGTTTGCTGCTCTGACCGATTGAGCTATAGTCCCAGTGATATTGGCGCCCCGAGGAGGATTTGAACCTCCGACCTACGGATTAGAAGTCCGTTGTTCTATCCTGCTGAACTATCGGGGCTATAAATCTCAGTCGAATTCTTGAGGGTCAATCGACGGGTACGTGTGAATCTCAAATCCGTGATACGGTCCCTCAACATTAAGAATTCCATCGGCCGAATATTGAGCAAGATCTACTTTTGCGTCCTCAAGCTTTTCCTCGGTGACCGCAAACTGCCGATCGTCAGGTAGATGGATAAGATAGATCATGAATATTCCTCTTCACTGTATTGGAAAGTCCATTATATACCAATGAACGGCTGATGTAAACCCTATCGAGGTAGGAGATCAAACTGTTCCATGAGCTTACGCTTGACGCGCATATTAGGATGGCGGTACCGAGGGCACTTATCGAACCCGATCATCTCTGCTACCTCAACCACTGCGCCGGATCGGCATTGACCTACAACACAGTGAACAAGGACGTCACGATCTTCTTCCAGAGCCTTAACAAGTAGGGACGCAATACTTTTTCCTTGTTCATCGGAAATGAGTGCCTCCTCGGGAAAATACCGAGTTGGCTCATCTGCGTCAAGAAACTCGAACACGTGCCTCGAATAAAATACATCCTCAACCGGCTCAGGTGGTATATCGGCAGGATCAACAATCTGAATAGCCGCTGCGCCGAGAGGATCAAGCCGATGGTTGCCCCTACGAAAGTCATCCCAAGAGCAATTCTCGATCTTTGGCATTACTGACAGAGATCCTCATACTTGGTCGTGTAGACACGATGTTCGCTCTTATCGTACGAGCGGTCGTTATTATCGGTTGTATTCTTCGGTTTCAGAACCTTGGCAATTTTATTAAACATATCTTGTTACCTCTATGTTGGTTCGGGAGCGTGGATTCGAACCACGATTCACAGATTCAAAGTCTGTTGTCCTGCCGTTAGACGACTCCCGAGTCGAATAAAGTGACCGACTTCCCAGGCGTCCCTGAGACGATATCCGTTTATTCGGATCGACAAGGTGCGCTTGCAGTGCAGAGGCGTGTCCGGTTCTAAACCTATTGTGGTGGGTCGTGCAGGATTCGAACCTGCGACCAGCGGATTAAAAGTCCGATGCTCTACCAACTGAGCTAACGACCCTAACGTTGGTCGGAGATGTAGGATTCGAACCTACGACCCTCTGCTCCCAAAGCAGATGCGCTACCAGACTGCGCCAATCTCCGTATTGTATATGGTGCCGGATCACGGATTCGAACCGCGGACCTTCGCTTTACAAGAGCGCTGCTCTGGCCATCTGAGCTAATCCGGCAATATTGGCCGAGGGTGAGGGATTCGAACCCCCGAAGCGTTTTACCGCTTGCTCGATTTCAAGTCGAGTGCAATCAACCAGACTCTGCCAACCCTCGAATTATTTGGCTGCCCGAGCAGGACTCGAACCTGCGACATAGTGATTAACAGTCACTCGTTCTACCAACTGAACTATCGGGCATTGGTGATTTATTTATACAGTCGGATCAAAGACATTCACCGAATCAAGAATGAACGATCGCCATGCTTCCTTCTCAAGATCGTACACACGGACCGACTCGTTCGTCTGTGCGGTCGTATTGCCGTCGCTCTTTGGGTGGTGCTCACTTGGAACGAGATCCATATTCAAAGTACAAAGCATGGTTCGTTCTGTTCCGTCTTTCTTTGTAAAGGTGACCTCACACCGACCTTTTCGAAGACGCTCAAGGTACCAGTCCTTAATCTCTTCCATGACGATGTCACGCTTCTTCTGAAGCTGCTCTACGGTTTCAGACATTATGTAGTCTCCTTTGACGTATTTTCACGCATGTACTCGAATGAGCGATCAACGAAGTAGTCGACCATACCCATCAGAGCCTCGACGTCCTTCTCACGAAGAACAACCTGGCCCTTGGAATTCATCCGCTCCTGAAGCAAGTCGCGGATACCATCACCACTGGTTCCCTTGGGATACTCAAGTACCTTCATTATACAAGCTCCTTTTCGTATTCTTTGAGCTGTGTAATCGCGTCGATCCACTCGTTAGTGCGACGCTCGGTTTCTGCACGACTGTACTCACCGTCAGCAGACAGAGCAGCAGGGTCGCCCATTGCCTCGAGAGCCTCACGAATCTCTACAATGTCGTGCGTAAGATCGAGAGGGTCCGCGCCGAACAGGCTTCGCTTAAGGTTGATTCGATCAATATGCTGAACGAGTGCCTTCATCTTGTAGCTCCTTTCCTTAACTGTTGAATCTATTATATCAAGTAGTTGGAGCCATGTATATAGTTTATTAGATCCATTTAGGAACAAACTCTGTTCTTGACGGGAACTAATGGCCGCGGCGCATGGTCGCATACTCCTCGGGGTCACCTTCCTGACCTAGTGGCACCGCGTTCGATTTGTGCATCTGGGCGATACCCTTGATATACGTGCCTGTGTACCGCGGAACCTCTCGTTTCGCTGTTGCTTCCTTTGACCGACGCCGAGTCATGACCGACGGAGCGTACTTTGCATCCGTCTCACGCTCGTACCTCTTGTTTACAGTGATATCACTCGCCTTCGGCTGAGGCCGCACAGACGAAGCCTTACGCGCACCAAATTTCCAGTCGACATAGTCATCAACTGAGCCAAAGCACATCCACCGGTTGTTGCTCTGCTTCATCCTCTTATTGTAGACTCGAAACTCTTCCATGAGCTCACGACGTCTCTTTTCAGTAATACGCTTAGTCTTCTTCATTTGCTCAGTAGCTCTCAACGTTGATCATTAGCCGTGGCATTGTACCATCTCGTTCACAGGCATAGATGAAGTGGTGATACTCTTTGATGTCAAGACCCATAATTTCGTGGAGACACCGAGCTGGCTCATCCGAGACGATAATGTCTTGTGCTGCTGCCTCGGGTACGTCCCATGCACCGTAGTGCGTGACCTCGTTATCACGGCTATCTCTACGAGGAAGGCCAATTAGTTGCATGTTGACTGTACTATACATAGTTCTATTCTCATCTGAGGTGGTTATCAAAAGTCAAGCTCTCGATCAATCTCATCAATCACATCATCAACCTCACGAGTAAAATACAGATCCCAGTCGTAGTCAGGATGGCGAACATAATCTACTGCGTCTCGCAGCAGTTCCAGTAGGCGATTGCGATCTCGGATCATCCATCGCAGTGTCGCCGCTGCCTCCACAGGAGAAACCACTTCGAAGTTGCCCTCGGCAAGATCCTCTGGGGTTCGAGCTCGTAGGATATCTCGCTTGTTATAGTCCCAGTAGTCTTCAGTCATTCGCATGGTGTCTGCCTTTTCTGTTTGCCGTCCCATTCAATTTACACCTATCAAGAGAAAAGCACGGCGAGCTGAGTCATGCACTCATTGCACTTTGATAGGAGAAGCAAAACAACCCCGAGAGCCATTGTAATTGCTGAAAAAATATAAAGTGCCTTGATCATATTGTTCACCTTCTTGCCTTAATTCCACTCGTTGTCGAATCGAACAGTCTCGGCATACGCGTCGGTAATACCAATTCCATCGGCAAGCGCACGAACCTCATTGTCTGACGAGTACATGACACGCTCGTCAAAGGCATCCATTGCCCGTACGGTCCGCTCGTCCTCTGTCGCATTACGGACCACCTTTCGGCTCTTGGCTTTCAGCTTAGTACGAAAGGTAACGTTCTTACCTCTTTGTACCTTCTCTGCTGCCTGCTTAATCAATGACAAGCGATCGACCTGAGGCTCAAGCTCACCAAACTCAAGCGCGAACATAACACGCCCAATGGTCTCAAGATCACGATTACGGCGCGCGTCATCGATGGAAGAATCAGACGCAACCTCATTGTATAATGCACGAAGACTCTCGGTATTCATTTTAAGCAACCTCCTTAATCGGCTCTAGGCTCAAGAGACTAGCATCTACCTTCCAGCGAGTCATACCCACCTGTACGCTGACTGTGCGAGGATTGACTTTAGTGACGACGCCGTCGATCTGCTCACCGCGCTTTCCGATGAAGTACACGTAGTCACCGACCGCGAACTTGCGACTGCTCATACGAGAGATACGCTTTTGCTGGTCGTTGATTGCGTCAATAACGTCGCGCATGTCGTCGAAGTTGTCGATGTCGCGAATGGTTGCGATCAGATTGTTCTTAGTCATCTGGTTCATGATATAGTCCTTCTTCCTTTCCTTAACTGTTAGATCTATTATACTGATAAGCTCCGGCTATGTAAATAGCCAGAGCCAAATTCTTTTAGAACAATTTGTTCTATCGATATAACGTTAAGTTCTAGAGCGCAGTTCGCGAACCACCTCGTCATGGACCTCCCAGAGCTCGTCCGTCTTGAGCGTTTTGTACCACTCACGCCGAAGCTGCTCCGGCGTCTGTACGGGCTTCATGGTATCCTTAACCATCTCAGACCACTGCTTGTACATATCATCGAATGTGGGAATCATCTTTAATTATCTCCATAATATCGCTGGCGTCCAGACAGTCAGACTCGTAGTAGACCGCATTATCGACATCGGCCAACCAAATAAGCTCCATTACTAGGAAGAGATCGTGCCAGTGGCTTTCGTCCAGAGAGTCGCGTAGATCAGCCACTTCGTCGAGTGAATCACACGTCCAAAGCTGCTGGGCCAGCCACTTCTGTCGATTGTTAAGTCCAAACAGACTGATTACTGATGACATGACTGTTCCGTCCTATTGCCGTCTCGTTTCTATAATCCTATCAAGCCCCATCCATGATTTGCTATCGCATTCGTAATGATAGCAAGACACGTACATAAATGAAGTATGATCCAGACCGTACGAATGATCGCAACAATATCTGCTTTACGATCGTCGTCAAACTCCTTTGAGCCGATCGCCTTACACCAATATTTCCATGCTCTCTTCATATTTATCTATTATACACAGTTCTATGACAAATGTAAACTGCTTCGGTACTCACGATAGACAGACTGTATCTCCTTGAGCTTTTTAGTATCCTTACGACGCTGATAGACCATCGAGAGGATGTCGATCATAACGTTCTCGTGATCGGATCCGTAAAGGTCGACGAGTTTGAAAACATCGTCGGACGTGATTGTACCGTCCTCTATCGCAATAGAGATTATCTTATTTAGGTAGTGATGAGCATTGACACTCATCGGTGTTCTGCCACTCGTACGTTCTCATAGTTCATAAACCGATCGACGAGAGTTGTATCGATCGGTTTATGTATTACAAAGCTATGATCGAAGTTGTTTGAGAATATCTTGTACCAGTATCCATTCCACTGACGTACGATCTTCGGTTTAACACGAGGTGCTTTTTGATCCGGTCGTACATACGTGTCGGTCTTTGACTCAAGATTCGTTGACCAGAACGAATCTATTCCCCAGAGGTGTACGTCGCTATGATCGGAGTAACTTATGATCGAGTACACCGTTGCATGTTGCGCGGAGTTCATGGACAAGTTACGAGATATGGTACGATCCTTGTCGAGATCCATGACTGCTTCGACTTTAACTCTCTTGTCCCTCCAGTTCTCATCGAGCTTATCGGCTTGTTCTGCCGCACGTGTTGAGAGCAGGAGAGGAGCCGCCGGTTCATATCCCTTAAGTATAACCTTTATCGCTGCAACATCTATCACAGACGTAAAGTGTGGACGAAAGGATGGGTCCGATAAGTTACAGCCGGCAAACACATCGGTCTCTGGCCAGGCGTCACGGTTAAACAATCGAATCGACGGTCCATTACCGAGAATGTGTATTGCCATACCGTAACTCCAGAAAAAAGTGGCCGCTGATTTGTTACACTGGTTCAGCGACCAAAACCTCGATAGACTCAGCTGCCATTGGCAGTAAGTTCAATGCCGGTCCTTTGGATAATAAGGAAGGACCGAACCAAAAACCCCATCAGGCTCAAGCAGCCTGAGCGTATACCTCGTCATTGGCAGGTATTGTCGTTTGCTTCTTCGATCGGGTAAACCCAATCCTAACGGCTTCAGCATTGCCGATTCTCCACGATGATTCGTCTGCCTCGTCGAAACCATAGCGCCCCCATAGAATAGTGGTGGAGGCGGCGGGAGTCGAACCCGCGTCCGAGTCATCTCACCATCGCTTCATCGAATTCAGAATATTTATAATTTGAAAGAACAGAGTCTATTATAACAAAGGTGGCACCGATTGTAAACCTCTCAAGTATAAATAGACATGAATTCACAACACACATAAAGAGGCGATAAGAATGAGGTTAGTGGCACGTTTTCTCGTTGCTGCTGGCTTTGTAATGTTTACATCTCTTGCGATGGGTCAGGAAGATAACGAGCCCATCGTAACCGAGTCGACTTCGACCAGTACTGTTACCACACGTGGTAAGACGGAAACAACCGTCAAATCTCCACCCAACTCTGCGATTTCTCCTGGAATCAATGTTAACAATTCGGACCTCTGTACGGTTGGCGTATCCGGTGCGGTTCAGACTCAGATTCTCGGTATCTCTGGCGGCAAAACCGTTCGTGATCTGAACTGCGAACGACTCAAGAACGCCAAGATTCTCTACGATATGGGCATGAAGGTTGCTGCCGTCTCGACCATGTGTCAGGATGAACGTGTGTTCAAGGCCATGAAAATGGCAGGCACTCCTTGTCCGTACGAGGGTAAAATCGGTGATGAGGCCAAAAAACTTTGGGAAGAAAACCCAGAGATGAAACCAACGGAAGGAGGTCCACCCGATGGTAAGAAGTCATTCCTTGCTGGTGCTGGTATCGGCGGTCTTCTTATGTTCCTTCTTCTCTAATACGAGTAAGGCACAACTCGATGATCTTCGCGACGACCCGTCGGCAACGGAGCATTATATTCCGGACGATGGATACGTCGAGGTGCCGCTCGATTTTGAGTTTCCGTTCTATGGACGAACATTCACAAACTCGTGGATGTTCTCGAATGGTGTAGTTGGATTTCTTGATCCAACTCAGGAACCGCATCAAGGTAACTACGGATTTTGTTGTCAAGGATATGACAATACCGCACAACGACCTGCATCGATGTTCACGTTGTTTCCTCTGCAGACCGATCTCATAAACTACGGCGACGGCAAGTTTATGACTCGAGGTGACGACGAGTCGATGACCTATGGTTGGTATGGCATATCAGAATACGGTCGACCCGGCTCGTCAAATAATTTTGAGGCAGAGATCTACAAGGACGGAATGTATCAATTTCGGTACGGTGAGATAGACGTACGACGCCGAACAACCATTGGATCGACCGGCGATCCTTTTCTTGGTCAGTACGAACAGAATCTATACGGTCTACCGCCGAACGCCATAGAGACGATCACGTCGTATGCACTGAATGGAATGTGTGAATCGGATCCGTTGTACGATCCTAACTGCCCAGGATATGCTGAAGCATATGCGCAACAGCAGTTTGAGCAGAACTGTATGATGGACCCACTGTATGACCCATCGTGCCCAGGATACGAACAAGCATACTATACTCAGCAGTGTACGATTGATCCATTATACGACTCAGGATGTCTAGGTTACGAGGAAGCGTTCTTTAACCAGCAGTGTGAGAATGATCCGCTGTACGACTCTGAATGTCCGGGCTATGAGACCGCGTTCTTTGAGTATCAATGCGAACAGAATCCTTTATACGACGAGGGCTGCACAGGATATGAACAGGCATTCTTTGATTTCCAATGCTCTCAGAACGCATTATATGATACACAATGTCCCGGATATGCCGAGGCGTTTTTTGACCAGCAGTGTTCGGCGGATCCTCTCTATGATTCGGAGTGCCCAGGATACGAGGAGGCATATGCAGAACAACAGCTTGAGAGAACATGCTCTGCAGATCCTCAATCAGACCCTCGATGTGATGACTATGTCAAGCCTTCAGCCGATGAAAACGACAATACACGGATAGCAACACCGTCATCAAATCCGGCGGATGACTTTACCGAACCGGCGATTACCGGAGACGCGACGGTTGATTCTGTTATTCGCAATGATGACACAAATGATACTCAGCAGCAGACTACTGTTGCCTCAGTGCCTGTGCCGGATGTTGAACCCGCACCCATAGAGCAAGAACAACAGGACGAAACCGAAGAACAAACGAATGAGGATAACGAGAACGAGTCGGATGAACAAAAATCAGACCGTCGTAAAAAGATGAAGGAGATTGCAGAACGCGAAGCTCGTTCTCTTGCGAAGGACATGGGTAAGGCGGCAACGATCGAGCAACAGCAGGCAACTCAGGCGCGTGTCATGTCACTCATATCATTCGTACCAGACTTTGGTTCGTATGCGAGGAAAGGTATACCACAGCCGACAGATTATTACGCAAGCACATCGATATACAATGACGCAACGATACCCGATTCAAGCGTCGGCGCGCGAAACGGTCTTGCACAGGAAGTATTACACAGACGCATGGTCGACATGCAATACAACAGAGAAGGAAACTAAAGATGTCATCAAACACAACAGTAGAGATAGGAGGAATTAAGTTTACCGGCGGAAAGATGTTTGCACTTATTACTGTTCTCTCGACTCTTGCTGGTGGTGCATGGGCAGGGTTTGAATTCTATGATGATTACCGTGAGATGAAGGCGCAGATAGAATCATATACTGCTCCTGACCTATCAGGCATTCGCGAGGATATCTCGGTACTCCGAGAAGAAATGCGGTCGGTACAAGATTCGGTTACACAGACCTCGGATTATACTCGCGACATCAAGAACGACATGCGAGACGATCTGGTTCGAATCGAAAAAATCGTCGATCAGGTTGAGGACGATGTGAAGCAATCAGAGACGGAAGTCCGGGAAATGATTGAGATTGCGGATCAGCGGTTTGACAACAAGAGGGACTCGCTGGAGACAGAGTCGGACAGAAAAATGGAAGCCCTCGAAGAGCGGCTGAATAACCGACTTCAGAGGGCTCTGAATAATCCGTTGGCGGACTAGTAGTTCAGACCATAGGCGTATTCTGTAACGCCATTGACCTTGGAGGCGGTGAGAGTTTCGTTACGATTCTCGCCGTCTTTTACATATGATACATGAACCCAACCTGAGTTAACGTCACCTGGTGTATAGAACTCAAGGATCAATTGATCAAAGTTGAGATTACCGGCGATCCACTCACAGACCTCCGCGGTCGATGTTCCAAGTACCTCAAGATCAACCGCCTGACCCTTTGAGTGTTGTGACCGAGGTGATCCACCAATCGCGGCATTCAGTGCCTCCGACCGATAACCCGATGTCAAAATCGTCGGGCCAAAGTGATCACGCACCGGCTGCACGACATTCTCGAAAAGTGCAAGTGCATTCTCAAGATGAGCCTCGGTTGGAGTATTGTCAATACCACGACGTGATGCGGTATCACTTTTGATAAACTCACGGAGAGTGAAGTTGGCAGACATTTTTGTATTCAGATCCATGATCTATTTTACTCCTTGATAGATTTTGTATAGGTGATCCTCGAACTGCTCGATCTTTTCAATGCGATTCGGCCAGTATATGTATTCCTTCTCCGGATTCTTACGTAGCTGGTTCAGCAGAGGAGTGATCGCGTTGTAAAGGTTATTGACGCGATCCTCAAGAGACGATGCCTCCTCGGCGGTCTTTGACAGCTTTTGTACAGATTCGAGTTCGTCCTCATTAACCGCGGTAAATCCAAAGTCAAACATATCGTCAGACATGATTACGTTCCTTGACAGAGAGGACGAATCGCAACCTCGTACTGTTTTCCGTCTATGTTTGCCCTTACTCGACGAACGTCATCGGCAGTAAGTTCACCCGAGTAGTTGTCAGGAAGAATACCACAAATATTCACCTGCGTATAGTCTCCGGCATCAAATGAGCTACACGTCGCATGTCCTGTCGAACATAGAATCATCGCGGTAAGAAAAAGTTCTGTGGTCATACTAAGGTACCTTTGTTTCTTAAGTTATTTATACCTTATATGATACCTTAAAGTCATCATTATCAAGTTTAATGATACCCCATCCATCGACTGCGTAATACTCTGAAGGAGTGCCGTCTCCGCCAACCAACTCGTCCGCATACATGTCGGTGATGGGACGATGCGCCTCATCGTAGTCGCGCTCGAGTTCACGGGGCATACTGTGCTGAGGACGCCACATCTCGGTGCGTTTCCTTGCCATCTCCTTTAGATGTTCGTCGCGCTCGCGATTCTTTTTCATGATCTCGGGGATCTCCTCGAGCAGCTGCTTCTTGGTAAAGCACTCAGTGATCAGCCCAATCTGAGCAATCGCATGAATATCGCTGGCTGACAGATAGACTTTCTGTGTCTCGTGATTGTATGAGTCCCATACGTCAAAGTAGAAACCTTCGCCGGAGTGGTCTTCAGCAAAATTAACGGATCCGGTATCTGTACCAAACTCTCCGGTGTATCCAGTACTACGAAAGACTTTGCGTGTATGCTCAAACATAGTAATCAGTCCTCTTCGGTATCGATAAGTGTAGCAAAGAGACCGCCGGAAAACAGTGTTGCCGTACCCAGTGCAATCTGAGCAGCAAACATCGGGAACCAGTCATGAGTCTCTGCACCAGAAATAATGCCAAGACCAAGGACAATAAGAAATACAGCGATATATTTCATGGTTATACAGCCTCCTTCAGAGGAGCGACCTCATGGACATTGGATAGTACAGTCCACTGGTCAACAGCAAAGACATACAGATACTCACAGTCAGAATCAGACATGACCGAGAGGAACTGATCAACCGAATCAAAGATTTCGAACGGTTCGTTCAGAAAGAATTCACACTCGTCAAGTGTGGCGCCAAGCGATCGCATGTTACCACCATCGACGATAAGTTTCATGGCTCGAGTCTTTGAATTCCAATAGTCGACGAGGGTGCGGCCAACGCCTTCAGGATATCCATCAAAGTGGCAATACACCGCGTAGATCTGACCTGCATTGTCGATAACACCAATCATTGAACGGGTAGACATTATATAGGTTCCTTTGCTTTTCCCATTTGGTGAGTCTATTATATACCAACTCCGAAGAGTTGTAAATAGCCAAAGAGAAAAGAGTTAGGCGTAGTACTTAACGTACCTCTCCCAATCGTAGCCACTTGAGGCGCCGGCTCTCATGTTGAGCGCACGAACGAGTGTACGAAAGTTAGGAGACTTAGCGGGATTTGCCTCAAGAACATCGACTACCTCGAGCCGCTGCTCTTCTGTCAGTGTCAGACCCTCTGCGATATCAAAGTCATTGACTCGCTTACGCATGAAATCATAGACCTCTTGATCGGTTGGATCAATCGTCATAAGAATACCGCGAGTGCGAAGAGCACCGTCCGGATCAAGCTTATCGGTATCAAGGTTGGAGATAAAGATGATCTTACCAGTGAACTCAAAGTACGACGGGAAGAGACCCTTTTCCTCGTCCTCATCGGAGAACTCATCAGCAGGAATGATGTCCGACGACTGCTTCGACCAAGCTATCTTACGAACCGGTTTGGTGTCAGTCGCTCCTTTCAGAATGTTACGAGCCTCCTGGTCACCGAACACGTTATCTGCATCGTCAAAAAGAATCAGTTCGTTACGATTGCGAAAGAGCGTACGATATAGGCCGGCAGCAGAGATAGAACCGGCATTCTTAAAATAACCCTCACCGTCGCTTAGACCTAGATCGCCCAGCGCTTCCTCTACGTTATGTGTCTTACCGATACCACCACGACCACCGATGAAAACAGCATTAGTCACGTTTCGAAAGAGTAGACGAACCGCCTCCTTCATGTCCTCGACCTGTTGCTCGAACGAGAGGCGCTCGAGACCCATGTCGTCCATCTCGTCGGCCTTTGAATCGGTGGACTTATAAGTCTCCTTCTTAGATCCTGAAGTAACCTTGGCTCGAGTGAACATTGAGTCGAACAGATCGTCTGCGACCTTACCAAGGTTTCCGTTGCCGATCTGCATCTTTTGGCTGCGACCGGAACCAACGATAAGATGAGGATTCGTATCCTTTAGAGCATCAAACAATTTGTGAGCGGTCGACGGTTTAACGTCACGAAGATCTTTCTTAATTAGGTTGTATAGACGACCCTTAGTAATCGGTTCGTCCAGATCGTTGGATACTAGATAGTTGTCAATCTTTATAAGAGGATTATCTTCTCCGGCCTCGTTTAGCTCGGTGTCGGCAAGAAGAGTAACATAACCCTTTTGTGGTTTCTGAATAAAATTGTACAGAAAAGGAAGAATCTTGACGAGCGATGTATTCTTATCGAACGCAACGTTATATACGTTTTTACCCTTTGAGAACAGATCAACAGAGTCGACAGCAGCGGAGCTTACAGACTTGTTACGCCAGTTAAATCGAATGGAGTCGAACCGGTTCACTGGTTTCTTCATAAAGAATCGAACACCGAACCCGCTTCCGGTCTCATTAAAGTATTCCTCTCCGCCAGGCATGCGCATCAGATCCGTACCCAGCTTACGACTAAAGTAGGAAGTGATCAACTGTCCGACTCTCTGCATGTCAGATATTGATACCGCCTCTGTCAGAGCATTGAGTACTTGGTCCTCGCCACCGCGGCGTTCTTCGGCAAGGAATGATGAAAAGCTGCGCATGTCGACTCCCATTGACTAATTTATGAAGCTTATACTATTTATACATTACAAGTAGTGGACACTCTCTGCATTTGTTTTCTTAAGATACGCTAATGCGATTCTCCTCGTAGTGGTATTGTTCAATCGTATCAAACAGAGAATCGACCCAACGATCTCGTTTCTCTTTGAACACCTGGGGTTCGTACTCCTGGTCGTTGACAATGATCGTAACGAGGTCAACGATTGGAATACTCACGCGTTCCTCGAACATAATGGCATAGGCGGTTTCCTGAATAAAGTAGTTGTGTATCCAATCCCGTCGTTTTGGCTTCTCTGAGGTCTTAAAGTCAATAACCGATAGTCTGCTGTCGAACTCTCCTATGCAATCTACGCGGCCGGCCATCCCAAGATGTGATGAATAGAGTGGTGCCTCTTGAAGTACTACCTTACCTATTCTCTCATCAAGAGTCGGACGCATGGTCTCAAAGTTCATACGAGTCAGATGATTCGATTTCTCGAGATAGTCGTCTCGATTATCGAGGTATCTTTCGACCATCGTATGAACCTGTGTACCGCGAGAGGAAGCTCTCTTAGACTTACGATTCGCCTCCTCTTCGCCGACACGAGCTCGCCACTTTTGAATGGACTCACGATTACGTATACCCAGGACGGTTGTTACTGAGGGATATCGTTTACCTTCTGGAGTAACATAAAATCGTCTGCCGTTATGAGGTTCAGTTGTAAGATCGTCATAACCGAGATCGATAGGATCGTGCTTGAAGTTCATGAGAACGGATGATCCTCAAGGTAGTCGTCCATATCGTCGGTAAGAATTTGGCTCCACTCCACGTTTTTCTGCTGCTTAAAATACTTCGTCTCCATGTGATGAGTCTGTCGCCCATGGGATCGATGACGCTTACGTTCCGCCTTCTTGTTTCGAGGGTCGAATCGCTTGTACTTAGCCATGATTAAGTGCTCTCTTCGTCTTCCTTATTTGTATGAATGATAATATAATCTTCGGTAACTTCTACATTATAATCAATGTCATTCGAAGTGTAAACAACATCTGATATATCAAGTGCCACATCGTGTATATCAACTGCCTCGTGTTCGGAGAAACCGCGCAGACGCGCACGGGCCTCCTCTATGTCTATCACACTGCTCATCCCGACAAGATCCCCTCTTTTGCTATCAGGTAGTCCTTCACGATTCCGGAGCGAACGACATCGTTCACACCGAACTCCACCGATCCGTAACACTTCATCTCTCGCAGTATCGACATAAAGTGTTCGAGACCGTTCTTTTTGAGATCGGCCTGCCGACCGTCTCCCACAAAAATCATTTTTGTATTCTCACCGCAGCGAGTCATAACAGTGTCAAGTTCCTGAAATGATGCGTTCTGCACTTCATCAAATATAACGATCGTGTCATCAAATGTCTCGCCTCTCATGTACGAAGTTGATTCGAAGTCCACGATACCAATCTCTTTCATGTTGGTATAGTTGTTGGATTTATACTTAATGAGTTGATCAAAGATCGTATGGTACGGACGTTCGTAGACCTGCTCCTTCTCTTCAAGTGTACCGGGAAGATAACCGACCTCACGCGACGGTACAGCACTGCGAACGATAAGAAGATTTTTGTGATTACCGTCAACGATGGATTTAAGAGCGAGATAACAGGCAAGAAATGTTTTACCCGTACCTGCGGAACCGAGAAGTGATACGACGTCGTAGTTATGAAAGGCGTGAAATGCGTCCTCCTGTTGATCCGTAAGAGGCTTGATTGAATAGAGGTCATGAATCGTGAGTTTCTTTTTCTTCTGAGGTTGCTGCTGCATGAGTACTCAGAGTTCCTTTTGTGGTTTGTGAATAGTAATATAACCAACGAACTAATCAGGCTCATGATGTAATGAAGAATCAGTATGACTTTATGTTATTAACTTTGTACGTATCTTTGATTCGCGAGATGCTCTCACGAAAACCATCGTCGACTCGAAGGTTTGTTCCACGCTCGTGTACGATCTTCGTACTTGTTGTGATGATCTGCTCAATATGAGGGTTGTCTTCGAGGTAAGTGTCAAGTTCAGAGATCATCATGTTCTCATCAAACTCTTCGTTCGTTTTCTTATTGCGAAATGTATAAATCGGCATATTTCTATTAATCCCAGAGTGCTCGAAACCAAAGCCCAAAGAATCGAAGGCCACGGTCGATTCGTTTGTGAGTGTTGTCGTATCCTTCTTTATCTATCATTTTCACCGAGAGCATATCGTCCGGATCATCACGACCGAAGAACTCGTCCTCCCAGGAGTTATCAATGATACACTCCATCGCAAAAATCATCTCGTTGAGAACCCAGTTCCATCGAGCTTCGGCCTTCGGATCGGGCAGGCCTTTCTTAGAGTATTCCTCAGCCTCCTTCTTTTTTGGCTTGAGTTCCTTAGGTAGACCCTCGATCTCCTTTGGATCGATTAGAGGATACCCGTGTTTCTCGTCACGAAGCTTCTCAAGTAGAGGTAGAACCATGTGAGCGATGGTAGCGTCCGCCGACCAGATGTCGTGATTCTCAACATGAACACGAACCTTCTGTCCGCGCCACTCGTTATACCGATTGATCGTCTTGTTTAGAATCCGCTGAATTCCATCAAGGGTACCGATCACAACGTGGTCGATCTCATCGAACTTTGACTCGTGAAGATCTAGACCTCTATCACCATATCGGTACATGAGCCATTTACTTTCAAGGCCAGATGTAGTATACCATCGAGGGTACTTGCCAAACTTATAAATCATAGGATATAAGTCTCATCGTAAAAGTGAAACCAGTTTGGCACATGACGCTTAGTCCAGCGCATGTTGAATCGTTGCTGCTTTGTCTGATAGAAACGACGGTAGCAGTCGACTGTATTGCGCTCGGTCTTGCACATTTCCTCCATCGCTAGAGCCGGTGACGTAATGACGGAGGAGTAAGGAATGTTTTCGGGCATACTCATTAGAGGACCACGCAGTTGGTTATCGGTCGCATGAGTCTTGCCGTAACGATGGGAGAACTCGTCGCAGAGAGCAACAAAGTGACGATAGTGCCAGTGATAGTTTGATGTGTTTGCGCGAGTCCAGACGGTACAGGGATGATTCATATGTACTGCTTTGTACAGTACATGCTCGCGTTCATCGTCTAGCCGCCAGCGACGAACGCGACGACCGTTGTTTGAGAGATCGAAGTACTCGGTGCCATCGAGCATACGATGAGCCGTCGATAGCATCTGTGCCGACTCGATTACCATCTTGACGACATGAGCGTCACACTGCATTTGAGCAGCAACGACAGGATCCCAGTCAAGAAAAAAGATATTCATAACTAACTACTCTTGATTTGATGTATCTATTATATCAAATGTTAAGGTGGTTGTAAACTCTTTACCAGTACCCGTCGGTCACGTCGATAGCGTACGTGATCCCATGTATTCTACACCAGCTCTCAAATACTCGATCTGCGTCGATGTCGGTACGAGGCTCTCCGCATAACTCATAGATCTTACCCGACTGTGTGACTGCTTCCATCCTGTCATGATAGAACCACTGGATTGGTGAACTAACACGGCCAATGCTATCAACAACACCAACGAGATGGCTAGTACTTTCAGACGTTAGGGAACTTGATACATCAACAACGAACCATCTTTTCATAACCACCCGGGTCTCGCCTTCTGGTCTAGTAAGCATCATTGCTCACCTTCTTGTACATCAGCGAAAACCCTGCACCCATTGCCGGGCAGATCGATACATATTCCGGCAGACGGTTATCATCCTTAGGACCTGCTTCTCCGGAGATAAAGTAGGTATCAGGAGACTTATCTGGCATCATGTGGAAAAACATCCACCGTAGTGCCTCGAACTTTTTACGTTCGTCATCGTTGAGAGGATCGTGTGCCTTGAGACCCATTGCAATGGTGGACTCGATCTGTCGGTCATCACGACATTTACTACATGCAGGGTGTTCACAACCACACCGAGTCTGTTCATGCAGGTCGATTAGCTCTTGGAGTACTGTGTCAAAAATCATGGCAATACACCATTTTAAGTGGAATCACTTTGCCCGTCAGATAATTACCATTCCACAACTCAGTATAGTCACCACGATCAGTCCATCCGCCTCTTGCTCCACATTCATCACATTGTACGCAGTACGTGGGATGGATGATGGTACCCTCCATGTGGCGCACGTACAACTTTTCTTCCTCACCGCAAAACGGGCAAGGTCTCATATCCTTGTAACTATTCATTTCGATTCTCTTTTTCTTCCAACTCACCATACACAAAACGCATTAGTTTGTCGATATGTGTGATAACGTGCTCCTTTTCTACACCATCCGGCATGTAACCGACAGTCAGATTAAGCGACCAGATTGCACCCTCTAGTTTTTCTGTCAATTCAACATTCTCTTCACCCAACTCCGCATTTGCATTAGCAACACGGTCGAGTACAAA
>Ga0102936_1000150_pt1 | contig 26404 bp, 44 predicted proteins | sample SalPon2_A_H2O_MG_FD_78502 | JGI IMG/M metagenome (GOLD analysis project Ga0102936, IMG submission 78502) | Salt pond water microbial communities from South San Francisco under conditions of wetland restoration - Salt Pond MetaG R2_A_H2O_MG | ecosystem: Environmental > Aquatic > Non-marine Saline...
AAGCTCTATGCCCTTTTCTTCAGACTTACGACCCGTGAAGGCTATTCTATCCTCGCGCTCGGTAACAGCGTGTTTAGCAGCCATTCCGTCAACATCTACCGGAAGTCCAGTAACGTGGAGCTTACTCTCATCCACGATTCGGCTATCTGTAATGAGCTGCTTGTGAAACTCGCTCGCCACGAAGATATCATCGACAACACTGAACCAGGACTCTTCGAGCTTTGAGCCAAACGATTCCATACCATTCTGCGCGGTAAGGTCAGCAGGGTCATACGTTCCTGCGTGCAAGCAGCCAGCTATATTGAACTCCATGTCCGTCATATGCTGGACGTAGGGCAGTATCTCTAGACCCGGATACCACAAGTCGAAAAAGAAGACTGTATCATCAGCCTCCAGTTCATCGAGCTTTTCGACTAGCTTCGCCATTTGCGTGAGCTTGTAGTAGTTAGTCCCTACTGGGTCTAAGAAATACTCGCCTTCTAACTCATGGTCTGTATCATCTCCTTCGATGACCTCATAGTCGACATCCATCTCGGCTAATGTCTGAGGGAACCACTCATACCACTGACCAGTATATCGGTCCTCGAGAGGCTCAAGAACCATCAGATACAGTGTCATTGGAACACCTCGTCATCATTGTACGCTTTCCGCCCATCCCAATATCCAGTCGGATTCATCTCAGGTTCCAAATCAACAACTTGGATGTTATCATCGCGCCTCGTCTTTACGCTCGTCACCCAGTTTGGCACCCGAAGAATAACATTAACGCGCCCGACGAGACTGTTTGGGACTTTATGAAGTCCGTCAACTTCGAGCGTAACCTTTACTCTCCGGTGAATTGATTCGACGACCGAGTCCTTGAACTCATGTCCAAAGTAAACTTCATTTATCTCTGGATTAGCATCAAGAGCATCCTCGATATCACCGAGCTCTGCACCATCGACGAATAGTTTCTTCCCTGTTCCGTCCTCGAACTCTGCTTCTTCCCCTATCCACAGTTGTACGTTTGCTGTATGAGTCATGCTGATTTCTCCACCACCGCTCCATTTTCTCCATCTTCTGTAACTTCGACTTTGTACTGTCGCTTCGAACCATGTTTTTGTTCGAGTTCATCGAGAATCTCTTTGCACATCATCTCACAGGACATTTGTCCTAGGTCTTGCTTTTCGTAGTTCAGGTCCAGCCAGTTTTTGAGCCATCTTTTTAGCATGATATACTCCACATCACGGTCGTCATGGAACTGCTGAATGTGGACTGTTACGTGGAATTCATGCCGATGACTGTCTTGCAAAAACTCTACATCGTTAGGAGCTGCATCCCATTGATGCAGCGCCTCGAATCGCAACGAAACCTTCGCCCAAGTTAGCAACTTTGCCATACGGATTAGACTAACAGAGATTAGGATATAAATCCATTGATATCAATGGCAAACGTAGAATCCCTCTATGGGTCCTACAAAGCGTTTGAATAAATTGGGACTCATGCCCTACGAAAAACTCTCCGATTGATGAGAGGCACCACTACAGCGCGAGAAATAGCTAATAACCAGTTTGGAGTTTCTACGCTCGGTTCTGAACGTCGAGGAGCTGATAAAACTCCTGCTTGATACTGGACTCGGTGCGTGCTTCACCTCGAATAGCTGCCGTTCGAGTCTTCGAGTGAGGCTCTTGGACACCGCGAACAGTCATACACTCGTGTTCAGCTACAATAACAACCATCGTAGCCAGTGGGTTGAGTTCCTCTTGGACGGCGTCGGCAATCTGATTCGTGAGCCGTTCTTGAACCTGAGGTCGCCGCGCGTATCCATTAGCAACTCGCGCGAGCTTTGAAAGACCCACGACGTCGTCCTGCGGGATGTACCCAATGTGCGCCACACCTCGAAAAGGCAAGAAGTGATGGGCACACATCGACTGAATTTGGACATTATCTTCAATGAGCCAACCAGCATCACCGTCATGCTGCTCCACATCCTCGAAGGTTGTTTCCAAATGGCGCTTTGGGTCTTCATCGAGCCCTTTGAACAGCTCGTCCCGCCGAGATTCGACTACACGCTTTGGCGTACCGGACAGGTGTTCGTCATTCTCCCAGTCTTCGAGGCCGATAGCCTCCATGAATTTCTGAAAGTGATACTGTGCTCGCGGCGTCTCTGGTGCTTCTGCTGTCATTATATGAACTCCTTTTTCTCCATGTCGAACTCTTTCACTAACACGGCTTGACTCTTACGGAGTCTCGCTACGTCAGGCTCCTCAACATGACCGGCAGGGACAATAACCATCGGCTCGCCGTCGGGATGGTCAGCAGCATATCCAAGTGCCTGTCCTGCTCCTTTCCGAATTGAATTTCGGTCGTTCTCTATTTCGATATACCAAGTGACCTCTGAACGATGGACGATGAGGTCCACGAACCAATACGGTTCTGACTGGTAGACTTCACTTTCGACGTTATCTTCGCCTACCTGACTGACCCACCAATCGTACAGTGCATCATGGAAGTCATCCTCACTAACGTGATGCTCCATCTCCACGTCATCGTCACTCATACGCCAGTCACTTGTCCCCATACCGAAACCTGAAGCCGTGGAGTAAACCGATACCCAGTCTCCTTGCAAGCTTCGGCGACAAGCGGATACGTCTCACGAAGTTGCTCTCGCGTTTGTCCGGCTGGCATCAGAGACACCTGCTCTTGAGGAATAACGAACTCGTCGATGATATGCTCGACCTCAACTAAGTCCTCTTCGTCTCCGATGACAAACTTGAAGGTAGCTACTCCATCACCCATATCAACATACTGATTGACATGGTCAGGAATAACTCTCCGGTCCTCGTCCATGCCGCTGTTGGACAGCTTTAGACTGACATTATAGTGGTCTACGTGGTAAGCAAAGGGCGGAGTGATTTCCTGAGTACCATTCGTTTCGACTTCGAGGTAAGGGTCATACCCGCCTTTCCGTAGAATACTACCAAACTCAGCGAACGCCTTCTGATGGTTTGGCAACGTAGGTTCGCCGCCTGTTAGAACGACATGAGCATCTTTGTGACGGATGTGTTCGAGCCATCCTTTCTCTTTCCAATCGAGGTACAGTTCGTCCGGAGTGTACGTGTTAGCTGCTTCGCGCCACACGTCAATGGAATCACAGACCCAATTAGCCTCGTCCATTGGTTCATCTCCAGGCTCATAATCCTCAAGCTCGCCATCCCAACCACAGGACAGATTGCATCCAGCTAGCCGAAGAAATATCGCAGGTTCTCCGGCACTTGGACCTTCGCCTTGAAGACTGTAGAACTGTTCTGCTACCTGTATTCGAGGTTCACTCATTATCGGTCTCCTTGGTCAGTATAAGTGATTTCCGTGACTTCTCCGACTTCTATCTTCATTCGTTGGATATGCTGCTCAGGAACCTCGTCGTAGTGCTTACTAAGAACCTCTGCGACCTCCTGTGCAGCATCGTCTGCGAAGTTACCGGGCCGGCACGTCACATACCCTTCCTCAGGCGGATACTTCTCTTGTAGGCGCTGTATGCCAACAAGCGCGTGAATCTGCTCCGCAATCTCGATGGCCTCTTTAGCAGTGTAACTGGAGCCATCAGGAAGGACTAACGGGCGCTCTTCAGCCGCTTCATCAAACTCAACCTCGGGCATTATTCCGCTGACTCCCACGCCTGAGTCTGGATGCCGTACTTGTCTGTCTCTTTGACTGTGACATCAGCGTAGATGATTGCTGGGACTTGATTGATGAGTCGTTCGGCCATCCACTGGGCTAAGATTTCGCACGTCGGGTCACCCTTGAAGATATAGGACTCTCCGATAGGCTCAATGTCCTCACTCCACATGAAGCCGCACGGACCTATCTCATCTTCATCTCTGTTGTCCAGCTCATCGTGGTCGTAAACATCAGTATGCTCAAAGACGAACCGGAGTAGCTCGTCATCTCGGCTGAACACGGCAGCGTGGTCGACATCGTCGATGAGCCCGCTGATGTCTTTGAGGTCCACAGGCATATTGTCATCTTCACCGTATGCCATATCGACCTTAACCTCAACCTGCCACTCCATGTTATGCCCGTGAACATCGCCACAGACACCATCATACTGTGCAAGCCTGTGTGCTGTACTCGTCGAACGTTCGACCGTAAGGATTCGTGTATCCATCTCTACGCCTCAAAGTAATTGCTAAGGGAGTATAAATCTTTAGGTTTCATGATGCGACTAAGAAAACTTCGGTCGCTTACAGACTAACTTCTATGTCCTCGACACCAGTATGACGGATTCCATCGACTCGCGCGACATCACCCATCAGCCGCGCCTCGTCCTCAAAGGAAAACGCCATACTGGAACCATCATCGTAATACAGCGTGACCTTAGCAGCCATCTACTTAACCTCCTTGACATCTGACGTCCGGCCCCACATACACGTTCCTGGCGTATTGCCGTTGGTATCGGGGTACATCGCATCAAGGACCTCAACGACCGTCCCGGTCCATCCGGGTGAGCCCTTCTTGATGTCATCTGCTTTGCTCTCAACTTCGACTAGCAGCTCAGTCGTCGCCATTTTCACTCGAACAGTATCGCCAACCTCGTAGTCCTCGTGGCTTGGGGTGCTTCGTCCGTACATCATCTTTCTCAACTAAACAATATAGCGGTACACATATATATCTGTTGAAACCAATACTCCAAAAAAGAAAACAGTCCGACTACAGGTCAGCCGCGTTTTTGCAAACCGGATACTCGGTGCAGCCCCAGAATGGGTCCCAATTATCATTCCGGCCTGGCTCACGAACAGCCATCCGACTCCCGCAATCATCGCACACCTTGTCATACTTTCTCCAGTTAGCCACAACGTCCTGGATTTTCGGACGTAGGTTGCCCTGCCATCCCTCTGGGTTCGAGTCCGTCGGTCCGATTCGCAGCGTCTTCTCACGCCCGCCGATTGGACGGTCTCGCTCAACATCCCAAACCACACACCGGATTGCATCGTTACCTTTTGCGCGTGCCTGTCCTGCAACGACCGTGGACCACACTCGGACAACCAGCTCGTCGACTGGCAGCGGAATGTCGTACACTATCTCGTTAGCATCCTCTGGCAGCCGTTTCGTGTATGCGGCCACACTGTCCATGAACTCGTCGAACTCCTTCTCGCTAACCTTCTCGTACCGTCGTCCGCTTTGTGATTTCGACATCTTTCTTAGCTCCAATTAGTTATTGTGCGGGTTGACACTTATATCTATCGGATTCAAGATGGTGCTATGGCACCCAAAGCTCCGTCAAAACATAAGCTCCTTCACTGAATGACTCGCCATCTTCATTTCTAACTACTCCGCTATCGTCTACGATAGCCTCATGAATCTCGCCTGTACGCTTCTCTCGAAGCCGAGCGTTTCGTCCCGGCTCAGCTTTGATGACCATAACACTCTCCGCACACCATTTTAATCTTAGTGCGATGCATCGGATGACCGGTGCTATACGTAACACCCTTACAATCGTCCTCTACAGCAGGCTCGCCGCATCGTTGACAATAGATGATGTCTACCTCGCGAATGTCTAAGCCGCAGTGACAGACTAATCCCTGAAGCGGCGAGCCGCAGTCTGGACAAAGACGCGGGTCGTCTACCCTATCAGTCATACAGCCTACCCCAAAAGAAACCACAATCAATGCACACCGTCGTAGGCGTGTGAGGCGACTTTTTCAAATCGAACCAAAACGTACTTTCCGTCGCTCCGCATGGGCAGCTCATAGATACTCCTCCATAGCATCAACAGCCAGTTTTCCGAATATCAGTATTGCTGCCATACTCATCAGTACCACACCAAACAACAGCGCGTAGACCCCAACAGGAGGAAAACTCATAGAGTCACCTCCATCGTAATCTCGTCAGGGACTTGAGCCTCGAACTCGTCAATGTTTCGGTCACGATACTTCTCGGACGCTCTTTGAGCCATCTCCATGTACTCGCTATTGTCAGCATCCTCGATGAACGTGACGAGGCCATAGAACTCACTCTCATGAGCTATTCGCTGGACCGTGACGCTGTCGAGCATATTCGTCTTCCCGCTTCGCCGGACTGCTTCATACTGTCTCATGATGTCGTAGTTGTAATCAGTCATCGTTTTCCTCCGGAGTGAACTGAATACCAGCAGCGATGTGACCGTGTGACGGACGGCCATTCTCAGCAGTATATCCTGCCTCGGCCGAAACAGCAATAAGCTTAGCCATACTGTCCGGCGTCAGTTCGTCGTTTAGGTACACGGTGTAATGCGAGTCGCTACGGACTATCTCGCCCGTGCCATCTATATCATACAGCGCGTCCGTCGTATCTGCGTCTGGTATCATTAGTTAACCTCTCCTGCATCAACAATCTCAGGCTCACTTCGCGGACCTAAGACCAACGTCTCGTTCCATGCGCGCATTTCGACAACCTCACGGTCTTCGCCTTCGTAGCTCACTTGGTCACCGCATTTGATACCGTATTTCTCTCGCATCTCGATTACGTTCATTCTAACTTCCTCCTCAACTAAACTATGCAGGGGCAGACGTATATATCTATCGAAATCTATATTGAAAACAGCTACGCCAACTTCACTGCACCGCCCTCGTCCTCAAGAATTTCGTCGAGTAACTCTGGGTCACCAGTCGGTGCAACTCCATGATTGACTCTAGTCGCCTTCCCATAAGCCTCGTCTTCGTTGTCGGCTTTCACTACAATTACCTGAGCTTCATAACCTCTTCGATGCCAAACGTAAGTATTCATTCTCTACTCCTTTCGAGTTCAATTCGCTGCTGATACCTGATGCCGCCTCCGACTAATTTAGCCCGAGACAGCGTGATGCTCAACGTCCAGCTACGAACGGACAATCTTTTGCTAATTAACGTCATTCTTCCATCACCATCACGTGCCAGCCATCATCAACTTCATCGACAACTATGTGAACCGGTCCGTCATAAGCATGGTCTCGCTTGTAGTATCGCTTTGCCATATCTCGCGCATCATACTTATGAAGTATACCGACTGATTCAGTCTCCTGGACATGGAGTAAATCTGCTTTCTGTGCTGGCGTCTGAATCTTAGTGACCGCGTCAGTTAGGTAACTCATTGTTCGACCTCGACTTCTCCGTACTCAATCTCAACATCCTCGTCTCCGTTAACACTCTCGATGGTAGCCATTAGGCCAACATCGCCGCCGAAGTCATCAAAGCCGTGGTATCCGGTCCCGTTACTCCCCTCATCCAAATCCAGCGTCATGGAGTAAGAGTTCATCTCAGTGATGACCCCGCTCGCATTGATTTTGTCGTGGCGTGCATTACCGATTTCGACGTGGTCACCAACTTCAAGCTGGTCTGCCATCGGATACTCAGTAGGCGTCGGCTCTGGCAGGTCCTCGGGTTCTAGGCGGATTAAGTCTGCATCACGCCCGAACGCTGCTTCTGCTTCAAACTGTTCCTCTCCACTCATGTCATCCTGCGTGTTGATTCGTTCCATCTTTCTTATCTCCTTCGCGTTTAGGCAAACGCAGGGTTGACATATATATCTATCGAAATCTATACGTCTATCTGCTCACTTTGATGACCAATTGGGGCTCCGATGGCGGATTATTGAAGCAGTCATGATACGGATAAATGAGCTCATGATTCCACACATCAGCAGGACGGATGAGTGCCTCAGTCTCCATCTCGATGAAATCGACTTCTTCATCTTCGAGCTTTTCGATGAGACCGCGACCCATCCCGTAAGCTAAGTTTCGGTTATCAGAAAAATACTCGAATGGCTCTTGAACCCACTCGAACACTGTAAGACCTTTTCGCTGTTCGATGAAGCCAACTACACGCCCATTGTACCGGAGTGGTTCGCGCCGAGTCATTGTAAAGTCCCTTCACTTTACAGTTAATGGCGCATCAATATAGTTCTATTGAAATATAGATTAAAGAAGTCCGAATAGCTTCAACAATCCCCACGCAAATGTAACTAGTAACATCAGTCCAAATACAACTAACAGACAATCAGCTGACGATTTGTTAGCATCATGAACATAACGGTCTGGCGTAGCTAACACATCGTCATCTCGATACCTACAATTTTTACAGAGTCCGTAGCTCTCTTCAGTCCTTCCGTCATACATCGGACGATATTGGAACCTTTCACATCGCGGACACTCATTATACGGATACCTCTCAACGATGTAGGGCGGATAGTCGGGCCGAACCCTATGAACTCCTCTCCATTCGTAATCTGTAATGCTCATTACCAGTCGAACACTGACGTCTCCTCAATCTTCTCGCCAGACTCAGTTGCCCACTCCTCATGCTGGTCTGGGTCTAAGTCGAGCGCCTTCTTAGCTGAATCAGATAGGTCATGCTCAATTGCCATCTGACGTCGCTCCTCAAGTCCGAGGTCAAGCAGTATATCTAGATAAACGTGACGGAACTCGTGAAAGTCGCACGTTATTCCAGGACGTCCATCTTCGCCTGCTAACTCTCGAAACAGTGCCGCTTTGTTACTGGACTCTGAAGTAGCACTTGGCGCACGCACATAGTTTGGAGAGCCATACCGCACATACCCATCGTAAGGCTCTGTCAGCCGAACCTCGGCGATTTGTTTCTGAAGCTGGGCAGCATAGGCCCAGTACCGATAATCCTCTGTACGGGCCCGTTGCAACCATTTATCCGCCCGTGCCAGCAGGTCCCAGACTACTTGAGCCTCCCAACCATTGTACTGGCCACGCATACCACTTGTGAGCCATCGCTGAAGGTCATCGGGCGTCATGTCCGTCTGGCCATCGACACCTTTGCCAGTCCTTAAGTCATCGAGAACCTCAAAAGGACTTCCTCCGTACTGACGAGCATCCTCAGGGACTTCTTTGCTATCGCCCATCGACTGAAGGTCATGGATAGCGTCCCGGAGATTCTCTCGCTCTGAAAGCTCCCCGAGCGTAGCCATGTCTAGCTCCAACTCTTCAGCAGCGTTAATCTTCTTCAGCTTCGCCATCCGGCTAGATTTACCTAACTTGAAGTCGTGGTTGTTGGCGAGCTTTTTGATTCCTCGCGGAACCTCATAATCGTCATTGCAAACGATGAGAATAGGATTCGGCGGGTCATCAAGGACGTCTTTGAGCGGATTCAAGTTCGTCGAACCCGGAATTGAGTCAGCCTCGTCCAGAAGGATAAGCTGATGCTCGGCGTCGATAGGCTTTAGCTTCATTCGTTCAGCCATCTTCTGAATCTCGTCAGTCCGTCGAGCATCACTGGCGTTAATTTCTTCCACCGGTAAATCAAAATCATTTGCTAATGCTTGTGCTGTTGATGTTTTACCGACACCTGGCGGACCTGAGAGCATTTGGGGCATATCTCCTTTAGAAAAATTACTTAACCAATTTTCTAAAATTTTGAGAGCTTTATTGTTACCTTGAATTTCATCGACAGTGGTCGGTCTATACTTGTCAACTAATGGTTCTTCTTCGTTCATGCTATTACTTCCTTACCTTTATTTATCGCTTTGTTAGCTATAGCCTTCTGTTCTTCTGCCGTTAACTGTTCAATCCGTATTCGGTTCTCGATATAAGAGTGACAAGAACGACATAAAGACATCAAATTTTGGAGCTTATTCGCCTCTTCGTAATTGTTAAAATCTCTAAAAGCAACTATATGATGAACAACTTCAGCTTCGTTGTTACATACACAACATAAATACTCGTCACGTTCTAATGACTTTTTTCGTTGTTCATCCCAATTAACTCCTCTCGATTTAGGATTTGGTCCAGGAATCCAATTAGGATTATCCTCGCCTTTCATTCGTTCGGAGTGTGCAGGACGAGATTGTCCATAAAACGGATGGTTCTGTCCTGACATACGCTCAGAGTGAGTTTGCCTCCATTCATCTGAAACCTTTCTTCCTGTCGAATTGTGTTCAACAGTACCAACTGCTTCAGATTTCCAAGCACCTAAGCAGTTCTTATCGCAAAATGACTTACCATTAGTATGCTTTTTCTCTTCTTTAATCACAGTGGCTTCACAGTTATGGCATTCAGTTTCGTACCCTCGTAACGACTTACCATGTGCGCGAGCGTGATGACGACGCATATCGCCAATAGACTCAAAACTGTCGTTACAGGTTGGACAATTAGTTGTCATCTCTCTCCTTCAGTAACTCCTTCCACGTCAGTTCGTGTTCGTCTTTGTAGCCGGACAATTCGTCGTATTCGTCGTCTGAAAGTGTGATATTCAGATGCTTCACATCACTAAGTAAGTAACCAACTAACTTAGTTCCATCGAAGGATACTTGTCGACCATCGGCTCGTGTTCACTCATTGGTAATCCCTTTAACTAAATCGACTGCTTCCCAGATGACGTCGTCTTTAGACTGTTCGCCGTCGATGACGTAATAGGTTGGGCAGAACCTATCCATCTGTCTCTCTCTGACGAGCCGCTCATAATCGGACTTGACTGCTTCGAGCATCTCGCGGTTTTCATACTTCTCCTCCTCGTCTGCACGTTCGAGCGCGGTATCTACACTGATATCTACGTAAATGACTACATCAGGTTCGTAGCTCCACGGCTCCATTACAGACTCTATCCACTGTCGTGGCTCCCTCAGCTCATCCTTAAGCTGCTGAGGCTGGTAAACGCGCGTTGAATCAGCAAAACGGTCACTGATGACTGTGTTACCTTCTTCAACCTCGGGCCGTATCTGCTCCTCTATGTGCAGATGTCGGTCGGCCATGAACATGAAGAAGTCCACAAACGCTGGCGTATCGTCCTGAAGCGCCCTTCGCAATTGCTCACCTGTCCAAAACTCGGACGGTTCACTGGTGCGGACAATATCGAAATGTCTATCCAGCGCGTCCGTAATCATTGTCTTTCCTGCTCCGTCGAGACCTTCGATTGCGATAAACTGTCCTTCTCTCGTCATTCGTCTTTCATCCATTGTTTCATTGTAATGTTGACTCTTTCTCTGTCGATGATTTCGTCTCGCCCAAACGTCTGCCCGCACTCCTCACAGACGTATTTGTCGTGGACGTCGTCAATCTCCCTGCGCCGAACATTCCTAAGGAAGTTCGGGCCGCGTTTACGAAGTGTACGACCACACTCCGGACATTCACGACTCATGCGAATAGCAGTTAGCTGGCTAAAAGTATAAATATATTGGTTCCCTACTGAAAGGACTGGACAACTTCTAACCGACCGGCAGGATATGCATACTTCTCTTCTTCGAGGTACTGGTCATCAACAGCTACGAACTTGACCTCGACTACCTTATCGTCAGCTGGCCAATGCTCATTGTATTCGGCAACCGTGGTGTCTGGCCAAATCTCATACTCGTCAGCCGTAACTCCCGGGACAATTCCGACGACTATCATCTTACTATCACGGTCCTCACGGTCAACAACATGGTCACCGACGCCGATAACTTTCTCTCCCTTCTCAATTCGTCCGTCAGGAGTAACGTGCGTACTCATTCTAACTTCCTCCTCATGCTAACTAACAGGGCGATGATTATATATCTATGGATTCCAATATCCTCTTTCCGACCCAGAGAACCACATTTACCATTATCATGAACACGGCATACGCGATAACAAATGATATCAGTCCCATGTTTACCCCCGGAACGTCAATTCCAACTTACCATCGCCGCTAGCTGAACTCTTAGCAGGAACTACTTTGCACACCGTATCGTCCATTTCCATCGTGAAATACTTCTGGCCAGTGTCCTTTATTTCGACAATCGAAGGCCAGCATGGCTCACTATCTACAGAAGCCCATGAAGATTCTGTTTTGACATACTCAGTTTCCCACATACCATAAGCATCACATTCAGTTAACTCGAACCCGAGCGCCTCTGCGTGTTTAACTATTTCTCTATACTCCCCGGCACTCTCAACCACTCGCGTAAACTCAGTCATTCTTAGGTCCTCCTCAAGCAAACAATAGCGCGGCTTAGTTATATATCTATCGAAATAATGAAACAGCTACCAGTCGAACGCTGAGTTTTCCTCCTTGGTCTTATGGCTATCGTCGAAATCTGGCGACTCTACAGTGTCTTCTTCGTCTCCAAACTCGACCGTGGTGTCTGAGTCATCATCGTCATCGAAAGCCGGAGAGCCACCTCCTCCACCGCTTAGAACGGACTGCTCCTTGGTACCAGTCTTCAGCTCGCGCCACGTATAATCTAACTCGCCAACGATAGCTGACGTAGGCTGCTTAAGACACTGCTGAATATGCTTACTCACGTCCATCTCATACCCGTCTGGTAGCTCCTGAGCAGTCCATGGAAGAGCAATCACATCAACCATCGGAAGTCCTTCAGGCGTCGAGTCTACATATATCAGCCACGGGTCGTCGCCAACGCCCCAGTCATACCTATCCACATACTTGTTCACGTGACGGACTGCTCGCGGCATCGGGCGGTTTGGATACTCGTCTACTGGCTTGTTAATAGTCGACGGAATCCCGATAGCTTCGACTCCGTGTTTGAAGCTCCTGATGTCATGAACCTGTTGCTGAACGTAATCAGAAATCTCGTCGAAACCCTGTGCTTTTAGAACGAGCTCAATGAACGTCTTTTGGATTTCTTTTGCGAGCGATGGTGTATCGGACCGCTGAGACTCCATACCGACAGTATCAATCTTATCCACTTCTTTGCCCTCCTTCCAGATAATCCAGCCAGCGTATCGCTTCTTTGAGCCAGCTTGGAAGAACCGCCTGTAAAGCTTCTCGAACTCATACTGCCAAAGGTGATTCTCGTGGTCCGGAAGTTTATGCGGCATTTCGCTAAGGTCGACATAAGGATGGTCCTCAGGTATGCCAAATTCGTCCGCTATGGGGGACATCTTCGCGTTGAGGCTCTCCTCAAGGGCCAAGCCCCGTTCGATGACCTCGTCACGCTCAGGCATACTCTCAGAAGCGTCTTTTAGCTCCAGCATCAGCGAGTCAGTGTCGCCGTAGATGACCGGATATCCGTCGTCTTCAATCTGCTGAACACCGTACCACTGAACAAACCGAGATGAAGCCGTGATGGAATCGCCCATACCATCTGCTGACAGTCTGAAATACTGATTATCTGAAACCCCGAAAAAGGAGTTCATAATAACCTTCACTGCCCGCTGCTGGTTGTCATACCGGCCGTACTCAGCATCATCTGGGTCGAAGCTATTTCGTATTTCCTTTAGCTCCTCGCGCTCGAAGAACAGCAGCTTAAGATACTTAGGCAGGATGCCCTCCTTATCTAGATTGAAGCCCATGCAGGTCCCTTCGCCAAGCTCCCAACCAATGTCATCCCACGTGATGTCTCCGCTGACTGACTCATAGTTTAGCGGCATATCTGGGACAATGACATCCGCCTCATCCGGGTCAGTCGTCATAGTCTCCTTACTGATGTTACAAGTGATGATAGAGGACGGATACAGACTCTTCAGGTCCACTACTCCGACATAATCCTTCACACCTTGACTCGGAGGCATAACGAACCCGCCTGAAATCTCGCCAACCTCATCGTTATTGGTATCGGGTAAGATTTCATTCCGGCCCCGGTGCTTAAACAGATAACCTTCGCACTCTTTCATCGTCGAGCCGACTGAGTAAATCGGAATAGAACATATCTCAGCTACCTGAAACCAAAACTGCATCATGGCTTGGACATCATCCAATGCTACGCATAGCTGGACGTCGACGACGTTGTACGCCATGAACATGGACCGGTCTTTGTCATAGGAATTATCGTCGCCTTTGACCTTACCAAGTCCGAGCATATCATGACTGATGTAATCTAAGCTCCAGGACTCCATGTTGCCATACAGAATCTTCTGCATCGCCGTCATCATGTCAACTGCTGGCATTCCTGGGACAAATCTCTCAATCATCCAGCCACCAACTGAACCTGTATCCGAAAGCGCGTGGACGTTTAGGTCTTCGTTGTCGCGGATACGATTAACGAGATACTCGTGGTCGAACTGGACATAGTTCCACCCAGTAACTACATCGGGCCGCTTCTCCTGAATATATCGAACATATCCTTCAAGCAGCGATGTTTCATCGGCAAACCGCTTGAACGTAATAGGAGCTTCAGTGTACTCCTCCTTCTTGTCGTACCCTTCCCAGTGGTCCTCGATGTGACCTCGAATCTGGCCAGGGTCAACCAACCTTTCTGGGTCTAAGCAAAACAGCGTGTACTCGTCATCAAACGTATCATAACAAGTGATGGCTTGAACAACATTAGGAGCCTCCTCAGAGAAATCGTCTGTGAAGACTTCTGGAACTTCAGTTTCGATGTCAGCTATACAAATCCGAGGCTCAATCGGCTCCTCGACATCTGCTGCATCTACGTCTTCGACCTCAGTAATCTTAACACTGGACTCATCTGGAACACGGACATATCCCGACAGTCCATAGTCAGCAGTACAACGTCGCTCATACTTTAGGTCAGACTCATACCGTTGGTCTTCTGGATACTCATCAGCAATGTCCTTCAAATCGCTATGCGAACTAACTACAACCTGAAGCAAACGGACATCATCGTAAGATTCATATCCTGCTCTGACATCTACTATCTTATCCTGTAGCTCCTCTGGAAGTGATTCAGGAGGCTTAGCAGACTCTGGAATGAACATATACGGCTCAGTGTCATAGATGTCCTTGACTACTCGCCTCCCGTCACGTGTTCGCCCAACCATCTTGACGATAATCTCCCCATCGTCATCATAGGTCAGGTCAGTAACCCGAACTAAATCTTTCTCGCCCATACTACACTAACTTAGTGAGTATAAAAATATAAATCCAACGGAAAACAGTTCGCTCTTACAATCGCGTCTTCCACCAAATCAGCACTATAGGGACCCCGATAGCGATTGCTGATTCTTCAGCAGGGAACCCGAGCCAAACAGCCATGAGCCAATACAACACGAACATGATAGTTCCGAGTGGTATCATCCGGTAGTGATTCCTTTTTTGACGTGCCCGCACTCATTACACTCCCAACGCGGCGCACTGGTAGCGGAGTTCTTTCGCTTCTTACCGAGCGATTCCCAATCGTCAGCACCACATTCCGAGCAACCACCCTCGCACTCCTCGCAAATCGTGGCAACGTAACTTCCGGTCTTCGTAACCAGCTTGCCTGCTGGAACACACTTCTCGCACTTCTCGCACGCCGACAGCCCGTTTTCTAAGAGCATCTCGCTCATGACACCCTTGACGTATTTTTCATCGGGCTCGTCCGGAATTTTCTCCTCTGGCAGCTTGATTAGCTCTTCGTCGCACCACTTCGTCAGCTTATCAGCCTGTCGCCAGCGCCCGTACTTCTTGTCGTCTTTGTCCGGGATAATGTGGACGTACCATCCCGAGCCGACGGAGTAACTATCCACATTAACGCTCTTAATGATGATGCCCTGTTCGCGGTCAACAACTGGTAGTTCGAGTTCGCTCATTCTTACTTCCTCCTCAACTAAACTATACAGTGGTATGCATATAAACCTGTTGATATCAATACTTCAAAACTGCTTCAATACAACGTTTTTTGCTTTCGCATTTTTCGTTCTGCTTCACGTCGGCGCTTCTTCTCTCGGCGCTTCTTTCGGAATTCTGCTTCTGGGTCTTTGATTGGCCCCGTCTCCTCTCGCTCACCGCAGGCGCGCTCATGACGACTCACGTTGAGCTTGTCTGACTCCGTTAAGTCTTCGACTTCATTCGCCGTCGCCCCGCAATGGCGACAATTTGGCTCGCAATCGTGGTCTTCGCCTATACCGAACTTTTCGCCACAGTGAGCACAAGTCGTTTGCATCTTTCTTATCTCCAATTAGATATTGTGGCGTATTAGATATAAACCTGTTGATTTCAAGACTTCATGATTGCCTATACTTCTGGAGACAATTCTGGCACATTTCACTTTCCGGGACTGGCATATGGCCCTCATGACCCCAAGTATCAGTTTCCCAGCGCCCGCATAGCGTCTGTCCTTTTTCTTGGCTAACTATGTGGACTTTATGCGTGTGGTTATGACGGAAACACTTCATCGTTTAATCCTTCATGTAATCAGCTGGCAGGCCACCGCCTAACATCTCGTGGCCCGTCACAATGATAGCCCTTACTGGACTCTCCGTTCTTGCATCGCCCGTCTTTCTTCCACTCAACACTGTAGTCCTTCTGCATCATCGTCTGCTTCAGACGACGCGCTTGGTTTCGCAGCGTCATATTGTTTGCTCGGTACTCGTACGAGATTTCGACTCCTGCTGGCTGTTTGCCCGAGCCATCGTGGAGGACCACGTCGACAGCGTAAGTGGACACATCAGATGACTTCGCATCTTCGAGGACGTATGCAGCATAGTCGTCTTCAGGCGGCTCTGGGTCGTATGATTCGTTAATCGAACTCTTACTGTCCTTCTCTGCGTCGATGATTTGCGTGGATGCACTCATTCTAAGTTCCTCCTCAAGTAAACAAAACAGTGGTACACATATATATCTGTTGATATCAATACTACAAAAACGGAAAATGAGCTACTAACTCAGAACTCAGCGCGACGTCGCCGGAAGGAATCGAAGCTCACACCACCAGCACCATTAGAACTACAAGTCCTCGATAGCTTTAGCACGTTTGTCCCAATCGTAATGGGCATCAGAAGGAAGTTTTGCTCCGATAACAACATATCTCCAATCAGATTCTAAAACCGTTTTAGCTTTACTAATAGCATCCTCATCGACCCAATATTCGCCTTTCAACTCAATAATTATTTGATGATTTGGTAATACAAAATCCGGGTAATACTTTCGGCCATCATCATACTCAAACGTTACACCTTCATACTGATATTCAATCTCAGAATCTTGTAAGAGCCTACCAAATTTACGCTCCCAATCTGACCGCGTAAAATGACCTAATTTATCATCAAACATCCACTTAGCTTCAGGCGGCTCTCGACCTTTCAAAGATTCGCTAATCTTCTGTTTAGTTTCATTGGATAGCTCTCGTGTAGTACCGAACATCGGATTTAACTTTCCACTATTATCCCGAAGTTTACCCATCTCCGAAGCGTGTTTCCTAACTTTTTCTGCTCCAGCAGCTCCGATATTCTCCTCTAAACTTCTTCCAGTTCGTCGTTTAGACTGAGCTTTGTTATAACACTCTCTTTGACAGTACCAATTATCACCGAAAATTTCTAATTGGCTCTCGTACTCTTTTTCAACTGTTCCGCACCACTCACATTTAACTTCAACAAGTGCTAACGACTCATTATGAATTTGAGCATGATGATTTTTCATCCCATTCTCCGTAGCACAACCTTTCCCGCAGGTAGGACATGAAACTGACATTTTGTCTGCGCCCAAAAGAATATACTTACGGAACTAATAAAATCGTTTGGGCGGGATTGTCTGCGCCCACAGATTTTCCGCCTATCTTACTCAGAACTTAGCTCGTCTTCGTTTGTAGCCTGTATAATCTATACCGCCGGCTCCATTTGCAGAAGCACTACAATATCCTTGATAATCGCACCAGTAGCACTTACTCTCCTCTGGGTCTGGGTCGAACTGGTCACGCTGAATGTCTTGGCACAGACTCTTAGCGTGCCGTATCATCTCGTTCCAGTTCTCGTCATTCGGCTCCAGTCCCCGGACCTTACCTTCTTTGAGGTACACGAACCGAATCTTTTCTGGAGGCTCCCCATACAGCTTTTGATAGCCTTTCATATAGACGGAACCTTGGACAATCTCGGCTTCTTCGCGGACACTGCCAGTTTTCCAGTCCCAAATCTCCCCGTTCTCTGTGATACAGTCGATGTATCCGAGGAACTTGGCTTTGATGTCAGGCCGTCCGAGCGTAAACTCGAACTTAGGTTCGAGCGCGCGAATAGCACACTCCGGCCTCATTTCAGCTACATACTTGGAACAGGTCTCCAAGCAATTGATACCGCGGTCCCAGAGTTCATCTTCGACTTGTGGGTTCCATTCCCGAAACTCTTTCACCAAGTCCTGGCGTAGCTGATTCTGCGGACGTGGGTGAGACTGCCAACGGTCTCGTCCAAGCACGTTCTCGATTGACTCGTGAACTGCTGAACCGAGCTCGAGGTATCCTTTGCCTTCCTTAGTGCCATCAAGGCCATGAATCTTGTAATACTTGAACTGAGCCGGACAGTTTTTGTGTGTCTTTACTGAGCTGGCTGACAATCTGAAGATTGAATCAGATTCGTCTTCTAGCTCTTTCTCGTCTTCCCATGCGTAACTCATTGTTCTTCGACTAACCTCGCGTATGCTATCACTAGCGGATTGTACACCTTACCGGCTAATGAGACTGCATCAGGAGCCATGAACAGAATTACATCCTCAGGAATACCAGGACTCATCTTAATCGGACGGCCCTTGAATCCGCTCGGATGCAACATTGCATTAACCTCAGCCATCTTTTCCATCAGCTCATTATGCGTCACTGGATGCATATAGAACTGACACTTATCAGGGCTCACACCACGCATACTAATAGCGTGTATTAGGTCCGTAAGGACGTCTGTGAGCTGCTCCGTGGAATCGACTTGAGCAGGACCCTTCATGCCGTCTAAAGCGTCGTACTCTAACACTCCTTGAACGACAGCCTCCATGTCCACTGCTGAAGACATCGTTAAATCTCCGGCTCGTCGGAAGCCTCTCGATATGGGTCCAGTGAGACGTGCCGTGCCATTCTGATGTCTGTGACGAGCGCGCGGAGCTGAGTTCCGGGATTACTCCCATGAAGGATACGCCACTCACAGTCAGCTATCTTATCAACCAACAAAGACTGACTATCAGCAGGAAGGTCATCACGTTCGAGGACCACGTCCATCAGCTCATCGCAAAGAGCCGCGGCGTCGATACCATCTCGAAGCATAGTGTCGATGAGTTCCATAGCTTCTTCCTGATTCTCATTGACTGCTTCGTCGACGAGCGTCCGTACATCGTCTTTGTCAATCAGACTCACGACCGCTTCGATGAACTCGTCTACCACAACACCATCAGAAGACGCCGACTGTAGCGTGTGGATAGCTTTGCGAGCGTCACCTTCAGACTGGTCTACGATAGTCCCGAGCTGCTCAGCTTCATATTCCAGTTCTTCCTGCTCCGCAACATCAGTCAGAAGCTCCATGATTTGGTCCTCGTCGAGCGGACTCATCTGAAGTGGCGCACACCGAGACTGGATGGGGTCGATGAGCTTGTTGGGGTAGTTGCAAATCAGGAAGAAGCGCGTTCGGTCGCTGAAATCTTCCATGATACGGCGCATGGCAGGCTGAGCGTCGCGCGTCATGTTGTCGACCTCGTCGAGGAGGATGATGTTATAGTCGTGTTCGCCCATAACACCACCTTGGCTCGCGAAGTTCTTAATCTGGTCACGCACCACGTCGATACCACGCTCGTCCGAAGCGTTAAGCTGCATCATGTGATTCGCCCACTGGTCGCCGTACTTGTCCTTAGCGAAGGCGACTGCTGATGCAGTCTTACCCGTGCCCTGCGGCCCCCAGAACAGAACGTTCGGCATCGCAGGGTCATCTGTCCAGGACTTGAGACGTTCTACCTCAGCCTCGTTGCCCATCACTTGGTCTAACGAATTCGGTCTGTAGCGCTCCACCCACACGGTATCCTCAACTGTTGTCATAATTTATCTCTCCGTTTAGTCCAGTAACTTCCTCTGGGTACTGGTCCCAGTAGTTCGATATTCTATCAGCTCGCTTGTGATGAGTATCGCACAATACTACCAGATTCTTCGTCTGGTTAACTTTCGAGAAGTCCATAAACGGATGAAAGTAAACGAATCTTCGCGGAGTAACATGATGCACATTATTAGCATCGACTCCGCAAACAGCACAACTTTCATCATCGCGCTCTAGGACTATATGTCGTTGAATATGCCAATGTGGCCCTGTAGGGATTCCGCGTCCACCTTTCCATGCATAATGGTCAGAGCCAGAAGCAGGTCCAACTTTCCGTCTTTGTTCTAGTGTTAATTTAGTTCCTGTTTTAGGATGGTCTTCTCCTGTTTGACCGTAATGAGGATTATTTTCACCAGCCGAATGGTCTTCGGGTAAGCCGCTCTTAACCTGCTCATGCCACTCATCGCTATTGCTCTGAAACTCTCCACGACAGGAGTATGAACAGAACTTTTTGTTAGTATGGGTTTCCATACAACTTTCGAGTTGACAAGTTTGGCTCATTAGTCTCGATTCTCGATTAGTTCATCCAGTTCGTCTCGTACAAACGAAGACAAGTTCAAGTGGTTGTCGTCTATCCACTCATCTTGGTCTTCGCGGATGGTAATTGTCTTTTGCTCCACGCATTACACTGTTTACAGCGAAAACACTTATAGCCCTTGGATTCAGTATTACACTTGCCAGTTACACTGGCCTCCTTTCCAGCCGAAATGTTCACAGTCCTTACGTTCGTCCCTCTCTTTCACGCACAAACCTTTCTCTTGGACTGATTGGCATGACATCGTCCGATAACCTTTGCTATAAATATGCTCCAGCTTTTCTCGCGTGATGTCAGCATCATAGTCGAACCAACCAAGCCGCTTGTAGATTTCAGCGACGTCCTTGACTTTTAGCCCGCAATTGAACAATAGCGTAGCACAATTTAAGCGGACATCATTATCAGGATTCCGTGTCATGAGCCGTTCGTACATACACGGCATCTTGAGAGCGTCTTTCAGGAAGGCCTCGAATTGTCCATCAAACGCCTCATTATCAACATCGCCTACTTCACGGACTTCTGTATCCACTACACCGCTATCAGATTTCGTTTCGTACTCCTCGATTATCTCCATCTGCGGACGGTCACCGCGTGGAGTCTGAATCTGTCGGGGCTCTGTGGACCATTTGAGTAACTCCTCTGGAGTGATGTCCTTAAGCTCCTCAACAGTCAGCGGAATCGTATAAAGTCCGAGTTGATGCCCATCTTTAGCGATTCGTGGACAATTTGCGATTCGACACAGCCGGTTATAATCTCCCTGGCGAGCGCCTTTCTCATCGAGCGTTTTGAGATTAGCATGGTCCTCTATCTGTTTGACCATCGTTTTAAGCTCCCTGTCCGGCTGTACCTCCGGTTCCGTTAGTGCGTGAATATGTATACCCATCCCGCTAAAGACTCCAATAGCGGGCCACTGTTGGTCTTCTAAGTAGCTGGCAGCTTTGCGAGCATCTTCAACTACATCGCCAAGGACCTCGTCGGCTACCATCCTATCAGTTCGCATCTCAGGAATGGTCTCTGCCGCATAATCTTCAACGTCATCAGGCTTATCAACATCAAGGTCCAGAAAGACCTCATCTAATATTGAGCCGCCCTCGTCTCCGATATACGAGATTCGGGTATACATATTGTGTTCCCCGTAATTTGCATCAAGGAACAAATTGAAATTCGTTCGGTCGAACGTAAGAAACTGGTTCCGGTTTTCGCCTCGCTCTGGACCCACAAGTCCGACGTGGCGTGGGCTCTCACCGAACAGCGTCCGATTAGCCGGTCCCAGTTTCATTGTAAGGACTACTCCAAGACGCTTTTAAGCGTTTCGTGACAGTTACTTACTTCGTCTATGCTACTACAACTGATGTGTTTATCTGATGGCATTCTCGGTCCGTTTCCTTGAATTACGATGTACTCGTACTCGTTATACTCCTCACAGAACTGTTCTGCCTTCGTAACGCATTTCTCCCGAGCCCAACCTTTGACCTCGATGACCTTATCTCCGACAATGAAGTCAGGCCAATAATCTCCGACTGGAAGACTGAAAGATTGAGGCTCGTATTCGTAGTCGATGCCGAGTTCGTGGAGTATGAGGTCAACTTCAACTTCCCAACCGGACCTTACTTCGTGGCCAGTCTCTTCGACCTCAATAGTCTGGGGAACAGGCGGTGACCGGTCTTCATAGTCTCCGCGTTCGTATGCCTCTTTGACAGACTCCGAGATTTTATCGCCCCATGTTACTTCACGACCTTCGTTAATCTCTCGGAGTTTCTCTCTCGTCTCCTCGCTATGAGTCTGACCCTTCATCGGACCGTCATGTTCTTCGTAATACTGCTTCAGACCGTCGGAGACTTTATCTATCCAATTAATGTCACGGCCTTGTAGCGTCTCCGAACGTGCCTTATCAGCACACTTATCAGAACACGTCCAGTTGTACTCTTTAGCATACCATTGACTCACTTCACCTTCGGTACCGCACACAATACACTCGACTTCGATTTGCGTCAATGACTCATCATGAGATTGGACGTGGTGCTGTTTAACAGCGTTCTCGGAGACGAACATCCGTTCGCAGGATGGGCATGGGACATCAACCTCGCGAGCGTCAGCTATACAACTGATTGACTCTCCGTGGGTCTTAGCGTGATGGGTCCTCATACCTTCCTGGCTTTTGTACTCGGTATCGCACGTCGGGCAAACAATTCCGCAGTTTGAGCAACTACACTCCGGCATACTCAAACTAACAGCAGGAGCCTTATTACTCCTATGCTCCTAACTCATGTCATTCTGCGGCACCCAAAACGTGCCTCGCGGTTCCGTAATTCATCTCTTTGAGGATGAGAAGCGGACTGGATTGCTCCACGTGGAGCGTAATCTGCCCATCGAGGGACTTGATGACCTCTTTAAAGCCGGAGCCATACAGATTGTCCACATCATCACCTTCTGCATCGCCCTGAAGCTGAGCGTTCACATACTTACCCTGCTCACTTCCGACGTTCAGCTTGAAGTGGCCATCTTCAACCACGATGGGGTAGTATTCGAGTTCTTCTCGGAGGTCGACCACGTCGAGAATCTTCTTGAGCGTCTCAGTGTAAGTCTCGATGTGCGTGTTCACCGGACGCTGCTCCTTCTGATTCATCAGGACGTTATCCTCGTCGAACAGCTTCGGCAGGTCCGTCGGAACGTTATCCATCGCAGAACTGGATGCAGGCAGCGTCAGCCCGACTTCGAACCGATGGCTCCCTGCTGCCGAGATTCGTAGCTGTTCAGCCAGCTGGTTGTTCTCAGACCCGATGAACTCGAGGACTAGGTTAGACGAAGTACCCTCCGATGCCAGGTCGATGTAGTCCTGAAGCGCGGGGACTTTGATTTTGGCCTCTGCCTCTCCGTCGATTCGCTCGATATCGCCTTCGATGAAGTCTGTGTAAGCGACTACAGTACCGCCAGGAGTGCCTGCGAGGAACCGGACTCGGCCGTCCGTAATCTTACAGTACACCTCCTCATGGTAGCCTGCCGCAGTCGCGTTAATCATCTCGTTAATCTGACTCTTATTCGCCTCGATAGTGCCTTGAGTTTCACTCATTGTTGTTAACCTCGTCTTCGTATTCCGCGATTAGTTCCGCAACGACGTCGTTTGCACTGACATTTTGGCCAGCCATCTTCTTAACTCTCTGTGATACTTCCGGCGGCGTGGGAATTGCAACCACGTCCTCGTCGATACGTTCGATTTCATCGACATCCTCCGGCAGTATCCGATTGAGAGTATCCAGCAAAGACTCTCCGTCTTTCTGAATGACCTTGAGCTGCTTGTAGGTCTTCGAGTGGAGCCGAATGGACGAACTACCGCCCATTATGAATTGTTCTCCCTGTAAACGATGTCAGGGTCACCTGTGAACAGGTCAACACCTAACTCCTTTTCGAGACTGTCTAGATGAATCTCCTCGTCAGACGTTTCAGCCGCATACATCTTCTCTACGGCATCGGAGAGTTTAGGCCAATCGGGCCACGCCATCTTCCCGAACTTCAGTTTGGTAAGACTGGTCTTCTTCAGATTAGCGTTAGGTCGGCCCTGCGGACCCTCAAACACGTGGATGAGCTCACTACACTTGTAGATGTTATTTTTCTCCCCCGACGGCTTCATGGGAGGCTCATCAGCATCGCCCGAAAGGACTGCTCCGAAGTCTTCGTTAGACTTAGCTGTCCAACAGAAGTGGAACGGAGACTGCACCATTCGAGCGCGGAACTCGTCATTGTGGAGCCGTTTGATGGCCTTCCAATCAGAGTCACGACCACCCTGAAGGGCAGACTGGAACTCAACGTCATCCACACTCTTACCGGGGTAAGCCATGGAGACATACTTCTGCTGAGCCCAGTCCCACATCTCCGCCATGCTGTCAACTACGATAGTCCCGAGCGTGCCTTCCTCGAAGCCGTCCACATCACCGTTCTTGATTGCGTGAAGAGCGTCGAGCGCCTCTGCCAGTGCCTGGGACGCTTCATCGTAATTGTCGGGGTTCCAGTACACTACTTCTTTATCGAACTTATCGAGGATTTCGTTACCTTTCCCCTCAGTGTCGATATGCATGACTGGTCCCGGCATGGACAGGCTGAAGTGAGTCTTACAGGTGCCCGGATTCCCATAGATTAGTACGCGCCAGAGTTTCTCTGACGACTCAGCTTCACCTTTTGATTGCGCCGATGGCGCAATGTCTGTGATTTCTGTTGCCATTAGTTACCTCAGATGGTACGTTCTTCGTCTGCACCGGCACCAGTGCCGCCCACGTTATCTTCAGAAGCGGACGAACTGCTACCACTACTACCACCGTTATTGCCAGTATCAGGTGCCTCAGTAGCCTGAATCGGGTCCACACCATAAATGGACATCAGCACCTGCCCGTCCTGCGTAGGAGTAACTGCTCCAAACAGGTCCACGAAGGACGCTTCGCCGAACTCGATGATGTCTGGGTCAGCAAAGCCTGCCAGCCCCTGGTCACCATCCTCACCAGTAATGTCGCTCCCGAGGTCGCGCGCATCTACGAAGGAGTCGTCCTGCACCACGAGCCGGGCCGCGTTCTCGCCAACACGGACCTCATGGACGTAAGCACCCTCAATCTTTCGCAGGTCTACACCGAAAGCAGCAGCGAAGCCCGAATCGTTTGTGAGCGACAGATTGTCACCGATTTCAGAGATTTTCGTGGTGTCGATGTAATCATCGACCATCTCTTTCAACTCTTCGCGGGACTTCTCTCCCTCATACTCCTCGATGGTAGTATTCTCAACAGCCGAGAGCTTGTAGGCGTTGGACCCAACAGGCTTCTCAGCGTTTTGAATATCAAAGTCACCAGCGATGGTGTTATACGGTTCGTAGAAGTGGTGCATCATCGAATCAGCATCGACAGTGTCACGACGGAACTCGACCACTCCCAGCTTCACCGGCTGGTCTTCGGGAATACATAGCGCGTAGCCGACGAAAACGTCTCCGTTGTTGAACGGGTCGTCCTGCGCGCCAATCGTAATCATCTTGACGTTGCCATCGGCGCCCGTGTTAATCCAGCTGTTGAAGTCAGCCTGAACTGCCACGCGAGCCATCTTCTCGTCTCCGTACTGGTCGATTTTGTCCGTATACCAGTCTTCAACGTCTTCGATGGTAACGTCGTCTACTTCTTTAACTCGCTCGCCAAAGGTCTCAGCGACCCAATTATCCTCGTCTGTCATTAGTTAGCTACTCCGTCTTAGTCTTATACGGACGCATATATAGTCTTTGCGAAGTTAGTGCCGCGAGCGAAGCCGAATTCGCCCATGAAAAAAGAAGACTCCGGCTGAACTACCCGTAAATACGGGCCAGCGCGCCAAGAGCGTCGAAGCAGGTCTCCAATTCTTCTTCAACAGTGAAAGGCAGATGCATCCAATGGTTGAAGTCGCTCCCATCCATGTTATAGATGACTACTGGGGTGTTTACTTTTTGCGCGTGTCGTATCTCAGCTTGAGTACCCCATGACTCGCAACCAGCAGGACGATAGGCAAACACCGCGTCTGCATCTTCAACACACGTCAAGTCCTTTCGTATCATCTCCCAACCGGACGCGTACTCCGGTTCGAGCTTCATCGGGTCAATGAAGTCGATTTCAGGAAGATACTCAGACGCTGCTTGGATGATAGCAGTATGAGTCTGCTGGGGAGTTTCATAATCTGACAACGGACCTGCCAGATAGACATTTAGTTTGTCGTCCTCGAACTCGTCTTGGAACCTGAAATCGCTCATTGAGGTTCACCTACTCCATCGTCAGTTATCTGTAGGTCTAACTCCTGATTGGACACTTCGGGGTGGTTCCGAATCTCCATGTTCGTAAGAGCGCCCTGTCGTCCTTTCATGAACATCACGTAATTGACCATATGATGCATCAGCGAACCACCATAAATAGTCTGATTCGGTCCGTAAGAGTCCGGGTTAGCACTAATCTGACACGTGAGGATAATCGGGACCTCACACGCCGCGGCTAGCTTGTCTAACTTGTCTAAGTGCCTCGACATCACTGTGTGTCGGTCCGGAAGGTCTTGGCGGCCCGTGAAGTCATCTGACATACGGAACCGAGATGTGAAGGAGTCTACAACGACGAACGCGAGGTCGCTCGGAGTATACTCCTCAAGGATAGTTTCGTATGCTAACTCCTGCTGGTCGAGACTGTACGCTGGAATCTTTGCAATCTGCTCCTGCGTCTCCTTATCGTACATCT
>Ga0102936_1000151_pt1 | contig 26235 bp, 30 predicted proteins | sample SalPon2_A_H2O_MG_FD_78502 | JGI IMG/M metagenome (GOLD analysis project Ga0102936, IMG submission 78502) | Salt pond water microbial communities from South San Francisco under conditions of wetland restoration - Salt Pond MetaG R2_A_H2O_MG | ecosystem: Environmental > Aquatic > Non-marine Saline...
CTATAACATCCAGAGGGTTATGAGCAGCAGATTCTTCCGGCATCGACTCCTCCAGCTCTTCCCTGACCTCATCAGAGAACTCTGCCAGCTCAAGGCCTCGCTGCGAGATCTCATCAGTAGTGATTACTCCTGGGCCTCCTGCATTCGTCACTATCGCAATACTATCGCCTTCTGGAGGGCTCTGGTAGGAGAATGCACGGCCGAAATTCAAAAGCTCTCTGTTCGACTCGGCCTCTACAACACCTGCTTTCCGGAACGCAGCTTTATATGCCTGATAGCTGCCAGCTATAGAACCGGTATGTGATGATGCAGCAGATCCTCCTTTCTCTGTACGGCCTGACTTTATCATCACTATCGGTTTCTTGCGCGAAGTCTTCTCCGCCTCCTCCATAAACTCTCTGCCGTTCTCTATTCCTTCCGTATACGATATGATCGACTCTGTATCATCCTTACGCCACTTCTTCAAGAGATCAACTTCATTCAGCTGGGCCTTGTTGCCGAGAGAGACGAAGTGTCGGAAACCGATATGTTCAGCCTTTGAGTAATCAAGTATAGCAGTGCAGAAGGCTCCAGACTGACTCATGAAAGATATATCGCCAGTTTCCGGCATCTTAGATGCGAAAGAAGCGTTCATCGAGTTTTCAGTATTTATCAGTCCTAAAACGTTAGGCCCGAGAAGCGAGATATCGTTGCTGTTTGCAACTTGAAGAACTTCCTCTTCAAGATCTTTATTTCCTGTTTCGGAGAAACCTGCGGATATTACTGCTGCAGCCTCTACCTCTTTTTCCGCTACATCCTTCATGACATCTGGTACTATCTTTGAAGGCACAGCGATAACCGCTAGGTCAGTTCCTTTCGGTATATCGTTGTAGGCCTTTCTTCCCTCGACTTCATCGGCTTTAGGGTTTACAGGATGGATTTCGCCCTCGAAGCCATGGATGAGATTATCGAATATTTCATGGCCTGTCTTTCCTTTGTGTCTCGAGGCCCCTACCACGGCGATCTTTTCCGGCTTGAAAAGTTTGTTAAGATTCACACCTTAGTTTTTCTCGGCGCCGTTATTTAGGTTATTGAGTTTACCGCGTAGTAACTAAATAGATGTTAGAATCGGGGAAAAGCGACAAAGTTTTTATTAGTAGGTTAAACAAGCTAATTATGGCAAGAATAAGACGTGTAGACGGCCAGAGCGAGATGGAAAAGGTTATTGACGACTATGTCACTCAAGGATACAGCATTAAATCACAGGGCCAGCGAAGCGCGATGATGAAAGAAAGAACATTCGGTAGCGCAGGAACTCACCTATTGATATTGATTTTCCTAGGATGGTGGACTATAGGAATCGCAAATGCAATATACGCAGCATATAAGTACTTCTCAGGAGACGAAGTAAAGATCCAGGTAGAAGAGTAACCACCACTTTTCCCCTAATTTTCTTATCCTTAATTTCACTGCCCGGTCGCAAACGATTTTTTATATAGGGCCGAAGACCTTTTGTCAATTATAATGGCGCGGGATGAAGTATATTCTGGTTCTGTAGAGCGTATTGAAGTGATGGGAACTGAAGATGAGGACGATTTTCCATGGATTGACGAGGATGAGTACAGAGAGCTTTACAGGAAAATGATGATTGCAAGAAAATTTGATGAAAAGGCCTTTTCGCTTCAGAGGCGTGGAGAGATATCGACATATGCTCCGCACAAAGGCCAGGAAGCAGCCCAGGTCGGAGCTGTGTTTGCTCTAGCGGAAGATGACTGGATAGTTCCTTCTTTCAGAGAGACAGCTGCATTCATCATGCGTGGAGCACCTCTTGACGAGATTTTTCGGAGATGGATGGGTGATGCTAACGGGCAGAGAGATCTCTCTGAACTGAATACGTTGCCTGTTGCGGTTCCTGTTGGAACTCAGAATCTTCATACCGCAGGATTAGGAATGGCAATGGAGAAACGAGATGATGATAACGCAGTTCTGGGATTTACAGGAGATGGTTCGACAAGTCAGGGAGATTTCCACGAGGCCCTGAACTTTTCAGGAGTCTTCAGCGGGCACACGGTATTCTTCGTGCAGAACAATCAGTACGCTATTTCTATGCCGATAGAGGACCAGACCAGATCTGAGACGATCGCACAGAAAGCGATTGCATACGGCATCGATGGGATACAGGTAGACGGCAACGATCTTCTCGCAGTGATCAAGGCCGTGGAAGAGGCTCTGGAAAAAGCACGTAAAGGAGAGCCAGTGCTTGTAGAGGCTATAACATACAGGTTGGAGGATCATACTACTTCAGATGACTCTACGCGTTACAGAGATGAAGACGAAGTTGAGGAGTGGAAGGAGAAAGATCCTCTCGAGAGATTCAGAGAATATTTAAAAGACCACGACATATGGGACGAGGAAATGAAGGCCTTTGAGGAAGAGGCTGAGGAAAAAGTAGATGAGGCCGCAGAGAAGGCTTTAGAGGCTGAAGATCCTGAGTTCGACGAGTTATTTGATTATGTCTACGATGAGATGCCTGAGCTCTTACAGGAAGAAAAAGAGCAACTCAGAAAAGAGGTGGACGAATGATGAGGATCGCAGATGCCGGTAAAGGCCAAAAAAGAGGTGTTTTCGAGCAATGACTAAATCAAAGATTAATATTGTAGAGGCTGTCAATCAGGCCTTACACGATGAAATGGATGAAGATGAAGATGTAATTGCATATGGAGAAGACGTCGGAGAGGACGGAGGTGTTTTCCGCGCGACTGAAGGCCTTCAAGAGGATTTTGGAGAGGATAGGTGTTTCTCATCTCCTCTGGCTGAGTCAGGTATCGCTGGCACAGCTATCGGCATGAGTCTGTATGATTTCAGGCCTGTAGTTGAGATGCAGTTCTCCGGTTTCTCATATCTAGCTTTCTACCAGATCAAGGAGCATGCATCCAGGATGAGAATTAGATCGCGTGGCGACTATACCGTGCCTCTGACTGTAAGGGCTCCTTATGGAGGCGGAATCTCCGCACTTGAACACCATCAGGAAAGCCCTGAAACATTTTTCGCACATTCTCAGGGCCTCCACGTTGTGATTCCAAGCACCCCTCAGGATACATACTCTCTGCTCCGTAAATCGATTCAGATGGATGATCCTGTTGTATTCCTTGAGCCTAAAAAGATCTACAGAGCTTTCAAGGAGGAGGTAGATACAGAGAAAGAAGTGGATCTTGAAAAGGCCCGGATAGTTCAGGAAGGAGAAGATGTAACACTGGTTGCCTGGGGGGCAATGGTTCCGGTCGCGGAAGATGCAGCAGATGAGATCGATGCAGACGTTGAGATAATAGATCTGCGGACCATTTATCCTGCGGACTTCGATACAATTTATGAATCAGTGGAGAAAACTGGAAAAGCTATGGTACTGCATGAGGCACCAAAAAGCGTCGGCTTTGGAGCAGAGATCGCCACAAGAATACAGGAAAACGAGATACTGAAGATGGAAGCGCCTGTAGAAAGAGTAACAGCGCCAGATGTCCCTTACCCGCTCTACACTCTTGAAGACTTCTACATGCCAAACAAAAATAAAGCAGTGAAAGGCCTCGAAAGAGTTCTCAACTTCTAGGTGATAACCATCAAATTCGAGTTCCCTGACACCGGCGAAGGAGTAACAGAAGGCAAGTTCCTGGAATGGAACGTGGAGACAGGCGACGATGTAGAGGAAGATCAGGTAATCGGAGAGGCCGAGACAGACAAAGCGGTAGTAGAGATCCCGGCACCAGCTGATGGAACAGTCAAAGAGCTTATGGCCTCTCCTGGCGACCGCGTAGAAGTCGGTGATATAATCATGGAACTCGAGACACAGGGCGCCGGAAAAAGGAAGAAATCAGATAACAATTCCGAGCAGAAAGAAGAGGCCTCAGTAGAGGAAGTCGAAGAAACTCCTGAAGAAGAGAAAAACGAGGCCTCTAAGGAGGATGATTCCGATAATTCTTCGGAGAGTTCGAAGGATATACTTGCTCTGCCAAAAGTCAGAAAGCTAGCGGAGGAGAAGGGGGTCGATCCGGCCACTATCAAATCGGGAGAAAGGATTACAGAGGAAGACGTGCTTGAGGCCGCAGAAGGAGGAAATTCAATCCAGAGCAAAGCAATTGGACAAGATTCAGAAGAAGTGAATGCTACCCCTTCCGTTAGACAACTGGCCCGTGAGAAAGATATCGATATTCAAAGGGTGGAGGGAACAGGCCGTGGAGGCAAGATTACCAGAGAGGATATAGTTAAGACAGCAGAAGGTAGCGAAGAAGTTACTGAGAAGACAAACAAAACCACCAAGACTATGAGGTCAGAGGATTACCGTGGTGAAGTTCAAAGAGTGCAGATGACCGGCCTCAGGAAGAGCATCGCCAGCAAGATGGAGAAATCACGTTTCACTGCGCCACACGTTACCCATGTTGAGAAAGCAGATATCACGGATCTAGCAGATTTAAGGGATAAAGTAAAGAATGAGGTTGATGCACACCTTACATACCTGCCTTTCATCATGAAGGCCTCTCTTAATGCCCTGAAAGATTACCCTGATCTCAACGCAGAATTAGATGAAGAAAAAGACGAAGTTATACGTAAGAAGTTCTATGACTTTAATATAGCTGTTGACACTGATAGAGGTCTTCTGGTACCAAAAATAAATAGTGTTGACGATAAAAACATGGTTAAGCTGGCAGAGAACATAGTTGAGAAGGCTGAAGAAGCCAGAGATGAAGAACTTGATAGAGAGGAGATGCAACCAGGAACATTCTCCATCACCAACCTTGGTGTTATAGGGGGAGAAGAGTTTACCCCTATCATAAACTATCCGCAAGTTGCCATACTTGGAATCGGAAAGATAGGAGAGACTGCAGAAGTCGTTGAAGGAGAAGTAGAGCCGAGAACAACAGTAAAGCTTTCACTGAGCTATGACCACCGTGTTGTAGATGGTGCAACCGCAGCACATTTCATGAACGACCTAGTTGAAAACCTTGAAAATCCTGAGGAGCTGATGGTGAATCTGTAGATGGTTGTAGGCGACATTGCGACAGGAACAGACCTTGTAGTTATCGGAGCCGGGCCGGGAGGATACTCTGCAGCTATAAGAGCTGCACAGGAAGGTCAAGACGTTGTTCTCATCGATAAAGAGAAAATCGGCGGAACATGTCTAAACCGGGGCTGTATACCGGCAAAGGCCTTTATACATGCTTCAAAATTCCACGATGATATCCAGCACTGGAACAGGATCGGTATCAAGGCAGAATGCGAGCACATTGATTTCCAGGAGATAAAGGAATGGAAGGATGAGATAGTTGAAAAACTTGATAGCGGCGTTGAAAGAATGCTGGAGCATGAAAACGTTGAGTACAAGAAGGGAGAGGCCAAGTTCATTGATTCCAACTCTATCCGTGTCGAGGAAGAACACCGTACCGATAAGATTGAGTTTGAAAAAGCCATAATTGCGACAGGATCTTCTCCTGTAGAGTTATCAGGCCTGGAATTCGACAGAGAAAAAGTTATATCTTCGCGAGAACTGCTTAACCTGGAAGAAGTTCCTGATGAGATCGTGGTAGTCGGCGGGGGATACATCGGTATGGAGGCAGTCACCAAGTTCAGCAAGTTCGGTGCAACAGTTAAAGTCATCGAGGCCCGAGACCGTGTCCTTGCAAACTTCGATGAAGAGATTGTCAACCAGTTGCAGGAAGTATCCGACCATTACCGAGATGAGATATATACCTCTGCTAAGGCCCAGGGAGTCCGATACGAGGACGATAAAGCTGTGCTGGTAGCGGATCAGGAAGGCGAAAAGCTTGAGATTGAAGGAGACTATATTCTTGTAGCCGCGGGAAGAACCACGAGACCAAATCTCAAGAGTCTGGAACTAGATAGCACCAATGTTGAGGTAGAAAACGGTTTTGTCCAGACAGATCGGCAGATGAGAACCACTGACGAGAACATTTTCGCCGTCGGCGATGTAGTCGGGCGGCCTATGCTGGCTCACAAAGCATACAGAGAAGGTAAGGTCGCCGCAGAAGTAATTTCAGGGAAAAAATCAGCTTTCGACAACCAGTACATTCCAAAAGCCATGTATACAGATCCCGAGGTAGCAACGGTAGGCCTTAACGCCGAAAAAGCCCGTGAAGAATACGAAGATTTAAGGATCGGTAGATTTCCTTTCACAGCCTCCGGTAGAGCCCTGACAACCACCAAAACGGATGGATTTATACGTGTAGTTGCAAGAGATGATGGAAAACTGCTAGGAGCTCAGATTGTAGGCCCAAGAGCATCTGACATGATTGCAGAGGCCGCTCTTGCTCTTGAGATGCAGGCCTATCTTGGCGATGTTGCACATACTATTCACGCGCACCCTACGTTCCCGGAAGCTCTTTCAGAGGCCTGTGAAGATGCTCTCGACGAATCAGTCCACACTTATTAACTGAATCTGTCGAGGCCGCTCTGTTTTCCTTTACCCTTTAGTTGATCTTCGGTATATCCAAATACTTTCAGAACACGGAGAGCTACCGGTATCACCTGGTTTTCGACGTAGTACTCTGAATCGTAACTGTCCGCATACTTCAGTAGTCTGGCACGTGAAGAAATGCTGCCTCCTCCGGAAGTAATAACATAAGTAATAGTTGTTTCTGGAGGAATCTCGTCTCCCTTTTTCTTTGCCTTTTTAGCGGCCTCTACGTGCGGTGCTGTCGACCCGTACTCTTCCGGAGGCTTGGTCAAGGTCGTGTATATCTTCAGTTTCTCCACAGGTACTTCTCCGGACTGAAGGTTCTCGATAGTATCTTCCACGATCTTAACTGCTTTGTCCACGTCGTCTTCAAGCACAGCTCTCAGTACTTTTTTCTGAGTTTCCTTTGCGATAGGACTCCAGTCTCTCCTTACCTGCTCGAAACCAGTAATTTTCATCGAGCCTTCCTCATCAAGCAACGCGTACTTCTTCTTCGCGCCTTCTCCGGACTCTGTCGAGGTGAAAAGGCCTCTTGTGAAGAAACCTTCGAACTCCAGTTCCATGAACTCCGGAAGATCGTCGTTCACTATATCCAGGAACTCATCCATTTCTTCCCTGATATCCTCCTTCTTGAGAAATACAGAATCTGTATCCCCGTATACAACCTCGAAGCCGAGCTCTTCAGCAGTATCAATAGTATCCTCTATATATTTGCGGCCCATAGCCGTTGTAGCTTCCGCGGCCTCTCGAGAGTACCATCTAGCGCCGTTATACCCTAGGTAGCCGTAGAAAGAGTTAGCCAGAATCTTTTCAGCCTGCTGCCGGTTGTAAAGCGACTGGTGCTCGGCCGACCCCGTATCTTTCTCCTTCATCTCGTTCTTTATCTCGTATCTCTCCTCTACAAGGCCTTCGATCAGCTCCGGGAAGAAGCCTTGCTCATCCTGACAGAACTCGTAGTCGAAATCCTCCAGCTGGAAAACGTCTTCGCAGCCTTCGACGTCCAAGGTATCCGGTGAGATATTATGGGCGACCATCACTGTCGGGTACAGCGATCGGAAGTCGAACAATGCGATATTCTCGTAGAGACCTGAATCCGGAGTATATACGAACCCTCCAGAGTATGCTCCTTCGTTTCTTCTATCAGTTCTTTTCTGCTGTGAAGGCCTATTCGGTGCGAGAATACTTCTCTGGTAGGCCTCTCTGAGAAGGAAGTTTTCTGTCAACTGGCCGTAGGTAAGTCTGCAGGTATCGAAAGGTATTATTCCGACGATTTTTGAAAGCTCCATGATCTGTGGTACGATTTCGTCAGCAAGTTCCAGCGCGAGTTCGGAGTCTCTGAGGCAGTAATCGGCGAACTCTTCGAGGCCTTCCCTGTTCTTCCAAGATTCCTTCATCTCCTCCCACTTCATGTCGTCCTTTTCCTCGCCAAGCATCTCCTTTGCCACAGAGTCCAGATCAAGGTTTTCTGCGTCAAGGCCTGGAGAAAGCACGTGATCGACGAAAGGGTACAGGTCAATATGCATCCGGCCTTTCAGGCGGGCAGCTGAGAACCGGCCTCTCCTGTTGAACTTCATTCTCTCCCCATCTCTTCCAAGGGCCAGAGTCACGTTGTTTCTCTCCGCAGCCTCTCTAAGAATCGAGAAATCGAATTCATCGGTATTATACCCTGTAAGTATATCGACATCTCTATCTCGGACTATCTCGACAAACCGTTCAAGCAGCTCTTTCTCGTCTTCAACGTACTCGACGAAAGGCCTCTCAATCTCAGCCAGCGAAAGAACTTTCTCAAAGCTCTCTGACTTCAATGAGACCATTATAACTCTATCCTTGTAAACCTCCAAGTCGAAGGCCATTGAACTGTATTCCTGTTCTTTCTCATCGACACCAACGTCTACTTCAGCGACTTCAAGAGCCTTATCGAACTCTGAGGCCTCTACTTCTTCCCCAGATAGTTTTACTGTTTTCCCAGGCCTTATTCCCTTATCTATGAGATATCTACGGTAGAAAGGTATGTCGAACTCTCTGCATCTCTCTGTTTCCGGGAGATCCCATATCTCATTCTTGAGTTTAGTTACATTAGCCGGTATCGTAGTATATACCTTGACTGCGGCCCTCATCTCCTTGCCTACTTCTTTCTCAACTATTTCTGTACCGGTAACCGGTATTTTGTCGCCGTCGTCCCTAAATACTCCTTCCTTTATCTCTTCCTGAAGTTCTTCTGTGTTCTTTGCTTGTTCGGATGGAAGCACGTAGAAGTAGGGCCTGAAACTGTGGTCGTAGGCGATTAGGTTATCTTCTCCGGATTTTCCGAACAGCCTGATATATACTTCTTCGTCTTGGATGCTGTAGTCCGCATCGACTATCTGGGTTTCGATCTCCATGTACCGGTTTTACCGTCGAAAAATTAAGTACCTGTCCAGATCATCCAAGAAATCATTGTCCTGATTAAGGCCCAGATCAAGCCTATCCATGTTTAGGGTTAGAAGAAATAGGTAGTTGAAAATGTAGCGGCCTCTAAGCATTGATTTGAATCTAGGAATTATGTTTGCCGGCCTAGCATTGATGCGCGGTTTTACGAGGGCTTAATAACAGAATAAGGCCCGGATTATACCTAAGGTTTTTATAGGGATTCGAACAATTACTATCGTAGAAGATATAGTTTTTTCCTAAAGGAGGTGACAATTACCATGGCAGAACTACCACTAGCACCTGTAAAGAGAATCATCAAACAGTCCGGAGCTTCCAGAGTTTCCGAAGACGCAGTAGAGGAACTAAGAGATGAACTGGAAGAGTACGCTAGCGACCGAGCACGAGAAGCTAAAGAGTACGCTCAGCACGCTGGCAGAAAGACTGTACAGGCCGACGACGTAAAGGCTTCTCAGTAAGTCTTTCTCGGTCAGTATGATTTTTACCAATTACCTTTCTTATTTTCTTTAAGTGAACTAGATGCGGATTGAAAACAGCTTTATTCTCGCACCCGGAGTAGGAGAAAAGACGGAGAAGAAACTCTGGAAAAAAGGTATAACCCACTGGGACCACGTAGAAAATACTAACTCGATCAGCTCCCGGAAACAGGAGAAGATCTCCAGCTTCGTGGGAAAGGCCCGGAAAAACCTGGAGGTAGAGAACTCGGTATTCTTCCAGGAAAACCTGCCGAACAAAAGCCTCTGGAGACTGTACCGCAACTTTGAGAAAAAAGCCTGCTTCTTTGATATAGAGACGACTGGCCTTGACAAGAAAAAGAACAAGGTTACTACCGTCAGCTTCCACCGCGACGGAGAATCACGGACCTTGATCCAGGGCCAGGACCTGACAAAGGAGAGACTTAAGCAGGAGATGTTTGAATCCAAGATACTTGTATCGTTCAACGGGAAGCGTTTCGACCAGCCTTTCCTCGAGCAAAACTTCGACATGGATATCAACGTACCACATATCGACCTGATGTATCTTTTCAAGCGTATCGGGTACTCCGGGGGCCTGAAGAAGATTGAAAAACAGCTAAACGTTGACAGAGAGCTCGAGGATATCGATGGAAGAGAGGCTGTCCGGCTGTGGAAACGTTACGAAAATAACGGAAATGAGGATGCACTGGATAAACTTGTGAAGTACAACCAGTACGATGCCAGGAACCTTCAGAGCCTCCTTGAAATCGTTCATGAGAGGTTGACTGGCGAAGTCTTTAGACCTCATGTTCCGGATGAACGATAGACTTAAAAACGACTACTCCCAACTTTCAGGTGAAAATGGCCTTGGCACATAACACACCGGCTCCAGAAAACATGTGGATGGATTCTGTGAGCTACTGCTATACCCATCTGACCAGGGCCAAGGCTAAGTTCTCCATTATTAACTTCCTGGCAGAGTAAAGTGGGATGAAGCCTTGGTTCCTACGGGAATCAAGTGCCGACCGCGAATACTCAAGGCTTCTGGAAAATAGGATTCCAATTCTTCTACCTCTGTGGAACATTCGGTAGAGTTTGGAATCGGAGGTATGCTGTGCTTGCAAGGTGCAGTCTACCTCACGGTTACCTATACGACCTACACGGAGACGAAAAACGACGTAACCGAATCACAACCATACCAGGTGACAAACTACAATGGACGCAAATGCACGACAGTTCGAGACAGAACTTCAGGCCCAGCTTGAACAAGAGGAGACTCAGGCACAGTTACATCCTGAAGCAAACGTCGTCGCAGTTAGAACTCTCTGAGAAAGAATACGGGAGAACCTTCCGCAGGCCCAGAAACTACTCTAGCGGAAGCTATTCGTTAGACTGATACGCTGCCGACTCAAATGCAGCCCAGCCATTCGCCATAGAATCAAGTATCGAAGTGAAAGAACGGGCCGGCTTCACAACTTTGCGACGGCCCTGTTTACCTTCGCGCTGACCGCGGTACTCCAGATACTCGTACTGGATAACACCTATACGCCGCAACTTAGGTAAAATATTGTTCTTAAGATTACTCAGGCCTTTCTCATGGCCCCACTCACCGAAATTATTCAACTTCTCCGAATCTATCTCGCCTTCTTCCTTCAGCTCTCTGAGAAAGATCTTCGCGTACTTGTTCCTCTTCGGAGACTGCTCCTGTGGGAAAAACAGATCAACGATCTTCTCCCAGTTCCAGGCCCTATCCGATTTCTTGAACTTCTGTTCATCACGCGGAATCGCGAAAGAGTTCTTAGTCACTATAGTAGTTGATTTACGGGCCTCTTCATCTACGAAAGGATGTTTATCATCGTCCGACATAAAACTTTTTTAACAAAGAAGGTATATTAAGGAACCGGAAACTGATAAACCACGCAGACCTATTATGTCCTATGAGTTCGAGAAAGGGCCTTACACCTGTAGTAGCTGTAACACTTCTCATGGGTATAACAGTTGCTGCTACCGGGACACTGTACACACAGATTCAGGGAGCTCAGGAACAGGCCCGTACCAACGCAGATATATTTGAGCAAGATCGGCTGACTATAGAGGCCTGTAATAGTAACACTCAGAGAAGCATTTTATACATCAGAAACAGCAATACAGAGGCTATCAACAGCACCAGGCTAAGGGTTTACATCGATAATAGGCCTGTAGATGATTCTGAGTACAGTTTTCAGCCATCAATCGTTGACCCTCAGAGAGACTTCAATCTTAGAATCGAGGATAAAGATCTTAACAGGAGCAATACGGTCAGGATTTCCGGACAGAACAACGCTTTCGAACATCGGTGTCTCAACTAGATTTTGAAATTAAAAGATTGTTTTCACATTGTCAACTATATGAGCTACGAAGAACTCCAGAGAGGAACTGGTCGAGGCCCTGAAACAGTTCGAAAAAGAACTGGAAAAAGCAGAGGAGGAAAGAGATCAGAAAGAAGACCTTGCAAAAAAGGTCAAGGCCGACTTCGAGAACTACAAGAAGAAAGAAGAAGAGAGGAAAGAGGAATGGGAGGTACAGGCCCAACAGGAGCTTGCTGAAGAACTGATCGAGGTACTGGATAACCTGGAAAGAGCGATTCTCTCAGCACAAGAGGACTCTACAGTAGTACAAGGGGTGAAGATGGTTTCCGACCAGCTTTACGAGACTCTGGAGAACAGAGGCCTTGAAAGAATTGATGCGGAGGGAGAAGAATTCGATCCCACGTTGCATAAGGCGGTGGACACCGAAGAAGGAAAGCACAATCAGGTGCTACGTCAGAAGCGGAAAGGCTACATGTTCGACGAACAGATTCTGCGGGAGGCAGAAGTTGTAGTCGGTAAAAAAGAGGAGTAGAGTTTTTGTGGATACGATTTAAAAATTTTTATTCACGTAATCAAAAAATACTTGACAGCTTAAAGCAGGTGAATCAATAATGAGTCAGAACAACAAGATTATCGGCATCGACCTAGGTACGACACGGAGCGCAATGGCAGCAATTCAGGACGGAGAGCCAAAAATTCTGGAAAACAACGAGGGAGAGAGAGTGACCCCTTCAATAGTGGCCTTCGACGGTGATGAAAGAATAATAGGCAAACAGGCCAAAAACCAGATGGTGACGAACGAAAAAAACACTGTAAAATCAATCAAGCGTCATATGGGAGAAGACTATACTGTTGAACTTAACGACGAGGAGTACACGCCTCAGGAAATCTCTTCGATGATCCTGCAGAAACTGAAAACTGATGCCGAGGATAAATTAGGTAATGGAGTGGAGAAAGCAGTAATTACAGTGCCGGCACACTTCGACGACACTCAGAGACAGGCCACAAAGGATGCTGGAGAGATTGCAGGCCTTGAAGTAGAGAGAATCCTGAACGAACCGACCGCGGCAGCACTTGCATACGGCCTTGACGACGAAAAGGAACAGACCGTCCTTGTATACGACTTCGGTGGAGGAACATTCGACGTTACCGTCTTGGAGATGGGAGATGGAATCTACGAAGTGCAGTCGACTGAAGGGGATAACGATCTTGGAGGAGACGACTTTGACGAAGAGATAGTCCACTGGGTTCTTGAGAAATTTGAAGAAGAGAACGGTATTGATCTTTCAGGCGAAGATGAGGCGATGCAACGTATCAGAGAGAAGGCCGAGGAGGTCAAGAAAGAGCTGTCATCAAGAAAACAGGCCAAGATCAATATTCCGTTCATCCATCAGGAAGACGGTGACACATACAATATTGACTACGAGCTAACACGCTCCAGTTTCGAGGATCTTATCGGAGATCTGGTTCAGAAGACGACCGAGCCTACCGAAACTGCTATAGAGGATGCAGGTATTTCGAAGAAGGATATAGATGAGGTGATCCTGGTCGGAGGAACTACAAGAGTACCTGCAGTCCGGGAACATGTACAGGCTATCACAGGACAGAAACCAAACCAGGAGGTATCGCCGGATGAAGCTGTTGCACAGGGAGCATCAATTCAGGCAGGATCCATCACAGGAGAAATGGACGACATCCTGTTACTCGATGTAGCTCCTCTCAGCCTGGGAGTCGAAGTCAAAGGCGGCCTTACTGAGACACTGATTGAGAAAAACACGACAGTGCCTGCTGAAGAATCCAAGACCTTCACTACAGCGATGGACAACCAGACAGCTGTAACCATCAACGTAGTACAGGGAGAAAGAGAGATGGCCTCCGACAACAAGTCGCTCGGAGAGTTCAACCTTGAAGGCCTTCCACCAGCACCTGCCGGACAGCCACAGATCGAGGTAACTTTCGAGATCGATGCAGACGGAATCCTGCAGGTATCAGCTGAAGAGCAACAGAGCGGAGAAGAGGCCTCAATCAGTATCGACGATACCTCACGTCTTGATGAAGATGAGATCGAGGAGATGAAGGAAGAAGCCGAGAAACATGAGGAAGAAGACAGGAAGAAACGCGAGTTCATCGAGGCCAAGAACAGAGCCGATCAGATGATCTCTCAGGCAGAGACACAGATCGAAAACTTCAAAGACCAGGTCGATGAAGAGGTAATCGAAGAGATTGAAGACGCGATCGAGGAAGTCCGCGAGGCCCGTAAAGAAGCGGAAGAGATAGACGATCTGGAGGAAGCCAAAGAAGTAATCGACTCTGCTATTGAAGATCTGGAAAGCAAGCTTCAGGAGATCGGCCAGGAGATGTACGACGGCCAGCAGGGCGGACCTGGTGGAATGGGAGGCACAGGTTTCGATCCTTCCAACATGTCAGAAGAAGACCTCAAGCAAGCTGCTCAGAGCATGGGCGGTGCTGGAGGCCCTACTGGCGAAGATGACGTAGTCGACGCAGACTACGAAGAGGTAGACACCGACGAAGAGGAGAAAGAAGAGTAATGTCCTCTTCTCCTCTCTTCCTTAAATCTTCAAAAATCAAAAGCTGCCTTGCGCAGCTTAAGATGATGAAAACTCTCTAGGTGAGTTTCTTGGGCAAGGAATACTACGAACTTCTAGGGGTAAGCGAAGATGCAAGCCAAGATAAGATAAAGAAAGCTTACAGGAAGAAGGCGAAAAAATACCATCCGGATTCCAACGGAGATGAAGCTGATGAGGAGAAATTCAAGAAGATCAACAAGGCCTACGATGTGCTGAGCGACGAAGACAAGAGAAAGAAGTACGACAGATTCGGCAAGCAAGGTGTAGAAGGTAATGCACAGGCTGGACAGCAACGGGCCTCCCAAAACTTTCAGGATATCTTCGAGCATCTCTTCGGTGGCGGAGGTCGTCGTGGCAGATCTTCCGGCCAGAACCTGAGGATCCAGACCGCTGTAACTTTGAAAGAAGCGTATAAAGGTGTCGAGAAAAGCTTTGAAGTTTCCCGGAAAAGCAAGTGTTCTGCATGCAATGGTTCTGGCGCTGAAGACGGTAATACCGAGACCTGTCCAGAGTGTGGGGGCGATGGCCAAGTGAGAGAGGTTAGGAGGACCCCTTTCGGCCGCACACAGACTGTTAACGAGTGTCCAGAGTGCAACGGCACAGGCCAGATACCTGAAGAACCATGTAGTGACTGCGGCGGAGACGGCGTAACTGAGAAAGATGAAACCATCACTATCGATATACCTGCTGGAGTGAAAGACGGTCAGCGGTTGAAAGTGGCAGGCAAAGGAAACGAGACGAAGAAAGGTAGACCGGGCGACCTTATTATCCGCGTAAGTGTTGAAACACATGATTCTCTGGAAAGACGGGAAAGCGATCTATTTACAACTGCAAAGGTCGGTATAGGGGATGTCGCCCTAGGAGCGGAGATAACAGTTCCTACTCCTGACTCCGAGATACAGGTTGAGATACCTGAGGGAACACAGCCAGGACAGGTATTACGTGTTAATGGGAAAGGTATGCCTTCCAGAAGAGGCCGTGGTTACGGAGACCTCTTCATCAAGATAGATGTTGATATTCCGGATGAACTGACTGAAGAGCAGAAAGATGCTCTTGAAGGCCTCAGACAGGAAGAAGAAGGGAGCAAGACTATCTTTGAGACCGTAAAGGATTTCATAGACTAGATGAAAAAAGATTTTTCAACACTGAGAAGAAGTCCTGATCATGGAATACAGAATCAAAGGAGAATATTCGCCATTCCTTGAAATAAAGGTAGATCCTGGCGAGGAGATAATCGCCGAGACAGGTAAGATGAGCCACATGACGGACAACGTGGAGATGGAGACATCGGCCTCAGGAGGTCTCATGTCATCAATGAAAAGATCTCTCTCAGGAGAATCATTCTTTGTAACACGATTTTCAACAGAAAAGGGAGAAGGAAGAATAAACTTCGCGGCAGAGTTCCCAGGAGACATAATACCGCTGAACCTTGAGGAAGGAAAAGAGGTCCTCGCACAGGAAGACGCATTCCTTTGCAGCGAATCAGGCAACCTGGACACCGAGTTCACAACAAGCCTGGCCTCAGGACTACTCGGAGGCGAAGGATTCAAAATGACAAAGGTACAGGGTCCTGGAATGGCCTTCCTCAACGCAGGAGGAGAAGTAGACGAAATAAAACTGCAAAAAGGCCAGAAAATAAAAGTTGACACCGGAAGCGTCGTTGCATTCAATGAAGGTATGGATTACAACGTTGAAAGAGTAAAAGGAGTGAAAAACGCACTATTCGGAGGGGAAGGACTCTTCCTGACCACACTTGAAGGCCCAGGCACGGTATGGATTCAGTCACTACCCGTACAGGAACTGGCCCTGAAAGTATCGCAGTACATCCCAACACAGGGATAAACCCTTTTTCCCTCTTCCAACCAATCAAAGAGCCTAGACCATGGCCTTAATGTACGGTATTGCATACATAACCCCTACCCCTGCAATGAAAAACACGATATGCAGGCCCAGTTCCCTCTCCTTCAGTCTTGGCAACAGGTCACTTCCTGCAATGTAAACGAAGTTTCCAATCACCAGCGGGATAAGTACTGAGTCAAGGCCTGAAGTTTCAGAAGTCAGGACCAGTACAAATCCTGCTCCGAAGAACATGAATAGACTGACCAAGATATTGAACAGAACTGCTCTTACTCTCGATATCCCGCTATCAACCAGTATTCCGAAGTCACCGGCCTCTTTAGGTATCTTATGCGCCATAACTGCTACAGTAGCAGCAATTCCTGCCGGCACACCTGCCAGATAGCTCGAAGCAATCAGAATACCATCCAGAATGTTGTGTACTGCATCTCCCGCCAGAAGAACATACGATACTGCATCTACATGATGATCCTGGTTATGGCAATGCCAGTGGATAACCCTTTCCAGAAGTAAAGAGCCCGCAAGACCGGCGACCACAAAAAGTCCTGTCTCCCGCGTATAACCGATGTTATTCGCCAGCTTAAAAACCAGATGGATGAATACTCCTCCAAACATGGTTCCAGCTGACAGCGAAATCAGGTATGGAATCAGTGTTTCCGTATGATCTTTGCTAAGCCCAAGGAATAAGGCTCCGAAGCCCGAAAGAATCGATGTTGCTAATATACTTGCAAACACAATTTGAAAGATCATGCAAAAATAATGTTTAATAAATTTTTAAACTATCCTAATAACTAGTGGTTATGGAAATAATAAGTCTCTCACTAGATGAAGAAACCCTCGATAAGATAGATGAGATACAGATTAAAGGCAGTTTCAACGGCAGAAGCGAGTTAATCAGGAAAGCCGTAGAGAGATTGCATCAGGAAGCTATGGACAATCAAAAACTGGAAGGAGAGCTCAACGCAGTGATAGTGGCCCGCCATCCACACCAGAAGGAACAAGAAATCGCAAGTATCTCACATAAATACGATACCGTTATTACAACCCAGCTTCACAGCAAGCTCAGCGGCAAAAAATGCCTGGAAGTATTTCACACGAACGGGCCTGCAAGCAAGGTTATCGATTTCTACAATGACCTAGAAGGAAGTAAGCATACTGACTCTGTCAACATGTTACCACAAGACCAAAAACAGTACTAGGCCATAAAGTTTCATAGGTGAACCAGAGATGAAGATAGCACATACAATGCTCCGGACAGGCTCCCCGGATGAGATGATAGAGTTTTACGAAAAAGCATTCAACATGGAACTGAAGAGGAAGACCCAGATGGACACATTCACCCTGTACTTCCTTGGCCATCCAGGCCAGACAGCAGAAATAGAGCTCACATACAACCACGGCGAGGACGACAGATATGAAAAAGGCGAAGGCTTCGGACATATAGCGATTCACACACCAGAAGACATGACACTTCAGGAAGCATACGATAAAGCGGTAGAGGCCGGAGGAAAAGATTACAGATCTCCAGAAGAATGCCCTGGAGACTATGCATTTGTAAAAGATCCGGAAGGCTACGAAATAGAGATTCTTGCCCGTAGCTCCTAGGAAAATAAGTCTCCGACATTTTTCCTTTATTTCTCAAGACTGTTACATAAACCGAAACTGAAATCAAGGTCCTGTAAACAGAAGAACCAACAGAAGCTAACAAATAGCTAAGATGCAACCTCAACAAGCCCACTGAAAGCCACCAAATCCAAAAACACAACGACCCAGAAAGATAGGTCTCAACTTCACATTACCCGTCCATTCATTCTGCTCAGACCTCCACAATACTCACAATACAGGCCTGGTTGTTCAAAAATAATGAACACCACACCAGGCAGGTATGTTAATTTATATTGAACACTCAATGTTTTTTAATAACTTTTGAGTTGACTAGTGAGTTACAACCGTCATATGATAGTTCAGACAGTATGAACTCTCTCCCGCAACAGACCAGAGAGCCAATAGTGTCAGATGGACCGTCTAGTGGCTGTTACGTCAGTCCAGCCTCTGGAAGACCCCCAGAAAAAATACCGGGTTCTGGAAAAGATCAGCGAAGAGGCTTCCATGAGGAAGAACCTAAAGACCATTTTAGAGGCCTCTATAGGTAAGACTCCAGTTCAGAGCATGCAACAGGCATGATGGGAGGACACCATTAGAATCAGAGATATTGAGTGTGCAAAACTACCGAACACCCACAGTTACAGGCCTCAATCCAAAAAGCCTCCATAATAAAGGAGGTATACAAAAAGCAGGTGAAAGAGCAACCACCAGGAAGACCTTGATAATATACCTTCTTTATTATATAGGTAATCTGGGCCGCGACCCCAAGGTAAAGCGCCAAGGATATGCCAATAAACACGTACTTCCATATTTGCGATATACCTTCTTTATTACAGACCTTTTTGTCAAACAGTGATTTACAGTACAAAAAACAGATGATTGTTTCTCTCATACGAACACTCAGAATGCAGAGAAAAGTGAAGATCAGCTAACTGAAAGGCCTCTTCTCACTCTGTTCTTTCATGCAGAACTCTGAGCACCAGATCCCTGTTGTTTTCGGTATAAAGGATATTGGCCACACCTCGGTCAGACTCCGTTACAGAGACTCCTAGCGCCATCTGATCGAAGACCTCTCCCAGGCGGCTCTTCAACCTGCCATCGCCGTGAATGATGAATCTGTTGCCATCATCCTCAATTTTCGTAATCTTCACACAGAGAGTTTAACAGACGGCTTTTTACCTTTTACCAGAAGACTGTTCGTTCAAGAAAAACACTCTTGGCCCGTAAAATTTACCTTACAGTTATAACAACAGCTTTTAAAATACATTGAATGTTCGATATTCTTTAACAATATATTGTTCATGTAGAACGAACACTCTCGCAGGTTTTGTGAGTATAAGAGGGCCTGTAGACTAGGAAAAATTCTTCAGAGTCGAGAAGTAAGTACAGGGATGGAGTATTTCCTGGTCGAGAGCAGGGAGTCAGGTAGAGGCCTTCTGATTGTTCCTGAAATCAGCAGCGGGCCGTTCGATGAAGTTGTTGATGGTTTTGATGGAACCGTTGTGAGGGTTAATGCATGGAATGAAGCCGCAGATCTTGAGGAGATGAGCCTCGAGGATCTTCACGATCTAGTCCAGAAAGGAGTCGGGCTGTTGAGGAATGAGGGATGTGAGTTTATCGCTGTGCTGGGGAAGGGTTTTGGCGGGCAGCTTGCGTTGACATGTCCTGATGTGAGTTTTGACTGCATGGTTCTCTGGGCTCCTGCAGTAGGATTCGGAGAGGACAATGTGGAAAAGTGGAGATCTACCCTGCTTGACCATATGCCTCTGCAGCCACAGATATCTCTATCGGTGAGGAAAGGTTGAATGAGATCGATGCAGAGGTGAGTATCTTCCATGGTACCGAGGATGAAGTGGTCGGCGTTGACAAATCGAGGAAGATCGCCGATGTTCTGATGGATGGAAGTATAACAGAAGTCGAGGGAACAGGTCATTCCTTCTCAGATGTGGAGGCCTGGCTGGCAGAAAAATCGTTGAAAGAAATTAGTGACTAGGGTTTACTTGAGTGTTTTGAACAGTTCGTTGAGCGAATAGGCCACTTCCTCACCGCGCGATGTGAGTTCTATATGTTTTTTCCGGCCTTTCTTCTCGGTTTCAACCAGGCCTGTTTCATCCAGTTTCTGTATTATCCTGACTGCGTGCGAGTAAGTGCAGTCTATACTGGACGAGAGGGCCGATGCGTAGTTTTCTGCGGAAGGACCGGAAAGCCTGACCATTATCTTCGCCGGCTTGGTATTCAGGAAGAAATCTTGTTCGCCTTTGTCCATAGTACTTGCCGTAACTGTTTATTGTGTTTCTAAGTTAATATTTCCTTTGGTTGGAGCACCGACCGTCTTTGACTTTATAATGGTTTTGTACACTATTTTAGACGTGACAATGGAATTCTCTACAGCTAAGATGAAGGAAATGATCAAAAGTCAGGGAGATAAGAGGGTTTCCGAGGAAAGCGCCGAAAGACTGGGAGATATCCTGGAGACATTCGCCGGCGACGTAGCAGAGGAAGCAATCGCGGTCGCAAAAGAGAAAGACCGCAAGACAATCAGAGCCGAAGACATCAAACAGGCCCTGAAGTAGAAGGCCTAACATCTCCTTCCTTTTTTATTAGATAAATAGCATCATATCACTATATGGGCAGAAAGAAGCAGTCAGTAGTGAAGAAAAGCGCCAAGGTATTTCTATCTTCTGTTAGGAAGATGAACAATTCTTCAATAGATATTATGAAGTCTGAAATGCGGCCTGAACATTCTAAATATGTTGATGTGGAGGGACATCAGGTAGGATTCTCTGATAGAGAGATTAACAGATGCATAGAAGATTACAAAGAAGATCTCCTGAAAAACCCTAGTAGGCTCTATGAGATAGTAGAGGCGATGTTACATATGTATCTGTTTGAGATTTCTTCTTCTAGAAATTTCAGCTATAAACTAGCTGATATGAGTCCTCTCGCACGAGAAATCAAAAACCGTGGGTACTCATTCACATCAGTATCAAGACAGGAGCTTGAAGTTGGGTTCTATAGCCCCCGGAATGAAACCATCTGGATGAGTCAGTTCTGCCCTATCATAAAAAACGAATACGAAAGCAGACTTAGAACAAAGTTAGAAAATCATTTAGCCTCCGGAGATTTCGAAGAAGATTTTTTACAGGCCTTGGAAGATTTCTGCAGCTATTTCGAAGAAAATAGAGGGATAATAAAAGAGAACAACAAGTATAGAAGCACCTTGATACATGAATACCAACACAAAATTTTTGACAGACTGACAGATCATCATCCACATCAAACTGTCAACGAGGCCTTCTCATGGTTCATTTCTTACATGCTTGTTATGAAATTATCAGATGAGAACTGGAGCTGGAGCCAGCGAAAATTCAAGGCGGGGAAACCCGGAGGAGAATACAAAGAGTCGGAGTTAATATATAACTATGCAGGATTAGTTGGTAAAAAATACCTGAAAGAAGCTAATGGAGCTCCCGTGATCTCCTGGACAGTTGATTTACAAAAAGCCGTAGCTAAATCAGATTTAAGCGATAAAAAGGCCTTTAAACTCAATATCCTTCCTGAAAACCTGCAGTCAGATATAGAAAATTTCTACTCAATAATGGAAGAACTTGGCAACCATCATAGCAGATTCCTAGAAATAGAAGAGCACTACAGAAACATGTTTAAACTAGGAGAAGACATCAGGGCCGACCTAATAGGATTTAATCCTCAAGAACTTGAGAACAAAGATTTAAACATTTTAGAGAGCGCAGACAACTGGGCTAACGCTAGAAGCATCTTCAAGAAACTGCTGATGGAGGAGGCAAGTGAAGCCAATCAAGTAGTAGAGGATCTTGAGGAACTTGAAAAGAGGTTAGTAAACATAGCGGGAATAAGCAAAGATAAAATCAATAAAACTCAACAAGACGTAGAAAATGCACTACCTCGTAATCCAAGTTACTCACTTTCCAACAATAAAGACGCTTTCCTATGGGATATCTTGCTGTACAGAGCCAAAATTAGGCAGGCACAGGAAAAAGTAGAACTCATGGCATCAGACTTCGAAACACGATAAACCCATAAGTTCCTTAGTCAGGACCTCTAAACCAAGAGGATTTAAGATTTCCATACAAGTCTTTCTACATGGACACCGAGGAAATTATAGAAAAAGTAGTTGAGGAAACCGAACTCGACGAAGATGAAGTAAACGAAAAAGTAGAAGCTAAAATGGACGAGTTCGAAGGCCTTGTATCAGAGGAAGGTGCAGTCCACCTCGTCGCCAAAGAACACGGCGTAAACATCGGACAGGAAATGAGCGAAGACCTCAAAATAGAAAATATAGTACCAGACATGCGTAAAGTCAACTTCAAGGCCCGTGTAGTCAACATCTCCGACATGAATACTTTTGAAAGGGACGACGAGGAGGAAGACGGCCGTGTGCAAAACATTGTCCTCGGTGATGATACAGGCACGATCAGGATGACTCTCTGGGACGAACAGACAGATATAGCAGACAAAATCGAAGAAGGAGACCCTATCGAGATAACCGGAGCCTACACCATGGAAGACGACCGTGAGAACGCAGAAATCCGACTAGGAGACTCCGCAAAGGTCGCGATGGCGGATGAGGAAGATGTCGACGAAGTAGAGACTGGAGGCATGGATACAGAAGAGGCCTCAATCAGAGAAGTAACTTCGGAGAACTCATCCTACAAGATCAGCGGGATGCTGATGGCTGTATACACCAACAATCCTTTCTACCGCGTAGACCCTGAAACAGGCGACACAGTAAGAGAGAACGACGACGGAGAGTACGAGACAGAAGACGGCGACGTAGTAGAAGAACCAGGCCACAGACTTGCGCTTTCAGGAGTACTGGACGACGGCACAGGAAACATCAGAGTAGTATTCTTCGGTGAACAGGCCCGACAGATCCTTGGAATCGATGAGGAGACAGAGAAAGAAGGCGACCTCCAGGCAGTTGAAGAGGCCGGAGAAGAAGCAGTGGGCAACGAACTTGAAGTAGAGGGCCGTACCCGGTACAACGATTACTTCGGCCGTATCGAGGTACTGGCAAACAGCGTAGGAGAAGTTGAAACAAGAAAACAGCTGAAAGACCTTCTAGAAGTAATGGAGGTCTAAATTTATACTATGACAACATTCCAAACAGTTAGAACACATTCAACAAATTTAGACACAACGGTGATCTATTAAATGGGAAATAACACAGATCTTGAAGACCTAGACGGCGTAGGAGGAAAAACAGCAGAGAGACTTAGAGATGAAGGCCTTACCAACCTCATGGAAATCGCAAACATGAAGGCGGGAGAACTATCCGGAAAGGTCGACGGCATCGGAGAAAGCGCTGCCGAAAGCATCGTTAGCTCGGCCATGAAGAAGGCTGACGTAGGCGGTTTCGAGACAGGAACCGACAGATACGAGCAGAGACAGGAGATGCAGAAAATCTCCACTAACAGCGACAGCTTCAACGAGCTACTTGACGGCGGAATCGAAACACAGTCTCTCACCGAGCTCTACGGAGAGTTCGGAGCAGGAAAGACACAGATCGCCCACCATCTAGCAGTAAACGTTCAGAGGCCTGAAGAAGAAGGTGGCCTCGGAAAAGGCGCCATCTACATCGACACAGAAGATACTTTCATCCCTGAACGAATCGAACAGATGGCAGAACAGCAGGACATGGACTCGGAGGAAGTTCTTGACGACATTCACGTGGCAAGAGCTCTGAACTCCGATCATCAGATGCTGCTGGCTGAGAAAGCCAAACAGATCTGCGAGAACAACGAGATAGGCCTTATAGTAGTCGATTCACTGATGGCACATTTCCGATCAGAGTACGTTGGAAGAGGAGAGCTGGCGAAGAGACAGCAGAAGCTTAACAAGCACATGTCCACGCTGCTGAAAGCAGCCAACACATACAACGTAGCTGTAATCCTGACCAACCAGGTCATGGACAACCCAGACCAGATGTTCGGAGATCCTACAAAGGCCATCGGAGGAAACATCGTTGCACACAACTGCGCCACAATTATCTATCTGCGTAAAGGTAAGAAAGATACAAGAGTCGCAAGACTCGAGGACTCGCCATACCTACCAGAAGGAGAGGCCGTCTACTCAATCGAAGACGAAGGAATCATCGACGGTTAAACACCTTCTCCTCATCTTTCTCTCATAATTCCATCCAATTACTTATTCACAATATTTCTACTCCCGAAAGAGAATTAAGTTTTGGGCGTCTAAATTGGGCTAGGAGAGGTTAGATCTGTCAGTGAAAACTATTGAACGCGTACTCAGTCCAAAAGAAATAGAGGAAATCAACGAAGCCGTCAACAGTTACGGCCAAGAGGTAGGGGAAGAAACCACTGTATTCTCCTTCAGAGTAGATCCGAAAGACCAGGTACTGGTCAGCTACCCTCAAAGAGGGGAGATCTACGCAATTAAGGGATCTGATGCCGCGGAGAGACATCCTCAAAACAGCCAGATGTATCCTGAGCTAGAAAGCAACAATCACGAAGGCCCGGTATTCTTCAACGAAGACGAACGCAGAGAACTGGACAGAGACTCCAACCTATTACTGGGAGACTACGGCCAGGTAAAGGACGAAAACACAGAAAACTGGCTGAGACACAGACTCGACCATTTAAACGCATACATCACCGCCAACAGAGACGTCGTCAAGGCGATTAATTTTGAGGACGAAGAACTTTCAGTCAGTATAGAGGGAGATAAATACAAGATATGAAAAGGAGACGATAGGCCTCTGTTTAAATCATGTCGTCTTCCGAGACGATTACAAAGTCTCCGATAGAACGGACCGCGGAGAAAGGTACAAGGTTCCGGCCTTTCCTGTCCTCCTGGAGGCTTTGCTCCGAGATATTCTCTGTAGTATTTGTTATCAAGATGTTCATAAGCTCTCCTGTATCTGATACAAAGGAGAGATCATCTACTTCGCCAAATTTTTTACCATGCTCTTCTGAGACAATAGTCTTGCCTCTGATCTCGGTTCCACGCGGATTGTTTGCCATTTTCTGTTCGCCTAAGTATTTATGAGGAAATCATAATTAAAAACTTTGTATGTCGAGAGTGTTCTCCGCAGTAGAAATAGAGGACGAAAACACCCTGGAAACACTGAAACAGGTAAGAAACAAAACAGACCACGAATTCAGGCCAGTCCCAGAAGAAAAGATGCATATCACACTCCAGTTCTTCAGAGACATAGACCAAGAAGAGATAGATGATATCAAACAGGCCATGCACGACACCAATCTAAAGGCCTTCAAAGCTGAAATCAAAGGTCTCTCAGCTTTTCCCTCGGAAGACTACATCAAAGTTATCTGGGCTGGAGTAGAGGCCGAAGAAATGCACGAACTGAAAGATCAGGTATCTCGGCACGAGGTCGAAGCAGAGGAACACGAAGAGTTCAGGCCGCATATCACTTTGCATCGAGTCGACAGTATTAGTCCGGAAGAGAAAGAAGAGTTGCACAAGACCTTCAAGAAGTACCGAGATGAAGTAATCACGGAGATAACGGTTGATAAAGTCAAACTGTTTGAAAGCCATGTAGATGAGGAAGGCCCGAGCTACGAGGTACGGGAAGAGGTTGAACTTGATGGAGAGTGAAGAACTGTACCGGCTCTCATTCTTCCTGGCGCTCACAGGCCTAACACTGATGTACTCCTCGACCTTTCTCTCACCGGAGAAAGTCGCTGTATCAGAGATAGGGCCGGCGATGACAGGTGAGAAAGTAACTGTTTCAGGTACTGTAACAGAGGCCTCTGGAGATCAACACTTTTTCTTCCAGCTCTCTGACGGCAACTCTCAGATCAAGGCAGTCCAGTTCGACGTAGCCCCTGAGTACACAGACGGGGAGAACGTGACAGTTACCGGAGAGGTTACGATGTACAGAGGCTCGGAGGAGATAATAGTTGAGAGCATCAACTCAGAGCTTTGATGTTTAAACCTCGAGGCCTCAAACTTGTACATGCTGGGAATACTTCTACTGCTGATGATCGCAGTACCTTTCACCGACCTGTACATACTGGTGCAGCTGGCCGAGATACTTGGGTTTTTACAGACACTGGGGATAGTGGTCGCGACAGGTATACTCGGTGCAGCAATAGTAAGAAGAGAAGGCCGTCACGTACTGATGAAGATGCAGAGATCGGTTACAGCAGGAGAAATCAGCCGCAACGTCGCGGAAGGCACATTGCTCGTGATCTCCGGCCTACTACTGATAACACCCGGCATAGTAACTGATTTAATTGGATTCATGCTGGCTTTCAGGCCTCTACGCGAGCGATTGGTCGCAAGGCGGATTTCAAACAGCACAGGAAACATAGAGGTCGAATTTTTCCGTTTCTAACTTTTCCTAAGCGATATAAACACGGAAGCAGCGAGGACAGCAAGGCCTAGCTCTGAAGGAACCGATACTCCGAACTGTGATACTCCTATGAGACAGAGCACCAGAGCCCCGCCTCGACGAATATAGTCAAGATCCATACTATCTACATCAAGCA
>Ga0102936_1000152_pt1 | contig 26211 bp, 25 predicted proteins | sample SalPon2_A_H2O_MG_FD_78502 | JGI IMG/M metagenome (GOLD analysis project Ga0102936, IMG submission 78502) | Salt pond water microbial communities from South San Francisco under conditions of wetland restoration - Salt Pond MetaG R2_A_H2O_MG | ecosystem: Environmental > Aquatic > Non-marine Saline...
ACGATGTACTTCACCATTAGTCAACCCTCCAGCTAAATCCGACAGCGTAAACTGAACGATCTCGAAACGTCGCGGTCCCGCCAGACACCTTTGCCTCCAAACTGTTTCCCGCGATAATTTCGTTATTCTCTGCGTCGATAGATGTGATTTCGGTCCATCCAGACAGAGCCGACCCTGCGGATTCTCCAGAGTCAAAGACAATCTCCAACTCATCTAACGTCGCGGTCGTGAAGCCACCTGACTGCTCGACCCGAGTGATTCTCGGTCTTATATGAACGGTCTCTCCAACGGATACCGTGTCGGGGAACGCAAACATATTAGCGTACAGGCTCGCTCCATCGGGTTTTTCCGCTCCTAAGATAGCCCCCGATAGCTTCGCAACACCAGTATAAGTTGTTGAGGAAGTATCACTTGGAGCAGTCAATGTCATAAAACCAGCCCCACTCCCAAGTGACGACCCCTGATCAATGAGTGGTTGGTCAGTCCGTCTGTTGATTACACTCCCTGTACTGACCGAATCCGCCACCACGTCCGTCGTACTAACCGAACTCGCATCTACCGAATTGGGTGACAAGTCATCGCCCTGATGCGTTCGATTAGTCGTATTGTCGTGATCAACTGCATCAGCATTCAGTGATCCCCCAACTGTCGCATCGCCTTGGACAGTCGCATTCCCACTCACCTCTAGTGATTCGAACGGAACCTCAAATGTCGAACCATCACTCGGGTCACGGGCAATAAACCGACCGCTTGTTGGATCTCGATACAACTCCAGCTTTTCAAGAGCACTTACGTCTACCATTATTAGTCAAGTGTTAGTTGTTCGTCTGCTTCGATTTCGATTGCTGCATTTCGTTCAAGTTGATACGCCTCGTATGAATCCGAATCGTTATCGGTTGTCCATCCTGAAATAGCGATGAACGTGTTTGTGTCGATTGTCGCATCGATCGGTTCGAACCGATCGCCCGAATCGTTGAGCACTGACACGCTGCCAGATCCAGTAACCCCACCGTAGCCATAGATCGGGCCATTCGTGACCGTCGTATGCCCATCAGTGTAAAGCTGCCCATCAATCCGAACCGGGCCACTCAGATTCGTCCCATAACCGCTGTCAATTCGAACAGTCCGATCAGTGTCGATCGATTGGAGCACCGATAGCTCGCTAACCGACAGTGACTGTCCAATAGCACGATAGTCCGATGTTGACACCACACCAGACCCATCCGTTTCGAACTCCCAAAGCGGAATCCGTTGGTCCGAATCTGACGCGGTCGATGCAAAGGCACTCGGCAGGCCAACGATCACATCGTTACTGGTGCTCTTGTCCCACCCGACATACACGGTCTGTGTCGAGTTTGCATCCAGGCTCACGGTAGTCGTCGTATCGATGGCCAGCCATGACCCAAAGACAAACGCCTCGCCCCCAGCAATATCGACTGACAACGACGTTTCACTTGTCGTTGCATCGAAGGCATCGAGTGCTGTGTCATCGATGTCTCCGTCCTGCTGGGCGATCTGAGAGGGGTTCGTTGCATCCGAGACCCAACCGTCGGAGCCACCAGCAAGTGCGATTGCACCGGCTGTCTCGAACGATCCAGCGACACGGTTTTTACTCGGATTTGCTTTACTCGTCATGAATATCAGGCTGCGCTAAATGTCAGATCAACCTCGATCGTAATCGTCCGAGTATTGTCCTTTTCGATCGCAGCGATGGTCGAGTGGTTCCACATTCGATCCGTCTCGTTCGGGCCAGCAAAGAGACCGACCTCTCGGAACGTAAATCCGTTTGCTTCGTCGGAATCGATGAACGTTGATGCCGTCAACGTCTCGTTGATCTGACTGTAGTCAGAGACTGATTTCCGAAACACCTCGTTCGTCAGTGTGCTATCATCGGTCGTCGGAGCCGTACTATCGTCACCAATGGCCAGATGCGTAACCGACTCATCCAGCACCTGCGTATCATCGAGATTAATCGCAAAGTACTCGTGCATCCCAAACACGGTCGTGTTGTAGTCAACATGCTGTTCGTCAGGAGCAGCCGAATCGAGCCAGTCCATCTTCTCGGACTCGGACATCGAGTCCCAATCAGACGGAAGTCTCTCGTTATCAAAGACGTTCGTCTCGATACGGCCTTCAATCGTCGTATCTTGTGTAATTGTCATGAAAAAGCAAATGCGGTTGTATCAGTGTAGTCGCTCGGTGCACTTAAGTCTTTCGATTTCAGGAGGATCTCAGTCCCAATACATCGCCTCCCAGTCGGCCTGGTCCCATCGGACAACCGCAGCCGTAATTGTCACGGTATCAGCACCAAGTCCGGTCCCACCGTCTACGGTTGCCGTCCCAGTTTGTCGAATCGCATCGGCCCCAAGACCAGTATCCGTTTCCCGATCAGTAAGCGCCGATTCAATTGCATCGAGACCGGCTGTCCCATCACTCGTTTCACCGATTGTAATGGCAACAATAATCTCTTCGACGGTGGCCTCTGTGTTCTCGTCAATCACTTCCCCTTCGAGAACGATCGCCTCGTCGGCTGTCAGTGCATTGTCGGGCTCTCGGTACGCCGACAACTCGTGATCGATCCCGGACGGATCGGCAAGTTCAGCCACTGTTTCAACAGTTCGCCCACGATGCGACGGCCACGTATCAAAGACGACTTGATAGCTGTTGTCTGTAAAGTCCTCCCGGATTGAAATATCATCTGGCTCCATGCCAATCGAAGTGGCCACCGCTTGTTTGATACCAGGCACGGTACCACGGCCACTGAACGAGCCAACGATCGATTTCAAGTAGTCGGCGTATTCGTCATCAGCCCGATTCCGTCGTCGGCCCAATTCACCGAACAACGATCCGATCCGATCGAGATCCCCGGTAATACGATCAATAACGCGGGCCGTGTCAACGTACACCTCGCTCTGACAGGTCGGATTGGACGCTGCCCATCTGATGCCACCGGAGGTATACTGGGTGTCGGAAATGGACACTGATCCAACTGAATCTCCGGTTTCGGTATCTATCACAGTCACGTTGATCGGGCCTGAGTCAGAGACTGTCACATCCACACGATACCAGGTATCCGTCACATCGCCACCAGCAATACTGTCTGTATCGGACGGCCCGCTCTGGTGTGTTTCGAGCGACAGTTCCTGTGTTCCTGCATCAAGTTCGATCCGATAGAACTGAGACACATCGTTCCCGTTCTGGTACAGAAAGTCGAATTGCGCAATGTCATCGGGCTTCCCGAGTCGCGTGTGGTACACGAAGTAGTCGCCCCGTTGCGGATAGACAGTAAGCCCGTTCTGTGAGACCAGCCGAACAAATGCGTCTTCACAGGCGCTGTTCAGTTCGAGCGCCCAATCACCGTTGAAGACCACATCCGACTGGACGGTTGCATTCGGAGCCCCACCCGAGTCAAAGGTATACTCGACTAACTGTTGGTCTTCGAACGTATCGATCGGGCGACACTGGGTCGCTGCATCGACATAGTGCGAGTCAATGACCCGATCAATGTCGCTCTCGATCGTATGCAACTCGGTCCCGTATGACCCAATATACCGCGACAGTACTGATTCACACCGATAATCGATCGTGAATCGGGTCCCAGCATCGGGCCGTTGGCCCCCAACAGCGAAGTCGATCGTATCGGATCGACCGTCGTTGTCTGTGTCAAGAATTTGATAGTCCTCATCCGGTTTGAACGTGTAGTCCTGTCCGTTGACAACGCCCTCTATCGATCGAATTGTATTGAACGGTGCTTTGTTCGGGACGTACTCCGTGCGCTCGGTTGTTGTCCCATCATCGTAGGTAACGGACTCATAGACGTGCTGCTCGTCCTCTACGATGATCTCTTCGGTTGGGAGTACATCGGGCAGTGACTGAATGATATCACTCATACTGTGTTACCGTAATTTCATCGACAACTGGGGAAATCTTCTTTCGGGGATCGACATCGAAGTCCTCGATTACATCCGTTTGGACCGACATATCCACGGTGAATACAGTATCATCGTCCGGCGTCGTTCCGGACAACCACTCGATACTATCCGTGTAGCCATCACCGTCAGCGTCTTGTTCATCGTAATCAGTGCCTTCAGTAAAGTTGTAGGACGAACCGGAGACGGTGCCCGACACAAAGTTAATCGATCCAACATCAATCTCATAGGACACGGTGAAATCCTCACTCGAATCCGGTGTTGTGCCACCATCGAGCCATTCGAGTGTGTCAGCAGCCCCATCACCGTTCGTGTCAACGATATCGTAGTCGGTTCCAAGCGTATAGCTGTCGCCTGATGTATCACTGACACTCGATCCCCCAGCAAGCGCCGGGACGTATGTCAGTTCGAACTGCTCGCTCCCATCGTATGTGAATGTTTCGTCGGCACTCGTTTTCGTGTCATACGACACGGTAAATGTCGTCCCTGAATCGGGCGTCACCGTTCCAACAGACCAGTCAATAGAATCAAGCATTCCATCGCCATTATCGTCTACGATATCATACTCGGTATCTGCAACGGACTGTTGCTCGTCGTTTACGGTTGCCGTGACGCTTGTCGATCCGGCAGCAATCGGGGCCACATTCAGCTCGTACACCGATGTATCGCCAGTATAGTAGTGCGTTTCGTTGTCGATTGATCCGAGCGGTATCTCAGGCAACTCGTAGCTCGACGTACCACTTTGATAGTCTTGGCGATAGTTAACAATGCTCACGACTCGAATATTGAGTGCCAACACGTTCTCGACGTTCGGTTCAATATTGAGCACTCGTTGCACGATCTTATCCGTAATCAACGGGTCACCCAGATCAAGCTCGAACAAATACGACTCGATCTCGTCTTTGATCTGTAGCGTATCGATGTCCGTCCCTTCGACCTCGATATCGACTGCCAGTTGATTCGTGACCGGTCGAACAAGGTTGTGTTGGACACCAGCCGGGCGTGCAATGTCAATCCCGTCCCGAACTGCACTATCAGTCCCACCATCAACAATTACGTCGACAAAGATTGGCTGTTGCTCCTTGAATTCATCAATGAATACGTCCGTCACGTTGGCCACGTTATTCAACAGATAGCCACGAATTCCGTCTGTCGTCCCACCACCGGACGTTTCGAAGACAGCATTCTTGATTCGTTGTCGAAACTCATCGTTGGTCTCGGGGTCTTGTCCCCCATCAATAGACGCCGGGTTCGTGACAGACTCGACGCCAGGCGGTGGGGACCGGAACCGGGTAACGGTATTACTACCAACGTTGTACTCGGTCCCTGAGCCAGTCGCTACCACGCTCACTTCGACAAAGTCCGCATTATTTTGATCAGCCGGGGTAACAAACGGATCGTCGCCCAGATCGACCTCGAACGTGTACTGTTCACCATCGAACTGCTCCGGTGTTGCGACAGCCATGCCATCGGGGACCCTGGTATTCGAGTCAAACGTTTCGACCCGAACCTGCCCGGTTGCCGTGGACCCAGTGTCCCGAGTTGTCCCGACCAAGATCCCGATATTGTCGAGATGGGAGTCGAGCATGTACTCGTTGAGTAGTTCGAGATCATCGAACTCGTCCAGTCCGAGCCGATCGAGGTCTTCCTGGGTGATCGGCCCCCCTGCATAGTCAACCCAGCCCGACAGTTGGGCTGCCAACAGACGCACCTCGTACTCGTACAACTGCTCGGCAAAGGCTCCGAGAAGCAACTTATTAAAGCTGCCATCTATGAAATTGGTCAGCTTAAATATTTGCCCTCGCAACCGCGACTCGATTGATGCTTCAATATCGTCTTCCGATGTTGGTTCAAGTACCATAAGTTATACCAAAAACACGCGCTCGATTGTCCTCGCAGCCGTCTCGATTGTAATAGCAAGTTCCAACTCACCAGTATCGTTCTGGAATGTGGCCTCGGTCTCAGCCGATGCAACGCCCGGATGTGACTCTACAACCCGATTGGCGACCTGTTCAACATCAGCTTGCTGCCCGTCTGTCATTGGAGCCCCGACGGCCCCAGCAAGCGCCAGCGCCAGGTTGAGGGCCAGATCCTTTTCCAGTTCTGCCTCACCCTCGCTGTATGCGATATCACCAGAGGCCCGATCTACCTGGAGATCGAACTGGCCATCCAGGCTCCACCCAGATCCGAACTCCTCACTCATGTGTCCACCTCATGCGACTGTGTTGTTGCAGTAAGGCCCTGTTCATGTACGATTGGTGGCCCGCTTCGTCTAAGATTACCGCAGGCCTTGTTCGGGTAGGATTGAAGGACTTGTTCGTGTAGCAATTGATGGCCTCTTTCGTCTTGGACCACCGCAGGCCCTGTTCGTGTAGGAAACAAGGCCCTATTGGTAGAGGACAAACAGCAAAGATCCCATCGGGAAGGACACCGCCACCCACAGCAGAGTAGGGCCTCCGTCTACTTAAACCTTTCGATCCGTGGGAGGACATACCAAGCCCTCTATCGTCAAGGACCGCCCCAAATTCGGGCCGGATCGGTCCCGCCTTCCCCATATTTTTGTATGACTCGGGCATCGTATCAGTTACCAGTTTATCGTTGATCCGTCACTAACCATATTTATATCGTTGTTGTACCAGGTAAAGTTCCCGTTGCCATCTGACTCGATCCCATATCCGGACCCATCGCCGAGCGTGAAGGCCCCTGTATCGAAGTTTAGTTCCAGGCCCATGTCTGTGCCATCCGTCTCGTCTGGACCGCGTGTGAGCCGAATCTGGGCCGATTCGCCACTGTTATCGAGTTCGATGCGTGCGACTGGATTGGAGAGACCATCTTCCTTTACTGCAAACCGAAGGACATCCGGTTCGCCCGCACTGTGGTCTTGGGGCTCGGCTTCCAAATACATGTTGGGGCCACTGTCCGACTGATACTCCGTTCTCCGGTGTCCGGCCCGACCGAGTGGCGCTCGCTTCGTATCCGTATAGACAACGTTAGCCACGAACGGGCGCTGGGTATCGCTCTTCAAGAAGCCGAGTTCGACTACATCGTCTTCCTGTGGAATGTAGACCGATCCGTTGTACGTCGTATGGATCGGAACGTTTTTGAACGATTCGTCACGACTTCGTAGCTGCACGTTGACCTCGTGATTTGAGAGTCTTTCTTCGGTCCCATCGTGTTCGTGTACTTTTGACACGATACCGAGCATGCTATCCCACCGATTCTGTTGCTGATCACGTCGTTGCTTTTCGATGAGTGTTTTTCGTGGCATATCTATTAGTTGAGTATGTCAGCACCGATGCCCGTGTTATCGTCAACACCGGAGATGTTTTCGCTGACAATTCGTTGCCCGTCTTCTTGGGCGAGATACTGCTGCACAATTGATGCGCCAACACCTGTCTCGATTCGCTCAGCACTCGATCTAAGTGTCGGTGTTAATTCGAGCGTTGTCAGGAATCCATCTTGGGCATTGATTGTGTGTGTCACGCCGTTCACTTTGTAGATTCCCTGTTGCACGTTGTTCGGGATTTCGGTGTTGACTGTTCCGGTAATCGTAAATTCTAGTTCGGGGACGACAACTTGATCGTACAGTTCAATATCACCGTTGCCGATAATTGTTGCAGTTCCCATATTGCGCGTCTGATCTTGTTTGACAGCTTCGTTGACTGCCATTTTATCAGCTTCCTCCTGTGTTGACGCATTCACTTCGAAGAAGTTTTTCTCCGGAGTCGGCATCGGTTTACTTTTACCAGGGGGTGACATTGGGACCGGAGACTTGTGCGAAAAGTCCTGGTAGGCCGACGATGCGCCTTGGCCGTATTCGGAGGCAATATCGCTCGTTTCGAAGACGACTCGGGATGCATTGGCCGAGTCATCACCAGCATTCGTTTCGGTGATAAACGGAATGTCCCATTTAACTGAATTGGACTTCGGGGATGGGGTGATATTGAGTGCCCCGTTTTTGTCGACCCATACGTCGGCCAGAAGTGTTCGAGCCAATCCTTGGACAACGTCCATCAGTGGGTCACCACGGTCACCGCTGCCGAACGACCATTGCCTGGCGGTTCGGCCACCAACGAATGCATCGAATGGGGCCAGATACGGCTGATCGATTGTGGCCCGCTCAGGGAACTGTGTGACACCATCCGGGAACGCATCGGCCAGTAATACGAAGAGGATACTGTGTGGATACTTGACGAACTCCGTGTCGAGAACGACCTCCTGTGAATGGAGTACGTCTCGAACGTCGTACGCTGTGACCGTCACAATGCCTTCTTCGTCTTGCTCGGCCTTATGCGCTTTGCCTTTGAATACGGTGCTTGTTCGTTCGTCTGCGACATCGGCCCACGGTGATGCTGTCGACTCGTTCGAGACGAACACTTCGACAGTGCTCCCTGGAACGAGGGCATCGATATCCTGTGGGATACCGCTTATCTTTGCACGTCCAATCTGTCGGCCGGTAAATCGTTCGACATCGATCTTCGTGACTCTGAAGTTGGTGCCTTCGACCTCAGCCCACGTCGTAACGTCTTGTGTCAGAATCATTCGTCAAATAGTGCGTCTTCACCGAATTCAATTTCAAAGCCACCCAACTCTTCGGTGTCAAGGGAGCCGATTGTACTCGATTCACCAGGTACGGTCGAGCCCTCTTCGACTTCGAGGGCCTCGATAGTGGCATCGTAGAGCCAGTCGCCGTCCTTCGTTTTGGCACGCTTGAAACTGGTGCTGGTTGACTGGACGAGAATGTCACCAGACCAACGTTCTGTTCGGAGCGACAAGACGCCCTGTTGTGTCAAATTATCGATAATTTCCAGTTCGTAGTCCACAACGACGCCTTCGATCGAGAGCGAGTCAGGCTTTCGACCTAACGTTTGGACGACAATTTGATCGTCAATCGTTTCCTGTTCGACTGTCCGCTGTTCTGTTGTGACATTTACCGCCGGATCAGCGTATGTGAATTCGAGTTCACCGATCCGTGCTGGGTCACGATTGTAGCCTTGTGCTGCCATAATTAGCGTCCGTTCTCTCGTCGCTCATTTTCAAGGACTTTGTCTCGGATGATTCGGCCGAATTTGTTGGCCATCCGATCATCGATAGAGCCCGATCCGCTGTTATCGACATTAACCTCGACGTTGGTCTCACTTCGTCTCGATGTGTTCGTTGTTCGGTTCGATGCTGCTGCCTGTTCGTTTGTAATATCCTGTCCGGTTACTCGATCAAAGTTCGGCAACAGGTTCGAAATGATGTTACCGAAGAGATCGATTGAAATAGAGGAGCCATCAAGTCCGTTCACAATATCCCAGATAGACATCATTACCTGCTTCAGTAGTCGGAACTGCAAGATAATCGGGTTTAGCCCAAGCCCTGCATCTAATGCGGATTTAACTTTATCCCAGTTCTTATAGAGATATGCCAGTGCGAGTCCAATGCCAACGATTACAGCACCGACTCCGGTTGAGATCAGTGCCACTTTTAGTGCACCGAGGCCAAGTATCAATGCTGTAACAGCTACTGTTGCAGCGCCAAAGGCTGCTGCTAGTGCTGTAATACCGGTTGCAACTGGTCCAACGAGATTATGTATTTCGTACAGACCTTTTGCCATCAATGCAATTCCAACCAGTGCGCCTGTTAGTAGTGCTGCATTTAGCGAGATGACGGCTGTCACAGCACTCCAGATGGATGCTGTGAAGGCACCGACGGAACTGGTTGCGATTGACGTTGAGCCAGCGTATGCTATCATATTCCCGATGCCAGCTACAATTTGGCTATTGAGTATGAGTGTTGCACCGGCTGCTATTAGAATGGTGCCAGCGATGAACTCAATCACTGATTGAACGATGTCCCCAACCAACCCCATTTCATTCAGATGACCATTAACTGTTCCGATTACAGATCCGATCGTTTCGAAGAACGACCCAATTGTTTCGAGTAGTGGGGCCAGCAATCCAAGTGACTCAAGTACAAGTGCAATACCAGCTACAAGCAACAGTACACCACCAGCAAACATGATCGTGGATTTAAGGGCCATGACCATGTTCTGGTTACCCTTTTGTAGCGTCTGTGTAAATGCATCGTAGGCATTGTCTGCATCTTCAACCGCGTCCGTTAGGTGCTCAAGTGATTGAGCGACCAGATAGTTTATCTTAAACGCAAACTCTGCCACGGCAATCATTTTCATCAGTGTCATTGTAATTGCCAAAAATGCAATTACAGCGGTTGCAGTTACGTCGGATAGCATCCCAAACGCTTCGTATACCTCCAATGCAACGCTAATAACTGATGCAAACACATTGATTGTAAATGCAAGAGGTGGCAATAGTTGCTCACCGATCCCAGCACCAACTCGGGTAATGACTGTGACAAGTTCGAGCAGTGCACTACCAAAGTCTGAAACTGTTGGACCAAGATTGCCGATAATCTTCCCCCAGTATGCCATGGCATCCGGGAGTTTATCGATGAACCAAACGAAGAAATCCTCAAGCAGCGGAAGCGCGTTTTCGATGAGCACTGTCAGGCCTTCGATCATTGTGAGGCCACCAGTGCGATCGCTGAATCCGAGCACCGCAGCCCTGAGTTCGAGGAGGAAGCTCTGGACTTCTTCCATTTCGAGCAGTTCGGCTGCTGCTTCAGCAAACATGTGCACTAGTTCCACGATATCTCGGAGCACGGTGACAAAGATACCGGAGGCTCCGAGTCCACCAATTGTAACGTCTTGCAGTGGTGCGACAGCATCGATGATTGCTTCCTTGAAGCCCTGTGCTGTTGCTTCAACAGCCTCCATCGTGTTATTGATACCAGCGAACTGGTCTTCGAGATTCTGCAAGAATCCCATTGCACCGACCGCGACGAGGGCTCCGAATGCGCCAGCAACAGCAACGGCTGCCGATGCGAGCCCAAGGAAAAGCGTAATTAGTGGCCCAACAAAGGCTATCAATGCTGGAATTGTAATCAGTAGGTTAGCGAATCCGATATTGAACGGGCCAAGGTTGGCTGACACAGTTTTCAGTGCCGGAACAAGTGCGCTCAACGATCGGGCCAGATCCTCGACCTCATCGTCAAGATTTTCGACGGCTTGGCTGGCACCAACGGAACTTGTTGTCAGTGTATTGAGCCCGGCGACAACGAATCCAAGCGTCGATGTGGTCTGCACCGATGCTACTTGTAGCTCGGAAAGGGCCGTTCGTACGTCTTTGATTTCATTTTCAGCTTTATTAGCTGCTGAACTCATTGCAACAGATCCAACCGTGGCACCTGTTGCACCACCAATCGCTTCTAATCCGCCTGGAACCCGCCGTGATCGAAGATCGGGGCCTATTTCCTGCCCGATTGTTTCACCGCGCTCCGTGTCTGCACGAGCAATTGATCCAATTGCAGATGTATCAAATTTACGCTCAAATTCAGCAAGTTCGCTGTTAACTCCATCTAAGTTATCATCTAATTCACTAAAGTCTATATCATCAAATGGACCGAACACATCTTCGAGTACACCAAGACCACCAGATCGGGGATCAACTTCAATAACTTCATTTACATCCATCCCCCCGGCTGGTCGTGAACGACGAACGGCCTCGCTTACTTCAGACCCAAATTCTGCCGGTGTATATGTGATTCCCCGCTCTTCATCACTTTTAAATGGAACTGGTAAGTTTCCTCGATCCAAGTCAAGTGCTTCTTCAACTGCTTCAAGAGATTCTGAGAAATCAGATGCGACTGCATCTGCATTGGCAAGTTTTCGGGCCAACGACTCGATGTTAAGATCGCCTTCAACACTTCTAAATAGTCGTGATACAACACCAGGCGCTTGTCGTTGACCCCTGTCTGGATTTATGTCAGACTCATAGGAGAGCGCGTTGACAAGAGACTCACGGAACTGGTCGTTTTGTATGAGTGCCGGTTGTACTGAACGACGGCGGGCTTCAAATGGGTCAGTAATATCAACATCATCTGCTGCATCACCAACGCTTCCGAGTCGTTTTTCATATCCTTCGAGCAGGTTCATTGAATTCCGGAACTGAGATTCATCAGCAAATAGTGTGTCTCTGTCCGGAATAACATCATCGACTCTGTTATCAAAGTCGCCAAGCGAATTACGAATTATTTGATACTGTTCGTCAAGATCAGCGACATCTGTATTAAGATCAACCGTTGTTCCGTTAAGTGTTGCCATTGACGACTGGAGGCCGTAGATAGCTCCAGCAGCACCGGCTGAATCATTTCGAACGTCTTCTAATTCGTTTTCGACGCCACGGAGTGACTCTTCCATATTTTCGGCCGAGCCAAAGGTGCCGGCGAATGCTTTGGCCAGGTCTTCTGTCGCACCTTCAGCGTTCCCGGCTGTTTCAGCAGCCTTTTCGAACGATCGGGCTGCACCGTCGATACCGTTCTCTATTCGCTCACCAACTTCGCCGGCATTGCTACTGATTGTAACATCGCCAAGTACGGAAAAGTCAACCATGAATTATGTGGAACAGTAGGGTGTCTTATGGGGTACGATTGAGTGCGCTTCGTCCAGCCACATTCGTCGGTGTCCCGGATGGTTGGGCACCAGACTGGGCTTGTTTCTGCATTCGTTTTGCTTTTTGCTGTTGCTTTCGACCTTCGTCTCCGCCCGATTCGCGGTAGATATCCGCGTGCAGGAGTGTTTTCACTTGGGCATCACTTAGCTCTTCGAGTCTGGCGTCACGTCGCTCGACAATCGTACCGTTTCCGTCGCACCGTTCGCACGTTTTGTCGAGCACACCGTTGATCTCGAATTCACGCCCATAGACGCTGGCTGATAGGCCAATTGACTCGGACCCGCTGCCATCGCATCTCGGGCATTCGGATTCGTGTTCAACCGTGAACTTGTATCCGGCCTGATGGAGCGTTAGGAGTTCTTGTCCGAGTCCACCTTCTGAAAATCTTTGATGGAGCCGGTCTCTTCGAAGGACATTTCGATGATCTCGGACCCGATTTCGAACAGTGTTTCGAAATCAAGCTCGGCCACGATCTCCTCAAAGTTGTGTCGTGTCAACTCTTCGTGCGCCATCGACTCGACACAGATGTTCTCGAAGGCGAGGATCGTGTCGCCGTTGACATTGGAGAGCATGTTGCGCTCCTCAGCCATTTCCTGGGCTTCGTCCTCATCCTCGGCCTCCGATAGTGTCTGCAACATTTCTTCGGGAAGCCGATTGATCTCGTCAAGGAGTACTTTCCGATTGACGACGTGTAGTTCAACATCCATCTGTGCCCCACTATCGTGGGTCAGGGTGTACTCACTGATGTCGTTGGTACTCTCGGTCACGCGCTTGTAGAATTCCATTGCGTCAACTTGTGTCATAATGAATCACTTGATTCGGGTGAAAAGTAGGAGCCGGGCACATGCCCGATGAAAAGGTGGAGCGACTGTAACAGCAAAACCGCGTTGGCGTGGTTACCGACTCGAAGCGCCGGTTACGCCACCAGAGGACACGTATGCGTCCTCACAATCGAAGTCCCACGATGACGAGGCAACATCGTCGGACGGTACGTCACGACTGAGGCCAGTTACCTGCACTTCTTCGAGCGTCCAAGTGCGGGGGAACCCGCCGGCTGCCCCCTCTTCGGGAGCCTCCTCTTTGACTGTCATGGTCACTCGCTTCGGTTCGCCAGCCTCGTGATAGTCACTCTCACCCGCACTATAGAACATGAGGTTTCGAATGACATCCTGGCCCCCGTCGTACTCGAACGAGCCGGAGTATCGAAGGCCAGTCGTTACGAGTGTGGGCTTCATTGACTGATCGGTCTGTACATCGGTCGACTGTGGGTCGATACTGAACGAGACGTTTGTGACGGCAATCTCCTGATCGCCGGCCTTGATAATGGCCTCTTGTCCAGTAATACGACTTGTGTGATCTGGTGCAACCATATATTAGTTATGTGTTAATTGTGATAGAGACATCGATTCGCTTGGCAATGCCCTGCGGTGTGACACCGAGATCGATGCCGATTTCGTCTGAACTGACCTGATACACTTCAACGAAGTACTCGTTGGTGATCAGTCGATCATCGTTTAGACCCTTCAGTTCGGATCGGATTGTGTCCTCGACTGTGTCACGAGTCCGTTCGTCGTTGATCTGGCCAATGGCCGAGTCACCGACTGTCTTGGCAATCAGGATCGTCTGATCGACAATCCGACGACGCCAGTAGTCTCGAATCCAATCGGTCTCGTCAGAGGTGGACGTGTTGTCACCGATCGTAATCGACCCGCCCTGCGGTGGCTGTCGAATCGGAATGACGTTTGCGTCTCGAAGCTCGTTTGCTTCCGTCTTCGAGAGCCGATCGTCAAGGTTATCAGTCGTCAGGTTGTCGTTGTAGATCGAGCCACCGGGTCCGAGGGCAGCGCCAGCCATGTATCCGGCCAGCGCCGGGGTAATGGTTTCGGTCGATAGCTCCTTGCGAGCCGGTGCGTGGAGGAACACGGCATCATTGTTGATGGAATCCGCATAGTTAGCCGTGTTATAGTCGGGCATCTCGCGCCCCTCTTGGTTGGCATTGGGCTCTGCTGCGGTAACACCCATCGCCAGCTTGTATTCGCCACGAAGGCCGTTCACTTCGGCCGAGAGGTCAGTTGCGATCGCCCCGCTCTCTTCGAGCGGAACGATAAGCCCTGTTTCCTCATCACCGATGGCCGTCGCTGCTTCAGCAAGGGCTGACTCGTAGTCGTAGTGCGTATAGTCGACGGTGTATGTCGCATCGCCATCGTCTTCTATTTCGACAGCGCCCGTAATCGGATTGACATACGCCTCGCCCGCTGTTCCCTCATTCGTCGGCGGGCTATCGTACTTGAAGACGACCGTGTACTCTCCGGACACATCGCCCGTAATCGTGATCTCATCTGTATCCTCGACAATCGGCGCATTAGCGAGTGTGCCCGACACACCGCCCAGGTCTTCGTCAGTGACACTGATCTCGTCCAACATCACCCCGTAGAGGAAACTGATGTTAGCACCGTTGCCTCGGGCTTCCTGCATGCCATTCGCCAGTTCGGTATCGGCCCCGAACTTGCGTTCTGCGTCGAGGCTGGAATCGATCTGTGTCAGTGTGTTCGGATCGACGGTATCCGTTGCCCCAGGATTACCGTCACCAATCAATACTACCTTCTGTTCTCGACCGATAGCAACGCCTGTGATGGCCCCACCAGCGGTCGTGATCTTTACGCCAGGAAAGTCGCCGTATGTTGTTGTACTTGCCATAGTTATCTATTGTAATACGTCGTCCTCGTTTGGACCGACGATTGACGCCACGTATGGGAGCGCACCATATTCTTCGGCTGTGTTGATGGTTTCATAGAACCATACTGTTCCGTCTTGACGCCAGCGACGGAGTGCTGGAGTCATTGACAGATCGTTTCGGACGTTGCCATCGCCCATGAAAAACTGCGTGATCTCGTCCTGTGGCACTGATGGATCGTCTGGGTCCGGAAGTGGGTCGCCAACGTGTTTGTCGTCATACCGATACAATGCGTATCGGACTGCTTCCCCGAGTTCGTACGGATCGTAGTGCCCACCTTCGGCCGTCCACAGATCGATTGCAATTGGCATCTCGAACTCCGACTCGTAGATATAACCGATTGCGTTGTCCGACCCATCGGTCGCGTAGTCGACCAGATCCGTGTTGTGCTCGTCGTAGACCATTGCGCCCGTCGTTGTTACTTCAACGATGGGCGGTCTGAGGTTCGATTGTCCGCCGTCAGCATCGATCTCATAGACCGAGTACGTCGTTTCGTCCGGAAGCCTCTCCGACTCTTTGAGCGCCCGTACAATGCTCTTGCAAACGGTATCAGGTCGGACCATGTTGTGTTAGTTTCAGAACTTCTCGAATTCTTCGGTAATACGGTTTTCTATTGCTTCGATATTGTGCATTAGTGCCCTGTACATGAATCGTTGGTCTTCGACACCAGGATGCACTGAGTACTGGAAACTGGCACCGAGTTGTTCTAGTGCAGCGGGGAAATTTTCTGGACCATAGACACCGTATTCAGTTTGAACTGGATAGCCCTCGAATGGAATGATATAGCCAGATCGGCTTGGTGCATTGATCGTGGCCTTCGTTTGGTCACGAGCTTTCGGCCCAGTTCCATACTCGTGGTACTTGATTAGTTCGTGTGTGGCACCGAAGTAGTGCTCGTTCCACGACAGACTGTAGCCCTGGATTGACTCGACCGCTTCTGCTGTCACATACGAGCTTGCTTTTCGTTTTGCATCCGGGATAATGTCCAAATCAAGTGCCTTGTCAACTCCGATTTGAATTCGCTGTAATGGCTTAAAGTCGTCACCGTATGCATCGGCACGACTTTGGAACTGGCCTGTCTCTGGATCACGGCGTGCTTCACGTTCGAAGCGTTCCGCTTCTCGTTTGAGTTCATCAGCCAGTTCTTCGAAGCCATCTTTCCAACTCATGATTAGTAGTTCGGATGGTCCTCGTAATCAGCCGGTGTAAAGTCACTCGGTGCACCAGTATCGTAGGTGTCCTCGTACCGATCATCGTCGGTATTGACTGCGATAGCAAAGTTCCCATGGCCACCGGACCCGCTCTCACGAAGTGCTTTGACAATTCGCTGGTATTCCTCCAGATACCGGGACGAGTATTCGGTGATCGTCCCGCCTCCGTCTTGCATGTCACCGATCGTCACATCGGACGGCTCTTCGGCTGCATGGGTCAGCACGTGTGTTGCCAGATTCATCACGGCCGATCGATGCGAGTTAGATAGGTTCTCCGGTTTGACCGGATCGCCGTTGTTCACGTCGAGTTCCATCGATGACTCTGCGTGGAACAGTGCCTTCCGTTTTTCTTCAACCGCGTAGTCGTCGGGTCCGGACAACGGAATGTCGTCCAGGTCGACGTACACCGGTTCGTATTCTGTTTCGACGGACATGAATGAGTGCGACGGTCAATGATGCGCTCCGTCGCTAAAACGTGGATTCGCTTACCCTTCGATCACTGCGCACGCCTTGGGGTCGATCGCCAGCCAGCCCATGCGTGTGTAGACACGGTAGACATCGGTCTGCGTCCGATCCTCTCGGTACTCCTCGGACGTGATGGGCTCTCGCTCGCCCTCGTAGCCGTAGAAGTCCGTGTCAACCATCACCGCGCCGGGATTGTCCGAATTACCACCGGCCGTTCCAGTGATATCGAAGTCATCGTCGGCCTGAATCACGTCAAAGCCAGCAATCTCGCCGATCTGTCCGGCACGACGCATGTCCGACTGTTCCTCAGTCGCTTCGAGGAAGTTGCCGTCCTGAAGCAGGTCGTGGGCTGCGTCCAGATCAGCGATGAGCAGATCCGGATCGAAGTTGTCCTGCATGAGCGGACGACGGCCCGAAAGCACGTCGTCGTACGTGAACACGCCGTCCGAGTCCCCCTCGATCGTGCCACGGTTATTGTTCGCAATAACCTGGAAGGCCTGTCGGTTCATTTCCTCCGACATCTGTCGGGCCTGACGGTCGACCTGGTCTCGGACCACGTCGATCATGGCGTCTTCAGTGGCCTCGTGTGTGAGAGCAATCTCGAAGCCGTACTTCGAGAAGGTGAGGGACTCCTTGCTGTAGGTCTCCTGCTCACGCGGGAACTCAGCACCCTCTGCCACGACATCCGGGTTGCCGATCTCGTCGTCCGGCACCGGGAACTGGACTGTGTTGGAGTTGATCCCAGTCGCGTCGTAGTCGCGGAAGGCCTGTCGCCAGACCAGGTTCTCCTGGGTGATCTCTTCGACTCGGTCGCGGAGAATCGGGTGCGTCAGTCGGAAATCATCGATGTCCCCGACCTTCACTGCCAGTTCCTCCGCACTCATCTCGGAAATGTCAATTTCGTCTGTCATTGTAATATAATGTTACTGTGTATCAGTTCTCGTAGCGGATGAGGGCCACGTTGCTCCCATCTTTATCAGTACGGTTGGCTTCGTAGACTGTATAGTCGCTTTCACCAGTCCCAAGGACACCGTCGCCTGTTTCGCCAACAGTAGCAGATGCGGAGACATCGCCATCAACAATTGCCCACACAAGTCCGTGCGAAACCATCTGGATCGCTTCACCATCGCCGGCTGCATCGGCAAGGATGCCGTCAGAATCGTCACCATTCGTGGACGGCTCAACCGTAACGTGGTCACCCGTCGCTGCTCGGCCAGTAACCTTGACCGGCGTCCCACCGGCAAGCGTCCCGCCACTGTCGTTTACAACTGTAACCTGATCGCCGTGACCGAATTCTCGGTCGCCACCTTGCAGTGTCATTGTATTGTAGTAAAATTAGTTGTCAGTTAGTCGAGCACCGTCTCAACGTCGATGCCCATTTCGGCAAGCCCGATCTCGCCCGATCGAATCTTCTCGGCCTGTCGGTGCATCTTGCCGTCTTCGAGGTGCTCCGCAACTGCCTCTCGAAGTTCCTCTTCGGACATCTCGGACGGTTCGCCCTCCGAGAGTTCCTCTTTCGAAACCGAGCCACCGTCGGGTTCGGGGTCAGTCTCGGTCGCACCGAGTTCGCCAGTGACCGAGGCCTCGTCGTGCTCAGTCACCTTGTCGCGGAGTTCGAGGGGCGTGAATCGGTCCTGAAGCTCCTCGCTTTCGAACGGACTGTACTCGGCCAGTTCGTCCGCAAAGACGGTGCCGATCTCGTCCACGAGCCCGTTCAGTTCCTCGTACTCGTCCGTACCGAGCACAACCGGCTCCTCGTGGGCCTGCAACTCGTCCAGGGCGTCCTCGTCAACGCTGTCGAGTTTCTCCTGATTCTCGGCCAGTTCGTCAATCGAACTGTTCACGTCTTCGAGCCGGGATGCGAGTTCGTCGGCATCCTCGGCCTTGCTTCGAAGCGATTCCACGTCGTCCTGTTCGATGACTACGGGCTCGGACATCTCTTCGATCTCCTCGTCCGTGAGCGCATCATATTCGATAGTGTCTGTCATTGTAGTGATATCGGTTGTATCAGAAGTGTTGCCCACCGTACTCGACCCAGTTCGGGCGTCATTGTCCAGTGATGCAACCTGCAAGTTCGGCTGCGATGTCGCAGCCATCGATTCCCCGGCAACCGGTTCATCGAATTCGTCTTCAGCCCACGCGTTGATCTTCGACTGCAACTCGTCGGCCATGTCGTCGGAAATGCCGTCCACTTGGCCAGCCATCTGGTGGGCCGAGTCGAGTCCGTCGAGACTCAGGTCCCCGTTCGGGAACACAACTGGCAGGGCCAGATCGCCGTAGTTTTCCGGAGGCCACTCGCCGGTTTTCGAGACAATGAAGTGATCATCGATCTCGGACATGTTGTCCGTGTCAAAGTCGGACATGGCCGGCTTGTCCCATTCACTGTCGGCGTCCGTGCCGTCATACTCAGGCGTGTGCCATGTGGCTTCCAACTCGGCCGTCGATCCGGTTCGAACGGCGCTGGCTGACATTGACTCGACCTCGTGTAGTGGCTTCTGCATCGTGTCGCCAGTCTTAGTGAACTGGCCATCTTCTTTGTCGATGGCATCGATTTCGACCATGAGCGTGCCATCGTCGGTTTCGAAGCCAGCAATGGTGCCCATGTTACCATCCCACATTACGGTCCCATTGATATCGAGGCCGTTGATGGTTGCCAATTCAGCGTCGTGTCGGTCAGCATACTGTGCCATCTCGTCCTCGTGCATGCTCATATCGGCTTTCGACATGAGCGTCTGCATCGGCTTGATATCGGAATAGCCGGCCGTGATGGTGAAGCCAGTCGACTCCATCGAGCCATCATCGAGGCCCATAATCTCGACCATCACGATGTTCTTTGCCTCGTCAACGTGGACGATCTTTCCGAAGAGATCCGGCTCGACCTGCCATCGAACCAGGTCGCCTTCGTCCCACTCGGGCGCATCGCCCATCATCGACTTCGGCATGTCGGTTCGATCGGGCATGTTTGTCATGTCTGAATCGTCTGTGCGTCGTGCAAGACCGTTTTCTTCTGCCATTTCGTCCGGCACATCCGGAATCGAATCGAACGGATTGTACGCCCAGTTGAGCAGGCTAATGGCCCACTTGCTCGGGCACCCCGACGGTCCATCTCTGGGATCATCGGGCTCGTTCTCTTCGTCGGACATCCGGCTGATGAACGAGATCGTCCGTTTCGCATCCTCGATCTCGTCCGATCCCCACTCGGACTTGTTCGTGTCGAGTAGGTGCATATTGCGATCGATAACCGCTTCCGGATCGACAGAGGCCTTATTTGCACACGGATGATCGGCCCATCGTTCGAGATCACTGGCCGACATGTTGACGTGCTCGGACCACTCGCTGTAGACCGAATCGAGATCGTCTTCGTCGCCTTCAAGCTCGGCTGCTTCGGCATCGATCGCAGCCTTGAATCGGTTTTCATCGTGGTCCCACATCGAAATCGAGTCTTCCTTGTGGGCCACCATCGTATCCGTGAATTCGCCCGATTCTGGATCGTAGTTCTCGATCAGATAGACCGTGCTATCACCAGCACAAATTTCCTGATCACCGTCGATCTCGTCGGAATAGCAACCGTCGGATTTCATCCCGCGCACTTTGCCGTGCCAGGTACCACCGGACGAATCGCCTTTGACCCAGTCTCCCTCGCTGTATTCAGCGAGTTGGGCCGTCGATCGTTCGACACCAGATTCGAGCGTTGCGACAGCACCAGATTTCGGCCCGGCTGCCATAGCAACAGCGCCCGACGTGTCGAGGCCACCGATCTCCGCTGTGTTCGACGGTGAGGCCCCTTGCGAGACGACCGACAGATTGTCGAAGAGGATCGATGTGACACGCTTCGCACCGGACTCGGTCTCTTCGAGTTCCTCGACCGGGTCGTGGTATGCTCTGGCACTTACTTCCTGAATGCCAGCAGCAACGTCTTTGGCCAACTGTTCGTAGTGTGAAGCGATCTCGGCTTCGTATCGGACCCCAACGCCCTCATCGTAGAAGGCCTTCGTGACGGTTCCGACACGACCGTCGCTGTTGTTCTGGTGATCGCGGACGAGCGGTTTGCCTTGCAACGACGACGCAGCTTGCTTCAGTTCAGCAGCCGGCCACTGCTTTTTGATACCACTGTTGCCGACTGTTACATCGCCAGCACCGAGGGCAATCCCACTAATCGTGTACTTGCCATCGGAATCCAATTCGGAGTTCAGTTCAGCAGTACCGACGCCGGCCTGCGAAACACTCCGAGTCGCTGCGTCACTCATAGATCAATTAGTTCGCCGTCGATCGGTAGGTGTCGCTGTACGCGAACCCGTGCCCGTTTTCGGCCGGATCGGAGGCCGGGTGGGTCCTGGCTTCAAAGTCCACACTGTTTCCAGTGGCACCAGTCACCTCAATCTCAACAATTGCCGTTCGACCAAGAGCCGTTGTTCCGGCCCCACCATAGTTACCAGCAGTCGGATTGAATACATCCTCTTCTACGACCGACTCATCGGCCGGGGTAATATTTTCAGGATCGTCGTCTTTTGCTACACGAAACGTCACTGTACATTCGTTGTCACCGGTCGCGTCTACTCGAACGGCATCGTGTCGCGGATGCCCATCGAAGTAGAGCGTCTCGGATTCGCCTTCAGCAAGGCTGACTGTCTTTGTCGGATAATTAACCATAGTTAGTTGTTGATTGTAATTCGACCGCGTTCGTACGCAAGCACGAAGTCCTCCCAGTCCATCGTTCGGATCGTGGACTTCGATCGGTTCCGTCTATACACCGCATGTCCGCCCAGATCGCCGAGCAACTCACAGGACGTGCCATCTAAGTCGAATCGCGTCCCGTTACAGTGGTCGATTGTAAACGGGAGCATATCGTCTGGCACATAGCGACCATCGTGTGCGAGTGAGTCCTCGGCAACACCAAACTCGGGTGCGTAGTTGATCTGCACTGTCTCCTTCGATCGGAAATCGGTATCAGTTTTCTGAGCAGACATCGTCGGTAATATAGACCGGATTGATTGACCACAATTCGTCAGCGACATTGAATTATCTTAGACTACCTTAGAATCGGTTTCTCCATCTTTCGGTGCCTAAGATTTCGTCCTTGAAGCTGCTGCACAGGCGTCGAGAGCCGATTTCTGACATACATCCTCTCCAAGTCGCCCCCATTTGTGTCCACGCGTCCAATGCGATCAAGCGAGCCGGTTTGTCTGATTTACGCCAACTCGGGGGCCAATTGTCAAAGCCAACTCCCGGATCATCAACACCGGGTACGTTGAGCAATTCCGATACGGATTTGTGATGCAGTTCAGCAACACGCCCATCGTTGAGCATTTTATAACTGGCTGCCATTTCAGCATCATCGAGGTCTTCTTCAGGATTATCGGGCATCTCGTTTTCGTCTCCGATAACGGTCTCCCGATCTACGGCCGTAATTTCATCTGCGGTATATGGCTTTGAGCCACCGCTAACTCGTGCCACAACATAGACATCATCACCTTCAGAACCAACTGTCTCCGTTTTGTCGTCACCAGTCGGCCACTCCATCGGGCCGGACATAGCAGCCACGATGGTCCCGTACTGCCCATCATCGTATTCGACCCACTGTCCCTCTTCAAGCGACTGTAGTTGTGCGACGTATCGTGCGCGTTTCATGCTGAATCAGAATCAAGTTGTGTCACCGGAACGATTTCTGTCCGGCAGTTAAAGTGGAACGGGGGAACGGTTGGCAAGGGATCGAAGCCATCGAAGAGCATGTCATCCGGCACATCAGCTTGGAACTGTTCACCAAGCGTCTGATCGGCATCGAACAGGGCCACTGATCCATCACCATCGTCACAGGTCAACTCCTTGCACAACGGCGTTGTGTTCGGATTACAGGGATTGATCAGTTCGACACCAATGATCTCGTCGTGCCGATCGTATTCGGCCATTTTGAGGGCATTGACGCCACTCATGATCTCGATCCGAGCCATTACATCGGCCCGCTCTCGAAGATCGTCGTTGTCAAAGGACTCGGCCAATCGTTCACCGACGACGGCCGGCGACTCATCGTGTTGGACAGCTTGCGTCGTGTTAACACGCGCAAATTCGTCCATATCACCGACCACGTTCTCGAACGAGTCGGCCATTGCATCGGACAGGAATCGAGCCCGCTGTCGATGCCGGGCACCCATATCGAGTTCGATCTGTGGCGAATGATTTGGTTGCGACAGTGTATCGAGTGTTGCTTCGATAGCTCGCTCGAAGTGGTCTCGGGAGCGCGGATCAATGCGAGCGTCACCAGTGGCCTCAGAGACGGCCCGAGCGATCGCTCCATCGAGTTCGTCACTGTTGCGGAGTGATCGGTCGGCCGTGTCCTCGAACACGCTCACAAGCTGCTCACGGACGTTCACGAGTTCCTCGTAGAGCAAGTCGGATAGATCGGATTCGATATCACGCGTGCTCACGAGTCGCGGATCACTCAGTTCTCCGACTGTTCCAGCCAATTCCGCGGTTCCGGGTTCTGTAGTGACGCGAAAGGAGTTATCAACTGACACAGTGCCAGTGTTTTCTGCACTCGATGAGCTTGAGTTAGCGTCAGATTCTGCTTGTCGTTCTTCTTCAACGTCATCCGGATCAGTGACGATATCATCGCTGCTGATAGCCGTAATGGGCTGCTCTTGCTCCCCATTCGTGGCTTCACTTGTGTAGCGAATGATGCTGCCTTCAACGTCTTCAGGTGCCACTTCACCGTTCGGTCGGCCCAGATGGAGTTCCACGCTATCGGCCCCATCGAGGCCATAATCTGTTGCGACATCGCGGAGGTACGGCGTGAACAGTTGCTCGACTTCCCGACGAGTCTTCTTCACTTCTTTAATGAACGTCCGCTGCTGGGATTGGGCCACAGCCGGCGCGACGTTCTGGGCGAACCCGCCAGTTGCATACACCGGACCAGGAAGGCCGGACATGATCATTGAAATGTCGAAGTTGAGTGTGTCCTGAATGTCAGCCGTGTCGCCGGCAAACTCCTCGACGCTCACGTCGCCGGCCACTGCTTGCATCATTCCAGGACTGATCTGACCATCCTCGTAGGCCGAGATAAAGTTCTGCACTTCCTCTTCATTCCACGGGTTGTCTTCGTCGCCCAACTGAAAGATGATCTGGGGCCACGCTTTGAACTTGACAGCATCGTCGTTGTCCTGCAACTTTTCGAGCAGTCCTTCGGCACGACGGGCACTCGATGCGATCCGAGACGTGCCTCGTGGCTCCCCGATCTCGGCGTCTCGGGTCCATTTGATGACTTGATCGCGTGTGTACACGACCTCGTTCGTCTGTGCCCATTGGGGCTTCAGTTCATCGAACTGTACGTAGGCCCCCATTTCACCATCATCAGTGAGCGGGGGTTGATCTCGGGACTGATCGATATCCGGATTGAAGGCCTCAGCTTCCGAGTCATCTGGTGCCGGAAGCATGGCCTTCCCAGGCTTCGTGTAGATTGTAATCGTATCGTTCTGCAACGGATACAGGGCCTGGTTTCGGTTTTCACTATCCGTGACTTTCTCAAGGAATACCGTGCCCTTGATCTCCCGTTCGCGGACCATTGACTCGATCAGTCGTGAGGCATTCACGTCCGTTTCCGTATTGATAATTGCGACGTTTCGGAAGTACTCAGTGAGTTGCTCTGCTGTCTCTTCGTTGTCACAGGTGATATACCAGCCGGGCTCAACGACTTCCGAAGAAAAGTTATCGATTGCCGATTTGATCGGGCCGACATTCTCGTAGAGCTTGCGATAAAAGTTAAGATCGTCTCGGGGCGGATCGTGTTCGAGTGCTCCGCCACGAATGAGGCCAGACGATCGCTCTTCACCCTGATAGCCTTCAGGTTCCGGCTCCTCATCTCTGGAGCCATCAATGAGTTCCGCAATCGACTGGCGTAAATTATCAAATCGGCCCATTACTTCGTCTCATATATCTCGTAATGGGGGTTCTTTTAAACCAGGGGCTATGGTTCAATTGAAACCGTGATATACTGTGTCGTAGGGAACGTTTCAGTCCCAGTTTGGTATTGGACAACAAATTCCCCATTATACACACCAGCATCGCTTGTATCAGACGCATCCCACTCGTATGCGACCTTTCCTGATTCGGCATCAGTGACAACCGCATCGGACTCAACAACTGTGTCACCGGACTCGGGCTCTGTCAGTACAAACTGAACGGTCGCGTTTGTCAGATCGGGATACGAGCCATCTTCGTTTTGCAACTGCCATTCGAGTCGAGGTTGTGTTGACTCCGCTGCGATAGCAAAGTCGTAGTTTCGGTTCACCCAGTCCGGTCGTGTAATGCCATCCATTGTTAGTTGTATCGAAGTCGATTGCTGCCAACGTGTACTTGATTCAGGTCCTCGTCTCGGGACATCTCGCCATCGTCTTCACCAAACGAGTAGCCTCGTTGCCCGTTCTCCGATTTGACCTGGCCGATCGTCTTCAATTCAGTCATGCCCTGTGCACCCATCGATCCAGTGCCACCGGTTTCAGGGAGCGCCCAGACTGCCAGGGCAAGTGAATCCGGGATATCGTCGTGGAATCCGCTCTTTGCGTGGATCGACAGGTTGCCCGACTTGGTCTTCTTGTAGCCGAGCTTTTCGAGTTGGAGCCGAATGTCCTCGTCGGCCGGCAAGTGGACGTTTCCGGCTTCCATCTCGGCCTTCATCGTCTGATAGACTGATTGCTTCTTCTGTGTCGACAGATAGACCGCGTTCACCTTGTTGCCGATTTTGTTTCGCAACTCAGCCACTGGTCCTTCCCCAACGCCACCCCGATCGATATTGATTTGCTCGAAGTTGTAGTGATTATCGAGTTGCTGAATGCGCTTTCGGGCCTCATAGACACCAAAGTCGTGCTTTTCGACCGAGAAGATATTGCCGTATTCATCGATCATCGAGAGTATCGTCTGATCGGTCCCCTCGGCCCCAAGGTCAGCCCCCAAGTAGAGTCGAGCGTTCGGATCGACTTCCTGCTGTTGTGACTCAGTCGCATACTGTGTCACACCACGCTTGACATCGTCGTTGAGGCAGGATTTGATGAGCGGGTTCGTGAAGAACTGATCACCGGTCGGAACGAACTCGCCCAGGATCTCCTGTTTGATCTGGTTCCGTGTCTTCCCTTTCTTGAGTTCTTCGATATCATCTTCATCGATCTTCGGGTTATTGTACGAAGAGACCTGTACTTTCTCCCACGGACTGTCCGACAGTTCGGATTCCTGGGCCTTGTCATAGAAGTAGCCTGAAGCCCCGTATGGCGTCGAAGAAAGCACGATTGTCCCCTTCGAAACGAGTGTCATGGGTTCGATGACCTCCTTGAAGATCGAATCCTCAACGAAGGCTGCCTCGTCAATAATGATCA
>Ga0102936_1000155_pt1 | contig 25802 bp, 27 predicted proteins | sample SalPon2_A_H2O_MG_FD_78502 | JGI IMG/M metagenome (GOLD analysis project Ga0102936, IMG submission 78502) | Salt pond water microbial communities from South San Francisco under conditions of wetland restoration - Salt Pond MetaG R2_A_H2O_MG | ecosystem: Environmental > Aquatic > Non-marine Saline...
CGGGCTGTTCAACCAGCTCTCGCCGCGGATGGGGTTCAACCTCCTGCTGGTGATCTTCGCGGCGGTGATCCTCGGCGGGATCGGCTCCGTCTACGGCGCGATGGCCGGCGGGTTCCTCATCGGGATGATAAATCAGCTCACACCGTTCTTCTCCGACGTCGTCGAAGCGCTGCCGATCTGGCCGGGGTGGCTCGCGCGTCTCCTCGAGAGCCTGGTCAGCATCGAGTACGCGAACGCGATCGCGTTCGTGATCATGGTCGCGGTGCTGCTCGTCCGGCCGAACGGGATCGCCGGGGAGGCGGCCTCATGAGCGCCCTCTCCGACCCGAAGGGAGCGCTGTCGGACCTGACCCGTCCCGAGGGGTGGGTGCTCGGCGTCAGCGTCGCGTTCCTGCTGTTCCTCCTCGTCGCGCTCCTGACCGGCGCGCTCGGGCCGTCGTACTTCCTGTTCCTCGTCGGGCTCGCGGGGATGTACGCGCTGCTGTCGTTCGGCCTGAACTCCCAGTGGGGGTTCACCGGACTGATCAACTTCAGCGTCGCCGCGTTCTTCGGTATCGGCGCGTACGGCTCCGCGCTCATCACCGCGAGCAGTTCGCCGGTCGCCGAGAGGCTCGCCGACGTGCCCGTTCTCGGGTCGCTCTTCGGACTCCCGCTCGTCGGGCTCGCCGTCGGCCTCGTCGTCGCCTTCGTGCTGGCGGTCCTGATCGGCATCCCGACGCTCCGGCTCCGGGCCGACTACCTCGCCATCGCGTCGCTCGGCCTCGCGGAGGTCGTCCGGCTGATCGTGCTGAACGAGCGCTGGCTCACGAACGGCAGTGCGGGGGTCCGCGGCATCCCGGGCTTCTTCCAGGGGTGGCCGGTGCTGTCGACGTTCCCGGAAGCGATGCCGGGGCTCCGCCTGGAGATCGTTCCGGGGTCGCCGATCTTCCTCGAGACCTCGTTCTGGCAGGCCCTGCTGAACGTGCTGTTGGTGCTCGCGTTCGCGGGGGGGGCCTACCTGGTCCTCCGGCGCGCGCACCGGTCGCCGTGGGGGCGCGTGCTTCGCACGATCCGCTCCGACGAGGACCTCGCGCGGGCGCTGGGGAAGAACACCTACTCGTTCAAGATGCAGTCGTTCGTCCTCGGGAGCCTGATCATGGCGCTCGCGGGCGTCTTCTACACGCACCTGAACCTGTACGTCGGACCGGGCGACCTGGACCCGATCACGACGTTCTACGCGTGGGTCGCGGTGATCCTCGGCGGCAGCGGCTCCAACCGCGGCGCGCTGTTCGGCGGCATCGTCATCGTCACGATCCGCGAGGGGACGCGCTTCCTGAACGACGTGGCGCTCCCGATCAATCCCGCGCCGCTTCGGCTCCTGCTGATCGGCGTCGTGATCGTCGCCGTCATGCGGTACCGGCCGCAGGGCATCCTCCCGCCGCAGCGGGAGCTGATCTGGCCGAACGCGATCGACGATCGGGGGGCACCGAACAGGCCGGACAGCGGCGTCCGCGAACAGAAAGGGGGTGGGGGCGATGAGTGAGGGCGCCCTCGCCAAGACGAACCCCGTCCTCCGCGTCGACGACCTGCAGAAGTCGTTCGGCGGCCTCGCGGCGACCGACCACGCGACGTTCGGCGTCGAGCCCGGGACGATCACCGGGCTCATCGGGCCGAACGGCGCCGGGAAGTCGACGCTGTTCAACCTCATCTCCGGCTTCTACGAGCCGGACGGCGGGACCGTGGAGGTGAACGGGGCCGACGTCACCGGCATGGAGCCGTACGAGGTCGCCGACCACGGACTCATCCGGACGTTCCAGACGCCCCGAAAGCTGGAGGGGATGAGGTCCGGGAGGCGATGCTCGTCGGGCCGCGCAAACAGCCCGGCGAGTCGTTCCTCAACCTGTTCACCTCGCCGGGGGCGGTCGACGAGAGCGAGTCGGCCAACCTCGCCGAGGCGGAGCGGATCTTGGAGGAGTTCGAGATCGACCACCTCGCGACCCAGCCCGCGACCGACATCTCGGGCGGGCAGATGAAGCTCGTCGAGCTCGCGCGGGCGATGCTCGCCGAGCCCGAGGTGCTGCTGCTGGACGAGCCGGTCGCGGGCGTGAACCCGACGCTGGCGAAGAAGCTGAAGACGCAGATCCGTCGGCTCAACGAGCAGGGCACGACGTTCCTGCTCATCGAGCACGACATGGAGTTCGTGATGGATCTGGCGGACCCGATCGTCGTCCTCGACCAGGGACACGTCCTGACCGAGGGGACGCCCGACGAGGTCCGAAACGACGAGCGCGTCATCGAAGCGTACCTCGGAGGCGGCGCATGAGCAACGACACTACACAGCCCGCGGAGGGGGCTCACGGCGGAACCGACCCCGTGCTCTCGCTGTCGGGCGTCGACAGCGGGTACGGGGAAGTGCAGGTGCTCGACGACTGCTCGATCCGGCTCGATCCGGGCGAGATCGTCTGTCTGGTCGGCCCGAACGGGGCCGGGAAGTCGACGGTCCTCAAGACGGCGTTCGGCATGCTGACGCCGTGGGTGGGGAGCGTCGAGTACCACGGCCGCGACATCGGCGGGATGGCGCCCGAGGAGATCGTCCGCGAGGGGATCGGCTACGTCCCGCAGACCGACAACGTGTTCGGCTCGCTGACGATCGACGAGAACCTCCGCATGGGCGGCGTCGCCCGCGACGGCGGCCTCGACGAGGTGATCGCGACGCTGTACGACCGCTTCCCGATCATCGACGAGAAGCGGAACGCGAAGGCGCGCACGCTCTCCGGCGGCCAGCGACAGGTGCTGGCGTTCGCCCGGGCGCTCGTCATGGAGCCCGACGTGCTCCTCATCGACGAGCCCTCGGCGGGGCTCGCCCCGAACACCGCCGACGACGTGTTCGAGGACGTCCAGGAGGTCAACGACATGGACACGGCGATCCTCATGGTCGAGCAGAACGTGACGAAGGGGCTCGGCATCTCGGACCGCGGCTACGTCCTCGACCAGGGGACCGTCCGGTTCGAGGGGACGCCGGACGAACTGCTCAACGACGAAGAGGTCTCGCAGCTGTACCTCGGCGGCTGAGCCGTTCGGCCGCTTCGACCGACGTCGGCACCGCGCCGCCGCGCCGGCGGCGTCGCTTCTCCCGGCGCCTCACGTCGTCCGCTTCTCTAACTCGCCTTTCAGCTCCGCCGCCTCGAAGTCGTGATCCGGCCGGATCGAGACGAAGTCGAGGAACTGGCGCGCCGCGAGCAGCTCGTCGGCCGAGTAGCTCGCGAGCGCGGCGTCGACCGCGTTCGGCGCGCCGATCAGGGGTTCCAGCGCGGCGAGCGCGCTCGCGAGGTCGTACGAGCGGGCCGACTCGCGCCCCTCCTCGCTCACGCTCGTCGCGTCGATGACGTACAGCTCGCCGTCCCGAACGAGGACGTTCTCGGCCCGGAGGTCGCCGTGAGCGAGCCCGGCGTCGTGAATCGTCCGGAGCGTCTCGAACAGCGGCGGGGCCAGCTCGACGACCGCCGCGCGGTCGAGTTCGTCGAGGGTCCGGAAGTCGGGGAGGTACTCCAAGACGACGACGCCGAGGTCGCCGACCTCCAGCGCCTCGACCGGCTCCGGGGTGTTGACGCCGAGCTCCCTGACCCGCTGCGTCGCCTCGAGCTCGTGGCGGGCCATCTCGTAGGGCGTCTCGTAGCGTTCGAAGAACCCCTCGGTGCCCGCGGAGACGGCGCCGAGGTTCCGCCCGGTGGTGAACAGCGTGTGGACCAGCGTGTTCTGCCGCGTGATCACCTTCACGAACAGGTCGTCGTCGACGACCATCGGCGTCGACAGCCAGTTGTCGGCGTCGAGGAATCGCACCCGCATCTCGTCCCGGTCGCCGCGGTCCGCCAGCTCCCGGACGACCCGCTCGATGTCGGGCCAGTCAACGCGACCGCGCACGAGCTGCCGCAGTTCCATGTCCACACCGAACGCGGCGGCGACTATTAAATGGCCTCCTCGGTCGACGGCCGGAGCGAGGACCGGTCGCCGACGGGCGCCGTGCGGGCCGCGAGCGGCGGGTGAGCCATTGTACACGGACGTTCGCATCGTTTATGCCGGCGGGTCGCAATTCTTGCCCATGGACTTCGAGCTACCCGCGGAACACCGGATGATACGCGACACCGTCCGAGAGTTCTGCGAGGAAGAGATCCGGCCGATCGCCCAGGAGATCGAGGACGAACATCGGTTCCCCGACGAGGTGTTCGCCGACCTGAACGACCTCGACATGATGGGCGTCCCGGTGAGCGAGGAGTACGGGGGGCTCGGCGGCGACCAGCTCATGTACGCGCTCGTCACCGAGGAGCTCGGCCGCGTCTCCGGCGGCATCGGCCTCTCGTACGCCGCGCACACCTCGCTCGGCGCGAAGCCGATCGAGCTGTTCGGGACGCCCGAACAGAAGGAGGCGTGGCTCCGCCCGCTCGCGGAGGGCGGCGAGATCGGGGCGTGGGCGCTCACCGAGCCCGGAAGCGGCTCCGACGCCTCGGACATGGACACGACCGCCGAGCACGACGCCGACGCCGGCGAGTACGTGTTGAACGGGACGAAGCAGTTCATCACGAACGCGAACGTCGCCAACAGCGTCTTAGTGAAGGCCGTCACCGACGCCGAGGCCGGCTACGACGGCATCTCGACGTTCATCGTCGACCCCGACGACGACGGGTTCGAGGTGACGACCGTGTGGGACAAGATGGGCCTCAACTCCTCGCCGACCTGCGAGATCCGACTCGACGACGTCCGGATCCCCGAGGACCGGCTGCTCGGCGCGGAGGGGGAGGGGTGGACGCAGACGATGAAGACGCTCGACGGCGGTCGGATCTCCATCGCGGCGCTGTCGGTCGGGCTCGCGCAAGGCGCCTACGAGGCGGCCAAGGAGTACGCGGGCGAGCGCGAGCAGTTCGGCAAGCCGATCGCGAAGTTCGACGCGATCCGCGACAAGGTGGTCCACATGCACCGGCAGACGGAGCGCGCGCGCCTGCTCACGCACAAGGCCGCGACGCGGTACGACGCCGGCCAGTCGGTCACGAAGGAGTCCTCGCTGGCGAAGCTCGACGCCAGCGAGGCGGCCCGCGAGGTCGCCGAGGAGGCGGTCCAGACGCTCGGCGGGTACGGGTACACCACCGACTTCGCTCCGCAGCGCTTCTACCGCGACGCGAAGCTGATGGAGATCGGCGAGGGGACGAGCGAGATCCAGCACGTCGTCCTCGGGCGGGAAATCGGGCTGTAACCGGACCGCTCACTTCCCTCTGACCGGACCGCTCACTTCCGGGCGACGATCCGGAGGACGTCCTCGTCGGCCAGCTCGTGACCCTTGCCGACCTGTTGGTCGTCGTGTTTCGCGCTCTGCCCGGAGACGCGCGCGAACTTGAACCGCTCCTCGAACTCGCCGCCGATCTTCTCGCAGGCGTCGCCGACCGTCTGGCCCTCGAACAGGATCAGCGGCTCCTCGTAGTCGACGCCGCGACCGGGCTTGTCCATGTAGATGCGGATGACGCCGAGCTCCTCCCAGAGCCGCTCTTTGAGCCCGTCGAGGCCGAGTTCCTTCTCGGCGGAGATGAAGAGGACGTCGTCGGGGTCGAGGTCGCGCTCGCGGAGCTCTTCTTTGACGGTCGGGAGGTAGCTCTTGTCGATGAGGTCCGCCTTGTTCACCGTGACCATCGACGGGAGGTACTCCCGGTTGTCCATGACCGCGTCGACGAGCTCGTCGATCGTGAGGTCGTGCGGGATGGTCACCTTGGCGTTGACGTAGCCGTACTGGCGGAGCACCTGTTTGACCGTCTCCTCGTCGAGGCTCACCTCGTCGCTCATCGTCACGCCGAGCCCGTCCTTGTGCGTCTTCCGGATGTTGATGTTGGGCGGCTCCGTGTCGAGCCGGATGTTGGTGGCGTACAGCTCCTCGCGGAGCCGGTCGTACTGCTCGATCTCGAAGACGGAGAGCATGAACACGACCAGGTCGGCGGTCCGAACGACCGAGAGGACCTCCTTCCCGCCCCCGCGGCCGCCCGCGGCGCCCTCGATCAGCCCCGGCACGTCGAGGATCTGAATGTTCGCGCCGCGGAATTTCAGCATGCCTGGGTTGACGTCGAGCGTCGTGAACTCGTAGGAGCCGACCTCGCTGTCGGCGTTGGTGAGGGCGTTGATGAGGGTGGACTTCCCGACGCTGGGGAACCCGACGAGCGCGACCGTGGCGTCGCCGTGCTTCTCGACCGCGTAGCCGTGGCCGCCGCCGGCGGAGGACTGGTTCTCCAGCTTCTCTTTCTTCTCCGCGAGCTTCGCCTTCAACCGCCCGACGTGGGCCTCCGTGGCCTTGTTGTAAGGCGTGTCGGCGATCTCCTCGCGGAGGTCCTCGATCTCCTCTTCCAGTCCCATTGTGCTACAGTCGGCCGTTCGGCTCGTTAAAGGTGTTCCTTCGGGCCGCGGCACGCGGCGGCGGCGGCGGCGAGCGCCGCTCCCGTCCCGCGAACGGTCCGTGCTCGTGTCGATACTTCGACACGGTTATAATAGAGACGCGTCATCGCTTCGTACGTCGAATGCCCGACCCGTCGAGCCTCCGTGACAGCACGCAGATCGTCCTCCCGTGCCACGCCCTCGACGGTCTCGGCGACCGGCTCCTCGACCGCTTCACCGTGACGGTCGTCGAGGACGACGGCTACTATCGCATCATCGGAAGTCCCGTCGAGATCAAGGCGGCGAGCAACTTTCTCGCCCGGAACGGCGTCGCCGTCGCGTAACACAACCCAGTTCCGGCAACTCTCGCGAACGTGAGTCGAGATATCTACCGTGAGCGGCACCTCCACGACTCGTCACCACGCTGACGAAGGGGGCGGAGACAGTCCTCCATGTCGCGCGCAGCGCGACGATGCGGAAGGAGAGGGTAGATCCGCGAACCGACCGAACTCAGCCGATGACGCCGACGACGAGCTGTACCACGACGAGAACGAGGAAGACGAAGCCGGCGGCGAACGAACCGGCCGCGACGCCGTGTGCGTTGCCCAACCCGCGCCCGCGGGCGCTGAAGTAGGCCCCGAGGAAGACGAAGCCCGCCACCAAGAGGCCGACGGCGGCGTAGGCGACGCCGAGGAGGCTACCGGAGAGCCCCTCCGAAAGTCCGAAATCTCCGACCGCGAGCACGGCGACGCCGCCGACGCCGACCGCTATCGCGACGAACGCGATGGCCCAGACGACCGGTTTCTGGATGACGTCCCGCGTCGCCCCGACGACGGCGGCGTACGTGTCGGTCGACCCGTCCGCCCCGGGCGCCGTTCGCTTCGTGCCGATCCTCGCGACGGCGAGGAAGGTGGCCGCGACGAGCAGCCCCATAAGTGCCGTGCTCAAGAGCGTGAGTGAGACCATGATTGGTTTCTTATTAGCAGGTCCGTTCGCGCGTACAAATAGCCTTCGTATACACGTCCGACTCGGGGCCGACTGGTGGGGCTATCGCCTCTTTCTCTCTTTCGGCGGGCGCGTTCCGTGGTTATAAGCGCAACTTCATAATGTAGTGTATTTACCGACGCTACACAAGAGCTAAGTGTGCCATCACCAAGGGTGTGATAAGAGCAGAGAGACGAACATGATAGATTCACTTATCTTGCAACAGGGGAGCGACTGGCGCGCGCAGGCGGAGGTCTTTGACGAGATCTTCTTCGTCTTCCTCGCGCTCGGTACGCTCGTCGGTACGATTGTCGTCGCGTACACGCTGTGGAACGTGTACAAGTACCGCGACGACGGAAGCGAACCGAACGAGGACTTCGACGCGCCGGTCGTCGGAGAGCTCCCGACGGGACAGGGCGGTCCGAAAGCCAAGAAGCTCTTCCTCTCGTTCGGGCTGAGCGCAATTGTCGTCATCAGCCTCGTCGTGTACGCGTACGGGCTTCTCCTCTACGTCGAGGACGGACCCGACACCGGCGAGGAGGGCGACATCGAGATCCTCGTCGAAGGGTACCAGTTCGGCTGGGAGTACGAGTACCCGAACGGTCACACCGCGATAGGCGAGCTTGTCGTGCCGGCCGACCAGCGGATAGACATCAAAGTGACTTCACGGGACGTATGGCATAACTTCGGCTCGTCGGAGTTGCGGATAAAGTCCGACGCTATCCCCGGAGAGACCAACACCAACTGGTTCTCCGTGAGTTCCGAAGAGGTCGAGGCGCAGGGCGGCGAGGCGACGTACACCGTGGAGTGCTTCGAGCTTTGCGGGGCGGGTCACTCGGCGATGAAGGGGCAGATCACTGTCATCCCGCAGGACGAGTGGGAGGAGTGGTACGAGAGCACGGGCGGTGACAACGCCGGCGGCAACGAGTCCGCCAGCAACGAGTCCGCCAGCCTCAACGACGCCGCCAGCTTTACCGGCGCCGCCGTCGGAGGTGTCACAGCATGAGCGAGCTCCCGCCTACGACGTCTGTCAAGCGCTGGCTGATCACGACGAATCACAAAGACGTCGGGATCATGTACCTGATCACGGCGCTGTTCTTCCTGCTGTTCGGCGGCGTGATGGCGTTGCTGATCCGTCTGCAGCTGTGGGACCCGACGAACCAGGTGCTCTCTGGGCTCGCGTACAACGAGGCCGTCACCGCACACGGGATGATAATGGTGTTCTGGTTCCTTTCCCCGTTCGCTTTCGCCTTCGCGAACTACTTCGTCCCGCTGCAGATCGGGGCTGACGACCTCGCGTTCCCGCGGCTGAACGCGCTCTCCTACTGGATGTACCTGTTCTCCGGCGTGCTGCTGGGGATCAGCTTCTTCCAGGGCGGGACGCTGAGCGCCGGGTGGACGATGTACGCCCCGCTCAACGTCCCGATGTACACGCCGAGCGTCGGGTCGACGGGGGCGGTCCTCGCACTGATCATGTTCACTATCGGAGTGACGGCTTCGACGGTGAATTTCCTCACTTCGATTCACCACTCACGCGCCGAGGGGATGGGTATCATGGACATGCCGATGTTCACCTGGTCCATCTTGGCGACGGTGTGGATGATGCTGTTCGCGTTCGCAGCCCTACTCGCCGCGATGATGATACTCGGTGCTGACCGCGTGCTCGGCTCCGTGTACTTCTCCGCGACCGAGGGCGGCTCCCTCCTGTGGGGCCACCTCTGGTGGTTCTTCGGTCACCCGGAGGTGTACATCGTCTTCTTCCCGGCGCTCGGGGTCATGCTGGAACTGTTCCAGACGTTCTCCGGTCGCCGGCTCGTCGGCCGGAAGTGGGTGATCATCTCCATCTGTCTCATCTCCGTCCAGTCGTTCCTCGTGTGGATGCACCACATGTTCCTGACGACGATCAACCTGGAGATCAAGACGCTGATGATGGCGACGACCATCGGCATCTCGCTACCGTTCGACCTGCTGGTGTTCTCGCTGATCTACACGCTGATCAAGGGACGCATCCAGTTCACGACGCCGTTCCTCTTCGCGTTCGGCGCGCTGTTGCTGTTCATCCTGGGCGGCATCACCGGGGTGTTCCTCGGCGCCATCGTGCTCGACTACGAGTTCCGCGGCACGTACTGGGTGGTCGCGCACTTCCACTACGTCATGTTCGGCGGCGCCACGGCGCTAATCGGCGGTGTGTACTACTGGTTCCCGAAGATGACTGGCAAAATGTACGACGAGTTCCTCGGGAAACTGCACTTCGTCGTGTTCTTCCTCGGGTTCAACGCGGTGTATTTCTCGATGTTCCTCGCGTGGGAGACCCCGCGTCGGGTGTTCGAGTACAACCCCGCATTCCAGATCTACCATCAGATCGGGACAATCGGAGCGTTCGCCCTCGGGTTCTCCTTCTTCATCATGTTCTACAACATGGCGAAGTCGTACGTGTCCGGCCCCGAAGCCGGAGATAACCCGTGGGACTACTCGCGGACCGCGGAATGGGCGGTCTCGTCTCCGCCGCCGCTTGAGAACTGGCCGAATCGCCCCTCCTACGCGTCCGGGAAGCTCCAGTTCGTGAAGGACTACGTCCCCGACGGCGGTCCCGCGGTGAAGACCGACGCGGACGGCAACGCCGCGACGGACGGCGGTGACAGCCACTCCGGCCACATCAAGGAGTACCCGTACTGGGACAAGCACCCGAGCCACGCGAGCATCTGGCCGCTCGCGCTGTCGCTGATGACCGGCGTCTTCCTGCTCGGGCTCTCCGGGTTCAACAACGCCCTCGAGTTCACCATCGGCGAGAGCATCGCCACGACGACGGTAACCATCTCGACCCCGATCTACCCGATCCTCGTCGTCGTCGGCCTCGTCGGACTGATCGCCTCGGGAGTGAAGTGGGGCCTCGAGGACTTCTACGCCCCGCCGACCGAGTTCGCCGAGCGGTGGCCGTTCAACGGCGTCGAGAAGGTGAAGCTGGGAATGTGGTTCTTCCTGGCGTCCGACGTGATCGTCTTCGGCGCGTTCCTGTCGGCGGCGATCTTCATCCGGTACAACGCCGGCTGGCGCACGTGGGGGCCCCTGACGGAGGCCCTGCCCGGCCTCATCAACACGTTCGTGCTCATCACCTCCTCGTTCACGGTGATCCTCGCGCTCGTCGCCGCGCACCGGAACAGCCGCAAGGGGCTGCTGGCCTCGCTCGGCACGACCATCGTGCTCGGGTTCACCTTCCTCGCGATCAAGATGTGGGAGTGGCACCACGAGGTCTTCGACCGCGGCGTCACGCTGTCGCAGAACGCGCACGGCGACCCGATTCAGGCGTCGATCTACTACGTCACGACGGGCCTGCACGGGATTCACGTCGTCGGTGGACTGCTCATCGCCTGCTTCCTGTTCTACAGGGCGTACCAGGGGCACTACCTGGACGACGAGCGGCCGATCGAGTACTTCGGCCTCTACTGGCACTTCGTCGACATCGTCTGGGTGTTCATCTTCCCGCTGTTCTACCTCTTCTGAGGCAGCGTCCGCGGGCGGTTTTCGTTTTGCACCGGTTCTCGTTTTCGTCGTTCAGCTCCGCGTCGCGTTCGACACGTACCGCGCCGTACTCACTCGGTCGTCGGCTCGGCACACCACTGGCAGAAGTCGAACGACGGGTCGGTCTCACGCCCACAGTTCGGACACGCCACCGCGTCGGGAGACGCCTGGCCGTCGCCGGCGGTTCGGCGCTGCGGGTCTGCCGACTCCGTGTCGTCCGTGTCCGCCGTCCTCGTCCTCGGGCCCGTCCAGTCCGATGCCGCGGCCCGCTGTTCGCGCTCGACCTCGCGGTTGTTCCGGACGGCGAGGACGTACGCGTCGATCACGCTGGCGGCGATGACGACCAGCGCCGGTCCGACGTCAGCGACCGGGGGCGGGTCGCCGGAGACGAGCCGGTCCACGGCGGCGTCGGGAACGAAGAAGACGAGCGTCGCGGTCACCGCGGCGTACCAGGCGAAGGCGCGCGCCCAGTGCCGGAGGTACGCGTGTCCGAGCCCCGAGACGACGAACGCGAGTAGGGCGGCGAGCCACGGTCGGCGTCGACTGCGATCGGTCATTGGTCGTGCTACGAGGCCCGGGACCCTGTACCTGACCCCTCGCTCGGTGCGTTTATTACGCCGAAACGCCGACCTCGTGTATGCTCGGCATCCCCGCCGGTGACTTCCTGATCGGGGTCGGATACGCGGTGTTCGGCGTCGGGACGTGGTTCTTGGGCCTCGGTATCGCGTACCTGATTTATCAGCGCTGGCGCGGCGACGGGCCGCGGGGGAAGTACGACGAATAAGCTCGGCTGTGTCTCCCGCCCGCGCGACTCGTTCCGGTTCGGTCACGCTTTTGACGCCCCTGGACCGAGAGACGGTATGACAGACACGGCGCTCGTCATCGGCGGCACGCGGTTCATCGGTCGACACACCGTCTCCGACCTGCTCGCGAACGGGTACGAGGTGGTGATGTTGAACCGCGGCAACCACGAGAACCCCTTCGCTGACGACGACCGCGTGACGCACGTCGAGGGCGACCGGACGAACGAGCGGGACCTCAGGACGGCGAAGCTCTCCGCGGACCCCGACGTCGTGATCGACTGCGTCGCCTACTACCCCGACGACGTCGAGACCGCGGTGGACGTGTTCGCCGACGTGGACGGGTACGTGTACATCTCGTCGGGGTCCAGCTACGCCGCCGAGGAGATACCCAAGCGCGAGGGCGAGACGCCGCTCCGCGACTGCACGCCCGAGCAGGCGACCGACGAGAGCGACGAGACGTACGGGAACCGGAAGGCAGAGGGCGACCGGATCGTGTTCGACGCGGCCGAGGAGGGGGTCAACGCGATGGCCGTCCGCCCCTGTATCGTCTACGGCCCCAACGACTACACCGAGCGCCTCGACTACTGGATCGACCGCGTCCTCTCGTACGACCGCGTCGTCGTCCCGGGGGACGGCCAGAACCTCTGGCACCGCGCGTACGTCGAAGACGTGGCGAGCGCGCTCCGGGTCGTCGCCGAGCGCGGGGAGCCCGGCGCCGCGTACAACGTCGGCGACCGCCGGGCGCTCACGCTCGAAGAGACGCTGGAGACCGTCGCCGCGGCCGCCGCCGTCGACTGCGAGGTCGTCCCGGCGAGCGCCGACGCGCTCGCGGCCGGCGGGCTCGAACCCGACGACTTCGTCCTCTACCGCGAGTATCCGCACCTGCTCGACACGTGCGCGCTCGCCGACCTCGGCTGGGAGTCGACCCCCGTCGACGAGGCGATGGCACGGACGGTCGCCGAGCACCGAGCGGCGGAGCGCGACGGCGACGAGTGGGACCCCGGGCGCGGCGCGGAAGAGCGCGTGCTGGGCGTCAAAGAAACGCTGTAGCGCCCCCGAGACGGCGCTCAGTAGGCGGCGTCCCAACGGGACGGCTTCCGGCGGTTGCCGCAGTCGCCGCACTCCATCCGGTCCATCGTGTCGATGGCGACGTCGGTCCCCTCGCAGTTCCCGCAGAAGTAGCCGTACCGCTGGTCCCGGTCGGGGTCGGCGTACGCGACGTAGAAGGGCCCCTCCGACCCGCGCTCGCTCTCGTCGAAGGCGACGTAGACGGTGTCGCCCGCGGCCGTCTCGACGACGCCCTCCGAGATGCCGGTGAGCCGGCTGATCTGTTTGCGGTACTCCCGCTCGTCGAACGTCTCCTCGCCGATGTCCACCGTCCGCTCGCCCACGAGCTCGTACCCCTCCGCCTCGTAGAACGCGGTTCCGGCCTCGTTGGCGACGAGGACGCGGGCCTCGATGCGGTCGACGTCGACCTCCTGTAGCTCCGCCTCGGCGCGTTCGAGGAGGGCGGACCCGATCCCGGACTCGCGGTGGTCCGGGTGGACGTGGAGCCAGTCGATCTCGCCCACGCGCTCGCGGCGCCCGACGACGTAGCTCTCTGCGAAACCGACCACGTCCCCGTCCACGACGGCGACCGGGTACACCGTCCGCTCGTCCTCGATCTCGGCGGTGAGCTCCGCCGTGTCGTACCACTCGTCGACCGCCTCGGTGAGCAGCGCCTCGTCGACGGCGTGACCGTAGGATGCGAGCAGCGATTCGCGGGCGACCGCTCGGATCGCGCTGACGTCGGCTGCGGTTGCGTCGCGGAGTTCCATACCGTACAGGTTCACCCACGACTACAAAAAACACGGCCGAACGTGTCAGAACTGCCGCACTCGGTGCGGTCGTGTTCGGGGGGAACGCGGCGAGAGGTGGGAACGCGGCGAGAGGTGAGAACGCGACGAGAACGCAGACCGCGGAAGAGCGCCGACGGCGTTACGAGATGGAGTACGTCGCCGCCGCCATGAGCAACATCGTCAGCGCCAGCGCCAGCGTCATGACGTAGGTCAGCGAGCGGTTCTCCCACCGGAGGTGCTGGAAGTACGCGACGATGAGCACCGTCTTGACGGCCGCTATCACCATCGTTCCGCCGAACGCCTGCGCGTAGGTGAAGCTGACGACGGAGGACTCGAACAGGAGGAAGTTCAACGTCGCCGCGGCCAGAAGCGCGATGTAGATGGCGGTGTATAGTTTGAGCGAATCTTCCGACATTGCTTACCGCACTCTTCGTCCGTGTGCTTAAAGAATTAACCATCCGACCCCCGTTCGCCCCCCGATCGACCGGCGGTCGGTCGCCGGTCCGCCCTCGGGTCGATCCCGGCTCGGTCGCCCGCTCGCGCTCCGAGCGCCCGAAACGTCTATACCGCCGACGCGCCGAACTCACGTCGATCATCCCCCGAGGCATCACTGTGGACCCGCTCAAACCGACGGACGATCTGCTCGAGTCGCTGTACGTCGTCAACAAGGTCGCGAAGCAGTTCTCCGACGAGGCGACCGCCGCCTACGACCGCGGCGACCTCACGGAGAGCAACGTCCGGTCCGCTCGCAAGGACGCCCTCTATCGGACGAAGACGGCGGTCCTGTCGCGGATCGTCGCTCACGAGGAGTCGGCCGTCACCGGCGAGTACCACGCCATCAACGGCGACGTCTGGCTGTTCCTCACGGTCGGCGACTGGCACTTCCATCAGCCGCCGCGCGCAATCGGCGGCGACCTCGCGGCCGAGGTCGACGTCTCGAACGCGCCCGACGAGCCGATCGACGCCCCGTACGAGCGCGACTCGGCGGTCGAACGCTCGGACCGATCGCTGGAGGCGGCGCTCTCGGGACTCGCCGACGTCGGCGTCAACGCGAACGACCACCTCGCACGGCCGACCGTGACGAGCGAGCACGACCGGATCGTCGACGTCCGCTGGTCGTTCCTCCCGTAACTCGTGTCCCGGCGCTTCGGCTATCGGGCGTCTCCGGGTCGTCGTCGGAAAAAATCGAACGGCTTCAGCGGCGCGTGCGGACTGCGTTAGCTCTCGACGACTTCGATGGCGCCGAGCATCCCGTTCGCCCGGTGCGGCGTGCACTCGTAGAGCTTGATCCCCGCGCTATCGAACGACTGCTCGAAGGTGTAACCCTCCTCGCTGACGGTTTCGCCGTTGTCGAACTCAGACTCGGAGCCCTCGGCCGAGGCCACGTTGTGCCCGCCGCCCTCGCCGGTCCACTCCCAGACGACCGTCGTCCCGGCGTCGATCCGAACTGCCGCCGGGTCGAACGCGAAGCCGACGTCGCCCGCGCCGACCGCAATGGTGACCTCGTCCTGCCCGGTGTAATCGGCGATGGTGCCGTCGTACATCCGCGCGTCTGCGAGGTACTCGTCGATCTCGCTCGGAACGTCGTCGAGGGCCTCCCCGGCGCCGCCGGAGTCGCCGCCGTCGGAGCCGTCCCCGCCGTCGTCGCCGTCCCCGCCGTCCCCGCCGCCCGAACAGCCGGCGAGCGTTCCGATGGTGAGCGCGGCCCCGGTTCCAGCGACGTACCGCCGTCTGCTCAGCTTGTCAGACATCAATCTCCATAGGTCTCCGAGCCTTACAAACCTCTTGATACACCCCGAATCGCCGGAACGGTCGGAGGGGTTAAGTAGCTCCTCGAACGGCCGTTCGCGACCCTGCCGTCGGCGGGTTTATTCCCCGCCGGCGCCCTGGGTCGGACGTATGCGGGAAGACGAACTGGCGACCGTCGTCGTCGATCACTACGCGGCCGTCCACGGCGACCCGGAGGTCCGACTGGAGGAGCCGTACGACGCCGAGGGGCGACGCGGCGTCGTCGACGCGTACGTCAGGCTGCGGACGCCGGAGCGCGTCGACCACGTGATCGAACTCAAGGGGGACGCGGCCGTGCGCCGAGCCACCGGCGCGAACGAGGTCCTGCGGCAGTACCGGCGCATGGAGCGGTACTTCCACGCCGACGACCGGCACGCGATCCGCCCGAAGCTCGGTCGCACCGAGCCCGGCGCACGGTATCTCCTCTGCTTCGCGCCCACCCCGACCTGCGTTCACCACGTCGCCACGCACCGGTCGCTGTACGGCTCGGTCGACGCGTCGGCTCAGGTCGACGGCGTCCCGGCGGTCCGCACCGTCGCGTTCCTGACCGGCCTTGACGGCGACCCGGCGGACCTCGGGATGGTCTCGGTCAACGGCGAGGCAGAGTTCGGCTCCGAGGCGTTCCTCGACGCCGTGCCGCCTCGCTCGCGGCTCGCGGAGAGCCTCCGAGGCGTCGACGACGCGCTCGTCGAGTTCCCGTAGCGCCCCGGGCGACGACCGAAAGGCGCTTTTCGCCCCGCGGCGACTCTCGACCATGATCACGGTCGCGTTGGCGGGAAAGCCGAACGCCGGGAAGTCAACGTTCTACACGGCCGCGACGATGGCCGACGTCGACGTCGCGAACTACCCGTTCACGACCATCGACGCGAATCGCGGCGTCACCCACGTCCGGACTCAGTGTCCCTGTCTCAGCCGCGAGGAGCGCTGCGGCAACGAGAACTGCCGCGACGGGAAGCGCTACGTCCCCGTCGAACTGCTCGACGTGGCCGGGCTCGTGCCGGGCGCGCACGAGGGGAAGGGGCTCGGCAACCAGTTCCTCGACGAGCTGACGAACGCGGACGTCGTGTTGAACGTCGTCGACGCCTCGGGCGCGACGAACGCGGAGGGCGAACCGGTCGAAGTCGGCTCGCACGACCCGCTCGACGACGTGGACTTCGTGGAAGAGGAGATGGACCTCTGGCTCGCGGGCATCGTCGACCGCAACTGGGAGGGCGTCGAACGGAAGTCCCGCTCGCCCGACTTCGACTTGGAGGAGTCCGTCACGGACCTGCTGACCGGGTTCGGCGCGACCGAGCACGACGTGACGGCGGTCCTCCGCGGGCTGGAGTACCCCGCCGACCCGAAGGCGTGGACGGGCGACGACCGCGAGGCGCTCGCGCGGGCGATCCGACGCCGCACCAAGCCCATCGTCGTCGTCGCCAACAAGGTCGACGCCGCGCCCGACGGCGCGCTCGACCGCATCCGCGAGGGGACGGACAAGCCGGTCGTCCCGGTGACGGCCGACGGCGAACTGGGGCTCCGGCGCGCGGCGGAGGCGGGCGTCGTCGACTACGACCCCGGCGACGACGACTTCGAGGTCGTCGGTGACGTCTCCGACGGCCAGCGGAAGGGGCTCGACGCGATCCGCGGCGCCATGGGGGAGCACGGCGGGACGGGCGTGCAGACCGCGCTCAACGCCGCCGTCTACGACCTGCTCGACCGCATCACCGTCTACCCCGTCCAAGACGCCTCGAAGTGGACGGACGGAACCGGGAACGTCCTCCCGGACGCCTTTCTCCTCCCGACTGGGGCGACGCCGCCGGACCTGGCGTACGCGGTCCACACCGACATCGGCGAGGGATACCTCCACGCGGTCGACGCGCGCTCCTCGCGGCGGATCGGCGAGGGTCACGAACTGAGCGAGGGCGACGTCATAAAAATCGTCTCGACCGCGGGACCGTGACCGGGCCGTGACCGAGGCTCCGGCGTCCTCCCGCCATCGCGCGTGAGACCGACAGGCACATGCGGGTCCCCCGAGACGGACCGGTAGATGCTCGGGCTGGAACACGACTTCCGGATCGTCGACACCCGCGCCACGCTGGACCCCGACGAGTCGTCGGTCGCCACGCACGGCCGCGACATCTCGCCCGAGCGGCTGGAACGCGAGATGCTTCAGGCCGGCGTCGTGCGCGCGGTCGCGAGTCCCGGCCGGCGCGCCCGGGGACGGAGTTACCTCCGCGCGAACAACGCGGTCGCGCGCCTTTCGATCGACCGCCCCTTCGTCGCGTTCGCCCGGCTCAACGGGCCGCGAGACGCCGGTTCGGGACCCCTCTCGGCGGTGCGGAACCTCCGCGCCGAGCGCGACGATCACCACGCCCGACCGGACGACGTCGAGCAGTACTCCTACGACGACCGCTTCCACGGGTTCACGCTCGTTCCGCACGTCGACGGCCTCCCGAACGAAGACGTGCTCGGACGGCTGGAGGCGGCCGACCTCCCCCTCATCGTCCACGCCGGCAGGGAGTTCCCGCCCGAGGCCGTCGAGCGCGAACTCCTCGACTACGATATCCCGCTCGTGCTCGCGAGCTTCGGCGGCTACCCCCTCGACGCCGAGCTGATGAACGAGACGCTCGACCTCCTCGACGAGTACGACCGGGTCTACGTCGACACCAGCGCCGTGCGCTACCGGGAGGTCCTCGAACGCGGCGTCTTGGAGCACCCCGACCGCGTCCTCTTCGGCTCCGGCGCGCCGGACGTCCACCCGAACGTCGGCGTGATGGAGGTGCTCACGCTCGACGTCTCCGAGGACCTGATGCGCCGCGTGTTCGCGAAGAACCCGGCGCGGCTGATCCCCGCGCTCGCCGAGGGCGCGGACGCCTGAACCGACGGCCACTTGTTACGGCGCCGCGGACCCGACTATCATGAGCGACGCCGAGGTCGACGCGGACCGCGAAGGAGACGCTCCCGAGCCCGACGCGTCCGGCGACGACGCACCGGTCGAGGTCGTCCGCGCGACGGGCCACGAGCACGTCACCGCCGAGCACGCGAGCACGTTCGAACTCACGACCGACGACTGGCTCACCCCCGCCGGCGACTGCATGCTCGGCGTCGAGGCCGACCGAACGCCGCGCGACTTCTCCGACGACTTCCGGGAGGCGTGCCGAGACGCGACGGCGACGATCGCGGCGACGGTCGCGGTCGGCGACCCCGACGAGGAGTCGGTCGCCGTCGACGACCCCGCACACGTCGACACGGTCGTCGGCCGCGGCGACCCGGATCTCTCGCTCGTCGACGACCGCTCGCTCGTCGGGCGAACGAGCGAGTACACCGACGACGAGCGCACGGTGCTCGTGGACGGCGACGGCGCGGCCGCCGACCTCGACCGCAACCTCGTCGACGCGCTCGCCGAGGGCGCCCCGCTGGCCCTGCGGCTGACGGTCGAGTGAGTCTCCCTTCGTTACGGCGACACCGTTTATAAGTCCCAGCGGATACCGACCGCGACGACGGATGAGTTTTTAAAAGGAGGACGGGGCCTCCTGAACTCCACTTTTAAATGGGCAGTTCGGCGTCGGCCTCGACCTCTCGGTCGACCTCCTCCGGCGCGCGCCACTCGGTCGTGCGCTCTAACAGCTGGACGACCATGCCGCCGGTCGCGCCCCAGACGGTGTAGCCGTCGACGTGGAAGAAGTGGATCCGGTGGCGGCCGTACGTCGGGTGGTCCCGGCGCTCGGACTCGTAGTTCGCGGGGTCGGTCAGTCCCCTCACGGGGAGGACCGCGACCTCCGCCACCTCCGACTCGTCGGGCACGTACTCGCGGTCGGGAGCGACGCCGACGAACGGTCGGATCCGGTACTGGCTCGACGTCCGAGTGTCGTCGAGCCGCCCGACGACGTCGACCTCCTCGGCGCGCATCCCGACCTCCTCGCGCGCCTCCCTGAGGGCGGTGTCGGTCAGGGTTCGGTCCTCCGGCTCGCGGCCGCCGCCCGGGAAGCTCATCTGTCCGGGGTGTCTCCCGAGGTGAGACGCGCGCTTCGTGAACAGCAGGTGGGCCTCGCCGTCGCGCTCGAGGACGGGGGCGAGCACCGCCGCCTCGCGACGGGCTCGGGTCACCGCCTCGGGCGTGTACCGACGCAGCCCCGACAGGTCCATACCCGCAGTAGGCATCCGGAGCGGGTTAACGTTTCTCCGCGTTCCGACGGGGCGAAACGACCGATTCGACCGCCGTCCGACCGCGCGGTCGCGTCCGAACGACTCGCCCGGCTTCGGACGTTTTAAGCCCGCGACCCACCCTTCACTGGACAATGAGCGACGACGACCAGGAGCTCGGCATCACCGAGTCCAAGTCACACAACACCGGCGAGTGGTACGCCGAGGTCGTACAGAAGGCGGGGCTGGCCGACTACGGCCCGGAGGGCATGAGCGGGTTCATCGTCACCCGACCGCGCGCGTACGCCGTCTGGGAGCGCCTGCAGGGCTTCCTCGACGCGAAGTTCAAGGACACCGGCGTCCAGAACGCCTACTTCCCCCTCTTCATCCCCGAGTCGTACCTCGAACGCGAGAAGGACATCGTCGAGGGGTTCGACCCCGAGGTGGCGTGGGTGACCGAGGCGGGCTCCAAGGAACTCGAAGAGCGGCTCGCGGTCCGCCCCACCTCCGAGTCGATCATCACCCCGTACATCAGCCAGTGGGTGCGGAGCCACCGCGACCTCCCGCTGCGCGTGAACCAGTGGTGCTCGGTCGTCCGCTGGGAGGCCACGGAGACGAAGCCGTTCTTCCGGACGAAGGAGTTCCTCTGGCAGGAGGGCCACACGGCGCACGCGACGGCCGAGGGCGCGTGGGACGAGACCATGACGCGGCTCGACCAGTACGAGTCCGTCTACGAGGACCTGCTGGCGCTGCCGGTCCTGAAGGGCCAGAAGCCCGACCACGACAAGTTCCCCGGCGCGGACACGACGACGACCGTCGAGGCGCTGATGCCCGACGGCAAGACGGTGCAGGCCGGCACGTCTCACCACCTCGGACAGTCGTTCGCGGAGGCGTTCGACATCACGTTCTCCGACGAGGACGAGGAGAAGCGGCTCGCGCACACGACCTCGTGGGGGCTCTCGTGGCGCGCGCTCGGCGCGCTGATCATGACGCACTCCGACGAGCAGGGGCTCGTCCTCCCGCCGGGCGTCGCTCCCGAGCAGGTCGTCATCGTCCCCATCTGGCAGGAGGACACGAAAGACGACGTGCTGGCGTACGCCGAGGGCGTCGCCGACGACCTCGACGAGGCGGGCGTCCGCGTCGACCTCGACGACCGCGACGGGCGCAATCCCGGGTTCAAGTTCAACGAACACGAGCTCAACGGGGTCCCGCTCCGGATCGAGATCGGCCCCCACGAGGTCGAAGACGACGAACTCACGCTCGTCCACCGGCCAGACGGCGAGAGCACGGTCGAGGACCGCGAGTCGGTCGCCGACACCGTCCGCGACCACCTCGACGAAATTTACGCGAAGCTGTACGCGGCGGCCGAGGAGACGCTCGACGGGGAGGTCCGCGAGGCCGAGGACCGCGCAGAGATCCTCGGGACGCTCGGCCAGCACGGCGGCTACGTGAAGACGCCGTGGTGCGGCGACGAGGCGTGCGAAGAGCCGATCAAGGAGCCGATGGCCGCCGAGATCGTGATGGTGCCGTTCGAGGACGACGATCCCATCGTCGACGGCGAGAGCGACGAGACGTGCGCGATCTGCGGGGAGGACGCGGAACGCACCGCCTACTTCGCGAAGTCGTACTGAGCCGAGACGGCGGTACGCCGGGACCCCCCGTCACCGGCACCCCGGCGCCGTCTCGCGTTTAATCCGGCTTGATTCGGGTTAACGGAGATCGGTTTATATACGGATACGCCGCTTACCGTCAGGTGATGAACCGAGGCACCGCGCTGCTCCTCGCCGTGGTCGCGCTGGTCGGCGTCGCCGGGATCGCGGCGGCCGGTCCCGTCGGAACGGCCGTCGCGCAGGACGGCCCGGCGCCGACGAACGAGACGGGCGAGAGCAACGGAACGGAGACGGTGAACGAGACCGAGATCAGCCCCGGCGAGCGGTTCTCCGGCGCGATCGGAGTCCAGCGGGCGGAGATCGCCGGCGAGGTCGAGTCCAGAGCGTTCGAGGTCGGGCTCAACCGGACGGCGACCCCCGAGGAGCGGGCGGACCTGGTCGCCGAGCGCCTGAACCGGACCGAGGAGCGGCTGGCCGAGATCGAGCAGCGACAGCGCGAACTCCGCGAGCGCCGCGACGCCGGCGAGTTGAGCCCCGGCGGGTTCGCCGCGCGGATGGCGGAGACGAGCGCCCGGGCCGAGTCGGTCAAGCGCGAGGCGAACCGGAGCGCCGAGGTCGCCGGGGAGCTCCCCGAGTCCGTCAGGGCCGAGAACGGCCTGAACGAGGAGCGACTCGGCGAGCTCCGCCAGCGGGCGGGCAACGCGAGCGGACCCGAGGTCGCCGCCATCGCCCGCGGCGTCGCCGGCAACGGCGTCGGCGGCCCGCTGGCCGCCGACCGACGCGGCCCGCCCGAGGACGCGCGAAACGGCTCCGATGACAGAGCGGGTCCGGGCCCCGGCGAGCGACCGGAAGCCGGCGATAGGGGACCGGGCGAGGGGCCGCCGGAGCGCGGGAACGGAACCGACGGCGACGCGGCGAGCGGGAACGGCGCTGGAGCGGTCGAAAGCGACGACGCGGCGGGCGGAAACGGCGGTGGCGCGGTCGGAAGCGACGACGCGGCAGGGGGGAACGGCGGTGACGCGGTCGGAAGCGAGGACGCGGCGAACGCGGTCGGTACCTCGGACGACTCCGGAAACGACACGTCCGAGCGCGGCTCGAACGCGGGCGGCAAGCGCTCCGACGGCGAGACTTCCCCGAGCGAGGACCCGTCCGACGGCGGCGCCGGCGGCGACGAACGCGGCAACGCGAGTCGCCCCGGCGAGAGTCCGCGGAACGCCGTCGACTCCGCCGCGACCCGGCTCGCTGGGCCGCCGGTCGACGGCGTCGACCTCGTCGAGCGACTCCTCGGCGGTATCGATGGATAGGTCGGCTCCCGCCTCGTCGCGAGTCGGGAGAGCCGTACCCGGGGCGCGCGGTCGCGGAGCTCACCGCACCGTCTTTTCATCCGTGACCGGTCGGAGCGAGGCCCGTCCGCGCTCCCGAGATGGGAAGCGATTTATCGATGCCCCGTAACGATGCGTCCGTGCAGCGAACGGTACTCGTTCTCGTCGTCGCCGCGTGTCTCGTCGCCGGCGCCGGCCTCGCCTCGCTCGGGGCCGCACAGGGCGGTGCCGGACTCCCGGCCGGTGGATTCGATCAGATGGACGTCGCGCCCGACGACGTCCTGATAGAGGCCACCGTAGAGCCGGACGGCGACGCGGTCTGGGAGACGCAGTACCGGGTTCGCCTCGCGAGCGACGACGAGGAGCAGGCCTTCGAGGAGCTTCGCGCCGACGCGGAGTCGGACCCGGAGGCGTACACGGACCGGTTCGGCGAGCGGATGCGCGCGACGGCCGACGCGGCCGAGAACTCGACGGGCCGCGAGATGAACGTCACCAACGTCACCGTGACCGCCGAGCGCCGCGAGCTCCCGCAGACGTACGGCGTGTTGACGTATCGGTTCGAATGGAGCAACTTCGCGGCCGTAGACGGCGACCGGCTCGTCGTCGGCGACGCGGTCGACGCGCTGTTCCTCGACGAGACCACGTCGCTCATCGTCTCGTGGGAGGACGGTTACCGGCTCGGCGAGGTCTCCCCGTCGCCGACCGAGACCCGCGACGGCGCCGTCGTCTGGGAGGGGCCGGTGGACTTCACCGAGGGCGAGCCGCGGGTGACGGTCGAGCCGGACGGACGTTCCGTCGGGACGCTCCTGCTCGGCGCGCTCGGACTGCTCGCGGCCGTCGTCGCCGTCATCGGCTACCGCCGTCGCTCGTCGGGCGCGCCGACGTCCGACGGGGCGACGCCGACGTCGGCGACGGAGTCGGGTCCGGTCGCCGGAGGCGACTCCGAGGCCCCGGCCGGCGCCGGGGCCGCCGGAGACGCGCCCGGAGCGGGGGCAGGCGCGACGACCGCCGATCCGGACGCGGAGGCGCACGAGCCGGAATCCGATTCGGCCGACGACGCCGACTCGACGGCGCCGGTCGACGAGGACCTGCTGAGCAACGAGGAGCAGGTCCTCCGGCTCGTCGAGGACAACGGCGGGCGGATGAAACAGAAGCGGGTCGCCGAGGAGCTGGACTGGACCGCCGCGAAGACGAGCCAAGTCGTGACGGGGCTCCGGGACGAGGGCGACCTCGACGGATTCCGGCTCGGCCGCGAGAACGTCCTCTCGCTGCCCGAGTACGACGCTGGGCCCGACGGGGACGACGGCGAAACCGAAGGCGAGAGCGAGTAGCGGGGCCGCGCTAACGGTCGCGGCGTCGGCCGCGAACGGTTATCCCTCTTATCTGTCGCGCGATCGCCTCACAGGTCGCGAGAGCGACCGATGTGCTGGAGCTCTCCGCCGCAGTCGCAAGTGCCCCCCGACTCCGTTCGCTTACCGCATTTGAAACATTCGTACAGTTCCTTGGTGGTTGTTTGTGTTTGTGGTCGCATACGCACTGATAAGATGGCCGAGAGTATAGCTTCGATCCTAATATCATACATACTCCTGCGTAGTGTATGAGGATTTAAATGGACGAACGATCAGATCTGGGCTGAGTCACCGGCGGTCGGCCGCGGGCCACACGGCGGCGACACCCGGCGGTCCGAGCCGGTCGCGAGGGGCGCCGCGGTGCGCGATCCGATCACGCGCTAACCCGGTTCCTTTTTATCGAAATCCGAGTAAGACGTGGTATGGAAATCGGCTTCACGGTGGGGACGAACGCGCCGACGGGCGCCTTCGTACTCCACGCCGCAGTCGCCTCGTTCTTCCTGTATCTGGGCTTCGTGAACGGGGCCGCCGGTGAACTGCTCGGACTGCTGTTGAACGGTCTCATCGCTCTCATGCTGATCGCCGTCGGCGTCGTCGTGGCGCGCGTCACCGAGCGGCGAGTCTGAGTTGCGGGTCCTTTGGGCCGTTCAGACCACTTGACGCGACGGTTCAAGCGTGGTCCCGCGTGACGTATCGATGTGTTAGAACGACGATGTGTTCGACGAACGAGAGACGCATGAGCCAGACGATCGGGACAAGGTATCGATACTGGCTAAGAAGCTCGCAAACCGCATCGTACCCGACGTACCGGTCACTGTTTCGGAACACAGACACGCTGTGGGATGACCCAGCGTCGGTCCCTCGGGCGTACTGCTCCGGAGCCTCGGGTCGTGGATAGAAATCGATCGTGTCTGAGGTGTCCAGAATTGCGAACGGGATGAGAGCACGCATACACCCGCGGCACTGTTCGTCGAAGACGACCGCCATCTCCCGGTCCCTGACGAGGCGCTTGTACCCGACGTCCCACGCTGCGAACAGGAGTAGAATGAAGTACACGTCGACGAAGTGAATCCCGAGTAGTATCCGATTGGAGGCCGTAAATGCTAGAATACCCAGTATCCACGGCGTAATGCTGAGCTTCGCGAGGACCACGATGAGGAACCCGAGCTCTAATACGAGTGTTCCGATTCCCCCTATGCGCATGAGCAGCGGGTACTCTACGACGAACTTTAGCGGACCGTCGGGTCGGTACGTCGTGACGATTCGAGCGAGGTTCTCGGCGGTCGCGAATCCGAGACTCGGATTCAGGATCCCATCGTGGAACACCTTGTCAAACCCCGCTCCGAAATAAATGAGTGCGACGACGACGAGACCCCACTTGAGCGCAGGCATACTGTATGAGGCCGTGTCGGATTCGAGACGCTGCCTGAGCGCCCCGATTGACTCGTGTCTTGTTCGCCGGAAGAAATCAACGGACAGGACGTTCGACTTGTGGAACAGCCCGAAGAGGATCAGAAGGTAGACACCGATAAAGAGCGCTTCAGTCTCTCCGCTACCGATCTGCATTGTCCGAACCGTTCCCAAGTGAGCTACCAGGAGCGCGCATGCGTATGCGGTAAACTGAATCCGATATCCGACGACGAACCCCACGAGTAGGCCGATTAGGACCCACTTTTCGACGGTCAAAAATAACTCCGGGGCGACCGGCGGTACTGACCAGCCGTACGCCGGGGTCTGGGAGTACGGAACTTTGAGGAAGAGCGGCCAGTTATACATAGAAGTCTTCCAGACGAGCCAGAAGCCAACGACTCCACGAGCTACTGCGAGATTTATCGGCGAGTCTCGATCGGAATCTGAAAGATAGTTGACGAACATGGCTCAGTTCACCTTCGTCTTGTTGTCGGAACTTCGCTCTGGGTAGAGCTCAAGGACCAACTCTTCGGACTGTGAGACGATTTCTGTCCCGTCGGCGGAGGTTTCTGTTTGGATCTGATAGATGCGGATGCCGACGAACTCGGAGTACCCACTTAGCTCCTCGGCCGTCCACCCACCAGAACTGTGCGCTGGGAAGCGGTACAAAC
>Ga0102936_1000156_pt1 | contig 25742 bp, 27 predicted proteins | sample SalPon2_A_H2O_MG_FD_78502 | JGI IMG/M metagenome (GOLD analysis project Ga0102936, IMG submission 78502) | Salt pond water microbial communities from South San Francisco under conditions of wetland restoration - Salt Pond MetaG R2_A_H2O_MG | ecosystem: Environmental > Aquatic > Non-marine Saline...
ATCTCCTTTTCAACCAAGAGAAATTACTCAACATTATGACCCAGAAAACACTACACTAATTTATGTTCGTAGTGAAAAAGACCGTGATACAAGCCCACAACCTGACCAAACTAAAAAGAATGGCGAACCGTCTTATCTACAATCAATACACGGTCGAAAAAAGAGTGAATTGCAACCACTAAGCAGTCATGGATATATGGCATATTTGCCCACTATAACATTTGGTTCAGATATGTCATCTAGCACTGAGATTCGGAATAGTTGGCCAGAATATAATGAACAACAAAAATCTCAACTAATTCAAAACCTATATCCAGCGACTACAAAAAGTGACCAACTAGAAAAAAAAGTTATTCAATTATTTGACCAAGTGCTTAGTTCAGAACAACTGTCAGAGAAGTGGAGCAAAAAATATAAAGATAGTATTAATTGCTCTAATCCAAAGGGGTTTTCTCAACGAGCACATTGTCAGGGCAAAAAGAAAAAACAAAATGAAGATGCAAATGGTTCTGTAATAGAAGCACTCAAGCCTGTATTAGAGAATGCTGTAAATGAACTTAAAAACGGCAACAAAGAAAATATAACCGAATTTCTCAATCAATGGGAACAAATTTCTGAAATTGTGGATAAGGCTAAACAAATAGCAAATTCATCATCAGATTCTTCTGGTTACATTAGCGAAGAATCAAACGATCCAGAAATAGTTAAAGAAGTATTTGATAAACCCGGAGAAATAGATCGTACCCGAGACGAAGAGAGTTGGGTTCGCTATGACGGATTTATCGAAGGCGATCAAATTACTATAGAGTTCAAGGAAATTCGCGAGGGAGACTGGAAGATAGAATTTCTCGTCGGGGGTAGAATGGATACTCGTGGCGACAAAGGCGGCCAAGAAATGAAAATCTTCGCCACAGTCATAAAAGCAATTAGAGAATTTGTTGCTGATCGTAAACCTACTATGATTGCGTTTACTGCTGCAAAAGAAGAATTTGGTGCAGAAACAGGCAGAGCAAGACTGTATGACAGAATGGTAACGCGTTTTGCATCCTCGGCGGGTTATCTATCACAGGTTAGAGACGACGACGATAGGAAGATTTTTGTACTAAGAAGAATAGATTCCATAGATAGACCAGAGAATTAAGATAAAATAATATAACTTTAATAAAAGAGGAACTAAATGGCTGAACAACAGCAATATCAAATTCAAGTTAATACTGAACGGCTTCAGAAATCCCGTGTACATTTTTGCTTACCTTGTTATGGTGGTATGCTCACTGAACAAACTTTTATGAGTTTCATAAAATGGGGCAATACAGCAAAGCAATTAGGTATTGAATGGGGCATTGAAACCATGACAAATGAAAGTCTTATTAGTCGTGGCCGCAATACACTAACAGCAAAATTCTTAAACAACGAAGATAGTACACACTTAATGTTTATAGACTCTGACATCGGGTGGGAACCTTGGCATGTTCTTGCAATGATTGACCGGGACGTAGATATTATCGGTGGTCTTTATCCAATGAAAACAATGCCGATCAAGTGGGTGGTCAATGGTTTCGATGGTGCGGAACAAGGTGAAGATGGTCTTCAAGAGGTATCCAAGACTGGTACTGGGTTTATGCTCATTAAGCGGCAGGTTTTTGAAGATATGAAAGCCCATCCCGCTGTCAAACCGTTTAAGTCTGATATTGGCCTTGATGAAGAATTAAACAAACATATGAGAACATACTTTGACACTGCGGTAAGAGAAAATCGTTATTATTCAGAAGATTGGACATTTTGTGAAAATTGGAGAGATCTTGGCGGCAAAATATGGGTTGATAAAAGGGTTATGTTGCGACATACCGGAACATATGTATTTGATCAGAATGCCCAAAATGAATTATATAATGGTTATAAGCAACAAATTCTTTCAGAAGCACAGCAGACTATTGCTAAAAATCCTGAAATAGTTGCCACTAGTGAAACAGATACAACAGCAGAAAAAACTGATGATGCAAATCTAGAAGAAACCACTGCAAACACAAAACAGACCCGGCGAAAAAGAAAGCCAGCAGCGAAAAAGAAACCTGCTGCAAAATAATTTGATTTAAAAAATAACCAAATAAAAGCCCACCCTGCGTGGGCTTTTTTAATAAATATTCACATACCATGAAATTAAAAAATCTCAGAGAATACCAACTTGGTGATGTTGTAAAATTTAACCAAGAACTTAATCCCGTATTATGGGAAAAGAACGAAACGCTTCGCCCTGAAGTTCGTGACACATTGCTACAAATAGCCGAAGATTTTCAAGAATTTCTTGGTGTGAATGGTTATGAGTTAGATGATATAACTATTTCTGGTTCTAATGCTGCATATACCTACACAGAGAATTCTGATATTGACCTGCACTTAGTTGCTGATATGTCAAAGTCTAAAAAATCAGAAATATATCGTGAGTTATTTGATGCAAAAAAATATCAATACAATGATTTACACGATTACAGAATAGGTCCTCATGAAGTAGAGGTTTATGTGCACGATGCAGACCAAGAGCATATTAGCCAAGGAATATACTCTATTCTAAACAATGACTGGGTATCAGTGCCAACCCGTCGTCAAATAGAAATTGATGATATGTCAGTTTCCAGCAAGTTTGAAGATGTTAAAAACAGAATTAAAACAGCAATTGATTCCGGTGACTTGGAACATATGAATCGCCTTGCTAAAAAAATTGGCGAAATGAGAAAGTCTGGATTATCAAAAACCGGAGAATTTGGTCCAGAGAATTTGGCATTTAAAATTCTTCGTAATACTGGCTGGTTAGAACAACTAAAACTTGCACGAAATGATGCTAAAGATGCAAAGTTAAGCATTCAAGAAGAAGATAATAAAAAACACGTAGAAGAACACATAAACGATTTTATAAATTTTTGTATTAATTGGTTAAACCTTGGTAATGCTCCAAAAATAGATACGGTTCATAATCTAAACTGGTCTATAGATAATAAAACATTCGGTCAATACAATTCTCGCGACGATTTAATAACAGTGAATATAGGTGGTCGCCATCCAGTTGATGCAATGCGAACAATCGCACATGAATTGGTGCATTATGCTCAAAATAGAGAAAGCCCACTGCCGCCAGAAGCAGGAAAAACAGGAAGTCGTTGGGAAAATGATGCTAACTCAACTGCTGGTCAAATTATGCGTGATTATGTTGATGTTAATCCTGCTGCATTTGCTAACAATTTGAATGAAGCATCTGGCTACATTGCAAAAAATAGTAAAGAAGCAAAAGACCCTCGTTATAGTCACGGATTGACTGTTGATATAAAGCCGGGTGAGATACAACGCCAAGCAGCAAAATTAGGATTATCAACAGATTCTGCAGGAGTTCCACCTCTGCTGGGCAAAAAGAAAAATAAAAAAAAGTCAAATCTTAAAGAGAATCTGCGAGCAGATGTGCCCAACGAAGATTATAACTGGGAACAAGATAAAGGTTACGACTTTAAAAATCCACTTCCGATTATAGATAATCCAGATGTTTGGGATGATATAGACGAGATCGAATCTGTTTACTACACTGAGCTAAAACGACAATTAGGCAACAAATACAATACAATGACGATCAGAGACCGTGGCAGAGCGTTACGACAACTAGCAAATGTCGAGTCTGTGCCTATTTCTAAAATTGTAAGTACAGAAAAGTGGCTGGATTCAGACAAGATTAACACAATACGGGCAGGTAACAATAGCAACCCATCTAGTGAGCTTCCTGTTCTATTTCAAATTGGTAATAAATTTATAGCATCTGACGGTAATCACCGTATTGTTGCTCTAACATTAAATGGCGAGAAAACTATACAGGCATCAGTGTTTACAGCAGACACGAGGATAAAGAATAAAAGAAAGTCAGACCTTAAAGAAAATTTGAAAGTAGATGTGCCTAATGATGAATGGTTAAACAAGAAAATTCGCAAGGCAAAGGAGGAAGGCAGAGACGATTTTGGTGTTCCGTATACAGGAACGATAACTGCTTATTTCCCTGACACTGTGAAACTGCCCGTCGATTTACTAAAAAAATTGCCGGGTATGCGAAGAGAACAAAAAAACGTTCGCCGAGAAGATTTAGAAAAAATAATGCAGGTTATGAAAGGCACCGGTAAGTTGCCATTAACCCCGTCAGGCAAAGAATATGCTCCATTTGTTCAAGTCGCGTGGAATGGCGAGGCTTGGGTAAATGAGGGGAACCACAGAATTATGGCCGCTGATGCATTAGGGTGGAAATACCTTCCTGTAGAATTGCGATACTATGATGGTGGCGAACGTATTGAAAGTGGAGTATTGTATCCACAAAAATTAGGCTTGAACGAAAACTTTACAGGTAAAAAGAATAAGTAATAGCATATGAAGAATGCTATTCTTGTTCAAGTGGTAGATTCCTACGGCCCAAATAAATTTCTTCCCTTAGCCATTGCATATCAGTGGTTAAATGCACTTCAAGACCCCGATATAGCCAACGAATGGCAATTACAAGACGTTTTAATAGAAAAAGTCAATATAAATGAATATGTAGATTCTATACAGCATAAGCCAGATATGATGGCAATGAGTTGTTATGTGTGGAATTGGGAATACAATTGCATATTAGCCAAAACACTAAAGAAAAAGTGGCCAGATTGTAAAATTATAATCGGTGGACCACAGGTGGACAAGCAAGACGAAAATCTTTTGCATAAACACAATTATTTTGATGTCGCTATACTTGGCGAAAATGAAATAGGTTTTAACGAAGTCGTAAAAAATTTAGAAAGCGGCCAATTTGATCACATACCCGGAATTTCAATACCGGGATTAATTACCAATCAGCCAGTAAGAACTCGTGATTTAAATAAATTACCTAGCCCAATCCTAACAGGTTTTTATGATTGGATATTGTCTCGCTATGATGACCCTGATATCATGTGGCAGGTAACATATGAGACAATGCGAGGCTGTCCTTATCAATGTGGTTTTTGTGATATTGGTGACAAGTATTGGAACAAGACTATCTCATTTGACATAGACCGAGTGCACGAAGAAATAGATTGGATGAGTGACAGAAAAATTGAATACGTTAGTGTTTGTGATTCTAACTGGGGTATATGGGAACGCGACCTTGATATAACAAAATATGTCATTAAAAAGAAATTGGGCAATGGTTATCCAAGATTTTGGGATGTAACATGGGCTAAAAATAACACTGAGCGGATAAAACAAATAGCACTGGCAGATAAGGAAGCAGGTACTCAGTTATTCAAGGGTATAACATTTGCTGTACAAAGCATGAATAAACCAACACTAGATGCAACAAAGCGTTTTAATCTTAAAGAAAATGTTATAGAAGGTGCAATGGATTTTTATCGCCAAAACGATATTCCCACTTATTCAGAGATGATATGGCCCATGCCTAACGAAACAGTTGAATCCTTAATGGACGGTGCACAGAAACTTATTGATATGGGCCAAAAAGATTTCTTAATGGTTCATCCACTTGTACTCACGCCCAATGCTCTCATGGGTCAATCAAATTATATTAAAATGAATGGATTGCAGTATGAGTCAGTCCCTCTTGATACCTTTTGGCTAAATGATGAAGATAATGGGCGTGTCACCGAGTATGTCGATGCAGTTTATGCTACTAACTCAGCGAATTATGAAGAAATGATATCCGGCCACTTACACGCACACTGGTTAATAACTCTATACTATTATGGATGGGGACACGTGATGATGGATTATCTTAACAAAGTGTCTGACATTAATCATACACAATTTATTGAAATGTTCATTCAAAGTCTTTTAGAAAATCCTGACACAATGATATATCAAGAACACATTGAAACTGCACAATCAATAAGAGAAGTTTTTGATGACAAGAATTTATGGGGTAGAAATATTGATGGGATTTTTTGGGAATACAAAAGTGCGACTAGTGTAAAGTTTCACCGAGACAGAGCAAAACTATTAAATGAAATGAAAGAGATAGTAAGTAATTTTGCTGATGTGCCAGATAAAGTTTATGAAATCAATAGCAGAATATGTGCAGATTGGCGTGAGACATATCCATTTACTTTAGATATTGACCCCGAGTTATGCGAGATTTTATTTGACACTGCTTCTGACAGAATAGAAATATCACACCTAGATTGTAATAACATCGATAATGAATCAGACTTTATACGAGTTGCCTATCATTATCAAAGAAAGAACCGATACTGGCGGTGTTCTACTCAACCGGTTGGACAAATACAGTTACACCAACCTTCTCAGAGTGACCACTACCAGCTGCGTGTAGTTGGCGTCGGCTAAAACGAATGCAATCGCCGGGTTTCCACTCTGCTGCAGTTTCAATAGTCAACCCATGGAGGCTTTCAATTCCTATATGCGAAAGGTATTTTTCGTATAAATCGGGATCAAATTCTGCATCTGAGTCATAATTTTCCACATCAGTATAATCGTAGGTCCTACCATCTACTTTACTAAGTTTTTGATTAGATCTGGCTTCAACTAGATTTTTTAATTCTTCAACAAAATTATCTGTGACATCAAAATCTGTAACAGTAAGAGGATTTTCTATGCAATTTTGAAGTAAGTCTCTAATATCTCGGACATATTGCCATTCTCCCTGCTTATTAGGAAGACGGTATTCAAAGGGTAGTATTTCTTCTTTACTAAATTTAGTACTATCACCATACCAATAATTGTCAAAGAATACCGTATGTGATGGTCCATCTGTGTACAGCGGAATTAACACTGCATGACCACGGCGTGCTCTCTCATCTTTGCCAGAATCAGCATGCAAGCGAAAACTGATTTTGCTACGGTTAAAAATAACTTCTTCTACTTCGTATTCATAATCCAAACAACGGTCTAATGCCTTTTTAACAATATGCTGTGGCCAGTCATCAACATCCCATCGTGGGTGCTTACTGATAACATCAGGCCTTGCATCAGTTCTTTCATCATGAACCATTTCGTATTCATTGAGTCCAATTAAATCTTCGTTGGATAGAATATTTTCAAAGTATTGCATTTTAATCCTTATAAATATTTGATATTGGTAGTATTTAATATGAATGAGTCAGATAACAGAAAATTTGTAACCATATCTCTTGATATTTATTGCTCTTGGATAAACGAAGCACCAGACTATCGGTTATATGTCAATGGTGAGTTGTTTGCAGATAGGTCATTTCGCTGGGGCAAAGACAAATACTTACAAGAAATTATTCCGCTACACGCTGCACCCGGCCTTTACACAATAGAAGTAGAACACAATAGCAAACATATCGTCGATTTTAATACCAGCAACCTACAGATTAAAAAAGGCAAGGCTGTTCGCATAAGTGATCATGAATTTGAAATCAAATAAAATATGTGTTTTTACAATAAATACAATACAAGTGAAATATAATTAAAATGTATTATGTAAGCAAATTAAAACAATTTTTGTCATCACAGTATGCCTTTATGGCTAAATGTCATTTTTTCCATTGGAATGTAGAAGGCACAGATTTCAAACAACTTCATGATTTTTTTCAAGAATTATATGAAGATATGTTTAATAATGCGATTGACCAGACTGCAGAACATATTAGGATGTTAGATGGATATGCACCGGGCAGTCTTGAAAGATTTTTAGAATTAAGCAGAATTAATGGTCAGGTTGAAATTCCACGCTCTCGTATAATGCTTAAAAAAACAAGAGATGATCTTGATATACTAATAGAACTAGCAAAAGAAATAGTTTCTTTTGCACCCGAACAAGAAAACTCTGACCCATCGTCAGGGTTTGTATCTGGGCGTATTGACGTTATGATGAAGTATCGTTGGATGATTCAAAGTATGCTTAAAGAAAACAGAACTTAAGGAAAAAGTATGAGTAATGATGATATTAAAAATTTAATGGACAAATTAGACAGCCTTAGAGAAGGTGAAACTATTAAAGAGAGTGAGCAAGTTTTATATGAAGATGCCCTACTCACTGAAGAAGAGTTCGACGAGGCTGCGGGTGAAAAAGACGCTTGTTATCACAAAGTAAAATCACGCTACAAAGTTTGGCCAAGTGCTTATGCATCGGGTGCGTTAGTACAATGCAGAAAAGTTGGTGCCAAAAATTGGGGCAACAAGAGCGATTAAATGAAAATAAAAGAACTTTTTGAGAGTGCATATAGTGCTGGGGTTAGCGACGGAATGCGAGGGCAAGAAGACAGAAGAGCTTCATCAAAATATGGACCTGAAACCAACCAATATTTCCAAGGTTATGTAGCCGGATTAAAAAAGAAAGAAGAAAAAGAACAAGAAGCACAAAAAACTGCGGCTGCTGAACGAGAAAAATACGCCAGTATTTCGCAGGATGATCTAGAAGCAGAAAAAGAACGCTTAGACAGTCTGCGTGACAAAATTAGAAAGGAAATGGAACAGGCTAGAGGTTCAGGGTTTAGTCCCCGGAGCGATTTTCACCAAAAGAAAACAGAAATTTACAAAAAGTACGATGTCAATCCTAATCAGTTAGCAGACGAGTATAGAAAAATCAGCGATGAATTAGCCAGACGAAACACAGAAGAGCCGCCAATAGATGAGGGCACTCGGTGCTGGGAAGGATACGAAAAGAAAGGCATGAAAACCATGTTTGGGAAACGTGTTCCCAATTGCGTCAAAAAAGAAAGTATTGAAGTGGACGACGAAGGTGCGATTGCTATAGTAAACTTTAAGAAAACGTTTGATTGGAATAAAGTATCTAACTTAGCAGATAGGTTCGGTATTGGCATGGATGTCTTAGATAACAATACAACGCACGGCGAACCCGGTAAATATTATTTACAAGCAGATTTTTATGATGATATTGATGAGTTTGGTGAAATTCTCTACTTTAAATATGATAACGAATTAATATCTATGGATGAACTAACAGAAGACCTTAAAAAGTGGTTTGGCAAAGGCAAAAAAGGTGGAGCCGGTGGCGGCGGCTGGGATGCTTACAATAGCAAAGGCGAGCGTATCGGCAAATGTGGTGAAACTAGCGGCAGAGCAAAGCCCAAATGTCTAAGCAAAAGTAAAGCCGCAAGTCTAAGGAATTCTGATGCCAACGACGATGGCAAGAAAGATGGCAAAGCCGGTATCGCAAGAGCGGTTAAAAGAAAAAGAAGAAAAGATCCCAATCCAGATCGTGAAGGCAAAGCCAAGAACGTTAAAAACAAAGAATAGGAATTATCAAAATGAGTAGCGATTTTTTTAGACAGTTGGATGAAAAACTAAACATTATATGCGAAGACGCTGAGCCCAATGGTGATGAAACCACCGACTCTGGTGAGTTAAAGAAAGTGTCAGAACTTTTAGAAAATATTAGTACTTTTAACAAACAAAGACAAAAACTGAATGTGCCCTATCTCATACAAAAAGGCGTACTTCATATAACATATCCGCACGGCCCTGAGGGCTGGGAATTGGACGTGGAAGATCCAAGCGATTATTCTGTAATAACACACTACAATGTAGTCGGGGGAGGTTGGCCTAAAGATGCTCCTAAACATCCTAAACCAAAATCTTACAAAGATGCAGAAAAAGAAATTAACACAAGCAAGCCTAATCTAGGAAATTCTGATTTAATTTATGACCATAAATATGATCAAATCATATGGAGTATTAAAAAACTCAAATTAGATCCTAAAAAAGCATTCGTAAAATAGTAATATTATGAAAATACAAGACGTAGCAGGAGGACAAAACAGAGAATTTTCACTTAAACTCACAGAAGCAAAGAGATATTGTCCTCCTGCGACAGAAGATTTGAAAATTAACACAGAGAATAGAAACGATGCCATACAGGCAGAGCATATTAAATATGGCCCACTAAACATAAGTGAGCCCGGCAATTACTGGGAAGAGATAGCAGAGTTTTGGGACACAACAGAAAAAGCTGCAAAAAGCAGTTTGTGCGAGAACTGTGCTGCATTTGATATTAGCCCTAGAATGCTAGACTGTATGCCGGGTGAATTAGAAGATGAAAATGGATATCTCGGCTATTGCTGGATGCACAAATTCAAATGTCATAGTGCAAGAACCTGCAGGACATGGGCTAAAGGTGGTCCTATAGACACTAACGAAACAAGTTATAGTTGGGAAAAGGAATAACAAATGAGTGGTGATTTTTTCAGAGAACTAGACCAAAAACTTAATATTATTTGTGAAAACGATGAAACCGCTGATTCTGGTGAAATTGTAGTCAGCAACTATCAAACGCGTCATTATGATATGTGTCCTACTGCCACCAAACTATATGATGGCATTGAAGAGCAGGTTGATGATTTAGATTTAGCAGAAAGAACTGCAAAAATGCAAGACGTTCTTTTTTATCTAGAAAAACACACGGTTGAAGAAATGAAGTCAGCCACGCAGGAAGATGTGATGATGGCTGAAAATCTGGCTGAGCAGATAATGGCAATGGCTGATATGATGAATCTAAAAGAAGAGCACAATTATATTCAAAGTCATGTTGATGCAATAAAAGAAGTGACTAAATAATATTATGATTGATCCAATTTATAACGCAATTAACGCCTTGGATGACATTTCCAATGGCAAAAAAGTAGATAACAAGAAATCCATGAGTGAAGATGGTACAAAAGATATTACTAATATCTTGAATCGTTTTGATACACTCACCGAAGGTAGGGCCACGCAAGAAGCAAGACAAGTCCCAGAGGCAAAACAACTTCCGGCAGATTTTGAGCCTGAAACTATTTCTCCAGTAATCGGTGAACCAGAAAAAGACCATCCCACGAAAGGATATTTTGTTGGTGGAGAAAGTGAATATGATGATAGTGGCAGTCGCGATACAACCGAGGCTGTTAAAAATGCAATCATACGCAGAATAGCCATGCAACATATTGACCTGCTAACCAAGTATGGCCCAGAAGCAGTAATGGACGAGGTTGAAGATTTAGCAAGCACAATGGATGATTTAGATGAAATTGGTTCTTCTGATGTTTCTGCATTTGTTAAAGAAATAAAAAACAATCTAGAAAGTTCTGAAAATATACAAACTAAAGAAGATGTTGTTTCCGATGAACCTATGAAATTGGGTGATTACCTAGATAACTTAGCCAATACCATTAGTAAAGATGCAGAGTTAAACAAAGCCGAGGTTATGAAAACTGATCCCGGCAGTATTGGCCCATCAATAAAAACTTATACTACAGATGATGGCCAAGAAATTAAAATTCATGGCAACGAAGATGATGGCTTTCGCATTTCTATTAAAGGAAAACCAGCCAAAAGCACATTTTCAGAATTAGATGAAGCAACAATGGCTTGTGAGACGTATATTTCCCGTAAGTTCAATGCTTCTAAATAATGGCTGAAAAAAAAGAATTTATTGATTATGTTGAATTTTACATAACAAACTCTTGCAATTTTAACTGTACTGGGTGCAATAGATTCAATAATTATGCATTCACAGGCCACCAACGATGGGCTGATTACAAAGACATATACAGGCAATGGGCTGAAAAAATAGAATTTAATGACTATTATATTCTAGGTGGGGAGCCCATGAGCAATCCCGATTTGCTAGAGTGGATAACTGGCATAAGAAGTTTGTGGCAGAATACCAACAATGCTGTATTAGTAACAAACGGCAGTTATGAAAAAAAATTTAATAAAGAATTATATAATGTCTTAGTTGATACAAATACCAACTTAGAAGTGGGGGTGCATAACATAAATCGCCGAGAACATGTCTTAGAATTAATTTTAGACTTTATTGCACACCCGGCTCATATAATAAAAATTCCAGACATAAATTTGACTCCAACATTTGAACACTTGTCAAATTCTAATTACGTTTTCTTTGATGTCAAACACTCTTCGATACCTGCTAAACCACACGAATTAAAATCTCTGATTGAGTCATATAAATTTTGGGAAACGTTCAACGAGTTTTATAAAATGAACAGGACTGATCTGTGGCCAGAAGACGTCAAATCAATGAATGATTGGAATAATCTTGCAGATTATATGAAAGACGAATGTTTATCTCGTTATAACTTTAGTCCAGAAATAGAACAAAATTTCCAACTCGAATATGTTATAATTGACGCAAATAATCTAAAAATAAACATTAATCTAGAAAACTTTTTTCATCAAGGTGCATTAGTAGCACAACCAGAAAAAAATAGTTTTACTTTGCATGATAGTGATCCGAATATAGCACATGATATCTGCCACACAAAAAATTCACATCATTTTATTAAAGGAAAATTAAATAAATGTGGAACATCATTTTTGTTCGATGAATTTGACAAACAGTTTAACCTAGATTTGTCAGAAGAAGATAGAAATTTAATACAAAATGTTCCAGTTGGGACAGTTGATATGTCTGGCGAGGAATTATCTATTTTTATTGAAAATCTAAAAAATCCAATTCCACAGTGTAAATTTTGTCCGCAAAATTATGAATTTTCAGAATTATTTTCTTCATCAAAAAAATCAGTTTTTGGAAAGAAAAAATAAAAATAAATACATTGCTAGGAAAAAAATATAATGAACATACAAGATCTATTTGAAAATGATGATGAAAAAAAAGGACAAGATGTAGCAACGTCTGATCGTATGGAGCGTATTCTTCGCCAATTGCGAGTCAGAAACCCCGGTGCTGGAAATGACCTTGAGGCTTTGTTATATGATTTTGACAGAAGTCAGAAAATGGATCGTCGTGATATATCACGCTTAAGTCAAGAAAACGAAACTGCTGAACAGACGATTGACAGAATCCAAAAAGAACTAGATCAATTAAAAAAGCAGCGTGGAATGGCTGAATCTTCCGAGATGCGTAGTAAACCAAAAAATGTTGCTATAGAAATAAATGGCAAAGTATGGAAAGTTATTCCCGGTGAGTCAGATTTTTCTCCTATTGCGATGGATCGTGCAAAAAGAATGGCAGAAAAAATAAAACAAAACAGCAAGTCTGATTCAAAGCCAGATATTAAAGTATACCTAACCTCTAAAAACCCAAAATAGAATGCACAGATGAATCAGTCTGGAAATCAAACATCTGAAAAAGTCCGCTACATTTATGAAAGTACAGATGGTGGTAGAACAGTATATCGTCGAAAGCCCGGCAGTAGTTTGCGTAAAAAAATATCTGTTACTACAAACGAACAAAAAATAGATTATGAAACTTTTTTGAAAATTTCTGAATTGGCAAAAACTGATTTAGCGATGCAAAATATATTGGATCAATTATATACATATTGGCTTCTTAAACATTCATAGTTTCAACCCTTAGGACCGTTTGGGTTGTGGAAAGGCGGCTGCTGCCTTTAAAACAGATTGCTACCCTGTTTTATAAAGTGAGCATTTTTTCTTATAATCATTCAAAAATACATTGACACTAATATTCAAATGCTATATACTGCTAATATTATACCACCAATGAAGGAAAACCATGTCACAACATTTTGACCAAGAACAAAAAACCAAAATCACTCAGGTAATCAACGAAGGCATGCAAGTTATGCATGAAGTTGAGTCTCTTAACACAGGACTAACTGATACTGTAAAAGCAGTTGCAGAAGAACTTGATATCAAGCCGTCTGTTCTCAAAAAAGCAATTCGCTTAGCTCATAAAGCCAGTTTTACACAAGAACAAGAAGATCATGAACTTGTTGAAACAATTCTAACTACCGCTGGCAAAACTCTTTAATATTTTAAAAACCATTCTGAGTCGCTCACAACACGAGCATGAATAACGGTATAGTCGGCCATAAACGATAGTAGGAAAAAATGAGTTATATTGATTGTTTGTTTGATCGCAAACGAGACCGAATACATGTAGTTGGCAGAGACGCAGGAGAAAGGTATTACACCGAATATCCTGCGTCTTATGTCCTTTATTATGATGATCCGAAAGGAAAGTTTCGTAGCATCTATGGAACACCAGTAAGTCGGTTTAGTACAAAAAGCAGCAGAGAGTTCAGACGCGAACAGAATTCACATAGCAACAAACAATTGTATGAATCTGACATTAATCCAATCTTTCGATGTCTAGCAGACAACTATCTTAATGCAGAAGCACCTAAACTCCACACTGCTTTTTTTGACATTGAGGTAGACTTTGATCCGGAGCGTGGCTACTCTAGACCCGACGATCCATTTACACCAATTACTGCAATTACTGTGTATCTTGATTGGTTAGATCGCCTTGTCACATTTGCAATGCCACCAAAACATATGAGCATGGAAACTGCTACCGAAATTGGCAATAGTTTCAATGATACCTTTATGTTTGAACGCGAAGAAGATTTACTCCAAGCATTTCTTGAAGTAATTGAAGACGCTGATGTCCTTTCAGGGTGGAACTCAGAAGGATACGATATTCCTTACACAATATTACGGATTACTCGAATTTTAAGTAAGGATGATACTCGTCGTTTGTGCCTGTGGGATCAACTGCCGAAGCAAAGAGAGTTTGAACGCTTTGGTGCAGAGCAAACTACTTTTGATCTTATTGGCCGTGTTCATATGGACTATATGCAACTTTACCGCAAATATACCTATGAAGAACGACATAGCTATAGCCTAGACTCTATATTAGATTATGAGGGGTTGGGTTCTAAAACAGTGTACGAAGGAACACTGGATCAATTATATAATCAAGATTTCAAAAAGTTTATTGAATACAACAGACAGGATGTTCGTGGCCTTGCACAAATTGATCAGAAATTGCAATTTCTTGATCTTGCAAATAAGATTGCACATGAAAACACCGTTCTTCTTCCTACAACAATGGGTGCTGTTGCAGTTACTGAACAGGCAATTATTAATGAAGCCCATGAGCGTGGGGTAGTAGTTCCTGACCGCAAAAAAGACTTGTCCACTGAAGAAATGCAAGCCGCAGGTGCATATGTTGCACATCCAAAGCGAGGAATGCATGATTGGATAGGTTCGGTTGATATTAACAGTCTGTACCCATCTGTCATTCGTGCATTGAATATGGGCCCAGAAACTATTGCTGGGCAATTGCGACCAATTATGACTGATCAGATGATAAAAGAACGCATGTCAAAAAAGCAAAGTTTTGCAGAAGCGTGGGAAGGGCTGTTTGCAACACTAGAGTATAGTGCTGTAATGAACCAAGAGGTTGGTACTGAAATCACAATTGATTGGCAATCTGGTGAGAGTGAGGTTTATAGTGCTTCAGAAATATGGAAAATGATTTTTGATTCAAAGAAACCGTGGGTTCTAAGTGCTAATGGTACTATTTTTACATACGAGTTTGATGGTGTCATTCCCGGTCTACTACAACGTTGGTACGCTGAACGAAAAGAAATGCAAAAAAGTTTGAAGAAGTCAGAAAGTGATTCGGACCGTGAGTATTGGGACAAACGCCAACTGGTTAAAAAAATTAACCTTAACTCACTATATGGTGCAATTCTGAATCCATATTGTCGATTTTTTGATAAACGCATTGGCCAATCTACAACACTTACAGGAAGATCGATTGCAAAGCACATGGATGCATATACAAATGAATGTATAACAGGCAAATATGATCATGCAGGTGAAGCAATAATATACGGAGATACAGACAGTTGTTACTTTACTGCGTGGCCCATCGTAAAGGACGAGGTTGAATCTGGAAAAATGACTTGGGATAAAAGCACAGTCATCCAACTTTACAATAATATTGCTGAACAAGTTAGTGATAGTTTCCCAGCATTTATGGAGCAAGCATTTCATAGTCCTAGACACATGGGCCAACTTATCAAGTGTGCTCGCGAATTGGTGGCCTCACGCGGATTGTTTATCAAGAAAAAGCGATATGCCGTAATGGTGATTGACAATGAGGGTAAGCGTTTAGACAAAGACGGAAAACCCGGGAAAGTTAAACCGATGGGCCTTGACCTTAAACGCTCAGATACACCAAAAGTTATTCAAGACTTCTTAAGTGATGTGCTTGAAACCGTTCTAGATGCTGCAACAACAGATGAAGTTATTGAACACATCCGTAAATTTAAAAAAGATTTTACTACTCGACCGGGGTGGGAAAAAGGTTCGCCTAAGCGTGTCAATAATCTAACTATGTATAGTGAAAGAGAAAAGAAGCACGGCAAAACAAATATGCCCGGTCATGTTCGTGCTGCAATGAACTGGAATAATATGAAGAAGATGAATTCTGATAATTACAGTACAACCATTATGGATGGCATGAAAGTTGTTGTATGTAAATTAAAATCCAATGCACTTGGCTGGACTTCAATAGCCTACCCAACAGATGAAACGAGGTTGCCAGAATGGTTTAAAGAATTGCCGTTTGATGAAACTGATATGGAAGCAACAGTCATAGACAAGAAACTTGATAATCTGTTGGGTGTTCTCGGTTGGGATATTGCCAGTGCTACCAATACAGAAAATAATTTCCAAGACCTATTTGACTTTGAATGAAAAAGATAAGCGAATTAATTAATCTAAAAAATTTATTACTTGATACCAGATGGGAAAGTTCTGTAAACGAATTATGTAATAGCATAGAAAAACTTAAATCAAATGTGGATTTTGTCAATTGTGAAACTAATATCGATAGTTCGCGATTGGCCGCTGTGCTGAACAATGTACAATCAAAATCAAATAAATCGGTGAATGAACTTAGTAACTATGTTAACAGTGTTAACTCTCTTATAAGAGAGTATGATGGTGAACTTAGAGAAATGAGTATGCAGCTCGATAAGGCATCTAATACAGACTCACCAGAACAAATTTTAAAGAAAATTTCGGACAGAGAAAACACACACCACGAATTTACAAAGTCTTTGTTCGCTGAAAGATGTAAAATATATAGTAATTGGAAATACCCGGGGATGCACATCCGCCCGGGGTATGGTACTTGGACAAGAAATCTAGTTGACTTAGACCCACTATATTTGGTAGACATACATGAAGATTTGCTTAATCCAGCAAAAAAACAGTTTAATGAAAATTATCGTGCTCGGTTGCGGTTTAAAACAATATCAGATGTAGATACTCCTGTATTTGGACATTTTCCTAATAATCAGTTTGGGTTAATAGTCGCAACAGAGTTCTTTAATCAAAAGTCACTTGGCACATTTAAACGATATTTTGAAGAAATTTTTTCACTGCTCAGAGAAGGTGGGGTGTTCGTGTTTACGTTTAATGACTGTGATTTTCCTGAAGGGGCTAGAAACAGTGAGCATTGTTATGATTGTTATACTCCGGGGGATGAAATTAAATCAATTATAAAAAACGCTGGGTTTAATATAATGAATAACTACAACAGCAACGGCACGATGTGTTGGATGGAAATTCAAAAACCCGGAAAAAGATATTCTCTACGCGGAGGCCAACCATTAGCTAAAATTTTAAATAAGGAGTAGCAATACCTAAATGTTTTTTTCGATATCCAAAACCAACAATAACGACGAAAGATTTGCCATACAACACTCAGTATTTGATTTTAAAATTCATTTAGACTCAGGATGGGAAGAAATTAATAAAAATGAAACAACTATATTTTTTAAAGGGTATTGTGATACAGAAAAATTGGAAGAAGTCGTAAAAGAGTTTATCAATGACAAAACTCCAAAATATACTGGCAATTTTTGTATCATATTAGCTGATAAACATAAAGTAGTTATTACACATGATATTAATCGTTCATTTCCATTAAAATATTATGCTAACAATTTATTGACTAACTTGCCGTATTCTGAGAACATAGGAATTGAAGATCATATATGGAGTGATAGTTTTGTTGAATACAAGAATTCAGGCATCAACAAGACATTTTTAAAAAATTTATATGATATTGATGTATCAAAAAATATCTCACTTGAAGAATGTAGCGACAGCATAAAAAACATTCTAATCACAAAAATTGATGGACTTAACCAATTTGTTGATACATTTGGTACTATTAATGTATTCTTATCTGGGGGGATAGATACCAGTATGGTATATTCCCTTCTTAAAAAATATTATAATAAAGATAAAGAAATTAATATTATTACAAAAGAATTTTTTGACTTTACAAAATTTACTGTGATGAATATGGATACCTTGTTGAAGCACCCAAATTTGTGGGGGTACAAATCTTTTCATCACTGGAAAGAAAAAACTCTTTATGCAACTGGTGGTATGGGAGATGAAATATTTATGCGGGGGCCAACTACCACTGCGTTATGGTGTGCGTGGAATGATATTAATCTTATAGAAGAATTTGAAAAATTAAAGTATTCATATCACAAAAAATATTTTTTACGTGATAAAAATACAAAAATTATAAATTACTACTGGAATAACAGAAAAGAATTACAAAAAGAGTATCCAAAATATTCTGATTTATGTCGGCAAATATGCAACATGACGAGCAATGACCATCAGCATTGGCACCTCGAAAATACTATATCTTGGACGCCATTAAAAGATACAGAAATATTAAAAACTATATTAAAACTGCCAAAAGAAATTATTTTACAACAAATTATTCATGGAATAGTGGATATAAAGATTATTTCAGAATTATGCCCGGGTTTAGAAAAATATATTTGCACCCATAAGAACGACAATCAATATAATAATCTCGTAAATTATCAACCATTTCTAGACAAATTAAACGATGCTTGAATGTAAATTTATAACAAATGGCATGGCAATACGATACGATGGGGTAATAAGACCATGTTGTGCATGGACAGTTGATGAAAAGTGGAAAAAAGAAAATCATTACAGTAAAATCACTGACATTGAAAACTGGCATAATTCCCCACAAGTATTAGAAAAACGAAAAATGTTAGAGCGAGGGGAGTGGCCTACCAATTGTGTCAAATGTCAACATGCAGAGGAATCTGGCAGAGATGATAGTATGCGTGGCAATGGAAATAATGCGTACTATGATTATAGTGAAAAAGACATTACAATAGAAATACGCCCGGGAAGTGTATGTAACTTTGCTTGCCAAAGCTGCTGGCCTGACGCTAGTACTCGTGTAAAACACTTTATGGACAAGGCTGGATTAATAGATAAAAATGAAGTTGATGCAGCATCAATAACAGATTTTGAATTTCTCACACCAGTCTCACACAGAATTAAAGATATTGTTTTATTAGGCGGAGAACCATTTTACGATAAAAATTGTTTAAAATTTTTGAATTGGGCTACAGAAAACATTAATGCCAACATTATGATTTTTACTAATGGGCTATATATTGATTATAATTTTATTGAAAAATACAAATCAAAAATTACTTTAATATTTAGCATTGATGCAATCGGAAGACCCGCAGATTACATAAGATACGGCAGTCAATGGGAAAAAGTAAAAGAAAACTATTATAAAACAAGAAAATATGAAAATACTGAAGTAAGAGTAAACATAACCACTTCAGCATATAACTTTTGTTATCTAGAAACATTATTAGACTTTTTTAAAAATGACTGGCCTGACTTAATAACATTTGGGTACGCAAGTGAACCACATCTTCAACCAGATGTAATTCCGATTGAAAAAAGATCAGTTATTGTTGAAAGTTTAGAAAGAATACCTGAGAAGATTTGGAAATCAAATATACACAAAGACCAACAGCACAACACATCTAATTCTATTAATAGTATTATAAACAGTCTAAAAACTAATAGTTTTAATATTGAACAATATGATTATTTTTGTTCTTATATAGAAAAAATGGACAAGGTCAAAAAAATCAAAATAAAAGATTATTGCCCAGAACTGTGTGATATTTTATTTCACCACAATACAAAATTCATAAATTAATAATATTTTAAAAACGGAGAAATTATGAGAGATCAATTACTAGATCTAATACAACACACCTATCACCTTGGCTGCATTGACCTTGTTAAAATTACAGGAACAGCAAGCGAAACAGCAATCAGTGCAGTTGCTGAAGATAGATCAGTTGTTGTGGATGCAAAGTATTCACAACCTATGAATGAATTTCAAGGAACATTTGGAATGCCAAACCTTGCAAAACTCAAAATTCTACTAAATCTTCCTGAGTATTATGAGAATGAAAAAATAGAAGTTAATCATCAAAGTCGTAACGGCGAAAGTGTTCCGGTAGGAATTCATTTTGAAAATGCTACTGGTGACTTTAGAAACGATTATCGATTCATGGCACAAGAAGTTATTACAGAGAAGTTAAAAACACCCAAGTTTAAAGGTGCAAACTGGGACGTAGAATTTGAACCAACAATGGCTGGCATTCAGCGGCTTAAAATGCAAGCACGAGCCAACTCAGAAGAATCAAACTTTCAAGTTACTACTGACTCGGGCAATTTAAAGTTTTTATTCGGCGACCGTAGCACGCACGCTGGAGAATTTGTATTTCAATCTGACGTGTCTGGAAATCTCAAGGGACGTTGGCTATACAAAGTAACGCAGGTAATCAACATCTTAGATTTGGTTGGCGATAAAACTATGCGTATTAGTGATAGTGGAGTTGCACAAATCACTGTAAATTCTGGTATTGCTGAATATAATTATATCTTGCCAGCATATACACAGTAATGTTAGATTTTTACGTCAAGCGTAGAGATTTTGGTTATAGTAGTGGATTCTTATCCCCAGACACAACAAAATTTTATATTAATATTCCAAAAAGTGCCAGCACGTTTGTTGGTTCTTGGTTGTTATCATCTGGATGGACATCAACAACAATAGGAAGATGGGGAACTAATTGGAATAATATTAATGAAGTTATAATTGTGATGCGAGATCCGCTTGATAGATGGATTTCGGGCATGTCACAATATATTAAAGGCAATATTTTAGAATCTGATAATCCAGAAAATTTTGCAGCCGACTACACAGATTTAACAGAAAAAATTATAGTGGATAATTTAGACATATTTGATGATCATGTATGGCCTCAGCATTGTTTTTTTGAAAACATTTTGCCCGAAGCCAAGCGAAAATACATATATGTCAATTCTAATCTTGAAGAAACACTAACGCGAGAATTAAATTTGGTATGGCCCGTTCCATCAGATGTTGATTTTAATAAAAGTGAAGATGACCCAGACTTAAGAGAACTAAAACAGTTCTTTGCTGAGCGTGTTCAAAAAAATAATAATCTTCGTGCTGCAATACAGAATATATACAAGCGAGACTATGAAATTATAAACAATAATTGCGTAGTTTGTTAAACTCACCAATAATGTAAAAGAGGAAAAAATGAGTGAAGCAGTAGATAAAATCTTTGATGATTTAGACAATTTTAAAGACTTTTGCCGAGACTATGGATATCGGTACAATGAAAAAGATCTTTATAATTGGAAAAGTTATGCATGGCAACAGTATAACAAATTTCTTAATGGCAAAAATGTAAAAAACATGTGGGAACAAGACAGCAAACGCTTTGGCTGATCAAAAGTCTGATATATTGTCGGTTGTTGTAACAGGTGCTGCTGGTTATATCGGCGGCCAGACTGTCTTAGAATTTTCTGATGCAGGATATGATGTCGTAGGGATAGATATTAAACAACCGCGAAAATCTGTATTACATGCAATGTCAAGATTTGTGACAGTAAATTTTTCTACAGATCGTGCAACTGACGAAATATCTAAATCTAATCCAATAGCCATTATTCACTGTGCAGGAAGCAGCCTTGTTGCACCTAGTGTTGATGATCCAGAGTCATATTACACAAATAACTTTATCAAAACAAAGCGACTGCTGGATAACCTGTTAGAAACCAGATCTTGTTCTAAGATTATTACCAGTTCAAGTGCCGCTGTTTATGGAAATCCTATTCAAACCCCTATATCTGAAAACTCTCCATGTGCCCCAATATCTCCATACGGAGAGAGCAAACTCATGGTAGATATGTTGCTATCGGCTTACCACAAAGCATATGGTATAGATTATGTTGCCTTTAGATACTTTAATGCTTGTGGTGCTGACCCACAAAACCGCCACGGTCAAGATTCAGATGCAACACATATCATTGCTCGTATCACCAATAGTTTAAAAAACGATAAACAATTTATCCTTAATGGAAAAAACTATGATACGCCTGATGGAACGTGTATAAGAGATTATATTCATGTTTCAGATATTGCACGTGCACACAGACTTGCAGTTGAAAATGAGACAGAATCTCGACCATATAATCTTGGCAGTAGCACAGGATTGAGTAATCTTGATATTATTAATCAAGCACAAAAAACTATTGACAAAGATTTACTTTGGAAATATGGTGAAGAACGCGATGGCGACCCAGACATACTCACTGCTGATGCAGAGGCATTTAGGCAACAAACTGGGTGGGGACCAACTTGGGGGATTGATGACATTATAATCCACGCTTGGAATTGGCAAACACAAAGCATAGGCAATGCCTAATTCTTACAATTCAAAGTTGGTTAACAATACACAATTTGTACCTATTGTGGCCAACGAAGATATTAATGACCACCACGCTGAAATAGTTGAGTGGTGTGAATATCATGGCATTGAAGCGAAATTTGCTGGTATGTGGATTGTCACTGACAAAGTTAATCAATACTCACTCTGGGAAATTAACGATCCACAACATTTAGTTGTGTTTAAACTTAAATGGTCATAGTTAGTAATGCAAGTTATAGTACATGAGTTTTATGTTTATGAAATAGAAGACCCAGATATTCATGCTGCAACATCCCTATATAACTGGGAAAGCACTGAAAAAGGTCAGTGGGCTTTTAAAAATTCACTTTCAACGCCGACATGGCACAGATGTCACTGTGGTCATTCGCTGGGGTGGAAATATATCGTAAAGGCTGAACTTGAAGGTGCAACACTAACTGAATGGTTATTAAAACACGAGCCAACAAAATCCAAATATAAGTACAATTGAATGAGCTTTGACACCCTTTTTAAATTTGAAGAAAAATTAGCACAATATACTGGAGCACCATATGCAATAGCAACTGACTGCTGCACACATGCTATTGAATTGTGCATGCTTTATGACAATGTGAAAGTCACACAGTTTACTTCCCGAACCTATCTCTCTGTTCCAATGACTCTACATCGTTTGGGTATAAAATTTGATATGTTTGATCATATATGGACAGGAGAATATAAATTTGAAAATACACGTATATGGGATTCCGCCAGAAGACTAGAGCCTAGAATGTATCGTAAGGGTCAAATGCAATGTTTGAGTTTTGGTTATTCCAAGCCCTTACATCTAGGCAGATGTGGTGCTATACTATTAGATGATAAGGCTGCATACCATCTAATCAGCGAAATGCGTGCTGATGGTAGAGCACTTGAAAAAAGCCCATGGTCATTACAAAAACATTTTTACCTTGGTTATCATTATTGTCCAACCCTAGAAACATGTCAGTTGGGCATAGATAAGTTAGACAGGGTTGTCCCGCAATGCCAAGTTGGCAGTTACCCAGACTGCCGACAATTCATGTTCTCAGAACGCAGTAAAAATCTACATTCTTCACAATTAAGCTTATTCTAATTTTTTATTCTTGACAACAATAATGTCAGGATGTATATTAATTGGGTGTTCAACTTTAAACTCAATTAAAATGAAAAATTATACACCAATACTTTTCGTCTCATTATCATTGCTAACCGCCTGTGGTGGTGGCGGGGGAGCATCTGGACCAACAGTCAGCAATAATGTTCCCTCTGAACGAACAGTTATTATCGGAGATTATACGCCTGTTGTAATTGAGACATATGACCCGGTTGAGGGTGCTATTACCGCTACACCCGACGATGAAATCTATACACAGGATTTAAACAAATCTGGTGCAGAGGAAGTGGTCATTGCGGGCCGCAGTAGCCAGTCGTTTGATATGGAGACCGATGACATCAACACGTGGCAGAACTACGAAATGCAAGTCTATGGCTGGAACACCGGAGACTTTAGCAATGAGACGGAGTCATGGTTTGAAGGAACTGAAAATAGTATCTTAGGCACTGAGCCTAGCGTTCATTTTGCTGACTTTGATGGTGATGGCCATGTAGATATGGCTGTTCCACATGGTACAGACATGGACCTTTATGGGCCGAGTCATGTCTATTTTAACACTGGTTCAAGTTCTTTTGAGCGAGTTCAAATAGATCACAAGGATACATGGGCCCATGATGCGGCGGTTGCCGACTTTAACGGAGATGGGTTTGATGATTTTCTCGTAGGAAGTTTTAGGGGAAACATGTCACTTTCGCTCGGAGCAGCGGATCGAACTTTTGAGATGTATCAATCTGATAATTCCCCCACCGGGGTTGGAATTGCAGTTGGTGATTTTTTAGGTGACGACACTGTTAGTATTATCACAACCGCAGGGGGGAACAAACAAGAATTATATACGTGGAATATTGAAAATGATGAGTTAGTGTTAACTCGTGAATCTGTTCTTCCCGATGTTCGATTTGAACTCTCTAAATGGGATGACGAGCGAGCGGCACAAGAGGACGAGTATTCCACTATCAGGGCTATCACGTTTGATTTTGATAATAATGGCATCGATGACGTTGTTACTATTAGTACTCTTGATAAAGATGATAATGTTCATGGTTATACCGAGGTTCAATTCCTTCAAAACGACGGTTCTGGGAATTTTACTGACGTAACTGATAATATTTTAAAAGATTTTGATACTAATCAACTTGCCCCGTACAATCCCGTATTGGTCGATGTCAATGATGATGGATTGATGGATATTCTTTTAAGTAGTATTGCATTTGCAGAAGAACCATCGACTTCAATTCTTGTCCAAGAGGCAGGAGGCACATTTAGGGAGCAATTTGTCGATGAATTTTCGGCGTATAATGACACTCTCAATAGTTTAGGCGACGACAACTTGGTCGCTGACCCAGTACATTCTATAGTTTCCGGCCCTGATAATACTCGTTACTTGGTGAGTGTTGGGCTAGTTACGGACCAAGAATCAGGAGATTATAAAAATCGTGTTTTCTTATCGGAAATTGGTAATGAAGGGACAATCACAGTCTCAAATACGGTTTCTGCACTAAAAGCCCAGTGGCCATGGATAACAGATTCACAGGCTCAAGAGATTCTTTCTCTTACATCCTCGGGAATAGTGGAGGGAATGCCTGTCATTGATTACTATAAAGCGATGTCTCCTGTTGGAAACTTGTCCTTAGTAAGCAAAGGTGGAAAGAAATTTTACACTATTGCGGGTCACGTCTCTGGTGTTAAATTAGGTAATAACGTCCCTGTCTTGGCCACAGATAGTGTCGGCAGAACCTTCTCTGTCAACTTAGATAGGTCTGTGTATACAGCAGCAACCAGTTGGGATACATATACTAGCCACATTGATCAATCCTTTGTAGATTACAATGTGCGGTCGTCTAACCTAGTGGGTGGTAAAAATCTTTTATTGGGTGGGGTATCTCTGCACCAAGAGAATGCTGATTTAAATAATTATAGCCTCTCGCTGCCAACTGTAAAAATTAGCGAAAACGCATTTTTGACAGCATCATTTACCGAGGTAGACTTTAGCCCATGGTTAAGTATGTCTGGCATATGGGGAGAAGTAAATAAATCAAATATTACAGAAGGAACTCTAACTGTAAAAGAAGGCAATTGGATAGCAAATACTGGAATCATGCATACCCAAACAAGTATTAATCCGGGATTAATCACGTCTGTTAATGACATTTATGCAGCGTGGGGGGATTTTGGATGGCGACACAAAAATAACA
>Ga0102936_1000157_pt1 | contig 25661 bp, 31 predicted proteins | sample SalPon2_A_H2O_MG_FD_78502 | JGI IMG/M metagenome (GOLD analysis project Ga0102936, IMG submission 78502) | Salt pond water microbial communities from South San Francisco under conditions of wetland restoration - Salt Pond MetaG R2_A_H2O_MG | ecosystem: Environmental > Aquatic > Non-marine Saline...
AGTTTGCCGAACGGTATGTTCTCGGTGAAGCAGTCGAAACCGGCGATAACCCTGACAAGGAGCATGTGAGGGCGTTAATCGATTCACTCGATGGTGAGATGAGAGCCGAGATCGATGCGTTCCTTCCGCTTACTGTCGACGGCGAGAAGGTAACGATCGGCGGCATCATCGACTTGCTCCACGTGACATCTGACCGTGTTGAGATCGTTGACTACAAAACTGATCTCACAACGCATGCAGAAGATGAATACCGGAAACAGCTCAGTATCTACTACCACGTTGTCGCCGACCAGTATCCCGATCGGTCGGTCACTGCGTCTATTTTCTACACCGATGATGGTACTCGGCACAATATTACACCTCTCGATAAGGCGGCTCTTCGAGAGTTAGTGCTAACACATAGTGTTTAAATTACTTGTCTCGTTGCTACTGAGCACTAGAAACTCAATGGTCGAAATTCCCAGTCCCCTTCGCTCCCTGTTCAGTGCTCCAATTAAAGAGCAGGATGGGACGTACATAGTGGAGGTCCCATCGAATGAAATCGACTATGAGGCGTTGTCAGCTGACGAAACGTATCGCGTAGCGATTCTAGAATCTCCAGTCTCGACGGAGTCGTCAGTACAACAGGAGTCACAGAGAGCTCCTACTCGTGAGACTACGAGCCCTTCTCCTTCCGGACCTCCCGTTGAGGAAGGGGAAGTACGTGATGTGATTATCGAGACAGTCGGTGATCAGGGCGATGGTATCGCGAAAGTCGAACGTGGTTACGTCGTAATCGTCCCCGAAGCTCAACCCGGCGACGAGCCAACCATCGAAATCGAACAAGTTCAAGAGAATGTTGCGTTTGCGAGCATCGTCGATGGCGATCCGCGGACTGTCTAACTGTTCTCGCTGAGCCAGCTTCCTTTTCGGTAAACCATCGGTGTGAGAAGGCTCCGTTCGAGTTAGTCTGTTGAGGTGGTTCTAAAAAGCACGTCTTCTCCACCTATCCGTGATGGCACAACCTTCCAAGCTCGATATCCAATCCATGACAAAGGAACCAATTGAGGTGCTTAACGACCTGGCTGACCAGGTCGCCGATGAGTTCAAGGCGTATAGACGGCCAGATGAGTTCAAAGATGTTTCTCTCATCATTGAAAATAGCGATGAGGAGCATCCGACGCTGATCGTCCATGTCGACAGGGAAGATGCAGAATCTCTTGCTGACCGTATTGAGGAGTTCCTTCGGGCATCCGGTGCGCGAACCGAACGGGAACATCACTCAGATATGGATGTCCGCGTGTTAGCGACGGTTGACTAATACCGTCTCTTCCAATTTTTTGACCGCCTGCAACCACCGCTGAAGAGGGCTGCAGATTCAGGATCTAACCTAACTCCTGAAATGATAGTAGAAAGGAAGTGCTTCCTGCGGGAGCGTCAAAAAGTGGATAACTTATACACTCGGTTGAGGCCGCAGAAAGTATCCCCGAGAGAGGCATCTACGCCCGTGCCTCGAAAATAGACAAAACCACAACGACAACTCGCCGAACTACAGGAGTTTGTCGAAATATCACCGTGGGACACGTCATCGCGACTGTCGCAGCACACAGTCGCTGTGGGCCGCTATTCCTCTCTGTCAGCGGCGCGGTGAGTGCATCTGTCGCTACTCGTCTTGATGATCGGCGATACAGTCCTTTCGCTGTGGATAATCTCTCAGACAGTCGTGGGGTGAGAACGTATGACCACAACACTCGGAAGAGCGAAGTCAGTTCGACACATCCAGATATGCGGAATGCCAATTGGTGGCTGTTCGTGACGCGACTGCTACACACAACACCCACAATCGATTCACTGTCCTTACTGGTCGTCATCACGATCGCGGCTATGGGGACGGCTATGCTGCTAGGCATCGCGATAGCCGCATTCCTCCAGCGGGAATCACAGTCCTACCTCTTGGTAGTGGTCGCGTTCAGCGCTCTTTTTGGCCGATCTATCGTCGCTGGCATCAACATGGTTGGACTGGTATCGCCCACGATGCATCATTTTCTCGAACACGGGATGGACGTTGTGCTGGTCGCCGTCGTCATCGCTGCAGTGTACTACGCCCGAAACACGACAGAACAATCTCTACACCAATGACACACCAACGAGACCGAATCAGAGAGTTCGTCGCCGCGAATCCCGGTGTCCACTTCAACAAGGTCAAACGCTCGCTCGACTTGGGGACTGGCCAGGTACAGTACCACCTCGGGAAGCTTGAACAGACCAACGAAGTGGTCGGAGAATCATTCTACGGGCGGACACACTACTATACTCCAGACTACGGCGAGTGGGAACGCGGAGCACTGGCAGTGTTACGCCGTGAGACTGCCCGAGATATTCTCGTCTATCTCTTTTCGAACGGTCCCACCGCACCGAAGACAGTTGCAGAGGGGTTAGAAATCGCCCGAAGTACGCTTGAATGGCATCTCGACCACCTTGTTGAACAAGAGCTTGTAATAAAAAAGCGCGACGCGCAGAACCACGTGACTCTGGAACTCGCACACCCTGGGGAGACGACTCGCATGCTGCAGGAGGTCAATCCTTCTATCGCAAACCGGGTGGTCGATAGGTTCACGCGACTCGTCGATGGCTTGCTTGAGACTGACACATCCGGTACCGATAGCTGAGTGTCTACCAGACTGCTACAAGAAAATATCTACACAACCAACGGGTGCGGGATCGGTCAGCCGACGACAGCGCTCCTCGCCAGCTTCCCCGCTGTTCTCTCAGGAACTGCCTGTTGTGGACCAGTCGTGCTGATTCTCGTTGATATCCAAACATCAGGAGCTCTTCTCACCACCTTCCAGCTTCTCCTCCCGTTCGCGATGACTCAATCGCTACCAGCAATAGTTATCCAGTCAACACTGGCTGTCTCTCTGTTTAGCGATGCCTACGCAGTTATTATCGGCTGGTGGTTCCAACTATATTATTAACTCAAGTCTATCCAATTGCTAACTATAGCATTATTATACCCCCTATTAACAGCTGGTTTAATAATATCGGACAGTCCAGGGTGTGATACGGGGCGACTGCAATGGAACACGACCACACTGGTACTGCTGGTCAGGAGCATAGCATTCGCAACGGCGATAGCACGAGGAAACTTGCTGCGGTTGCCGGTATCAATCTCCTCGGATTCATCGGGGAACTGGCTGGTGGGTTACTCTTTGGCTCCGTCGCGCTATTGAGTGACGCCCTCCATATGCTGTTTGATGCACTGGCATATGTGATGGCGTTTGCAGCTGCGGCCGTTGCTGAACGCTACGACAGTTCTCCCGAGTGGTCGTATGGTCTCCATCGACTCGAACCGCTGGCTGCTTTTCTGAACGGCGCACTGTTGATTCCGATGGTAATCTACATCGTCTACGAATCGTATCAGCGGTTTCTGAATCCGATTGATATCGGGACTGGCCCCACACTCGCAATCGCAGTGGCTGGCCTCCTGATCAATCTCGTGTCGGTGTACGTCGTGCAGGGGGGTGAGATGAACCTCAACGAACGCGGCGCGTTCTATCATCTACTTGGTGATGCAGGTGGATCAGTCGCAGTCATAGTTTCCGTCGTCACCATTGACCTCACCGGGATTCGTGTCATCGACCCTGTGGTCGCAATACTCATCGCTGTCATCGTTCTCTGGTCGGCCGGGAAACTTCTGCGGGGCAGCGGGGTTATCTTCCTCCACAGAGGACCCATCTCTGGCGAGGATGTGGAGACAGCTGTTCTGCGCATTGACGGCGTTGAGGCTATCGAAGACCTCCACACGTGGCAGATCTGTAGTGAATTGACGATTGCGACGCTACACCTACGGACGGAAGTCGAGACACTCACCGCTGTCGACCGGATTCGTCGAGAGGTCCACGAAGAACTCGCCGATATCGGGGTGAACCACGCCACAATAGAATTCCTGTACAGTGAGCAAGACGACCGCCTTGCTGCCCATACCCACTGACGATGACCGGGACCAATACTCACGACGCAGCTCACCAGAACCAAACGACGACTCTGATGTACGAACTCCTGGATGCAACCGAAGAGAATGTCGTCGCGCTACGGATGCACAACGGAACAAGCGCTGGATATCGCGAATTGTACGAGTTATTGACGGAGAAAAATGAGCAGTATGGATCAATCCACGTGTACGAGGAGACGACAGGCTGGACGGGCTGGACGTTCCTGACCCACTTGCATGGCCTGCTCCCCGACTTACAATACGGACCTGCGTTCGATATCCAGCGGTACGCTGCAGTGGGTGACAACGGATGGGCCAGATTGCTCTACGAGTTGTGGAAACTGATTCGACCTGTCTGGCCAGTTGCACCGAAAGAAATGCGCTACTTCGATATCGATGACCGCGAAGAAGCACTCCGCTGGATCAAATACGGTGATACGGTATGAGGGGATTCCTCCCAACGGCTGGTGATTCACCCATAACGCGACTCGGGCTCTTATTTATCGACGGAGGAAGCCTGTGATGTCGGACTTGCTCTCCGATCGTGTCTTTCGGAGTACACTCATCGCGGATGCCGTGCTGATTATCGGCTATATTCTCAGTGCGGTTCGTCCCGACCACCGGATCTGGCCAATCGGTGATAGCTCCTGGCGATGGTGGCTCAATTGGTCGGCACTCACTGCTGTGTTCACGGGCTTTCCCGTGCTAGCCTATCTCGACTGGGATTCGTTCGTTTTCACAGGCCGCTGGAGCAAACTCACCGGTGGGAGTATCGGGATGCTCGGTATGGGGTTTGCACTCTCAGCCCTGTTCGAACTTGGATGGATGGAAAGCAGTGGCAAAGAAGGTGAACTTCAGACGGATGGCATCTACCAGTATACACGGAATCCACAGAGTGTGGGATTTATTACGTTCGTCGTCGGCGCGATTATCGCGACGAACTCTCGCAAGTTGGCGGGACACGGCATCTTGACGATAATAGTCTACGTGCTCTTCCCGTTCGCCGAAGAACCATGGCTGCGAGAACAGTATGGAGAGGAATACGAAGCGTACTGTGACCGGACTCCCCGTTTTGTGGGGCGAGAGTTACTCCAGAAATTATCAAACTGGTGTGTCCGGGAACTGTTGTAAGTCCTCAATCTGCAGAAGTAAATTCAGTACTCAGTCGTGATTGTGAGGCAGACTCGATTGAGTAGATCAGACTCCCGGTAAACAGGGCGATACTTCCGACAATGAACAACGCACTGAGCGGTGACGCAGGGTCGACAAACACCCAGTACAGTGGGGCGGCAAGTGACGGCCCGACGGCGAGTATAGCGATTTTCGCGACTAACGGGCCACAACAGCCACACGTGCATGAGCCAACCACTGTCGCTGTGCCAGCAGTCCCCTCAGCGAGTCCAGCACCCTCCTCAAGCCGCCAGTACCGTGCGATGATTGCCGCGTTAATTCCGATGAGCGAACTCAGGAGGCCGACCACGGTTACGAGTCCTGGGGAGACCGCGAGGAAGAACGGAATGTGCGGCTGGACTATTTCGAGTGTTGGCCAGGATACGAGTTGATAGATGACCGGCAGGACGACGAGTTTGGACTCGTGGGGAATCCCTTCCTCAGGAAACACAGACAAATAGCCCGTGATGAAGAGGAAAAACAGTCCAACGACGACCGCCACACCGATACCGAACCGTCGTGCCACTGGATCACGGGCCACGTCTCGGATGACGTGCCTTGCATCTTTGTATAGAATATATCCGACAGCGATAGGCAGACTCAGCACCAACAGGTACCCGAGAGGGTGGGAATTACTCGTTGGTCCGGGGATGAGGTAGGGGTAGGTGACCCACAGTGCCAACAGAAATCCGAGTCCGGTATACCGGGGCCGCGCCCTCCATCTGAACCTCCCCACTGTAAAGCTTCCAATCATAATTGTCAGTCCGACAGCGAACGCAATCAGGGGGTACAGGGATCGGGAAAATGGCATTGAAGCGGCCGAGTACTGTACATCTGCCGAGAGCGCATCGAACAGTACAGCACCGATCGCTGTTGTGACGAGACCGGCAAAAACACCAGCAAGCGCCAGTTTAGGAGTGAGTCTGTCACGTCGTTTGAATCCGACAGTGCCACCAACAATTGCGACTCCGACAATCGCGAGGGCGGCTCCGTGGACTTCTGTAAACCCTGCTGATCCGGTCACACTGTGGGCCGACGCAGTTGGGACCTGGGCCAAGGCCGCGAAACAGGATATAAACACCGTCGCTCTCCGAACCCACTTCCGATTAGACCGAGTATATGATAGACTGGGAGGTCTCGGGAAATGGTATTGGGTTCTAGTTCTCATCATACGGAACGTTCGGGCTGTTTCGGTTTGGATTCATTGGTACATCTACCGAAGGTCGCTGCTGCTGAACGGAGTAGTGCAGACGTATTTTCTGGTTTTTACTTTCTTGTGTCCGATGCTCGCGGTAGGCGTCGTATTGGAATATCCTGTTCATTCTGAATCGATGAAAGCGATGAACTTGATGTGTTTGAGGAACCAGAGTGGGAGGAGTATACCCACCGGCACCGCAAAGAGGATGGTTGATGTTACTTGCCAGACGAATTCCGCGAGTACCGTCCCGAGAACGATGACGCCATTGTATGCGATGGCACTCACCGCAATATCTGCTCCTGACTGGGGTTGCGGCCAGTCGAGTATGGAACTAGGTAGTACGTTTGCCCGGCTCAACCCAATCGTGAGGACGAGCCCGCCCACGCCACAAGTGAACCACCCTATCATGGTCAGTGGCAGTGAAAAGGAGATGGTGGAGCCAATCAGTATCAGAGCGCACGGTAGCACTGTGGTCACTATCTCGGCAACAGTGGACTGCGAGAGGACAGCGTAACCCGATTGATTGAGCGCTCTCATTGGGGGGCCTATCTATTGGCCATCCGACAGACACGTTCAGTCATTCCATGTTCCAGTTTAGTCGGACGGCTATTTGTGACTTCCATCCTATCGGTCTATCCGCTATGTAGGTGCTTGTATCTCGGCTATATCAAAGCATGGCGGTGTCCTGTGCAGTGGGAAGCCGCCATCGGATGATATAGCCAGAATATATCTATATACGATATGGAACGGCGACACGTTCTCAAGACTGCTAGCCTACTGTCAGTCACTGGACTAAGTGGCCTTGCTGGCTGTAGTAGTTCCAGTGATGGAACCTCGACCGACTCTGTGGGGCCAAACACTGTCCTGATGCGTACGCAAGGTGGTGACTACTACTTCGACCCAATCGGGTTGCTCGTTGAGCCTGGTGAGACTGTTTCGTTCGAAATCCGTGGCGGTCGTCATTCAGCGACAGCGTACACGGAAGAAGCAACTTCAGCATCAGTCACACGCGTTCCCGATGGTGCGGACTCATTCAATAGTGGCACGTTGAACGCGCAAGGGGCTACGTTCGAGCATACGTTTGAAACAGCAGGCACATACGATTACTTCTGTATCCCTCACAAGACCGTCGGAATGGTTGGTCGGATAGTGGTTGGTGACCCTGGGGGGCCCGCTCAGGGCAGTATGCCACCGGATGGTTCTGTTCCAGAGAGTCAAACGCTTGTCAATCAGGGCTCGGTTTCATATGATGACTTCTCTGGATAAGGTGAGGACATGACCGGGAAATCCTATCACTTCACCGTATAGATGAGGATGAGTTGTGGTCTCAGAATCCACCTGTTGCGTTGATATATGCGCCTGCGAACTGTAACGCATTGTACGCACCGTGCATTAGGGCTGGGACGGTCAGGTTGCCAGTATACTCGTATGCGCCCCCCAAGACCCACGCCAAAATAAAGGCAATACCGATGTAGATCAACTTCCCCTCACCAGACAACGAGAAGAGGTGGATTGATGCGAATAATGCGCTTGCCAATACCACTGCTCTTGTCGGGTGGAGTGTCTCTGCAAGTGTCCCCTGGACGAGGCCTCTATACAACAGTTCCTCACCCGGCCCTACTAATAAGAATGAGAGCGGAATGAGGACAAGAAACACGACTGGGTTTCGCTGACCGATGGTTACAACGGTATTCTGTGCTGATTCGATGCCCAGTATCGAGAGTATTCCTGAGACTGACAACAGGAGGATGATAAGACAAATTGTCCCGATGATGGTGACAATCGAGTCGCGTCTGTCAGGGAGCGATACGCTAACAAAGTCGGCCCGTAGATCTCGAACCTTGAGATATAGGAGTGCAATCCCGCCGAAGGTGAATCCTTGTAGCAGAACGGTACTCAGCAGTAGCCGCAAAGACGGTCGGGATGAGACATCGATTCCAACCGCTAACAGTGCGGATGAGGCTCCAAGGACTACGACCGACCCGATAAAGATGGGAGCAAATGTTAGCCCGATCGCAGTTCCTATCGAACGGATATCTGAATCAAGTCCAGCCGTATTATGGTTCACCACGGTCCCTCGCTCATAAACTTGGTATGGCAAATATCTGCGCAGTCAGTTAGTTCGCAGTGGTGGAAGGTGCGATTGGCCCTGCTGTGCATAATTCTGTGATACGCTGCCGTATCTGAGGAAGCTACTCTGGCTAACAATTCATCCGATGGTCTATACTGCAGTGGTAAAGCAGTGCTCCTGATTCCTACCAACTGGGACACCGCCACATGTTCATACAGTACCGACACTTTTCCCGTGGTAAGAACCACCATGACCTCCGGAGAACGGTAACGATGTCCGACGATATCACCACACGGACAAACGGTGACGGTACAAATACTTCGCAGCAACTAGAACAGGAGGCCGACGGTACTACCCGACAAACCTGTCCAGAGTGTGATGGGGGGATTATTGAGGACGAGACTCACGGGGAGTTGACGTGTGAGAGTTGTGGGTTAGTTTTTGAGGAGGATATCGTTGATCGCGGACCGGAGTGGCGAACCTTCGAATCTGGTGAAAACAGCAACAAGAGCCGTGTGGGCGCCCCGACAACTGAACTGATGCATGATAAGGGACTGAGTACAAAAATCAGTTGGCAGGACAAAGATGCCCATGGGGAAGCGATAGCGGCTCGAAAGCGTGAACGCTTACAACGACTTCGAACGTGGGACGAACGGTTTCGAGCCAAGGACGCCACTGAACGGAATCTGAAACAGGCGTTCGGAGAAATCGACCGGATGGCATCTGCACTGGGGCTACCGGAACCTGTCCGTGAGACTGCGGGTGTACTGTACAGGCGGGCAGCTGAAGAGGATTTGCTCCCTGGACGGTCAATCGAAGGAATGTCGACAGCATCGTTGTATGCAGCCGCACGTCAACAGGGGGTTCCCCGCCCCCTCTCAGCGTTTGCCGATGTCAGTCGAGTCGAAAAAATTCGCATCCAACGGGCGTACCGATATCTCTCGCGTGAGCTCGGGTTAACACTTGAGCCAGAGGATCCTATGGAGTACTTGCCGCAGTTTGCATCTGCGCTCGAGGTAAGTGAGGAAGCCCAGCGAGTGGCTCGTGACATTCTAGATGTAGCGACTCAAAACGCGGTTCAAAGCGGGAAGAGCCCTGCCGGATTAGCGGCCGCGGGCTTGTACGCGTCTACCCATCTGACGAATGAACAGTTAACTCAAGAGACTGTGAGTAACGTCTGCCACGTGTGCCAGACGACTATCCGGAGTCGCTATCAAGAACTCCTCGAAGTATACTCAGAACAGGACTAACAGTGTCGACATGTTTACGACCTCTTCAGCGGCCAGGCACACCGAGCTGGGCCGGATATACCGATGGTCTGTTCGAATTCACTACCGCCAAAACACAAATCACATCTCTCGGCCCGGACAAGCGAGGCAGACGACGAATGGGTGACAATCAGGGCTCCAATGTCGACACGCCTCCTTTTCAGGCTGTTGTTGAGGCGTTAGATGACCCGGATTGTCAATCGATTCTCCGTGAAACAGGTGAGCCTATGACTGCAACAGAACTTATCGAAGCATGTGACATCCCTAAATCAACGCTGTACCGAAAACTGGACCTATTGAGCACGGCGTCGCTCCTCCGCGAACGGGAGCAAATAAATCCCGGCGGTGGGCGTGTCACACAGTATGAACGGGACTTCGAGGATATCACCATTTCTATGACTGAGTCGGGTGGGTTCTCTGTCGCTGTCGACAGAGACCAGCAAACGACAGATGAACGGCTTGCGGATATCTGGTCCAAGATGGGTGACGAGTTATGAACTCCGTCTTGACTGCAATAGCGGTAGTGAAATTGGTCATTTTGCTGCTTGGTGGGGCAATTACCTATATTGCTTTCAGGGCTTATCGCCGTACTAACTCAGCCTCACTACGAGTTCTGGGTTTCGGATTTGGTATCATCACCTTCGGGGCGTTTCTCTCAGGCGCCGCCAATCAGTTCTTCTCTGTCTCGCTTGCCATGGGGGTACTCACGAACAGTATCTTCGTAGCCGCTGGGCTCGCAGTAATCATGTATTCTCTCTACATCCAACGCTGACCTTTAGGATTATTCGGTCTCTTTTCCGGACGTAGTAGTCTCACTGGTATCGGTGTTTTCTTCAGTTCCTCTTTCAATCGGCATTTCTTCTGACTCAGTCCATCCCGATATCGCCCATTCGGGGCCGTTTCTCTCGGATGAGTCAGCACCTGGCTCCTCTCTTTGAGACCTATCGACTGTCTTTCGATCCGCCGGACCCGCGAAGTCTACCGGTCGAAGCCAGATAATCCATATACTGCCCACTGCTAAACCATAGCCAATTATCCACACGAGATCGGACACGAGGGGAAGATTCGCCTGTTCCATCGTGTACACAAGTAGTCCCGACCCAACGATCACTGTCGCACTGAGGAAAATAACAAGTGGCCCGTAGGATAGCCCGGATTGCTCGTCGGACGTGGCGCTCGTTTCGGAGTCCTCGGGTGTGCTGCTCATTGTTTTGGAAATCTTAGCTGGATAGCGTGCTAGCCTCACCATCTTGTGGACGGATTCTGGACAGGCGCATCGCGTTCCCGGTGACGGCAGTCGTCATCCCAGCATCGCCAGCGAGCACTGCTAACCAGATTGGGACATAGCCAAACGGCACTGCCAGTGCTAGCCCGGCCTTGACACCGAGACTGGCCCAGATGTTTTGTTGTATAACGCTATTCGCATCATTGGCCAGTTCATATACATACGGGAGCATGGCGAGGTCATCACCCATCAACGCGATATCTGCCGTCTCCAACGCTGTATCAGTGCCAGCGGCCCCCATCGCGACGCCAACGGTGGCCGTGGCAAGTGCCGGGGCGTCGTTGACGCCGTCGCCAACCATCGCCACACCATCGTACTCGTCGGTGAGTTCCTCGATCGCAGTTACCTTGTCTTCCGGCAGGAGTTCTGCGCGGAACTCGTCAATACCGACCTGCTCGGCGATAGCTTGTGCCGTTCGCTCGTTGTCCCCCGTCAACATAACTGTTCGTTTGACGCCGAGGTCCTGGAGTCGGGCTATGGTCCGTTTCGCTGCTGGCCTGACTTCGTCGGCGACGGCGATGAGCCCCTCCAACTCTTCGTTGGTGCCGACAAGCACGACAGTCTTCCCTTCAGCTTGGAGCTCCGGGACCGTTTCTTCTAACAAATCGAGACAGTTGTGGCGGTCACACAACGACTGGGCTGTTTCGGTGACCACGCCGCCGTCGGTGGTCGCGTGGACGTGTGAGAGATCGAAATCGAGCTCTTCGAACAGGCCGGGCTTCCCAGCGAAGTGATCGGTCCCGTCAAGCGCAGCTTTAACACCTTTTCCGGTGATGCTCTCGAACTCCGAGATTTCCCGCTCTGCGACGCTTGCACCGTCTGCTTCGGCGATGATGGCTTCCCCGATGGGGTGTTCGCTACGCTGCTCAAGTCCACGGGCACACCGGAGGACGTCATCCTCGGAGTTCCCGTTGAGGGGGATGACATCGGTAACCGTGAGTTCGCCCTTCGTAAGCGTCCCCGTCTTATCGAACGCGACAGCGTCCACCGCACCCATCGCTTCGAGGTGGTTCCCGCCTTTGATGAGCACGCCGTTCTTCGCCGCGCTCGTAATGCCCGAGACCACCGAGACCGGCGTCGAGATAACGAACGCACACGGGCAGGCGAGGACGAGCAGTGTCAGCCCGTAGATGATAGCCGTTGGCCACGTCGTGCCGAGGACGAACGGACTCCCAGCCGTCACGAGAACGGCAAACACGACCACAACAGGCGTATAATACGCGGAGAACCGCTCGACGAACTGTTCCCGCTCGGTCTTGTTCGACTGTGCGTCCTCAACCATCTCGACGATACGCGAGAGGGTGTTGTCGCTCGCTGTCGCGGTGACTTCTACTTCCAGATATCCCTCTTCGTTGATCGTCCCGGCGTATACCTCTTCGCCTTCGGTCTTGTCTACGGGGACACTCTCGCCAGTGATTGGCGCCTGATTCACCGCACTCTCACCGTCGACGACCGTGCCGTCCATCGGAATCTTTTCTCCGGGCCGAACGACGACGATGTCACCGACCGTTAGTTCCTCAACCGGGACAGTCTCTTCACTGCCATCGCGTTTGACGACTGCCTGATCTGGCGATAGGTCCATCAGCTCTTGCAGTGAGTTGCGCGCCCGGTCCATAGAGTACCGCTCTAGCAGTTCGGCTATACTGAAGAGAAACGCGAGCGTGGCTGCCTCGAAATAGAGCCCCTCGCCGAACACCACGCTCGCCACCAGGGCACCCAAAATCGCAATAGACATCAAGAGATCAATATCCAGGTTCATGTTCCGCAAGGAGTAGTACCCGTTGCGGAGGATGTCGTGACCACCGATCGCGATCGCGACAAGAAAGAGGACGTCAGCGAACAGTAACTCACTCCCAACAAGGCTCGCTACCTGCGTATTCGCCCCTGTCAAGAAGAATTCAAACAAGAGCCCACCGAAGAGGAACGCACCACTGATCCACGTCTTGATGGCCCGTCGACTTCGCCAGATACTGTCATCCGTTTCGGGGTCGCTCTCGTCACCCTTCTGTGCGGTTGTCTCTGTAACCTCGTATCCCGCGCCCTCGATGGCATCTTTGATGTCTGGAGCCGTCACGGTGGCTGTATCGTACGTGATTGTGAGCTTCCCGGTTGTCGGTTGTGGGTCGACCGTTGTAATGCCGTCAAGCCTGTCTAGTGCCTTTTTGACTTTTCCCGCGCAGGACGGACAATCCATCTCGGGGACAGTAAACTTTTCAGTGACCTCACCGCTTTGTTCGACGGTGTAACCGGCTTTCTCGACGCGCTCGGTGATCGCCTCAGTTGACGTTTGATCTCCCTCGTATGTTACTGTAAGTGTCCCCGTCGTCACCTGTGGCTCGATATCTGTGACGCCATCGACCTTGCTGACGCTGTTTTCAACTTTCCCCGCACACGACGGGCAGTCCATCTCGGGCACTGAGAGCTGTGCCACACTCTCGTCATTGGCTATCGGTGAATCTGCTGTTTCTTCGCTCTCTGTATGGTCGTGGTCGTGGTCATGACTTGTGTCGTCATGTGAATGATCGTGGTCGTGCGAGTCGTCCGTCTCGTCCGACTCGCCGCTGCTCCCGTTAGAGGAGGTCATTAGCGGATCCTAAACGGCCCATTTTTATTAAACCAGCTGTTACAAAACCACCCTTAAGCACTAGATTCTATTAATATATCGCGACTAATTTAATAACTTGTCTTCTCTCCGCTTTGCATTATTGTATGTACTCTATCGCTATTCGAGCGTCTGAGTCGTTTGTTCAGACGTTGTAACGGACCGTTGCAGTGTCAGGGTCAACCGAGCACTGGCGAGGACCGAACTGCCGATCGCCTCGACGGCGTCGTCATGCTTCGTGCCCGCCTCGATATCCAACATCTCACTGAGAGCGTAGAGCTGGAATCGGTGTTCGTACGTTTGGCCAGGCGGTGGACACGGTGCTTTATACCCGACTTCACTGCCAGGCTGTCGACCTTGACGAGCGCCCTCCAGTATATCCACCGTCGGTTTTCGCGGTATGCCAGCAGGGATTGAGGTCCGCTCAGGGGGGATGTTCCATATCGACCAGAAGACAGGTTCGTTTACCAGCCCCTGGTCGTACTCTCCCACGATTGCCAGTGCTGCTGTCGGCTCTGGGCGATCGCGTACTTCGAATGGGGGCGATTCTCCTGCCCCGTCACACGTGAAACGAGTTGGGAGGGTTCCACCGCTGTCCAGTACAGGACTCGAGATGCTAAATGCGCGTGGGGTGTCGTTTGTTTGACTCACACACCCCGCGGAAAGTCCTGTAATTGAGGCCCCGACAGTCTGTATCAGGCGTCGTCGATTCAGGTTCATTGGATCGTTGTATTGGTGAGATACTGTCGTATATGAGCGGTTAGACAAGTGCGTAAATCATGAGCAAGCAAAAATACAGCAGTATGAGAACGCCAAGCGCTCGAAGACGGAAGCTCCCAAGTGCTGCTTCCTCTGCATCATGGGCAGCCTGAAATGCCGAAATATGTTCGTCAGATAGCTCATTGGGGTGCTCTAGCCCTCGATGTAAGTCCAGCCACTCTTCGTGACTGAACGGACGATCACAGTACTCGCACATATGCGGCGATTGGTCTTCACCAACTGTGTATTCGTGGTCGGTCATATGTATGGAAGCGCCACCTCCGGGCGAGTGATGACCCACAGACTTGTCATCGTGTAGAACACCATCACTGCGATAAACGGATACTGTGATCTGATTGCCTGAATCCGGCTTGGGAACAAGTCATAGGCCGCTGCATGTGCGACCCAGATCGCAATCAGATGGCCGATAATAACGGCCCCAATGCTTACTCCACCGAACCAGTCCGGGGGTTGGTATATCGGGACGGCGCCAGGATCCGATAATGGTGAAGTGAGCGCCAACCCGAGTGCCGGTGCTAGTTCGAGGAAATATCCAAGATAGTGAGCGAAGTGGTACCCAGCAGCAATTGCAAGCAGTGGTGGAGCAAATTGGACTGCCAGCACGCGCGGTTGAAGATAGCTTTCTGCAGTCCGCCGACTAAGTTTGACAGCAACGAGATACACTCCGAAAAAGAGGCCAAAACCAGCGAGGAGGGCTATCGGATAGAGCAATTGTGGGGGGAACCCCGATGCGACAACGGGTTCAGTCAGGTTTCGCCACCCCGGTGTCGTAACGAATCCATCAAAGGTCGTACCCCAAAGTAGCGCGATTATGAACGCGACTTCATCAAAATCATCTACCAAACGCGGTGTTGATAGGTCCATGCCGAACAACCGAACTCTAAACGTGCCGCCATCTTTCCCGATGGGAGCCACACGACCATAGTAGTGGAACACCCTCTCGACCGGATCTGCCTTGTTGAACCACGTTTCGCGTCCAAAGGCGACGACACCAAGCAGAGTTATTGTACTGTACGCGACGACGGCCGTAGCGAGCAATTGGGGGTCATCAGCTAGTGGACTTACAACTTCAATCCAGATAAGCGTCAAAAGGCCAATTACGCTGGGCCATGCACCGTAGGCGTCGGGATAGCGACGATCTAGCGAGGGAAGGACTAATGCGATTGTTGAAAGCGGGTTGAGAATCTGCCAGCTATTTCCGAACAGATAGCTTGACATCGCTAGTCCCGCCCACCAACCTACCCAGACGAGTAGTATCGCCAGATTAGTTTGTGGTGTGGATGGGCCGATAAATCCGATAAGTAGGACTGTGACAAAGCCGGCCAACCCAAGTGCCCGACCGGCAGTAACCGCAACCCGAGTGTTGTCGGCACGAATCGGCTTTCCCCACTGATGGATTCGTTCGATGAAACGTCTATCTGTGACAAAAGAAGCCAGGAGGAATGAAGCTCCGACCGCCGCCCCTCCTGTACTTAGAAACAGCCAGGTCGGAACACGTATGGGTTCACGAGAACCAGCAGAGAGGCTGCCACCGTGGGCCGAGGCTGTCCCCGCTGCTAGAAGTATGAGTACTGCGCTCACGACGAGCTGGGCGACCCTTTGCCGAGTTCCGTTCATCATTACCATCCCTTTTCTCGATAGGTTATATTACTCCAATTGGGAAACAGAGCTACCAACTCCGCCTTCGATACATACTCATTGGTACGTGGGTTTAAATAAAATTCAACGGCGGATTCCCATTCTATGGGACATCGGTTCCGGTCGTTCGCTGACAGTGAGACCAACTTTTGGCAATACCGTGCATCTCGTTATTTCCCCGGCTAACGCTGTCCAATTTCGTAGCGTACGTATAACCAAGTCGTATCTGCTCAGCGAATTTAACGTGGCGTCCAAGTCTTTTCTCCGTGTGCTCTTCATCGTCATTATCGGCTTGTGCTGTATTGGTCTATTCTACGGATACACACTTGGAGCAACAAATGATACCGTCGAGAGCCATCTCACGAATCAGGGAGTTGCCAACCCACAGCAACAGGCTGTCGAACCTCGCGACAACATCACGGTTATCGCAACTGATTCGAATTCGTGGCGTGGTGAAGCGAGTAGTGGGCCTCGCGCTCGCGCGGAGCTTATGGCGTTCAACCCGGACGGGAGCGTTCTTTACTACAACGACTCACATACGCGGTACTGGGACGTCGATCCAGTACCCGAAACGAGGACCACCGTTGAGTACATGTTCGCAGACCACCTTGAGCCGTCGAACTGTCCGGACACAAGCAACGTCGCCCAGCGCCGGGTTGACAAGGATGTCTGGAAAGAATACGAGGCTGCTCGCTCTACTAACGCCTGTACACGCAATGGATACGAGCGTGTCAACTTGACGACTGGCGAGGTGACCCGCGTCTGGAGTGAACCTACCCCCGGGAAGGAAGCGACTCGCTACCACGATGCCGACCGGCTCAATGAGACACACCTGGCTGTTGCGGATATCTACTTGGACCGGGCATTCGTCGTGAATACTACCTCCGGACAGACTGAGTGGACGTGGAACGCCAGCAGCGCATTCCCCGAGGAAACGGGTGGTCCGTACCCTGAGGACTGGACGCATATCAACGACATCGAAGTGCTTGATGATGGCCGTCTCATGGTGAGTGTCCGGAACCAGGATCGGGTCGTCTTCCTCAACCGGAATGGACTCATCGACGCGTGGACGCTCGGTGAGGAGGATAACTACAGTATCCTCTATGAACAGCACAATCCGGACTACATCCCAACGGAACGTGGAGGTCCCGCTGTTCTCGTCGGAGATTCGGAGAATAACCGTGTCGTTGAGTACCAACGAACGGGAGACAGCTGGGAACAGTCATGGGTGTGGCAAGACGCGCGGATGCAGTGGCCACGAGATGCCGACCGACTCCCGAATGGTCACACCTTGATAACAGATTCGAACGGGAATCGTGTATTCGAAGTCGACGAACAAGGAGAGGTAGTATGGAGTGTCAACATTGCCTTTCCCTACGAGGCGGAGCGTCTCGGAACAGGAGACGAGAGTGCAGGGGGCCCGAGTGCGACGCAAGTGAATTCCGTCTCACGAATGGGCAGTCTGAGTGATCGTGTCCTGCTCTTTGTCAAACAGTTCGTCCCCGGGAAGTACCTGAACGGCCTTATCTATGTCACGCCGGTCTGGATGGGATTTGTCGAAGTTCTCGAACTCGCAGTTCTCCTGACCAGTTGTCTTCTGTGGGTTGGAATAGAGACCATCTGGCGACGCGTAGCTTGACAATCCTGGGAACCAGACTGGGCGCAACTGCGGATTCGCGACCAAGTCGACCTATTACGGACTGGCGCGGAACTCACCGTGTTTCATTCCGAAAAAGAAGGCAATGACCGAGAAGACAATCATCGAAGGCAGGACCATCATAAAGACAGTCGAGGCGGTCATCACGGCCGTGAGCGCGACCGCTGCGACGGCGACAATTACGACGAGTGGACCCACCGAGCGCGGGAAATCGAATTCCATACCTATTGTTGCGTCCGGACAGACAAAACGCTTAATAAAGAAGATCGACCGCAACCTACGCAACCGCGTACTGGAGATTGCATTTCAGTTATCTGCCCATCGCCGCACCCAGCGTGCTATACACGTGGTGGGCCAGTTGTTGGGATACCCCTAATCTGAACTGATGCCGTTCACTGTTGGCCACAGTGGCAGCACAGTAAGGCCAGTCCGTTACTGCCTTGACTCAGACCTGATTTTCGCATTGTTCTGACCGTCCGACGATGTACCCGGACTCAACCAGCGCGTCGGAGAGCGGTGCGATACTGAACAGGTCCTGAATGTGGTGGACGGCGAAGGCTTCGAGCCAATTTTGAGCTGTCTCTAGCTCGACCTGGCTAAAACTATTCGCAAACGAGGATGTTCGGCGTTCTATTTCACAAAAGACACGTTCGATAGCGTTCCAATTTCCATGTGCGGGAGTCTGAAATCGGTAACCATCCTCCGCCAGAACTGCGCCAAGATAATCGGCATCATCAACGAAAAATAGTATATCATCAAGCTGATACCGGTGATGAAGCTCGGTCAGAAACCACCGCGTCGTCTGTTTCGTTGGCGTCGGAAAGAGGCTGACGTAGAGGATTTCGTTCTTCTCGGGGTCGACAGCGCCGTACAGCCAAAATTGCTGTCCATGGAGCCGGATCATTTTCTCATCGACCGCAAGTTGATCTGCGGTCACCATTGAGAGCGGCTGTAGATTGGCCTTATGAACCCATTCGTGGATAGAGACATGACTGCATTGGACTCCCAACTTCTCAAGAGACTGACTGGGATCCCGAAGTGACATACCCGCCAGATGACACCGGATGCCCACTTCAATTGCCCACTCGGGAGTCCGCCGTCGCTCCACAAACGACAAGTCTATCCACTCGATACATTCACTGAGGCGTTCGATTTCGGCCATAGACACTCTGAAGCCGAACGCCTCATTCTCTAATTTAACACGACCGTTCGTTGGCGGCCACTCTCACGAACACGATTACCTCGATACCGCCGACCGCGGACTCTTCGGCATCGCGTGGTTCGCGTTCGTTCTCGGGTTTGCCCACGAAGAAGAATTCGAGATAATCGCGCTCTGTGCCGGCTCGAACCACTGTTTAGAACTCATGAGTGCGTATGCCGTTACCGTCATCGTCGGTATCGTCGGGTTGACTATGCTGTTGATTGCTGGCTATCAAAACTACGAGGAGAAGGTTAACCGATTTACACCGTATCTACCGGCGTTTTCCGCTGCCGTTCTGAGTGTCATGGGCATTGGGTTTATTTTCGGTGTGATCTGACGGATCTTTATATACAGAGGTGGCACTAGTCAACTGCCCATCTTATTTCACTCACCCTGACGGGTTCGATTGTGGAAGATGGGGCTTTTCCGTGGACTCGGCCTCGAACCCGGCCGGGTGGACGATAAATCCACCATTTGGTGCCAACGTTATATATTTCAGGGCGAGTTGAAATCCTATTGGATTTACTAATCACGATGTGCTTTGCTGCGTTCACAGTACCCAAAAGACCATCACAAGGAGGTATAGTACATACACGCTATCGAGGGCCAGTACCTGCCAGCGTTCGAAGCCGTGTTCATCAACCGAACCAAAGTGAATGAGGGCACCGAACGTCACTGCCACGAGCGCTACGAAGGCGAGGTTGACCCAGTAGAGCTGGAAGTTCTCGATCGGGACCGTCACGAGTGCGAGTGGAGCGAATGCCACGGTCATCGTAACGGCGTTGTCGCCGATGACGCTCGTCGTCCCGGCGGTCACCTGACCACTTTTGACGACGCTCCTGGTGGCGAAGATTTCGGGGAGCGCAGTGACGATCGCCGTAACGAACAGTCCGCCGACGAGTCGGGTGATGCCGAGCCCGGCCACGATGTTCTCCGTCGCCCGGACTGTCGTGTACGCACCTGCGGCGAGCGCGGCTAACCCGGCGACAGCGAGTCCCATTTCTTTTGTCTGCCACTGGACGTCCTCGGGCGACGAACGACCACGCATGAACGCTTGGCCCAGATAGACGAGGTACGCCACGCCCATAATCCACCCGTCGAGCGGCTGCAGCCCCCGCACCGGCTCGGGGACCGTGAGGATGGCGACGAGAGCGAGTATCCCCAGGTACGGGATGATGAGGACGCGCACGCCGTCACGATCAATACGAAGCAAGTTCTCGCGTCGATGTCGGTCGTGATCCCCTTCTACGCCGGTAGACTGGTCTGTTGATCCGTTACTATCGCTATCGTCTCTGTCACTGTTTCCAGATTCCAAGTTCTCCGAGCGGGATGCGACGTAGGCAACTGTGACGATGAGGGGAACGGAGACGATGTTGGATCCGAGCATCATTCCGAGACCGATGTCCGAGACACCACGATTGGCGCTGATAGTGTTGATACCGATCTCAGAACCAGCGGCCGCGATCCCTACGAGTGCACCGCCAGCAACGGCGGTGAGTCCCCACTGTCGGCGGATCTTCTTGAGAGGTGTGCTCAGCTTGTCGGCCCCCCAGTGAGCGACGAAGACACCGACGACGAGCGCAGCAGCCCAGAAGACGAGTGTCGATTGAACCATGGGAGGATTACATCATTGTACTAGCGTGCATTGTTATTAATATCGGCTAGCTGTTACTTTCTCCAAGGAGAGAATCCCGCCCTGAAGGGTGGGAGTGGATCCAACGCACTTCTACTAACCACGTTGAGGACAGTCCGGATATTCCACGCTAGTAGTGTTTAGAATCAATTCACGAGCTTATGTGAACTCTTCTATGACAGGCTCTGTTCACACAGATGGACTATCTGTAGTGCTCTTTGACAGGCTCTCTGCGCCCAACGCGAGTCACTAAACCTGACTAACTAGTTAGTCAAAACCCTCTTAACTGACTAGTCAGTAAGTAATTTTAGTATGAGTTCGGAGAGTACTGCCGAAATAATTGAGGCGACGGGCCGTGCACTCTGCGAGCACGGTTACGCCGACCTAACGATGCAGCGTATTGCCGACGAGTCGTCGGTAACGTCGGCTGCGATACACTACCACTTCGACACCAAAGAGGAATTGTTGAACGCCGTCCTCGATGACTTACTGGACCGCTTCGAATCACGGTTGGCCTGCGAGGCACGGGACCCGCGTGATCGACTGAACGACTTTCTCGACGCTGTCTTCGAGCAGTCCGCATCTGATCACGACGACTTCCCGGTCGCTTTGATGGAGCTGAAAGCGCAGGCACCGTACCACGATGTTTTCCGCGATCGGTTCGTCGAACTCGACACCGTCGTGCGCAACGTCGTCGAGGCGGCCGTCCGTGACGGCATCGAGGACGGTCACTTCGACCACAGTGACCCCGAAGAGGTGGCGCGGCTCGTCGCGACGATAATCAACGGCGCACACGTCCGCTCAGTCGCCCTCGGTGAGCGGACCGATCGAACCCGCGAGACTATTGAGCGAACACTGGCATTGCATCTAGGCTGGACACCCAGTTCGGAGGTGGTGGCGTGAAGCTGTTCAAAGGACAGGACGAACTGAACCTCACAGACGGAGATATCCTCAAGCCACTGGTGTACCTGTCGCTGCCCATCGTCATCACGAACCTGCTCCAGACTGCCTACAACCTCGCGGACACGTTCTGGCTCGGTCGCTACTCAACGGACGCACTGGCTGCGATCTCGTTTGGATTCCCGATGGTGTTCTTGCTTATCTCACTCGGGATGGGCCTCTCGGTGGCGGGGAGTGTCCTCGTTGCTCAGCACACTGGTGCTGAAGAGACGCGCAAGGCGGAGTATGCGGCATCGCAGACGTTCACGTTCGCCTTCGCTGCGTCGTTAATACTCGGGCTCGTCGCGTATCCGTTCGTCCGACCGTTCCTGGATTTCCTCGGCGCATCGCCGGACGTCCTCCCCGGGGCAACGGCCTATATGGAAGTGATTGCGCTCGGGCTGCCGTTCATGTTCGGGTTCTTCGTGTTCATCTCGCTGATGCGCGGGGCCGGCGACACCATCACGCCGATGCTGGTGATGCTCGGAACGGTTATCCTAAACGTCATACTGGACCCATTCCTGATTAACGGGTGGGACGTAGGCCCGATTGCCGTCCCCGAGCTGGGCATCCAGGGGGCGGCCGTCGCGACCGTCTTCTCGCGCAGTCTGGCTATGGTCGTCGGTCTCGCAATCATGCTCTCGGGAAGCCGGGGTATCCAGATTCACATCTCGGACCTCGCGCCGGACTTCCAGTACCTGCGAAAGATACTGGAAATCGGCGTCCCGGCGAGTATCGAGGGGACTGGACGGGCGCTCTCCATCAACGCCTTGCTCATCGTCGTGGGGCTGTTCTCGACCACGGTCGTCGCGGCGTTCGGTATCGGGACCCGCGTCTTCTCGGTCATCTTCCTGCCGGCTATCGCTGTGGCCCGCGGTGTCGAAACCATGAGCGGCCAGAACATCGGGGCCGGAAAATACGACCGCGCGGAGGAGGCGAACTACCTCGCGGCCAAGGGGCTGTTTGCTATCCTCGCGCTCATGGGGATAGTCATCTTCCTCCTTCCAGAGCCTATCGTCGCTGTGTTCACCGACGACCCGGCCGTCATCGCTGAGGGTGCGACGTTCCTGCGGTATGTCTCGCTCTCGTTCGGGTTCATCGGCATTATGCGGGCGTTCACCGGTGGATTTCGCGGCGCGGGGAAGACGCTCGTCGCCGCCGCCATCTCCGTTATGACCCTCGCTGTGATCCGGCTTCCAATCGCTTACGTCGCGTCCCAGTATCGTCTGCCCATTCCGTTCGCCGACGCAATATTCGGTGTCCGTGGCATCTGGATAGCGTTCTTCATCTCGAACATCGCCGGCGCGACCATCGCGTGGCTGTGGTTCCGGCGCGGGACGTGGCGCGATGGTGATGTCCGTGGCCCAGCAGGCCCGGACGACGCTGCCGTCGAAGGGGAGTTCGAGATTCCAGCGGTCGACGATTGAACAGTTGGATGGTCGCTTATCCCGGTGAGTGCTACCGGATTCTCCTGCTTCAAGCCGATTAAGCACTCATTCTCAGTATGGAACTCACAGATGGCGTGTACGGCCTCCCACTGGATGTGTCGCTTGGCGACCGCGAGATGACGCTCAACCCGGTCGCAGTCGAGACGCCACAGGGTTTGCTCCTGCTCGATGTGGGTCTTCCTGAAGGCCTTGAAGACTTGGAAGATGGACTCACGTCGGCGGGACTCGCACTTGACGATACGTGGGCAGTCGTCATCACGCATCAGGACCTCGATCACGCGGGCTGCTTAGCAGAGGTCGTCGAGCGAACCGGGGCAGTCGTGTTCGCTCACGAGGCTGACACGCCGTATCTCGAAGGCGAGAAAGAGCTGGTCAAATCCAGTGACGACCGACCGATGGCAATTGAGCCGACCACGGTCGATGTCCAGCTGACCGGCGGGGGGTCGTTTGCGACCGCTGCCGGTCCAATGCAGGCCGTCTACACGCCGGGACATAGCCCTGGCCACATGTCGTTTTATTTCCCCGATGCGGAACTACTGGTCAGTGCAGACGCGCTCAACGTCGTCGACGGCGAGCTCGTCGGGCCACGGGAAGATGCGACCCCTCAGCTTGCGACCGCTTGGCAGAGTGTTGAGACGCTTGCCGATCTAGATGTGGCCCACACGTTCTGTTTCCACGGGGGCTATGTCAAAGCTGGTACTGACCGTCTCGATGAATTACTGCTGTCACACACCGGTTGACGGGTGTTTCACAGAGTGGGTGTGACGTGTCCGCTGCTGCTAGTACATCACGAACTTCCCCGTCCGCTTCGGCCAATCGGAGGTCGATGCCCCGGTGGGCCAACCGCTCGTGGAGGTCGGCGAGCATATCGGCGGCCGCCAGATCAATCGTCGGTGAGGAGCATATGTCGAACACGACCAGCTGTATCGGCTCTGACCGCGCCGCGATTTATTCGAGCACGTCGTGTCGTACTGTCGGTGCGTTCGCAAGGAACAACGCCACGTCACGCTGTTTTCGACGGCGAGCGCGCTCAACGCGACCCTGTTCAGTACCGCACGGTTGGTTCGACAGTTGGCTACTGAGGAGATGCTCCCGAAGCGCCTGACGACGGCGAACGGTGAACCGGTTCGGTCACTCGTCGCTCTGGGTGGACTCACAGTCCTGCTTTCCGCGTTCGGGAGTTTGGATGCGATTAGCTCGTTCGCGTCGCTGGCCTTTGTCACTATCTTCGGTCTTCTCAGCTACCTCGCCGTCCAGTACCGCGCTGACTCCCGCTGGTCAGCGGTCGGTCCAGCCCTTGGAACAGTCGGTGCGGTATCGACTATCTGTGCGCTCTGCTGGTATCTCCTGACTCAGGAGTTCGGGACCTTCGTCGTCGTGGTAACGCTCGCAGCGGCCGTAATACTGCTCGAACTGGTGTACTTCGAGCGGCAACCTCTCGAACGAACACTCTTCGACTGATAGGACAGACTTATAATAATTATTTGATTTGTTAACACCTACGAGATTTTAAATGTAATGCCGATAAATAGAGTCCACGAAGGTCCATGTACGAGACCATTCTCTTCCCGACCGATGGGAGCGACGGAGCCGAGGCAGCGCTCGAACACGCGGTCGACCACGCCAGGCAGTACGATGCGGCGCTCCACGTTCTATTCGTGGCCGACACCGAGTCTGTTCACTCGGGTATGGTCGGTGAGGACCACGACGAGGTGGCGCAATCCGAGATGGTCGGTGAGGAACACGAGCAGGAACAGCCGTCCGGGCTCGTCAACGAAGACCACGAGGACGCGGTTGCCGCGCATGGTGACCAGGTGGTGAGTGACACCGTCGCTGCCATCGGCGACGACATCGCGGTCGAAACCGCGGTATTGAGCGGCAACCCATATAAGCGGATACTCGACTACTCGGACGACCACGGGGCAGACCTCATCGTCATGGGGACCCACGGCCGGACCGGTGTCGACCGCTACCTCCTCGGCAGTGTAACTGAAAAGGTGGTGCGGACGGCGGATGTCCCCGTGCTTACTGTGCGGATGGCGCAGTCGTCGTAATTAGTAATTGCGGACTGGGCAAACTGCTACCGCGACAGCCTAGCAAGGGGGCTGGCTGCATCGTTGTGGCTACCGAAATTGGCTACTTGACAGCTGAACGTGGCAGTAGCTTTCACATCCGGCAAGTAGTCTGTCACGATTCAAGACTTCCGGAGAGGTACAAACACACGAAGTAGAGACGGCATAACAAGCAGGTGGCTTCCGGATGAGACAATCGATGGGACGAGGCAACGCTGTGGCTCACCAGGGACGGGTTGTTGTCGGATGAGTGGGCGACTAGACCAGGTGATACCATCCGGGTCGGTGTTGCAGCGAGCAGTCAAGAGCGGTGTGTGGGTCGGCATCACGAAAGTCGTGATGCGCAGTTCACAGCTCCTCATGATCGTGGTGCTAGCCAGGTTGCTCTCGCCGACGCAGTTCGGGCTGATGGGTATCAGCCTCTTGCTGTTGTCGGGTACACGGAAGTTCAGCCGGTTCGGACTGGACGCCGCACTCATCCAGAAGCAAGAACAGAACGTCGATAGTTACCTCAACACGATCTGGTGTCTGGAAATCGTTCGCGGCTTATTGCTGTTCAGCGTCCTGTACGTCAGCGCACCCCCCATCGCGACACAATTCGGCGAACCAGCCGCCCAACCGCTGATCAGGACACTGGGAGTAGTGCCGCTTATCCACGGACTGCGCAACCCCGCAGTCGTCTACTTCGAAAACGACCTCGCCATCCCCAAGAGCTTCCGCTACCAGGCA
>Ga0102936_1000160_pt1 | contig 25539 bp, 24 predicted proteins | sample SalPon2_A_H2O_MG_FD_78502 | JGI IMG/M metagenome (GOLD analysis project Ga0102936, IMG submission 78502) | Salt pond water microbial communities from South San Francisco under conditions of wetland restoration - Salt Pond MetaG R2_A_H2O_MG | ecosystem: Environmental > Aquatic > Non-marine Saline...
GGAATTAACACCCGAACGCTCGGTGCGTCCGTGAGGGTCGGCGGCTCCACCCCGCCCGACAACTCCCGTCGCACCACGCCAAAGACGTGGGTTTTGAGAGGAGTCGCATTTCCAAATCGTCCCAGTCAGCGTTGGATTAAGGTCTTTAACCCGTCTTTTTTGGGTTCTGACTGTATCAACTGTCCGAACCGTGGTTTGCTCAATCTTTCGACGGCCTTCACCCTCGGGGTCAAGCCCCGAGGTACTCGGCCTGCTCCGCCTGTAGAACTCGTCGTTGGGTCGCATATCGGCGAGGTGGGCCAGCCGATTGGAGAGATTGAAGAACGCGGTAACACTGCCGATATCCCAGATGGCGCGGCGGCCGAACCCGTGTGATTCCAACCGCTCGAAATCCGTCTCGTCGACGCGCTCGGGCCGTTCAGTCAGTTTCACGGCGAAATCGAGCATCGCGCGGTGAGTCTCGCTGATATCGGCCGTGCGGTGGTTCGTGGCGACCTGTTCGGCCAGACGGGGAGCCTCGGCGTAGATGCGCAGGAGTGCCCCGTGGGCGACGACACAGTAGGGACAGTCGTTGACGCCGCTGACGGCGACGACGACCAGTTCTATCTCTTCGCGTTCGAGCGCGGTCGCCTCGACCAAAGCGTCGTGATACGCGAAAAACGCGCGGAAGTGTTCGGGTCGGTACGCCATCGCCCGGAAGACGTTCGGCGTGAGCCCGGCCCGCTCGGTCGCTTCGTCGATTCGCGCTCGAACGTCCGCCGGTAGCGACTCGCGGTCGGGCACGTCGAGACGGCGCATCGGTTCGTCAATGACACTCGTACACACAGTGGTCGGCCGTCGGGCTTGAACGTTAGCCCCGAACGGCGGGTCGGGGAACACCACTCGAAACGCGTATTTCCGGAGCGTTTCCATCAGCTGTACGTAGTTCGAAGCTCCCGTTAGCGACTGTGAGTTCTGCGATCATATTGAGGATTAGATTGAGGTTCAATAAAAATATAAAATGGTTTTTTGGATATACTTATTTGGTATTTCGCTTTTTATAATTCGATAGCGGTATTTGAGTTCGATTTCCGCATATCTGAGTGTCAATTTCCGTACCGATGGTTCGGTACTGCAGCCGGTTGCGAAGACGGGCAGTTGTGACGACAGCACGGGCGAGATAGCTCGTCATGTGTGAAACATATTTACTGTGTTTCACAGCGTGGCCGGTGTCGAACCGGGCAGTACGTTTATGCCCGTCACCGCACTGGTTCGACTATGTCGAGCAAAACGTCGTTGCGCCGCTCGCTATTAGGGATTCCGGGCAACGAGCGAGGGCTAGTCAGCGGTGCGATAGCCAGCGACGCCGATGAGGTGTTCCTCGACCTCGAAGACTCGCTGGGGCCGGGCGAGAAAGTGACCGCGCGGTCGGCGCTCATCGACATCGTGGCCGACCGCGACTGGGAGGACCGAGGGCTCAGCTACCGCATCAACGGGACCGACACACGCTGGTGGTACGACGACATCATCGACGTCGTCGGAGGCGTCGGCGAAGCCATCGACACGCTCATCGTACCGAAAGTTCGTGCCCCCGCAGACGTACAGGCCGTCGAGAAACTGCTCGCCAGCGTCGAAACCGGGGCAGGGTTGCCGGTCGGGTCGGTCGGGCTCAGCGCCCAAATCGAGACGGCGGCGGGGATGAACGCCGTCACGGATATCGCCCACGCGAGCGACCGACTCACCGCGCTCATCTTCGGGCCGGCGGACTACGCGGCCGCTATCGGCGCGGCCCACGGCGCGACCGACTATCCGGGCCACTACTGGCACTACCCACTCTCGCGGCTCTCACACGCCGCCGCCAGCGCAGGGCTGCTCGCTATCGGTGGCCCGTACACTGACGGCGACCCGGCGGGATTCGAGCAGGCCTGTCGGTACGAGCGGGCGCTTGGCTACGACGGCAAGGTCGTCATTCACCCCGAGCAGGTGACGACCGCGAACGAGGCCTTCGCACCGAGCACAGAGGAGGTCCGCCGCGCGAAGGAGATCGTCGAGCAGTACGAGGCGGCCGATTCGGACGCCCCCGCAGCCATCGACGGCAACGTCATCGACCGGGAGATGTACCGGATGGCCGAGGAGATACTCGCGAAAGCCGAAGCAGCCGGTCTCGTCTGAGCGCGGGTGTTCTATCTTCACAAACGCTCGCCGGCCGCCGGAGTCGGCATCAAAACAGGGATACGAGAAGCCGATTGCCGGTCGACCGAGCCGCGACACGACGCGCCGACAGCGGTGTCCGGTCGACGCGACCACAGATTGTTCTACTGAATAGAACACGGTGCGGATATGTCGGAACCGCCACTCCTAACACCCAACACTGTGGACGTATACCATGGGATACGAGGCCAACAGGCGGGTGGAGACGAGCGCCAGAACGTTTGCGATAATAGAACGGCTCGGCGAGGTCGACCGGATGGGGGTGTCCGCGCTGGCCGACGAACTGGAGATGAGCAAGGGCATCGTCCACAACCACCTGAGTACGCTTCGGGAACTGGGCTACGTCAGGAAGCTCGACGACGGCTATCAGCTCTCGCCGCAGCTGTTGACGCTCGGACTGCGGGCCCGTTCGAACGCCTCGCTGTACCGCTTCGCGGACGGCCTCTGTAGTGAGTTCGCCGCGCAGCTGGACGCCGGTGTCGCCCTCTGTCAGCACACCGACGGGGACTGTACCGTCATCGAGACCTACGGTATCGCGTCGACGGCCGACCTCGGAGTCGGAACAGCGCTACCGCTCGGAGCCTCGCTAGTCGGACTGGTCGTCGCGCTTGCGGGCGGCCGCGACCGTTCGCCGGTCGAGGACACGAGTACGTACGATATCGAGACGCTTCGGACGAGCCTCGACGCCGACGGGTACGCGACCGGCCCGCTGTCGACCGAGCGCGCGGACGACTGCGTGGCGGCCCCTGTCCTCGACGGCAACGGCGAGTGCCACGGCGGCGTCGGCGTCCTGCTTCCACCGGACCAACGAGACCGGGTTGGCGAGGCGACGGGGACGCTGCGCGACCGCATCGAGGCCCGTTTCGACGCGGGCTGGGCCGGGACGCGGTCGTTCGCGACGGAGAAACACTCGTGGATGGGGTAGGTCGCGATTCTCGGCCCCACCGGTCGTTATATCACCACGTCGTGCGTACCGTCAGCGCGTCGAATGTACGAGACTACGGACCCCGGGCGGCCACCGACGCGGGCGGCCAACGGCATGGTCGCGACGCCACACACCCTCGCCAGCAGCACCGGCCTCGACATCCTCCGAGCCGGCGGCAGCGCCGTCGATGCCGCCATCGGTATCAACGCCGTGCTGTCGGTTGCGTACCCCCACATGGCCGGCGTCGGCGGCGACGGCTTCTGGCTGGTCGCCCCACCCGGCGGCGACATCCGAGGCATCAACGCGAGCGGCCCCGCGGCACAGCGGGCGAGCCGCACGTTCTACAGCGACGAACGCGAGATACCCGACCGCGGTCCCGCCGCCGCACTGACGGTCCCCGGTGCAGTCGACGGCTGGCGACTCGCCCACGACGCGTACGGCGAACTGCCGTGGGCGCGGCTGTTCGACGACGCCGTCGGACTGGCCGAGGATGGCGTCCCGGTCACGGCGAAACTCGCTCGCTGGATACGCCGTGACCGGGACGTACTCGCGGCCGACGACCGCGCGGCTGCGACGTTTTTCACCGACGGGGCCACGCCGGCAGTCGGCTACCAGTTGAAACAGCCCGCCCTCGCGGCGTCGCTGTCGACCATCGCCGTCGATGGTCCCCGCGACGGCTTCTACGAGAGCGACCTCGCCGCGGCGTTCTGTGCCGGACTCGGTGCCGAATCGCCGCTGGAGCCGAGCGATTTCGCGTCGTATCGGGCGGAGTGGGTCGAGCCGCTGTCGGTCCAGTACCGCGGGTACACGGCTCACACGCTCCCACCGAACACACAGGGGCTGACGGCCCTGCAACTGCTCGGCCTGCTCGACGGCGTCGACGTCTCGGCGTGGGGCGACGGGACGCCGGCGTACTACCACCACCTAACCGAGGCGACGAAGCTCGCGTTCGCCGACCGGGACGCGTGGATAACCGACCCGACGGCCCTCGATATCCCGACCGACGACCTCCTCGCGGCCGACTACCTCTCGGAACGGCGCGAGTTGCTTTCGCCTGCGCGGGCGGCTCCGGGTGGATACGGCGCCGGTATTGCACCCCCGGACGAACCGAGCGACGACCCGCCCGGTGGGGACACCTGCTACTTCACTGTCGTCGACGAGTCCGGACTGGCGGTGTCGGTCATCCAGTCTATCTACTTCGACTTCGGAGCCGGCGTGGTCGCCGGCGACACCGGCATCGTCCCGCAGAACCGCGGCGCGTACTTCTCGCTTCGCCCCGACAGCGTCAACGCTCTCGAACCCGGCAAGCGACCGTTCCACACGCTCATCCCATCGATGCTGACGAAAGGCGGCGAGCCGTGGCTGTGCTACGGGACGATGGGCGGAGAGGGCCAGCCACAGACCCAAGCCGCCCTCGTCACCCGACTGGTCGATTTCGGCTACGACGTCCAGCAGGCCATCGAGGCCCCGCGCTGGCTCTACGGCCGGACGTGGGGGACCGAGTCGCGGTCACTCTCACTCGAAAAGCGAGTGCCCGACGGCGTCGTCACCGCGCTGGAAGACCGCGGCCACACCGTCTCTGTGGCCCGGAGCTACGACGAGACGATGGGCCACGCCCAAGCGATTCGCATCCACGACGACGGAACGCTGGAAGGCGGGGCCGACCCCCGCGGTGACGGCTCTGCGCTTGGATTCTGAACCCGGCGGGCCTTTCACGACGGTTGCGGTGAGTCGTGCGACGAAGAGTGAGAACAGCCAGAGAGTCCGACGGGAAAGCGATGTCGTAGAAAGCGGCTGTACGACCTTACGCAGCACCGTCGCCGTCGTCGTCACCCCAGCGCCCTAGGACCACGGCGAAAATCGCCCCGAGCGCAGGGAAGACGGCGAGCGCGAGGAAGGTGCCGTCTGCCGAAACGACCGACAGGAGGTAGCCGGCGATAGCCGCGCCGGCAGCGCCCACGCCGAAGGAAGTGAGATAGGTGTAGCCGTAGGAGAGTCCGCGGTCGTCGGGCGGGCTGTGGTCCGCGATAGTGGCCTGATACAGCGGCTGCAGCGCGAAAAGCAGGAATCCGAGGACGGCGCTGGCGACGAGCAGCGGCAGGAGGCCGGCCCGCGCCGCGGGGATGAAGCCGGCGGCGACGACGACCAGACTCCCGAAGACGACGGCCAGTCCGGTCGTCGGCTCGATGCGGTCGGAGACGCGGCCGCCGACGTACTGACCGCCGATGCCGACGGCCAGCAGGCCGACGTAGAGGTACGAAGAGAGGTCGAACTCCGAGGCGAGCGGGCTCCCGCGCTCGAACAGTTGGATGACGTCCGACACCGGCGGGAGGACGGTTCCCAGCACGTCCGGGAGGAAGGTCAGCGTTCCGCGATAAAAGAGTCCGTTCATCATCACGACGAGCATCGCCAGCCCGAAGCCCGCGGTAAAGAGCGCGCGACTGTCCGCGACGAACTTCGCGGGCGACATCGACTGGTCGGTCCCACCGTCGACGCTGACGGCCGCCGTCTCGTCGAACTCGGCGGTCACCGCGTAGGCAATCGCCACGGCGGCGGGGACGACGAGCAAGCGCGTGACGATACGCCAGTCGAAGGTCACGAGCAAGAGCGCAGTCACCAACGGTCCCAGCGCGATGCCGACGTTACCGGCCATCCCGTGGTAGGCGAAAGCGGTGCCGCGGTCCTCGACGCCGGTCGAGATGAGCGAGAGCCCCGAGGGGTGATAGACGCTCGCGGCGATACCCCACAGGCCGAGCGCGATGGCGATGGTGACGACGCCGGTGGCAAAGCTCAACAGGAGGAAGGCCCCGCCCATGCCCGCGAGACACGCGAGGATGAGCGCCCGCGAGCCGTAGCGGTCCGCGAGCACGCCGCCGGGAAGCGCACCGATACCGAACAGGGCGTAGCCCGCCCCGACCACCAGCCCCAGTGTCGCCGTCGAGACGGGGAACTCGAGCAGCCAGATGACCACGAGGATGGGAATAGAGAGTTCGAACGTATGGACGATAGCGTGGGAGAGACCCGTGAATAGGACGACGGAGCGAGCGTTCTCGTTCATCTATGGACGTACCCTCACGTCGAGTGTCTCGGGGCTTAATCTTTTCTGCAACGGTGACTTTCTCCCCGCCCGACCCGCTCACCGCCGGCGCAGTGTGTGCCCTGCTAGCGGTCGTTTTCGCCGCGTCGATAGCCGCGAAGAAACCGTCGTAGTCTACAGGCGACGGCCTCGATTTCAACGTCGACGCCGCCCCAGAGCCCGGTGACGCCGACGGTGGTCCGTGCGGGCAGTTCTTCGAAGTGGTCGCCGTAGACCTCGTTGAACCGCTCCCAGTTCTGGATGTCGACGAGGTAGACGTTCGCTTTGAGGACGTGTTCCATCGAGAGCCCCTCCGACTCGAGGACGGCTTCGAGGTTTCGAAGGCACTGGTGGGTCTGTTCCTCGATGGGCGCGTCGGTCAGTACCGTCCCAAGCCAACGGCCGTCATCGCGTGGGTCGCCGGCGCGGCCGTCGCGCAGGTCGCGCCGTTCGTGTATATGCCGCCGCTGCTTGGCCTCCTGTCTGCCGCCGCGGTGTACATCGGCGTTCGGAAACTCTCGGCAGTCACTGACCTCCCGCTGTAGCGCGCACCGGACGGGAGTTCGCGGAAGTCGATGGCACCCGCCGACGACTGACGACCCGCTCTTTTCGACCAGTGGGCGTCAGAAGATCGCGACGGTCCCATCCTTGCGCGGCTCGGTCGCGCCCGAGAGCGTCCCCCGGTCGTTCCGGGCAATCTGCCCGCCGCCGAACTCCCCTGGCAGTTCGAACGTCACGTCGTGGCCGCAGCGAGCGAGTTTCGCGGCGACGTCACCATCGAATCGACCCTCAACAGCGAGCGACCCGTCGGCCATGTAGCGCCACCGGGGTTCGTCCAAAGCCGCTTGGAGCGGCAGGTCCCTGTCTATCAGATTGGTCAGCAGTTGGAGATGGCCCTGCGGTTGCATGTAGCCGCCCATCACGCCGAAGGCGGCCCAGTCCTCGTCGTCGAACCGTGCGAGGCCGGGGATGAGCGTGTGGAACGGCCGTTTGCCCGGGGCGACGCGGTTGGCGTGGGTCGGGTCCAACGAGAACGACGCGCCCCGGTTCTGTAACAAGAGGCCGGTCGACCCAGCCGTGAGTCCGCTACCGAAGTCGTGGAATATCGAGTTGATGAACGAGACGACGTTGCCCTCGCCGTCGGCCACGGTCAGCAAGACGGTGTCGGCGTCCTCGGCCGGCGAGTCCAACTGCTCGATTGCCGACTGCGGAAGGGCAGTCTCACCGACTGCCGCGGCTCGGTCCGCGGCGTGTCCCTCGTCGGCTAGGGGGGGGACGGACTTGTGGGACGGATCGGTTATGTACCGGTGGCCGTCGTGAAAGGCCAGTTTCATCGCTTCGACGAGGCAGTGGACCCGCTCCGACTCGGCCAGTCCGTCGCGCCCACAGCCCAGTTCGTCAGCGATGTTGAGCGCTTCCAGCGCGACCAGCCCCTGCGTGTTCGGCGGGAGTTCGTACACGTCGACGCCGCCGTACGATGTCGTCACCGGGTCGACAAACGCCGGAGTGAACCCGTCGAGGTCAGCCGCCCGGAGCAGACCACCGCGGGCGTCGATGGTCGACACTATCTCCTCGGCAATCGCACCCTCGTAGAAGGGGTCCGCGCCGCGGCGAGCCAGCGTCGAGAGCGTCTCTGCCAGCGGTTCGTTCCGAAACCGCTCACCGACGCGCGGGGCCCGGTTCCCGTCGACGAGATACGTCTCCCGGGCGGCGTCCCCGCGGAGCAGTTCGGCGCTGTCCGCCCACATCGACGCGATGACTTCGGTGACGGGGAACCCCTCGCGGGCGTACCGAACGGCGTCGTCAAGTACCGTCGCCATCGACCGTCGGCCGAACTCGTCGAGAAGCCGTTCCCACCCCCGCGGTGCACCAGGCACCGTGACGGTCAGTGCTCCTCTGTCGGGCATCCCGTCGACGCTGTCGTCCCGGCCGTCGACTGCGGTTCGCACCGCATCCAGTGTGGCGGCCTTCGGCGCGCCACCGCAGGCGCGTAGCGCGCCGACGTCGTCGTCGGCCGTCCGGTAGATGGCGAACATGTCGCCGCCCAAGCCGGTACTCATCGGCTCGACGACATTGAGGACGGCCGCAGTCGCGACAGCGGCGTCGAAGGCGTTTCCGCCGTCCCGGAGGACGGCGAGTCCGGATTCGGCGGCCAGTGGCTGACTCGTCGCGACGACGCCGCGGGTCCCGTACGCCGTGGACCGGCGCGACGTGAACTGGTCGAGGTTCGGCTCTGTGTCCATGGCTCGTGGACAGCCTTCCGACGCAAAAAACCATAGGTGGCGCTCGTCTCGACTGAATCCCGTGTCCGAGCGAATGAGGCTGGCTCCAACTCGGCAAAGCGACACTACAGCTTCGAGACGCTGGACGATTGCAAAGGTATTGCGCCGATACCAACAGATATTACCAGCCATCACGTGGCCGGTGGTATGGTAGATACGATGCTGGTGAACGGGTCGGTACTCACCATGAACGGCGACCGAGCCGTCTTTGAGGACGGCGCTGTCGCTATCGACGGCGGGCGCATCCTCGCCGTGGGTCCGACCGACGAACTCCGGGCGGCGTACGAGCCACAGCGGACGATAAACGCCGAAGGAAAGGCGGTCCTGCCGGGGTTCGTCGACGCGCACACGCACATTTCGAGTATCGTCCTCCGGGGCGGGAACACGACGGATAAGCCGCTGTACGACTGGCTGTTCAACCTCACGAAGCCCGCCCGGGCGCAGATGACCCCGCGGGAACACCGGGTCGCGTCGGCGCTGTTTTGCCGCGAGGCCATCGGCAACGGCATCACGACCGTCGTCGAGTCGGCCGTCGGCGGTGGATCGGGGTACCCCGACGACATTGTCGACGCGAAGATGGACGTCTACGCGTCGGCCGGACTCCGGCACATGTTCGCGCAGTCGTTCATCGACGAGGAGATGGAGACCGAGCTTCGGGAGTACGTCGACCGGCTGATGACCACGGAGCCGTCGGTAGAGGCACCGCCGAGTCCGCTGGTCGACACGGACACGGCCCTCCGGAACGCGGAAGACCTGATGAACCGCTATCACGGCTCTCGCGGCGGCCGACAGGAGGTGTGGTCCGGGCCGCTGTCGCCGCGTTCGACCACCGTCGAGGGGCTCGTCGGCGCGTACGAACTCGCGGAAGAGTACGACGCCATGACGACGACGCACGTCTCGGAGACGACCCACGAGGAGGCGGCCGTCGGCGGCACCCACCAGTCGATGGTCGAGTATCTCGACACGGTCGGCTATCTCGGTGACCGCGCGTTGCTCGCCCACTGCGTGCACCTGAGCGACCGCGACATCCGGCTCTTAGCGGAGACGGACACAACGGTGTCACACAACATCTCCGCGAACTTGGCGCTCGGGGCCGGCGTCGCGCCGCTGTACGAACTCCGAACGCACGGCGTCACCGTCGGCCTCGGGACCGACAACGCGACGACGAGCGACGCCATAGACATCCTCGGGGACGCCCGGATGGCGCTGTTCGCACAGCGCGGCACGCACCGGGACCCGACAATTTTGGAGCCGATGGACGTCCTCGAGATGGCGACAATCGAGGGGGCCAGAGCCGTCGGTCGGGCAGACGAAATCGGCTCCCTCGAAGCGGGCAAGCGCGCTGATATCGCGCTCGTCGACCTCGATACGCCGTCGGCGGTCCCGCGGTACGACCTGCACTCCGCGGTTATCCTCCAGCTCTACCGCCAGCCCGCCGACACCGTGCTGTGTGACGGCGAGGTCATCCTCGACGAGGGCGTCGCCCCCGAACTGGACGACGAGTTCGACGACCTGTCCGCGGCCGCCGCGGCGGTGTCCGAGGACGTCATCCGGCGAACCGGTGTCATCGATGTGTTCGACGGCATCGCGTAAGCGCCGGCCCGCCGGCGAGGTCTGTCAGACCCGGCGGGGGCCAGCATGAACGCGTCACCGGGCGAAGCGGCCGTCAAGTGGCTGTTCGGTTCCGAGGGTGATATCGTCTCGAACGCCAGTGTGCAGGTCGTGATACTGGCCAGTGCGGTGCTGGTCATGGGGTCGACGCTCGTCAGCCCGATACTCACGGGGCTATCGACCGTCTACGGCATCTCGGAGGCCGCGGCGGGCTGGCTCAACATCGCGTATCTCGTCGTCGCCACCGTCTGCATCCCCGTCGCGGGCTGGGCGGCGGACAAAATCGGGCGACGGGCCGTCCTCGCACCCGGGTTGGCCGTCTACGGGGTCGCCGGCGCGTTGGTCGGCGTCACCGACTCGTTCGCGCTCGCGCTCGCGTTTCGGTCCGTGCAGGCGGTCGGGTTCGCGGCCGCGATTCCCGTCACGGTCACCATCTTCAGCGACCTCTACACCGGGGACCGGGAGGCCACCGGACAGGGGCTCCGGTCGGCCGGCATCAACGGGGCCATCATGCTCGTCCCGTTCGTCGCCGGCGTGCTGTTCAGCGTCACGTGGCGTGCCCCGTTCGCCCTGTTCCTGCTCGCGGTGCCACTCGCCGCGTTGTCGTGGGCCGTCCTCCCCGAGTACGAGGGACGTGCGGCGAAGTCGGCGACGTACCTGTCCGACCTCGTCGAGTTGTGTACGGAGCGGGCCGTCGCGTTCCTGTTGGCGCTGTTTTTCATGCGCTTTTTCCTGCTCTACGGGTTCTACACCTACGTGTCGGTCCTGCTCGTCCGGGAAGTCGGCATGGGCGTCGTGGTGGCGGGAGCCGTCGTCTCGACAAAGGGGTTGTTCTCGATTCTCGTCTCCTCGCAGGCCGGTCGGCTCGCCGGGATATTCGACCAGTATCACGTCCTCGTCGTCGGGTTCGTCGCGACGGGAGCCGGGTTCGTGTTACTGGGGGCAGCCCCCACAGCGGCGGTCACCATCCTCGCGACCGCGCTGTTCGGGGCGGGCGACGGGACCATCGCCCCGACACAGAAGAGCCTCCTCGCCCGTCTCGCGTCGCCGTCGCTTCGCAACGGCGCTATCTCGCTGGCGACGACGCTACAGAACGTCGGCAAAGTCGCCGGCCCGGTCGTCCTCGGCGGACTCATCACACTGCTGCCGACGACGACGGCCTTCGCTGGGTTCGGGCTGGCCAGCGCCGCGCTCAGCCTCTGCTTGCTGTTTGGAGCGACCGTCTCACGCGTCCGCTGACGCGAGCGTGACACCCATCGAGCGCAGGATTTTGAATGTAGCCTAATCCGCACATACATTGGAACAAAATACAGTATCAACGGACAAGACACTCTGAACATACAGTATATAGCGCAAATATTGGGTACTTCATATATTGATATACCAGTAGCCGTGTAGGGTAGCCTATGGGCCATGACAACCCAGAGCCAGAGAGTAGTGCGGAAAAGCTAGACCAGGTACTTCCCGATAGCTTGGACCGGCGGACGTTCGTCGCCGGTGCGATCAGCGCGTCGGTGGCCGGCCTCGCCGGCTGTGCGGGCGGCGGCGGTTCGGCCGGCGGTTCGGCCGGCGGTTCGGCCGGCGGCACCCCGAGCGGCGACGTGATGTCGCGCGACATCGTCTGGCGGGCCGACTGGACCGTGGCCGTCAACAACGTCGTGACGATTATGGCCGAACACGAGGGCTTCTTGGAGGAGTACGGCGCGTCCATCACCAAGGCCGAGCGCGGGTTCGGGTCCGCCGACACCACGAGGCGAATCGGGACCGCACAGGACAACGAGCGATTGGGCAAGGCCAACTTCGTGGCCGTGATGAACGGCATCGACGCGGGCCAGAACGTGAGTATCATCGGGACGGACCGGCCGCGGTCCGCGCTCGGCCTCATCTACGAGGAGGGGAGCATCGACGACCCGACCTCGTACTCCGGGTTAGATATCGCCGTCGCCCCGTCGCTACGCGCGAGCTATCCGCTGTACGAGGTCGCGACCGGGATGGGCGGGCCGGACAATCTGGCCAACAACCTCCAGACCGTCGAGGAGAGCGCACACCCGGCGTCACTGGAGAACGGGGAAATCGACGCCAGTTGGCACACGACCGACACCTTCGCGGACTACGACGCCCAGACGGACATCGACCTCGTCTTCGAACCGCTGTACGCGCACTTCCCCATCGTCGAGGACGTGCTGATTACGAACACCGACTGGCTGCAAGAAGAGGACAACCTCGAGTTCGTCTCCCGGTGTCTCACTGCACACTCCCACTGTGCGAAGTACATCATGCTGAACCCCGAGGAAGCGGTCGACATCCTGCGCGAGGACCTCAACCCCGACCTCCAACTCACCGAGCGAGACGTCCTGCTCACCGGGATGCGGACCGGGCTCCTGTCGTTGGCGCTCCGTGACGAAGTGAAAAATCAGGGGTACAACTTCCTGAGCGAGGACGTCCTGACGACGTCGATGGAGAACGTGGCAGAGGCGAACGGGCTGGAGGTCCCCGCGTACGAGGACGTGGCCGCGACCGAAGTACAAGAACAGGCAGACCTTGCCACGTACACCGACGAGGAGTGGAGCCAGATACAGGAGTACACCGGCGAGTGGACCGACCTCCTCGAATAATGCCGACCGCAAGTGACGAGAGACAGCGTCGATAGCTGCTCGGACACCGATGCCGTGGGCCACAGTGTCGGGGAGAGATGTCTCCCATATCTTCGCCGCCAAATCGGTTGGAATGTGTTTTAATTTGGATTGTAACCAGACATACACAGTGATTATACACCTATATCTGTGGGATAGGGAAAGTATATACCACATCGGTGGTATCGTTACGCCATGACCGTATCCGAGGTGTCCACCAGTCCGGAGACTACCGAACGAGACCATCAAATCCTGTTCGACGCAGTCACCAAGACCTACGGCGACGGGGAGGCACAAGTGACGGCTTGCAAGGACCTCGACTTTTCCATCGGCTCCGAGGAGTTCGTCTCGGTGGTCGGCCCATCGGGCTGTGGGAAGTCCACCCTGCTTCACATGACCTCCTCGCTGCTCGCCCCGAGCGAGGGGAACGTCTACATCAACGGCGTCGACACCCGTTCGCCCAAGTTCGAACGGAGCGACATTGGCCTCGTCTTTCAGGAGCCGGTGTTGCTGGACTGGCGAACGGTGAAACAGAACATCATGCTCCCGGTGAAGATTCTCGGTGAGAACGGGAATCTGGACCACGAGCGGGCGTTCTACGACGAGCGGGCGGACGAACTCATCCAGAAAGTCGGCCTCGAAGGGTTCGCCGACGCCTATCCCAAGGAGCTATCCGGCGGGATGCAACAGCGGGTCGCTATCTGTCGGAGCCTCATCTACAACCCCTCTATCCTGTTGATGGACGAGCCCTTCGGCGCGCTCGACGCGTTCACGCGGAACAAGCTCAACACGGAGCTGCTCGATATCTGGAAGGAGACGAACAAGGCTGTGCTGTTCGTCACGCACAACCTCGAAGAGGCAGTGTTCCTCTCGGACCGCGTCCTCGTCTTGAGCCCGCGGCCGGGACGCATCATCGACGACATCACCGTCAACCTGCCACGACCGCGGAACGAGGAGACCCGAACGTCCGACCGGTTCCAGGAACTGAGTAGCGAGGTGTACGACCACTTCAAAGACATCATGTTTGGTGAGTGAAATGTACGCACGAGTGAGAGACGGTACGGTTTCCGTGGTGGGGTCCGCGCTCGTCCTGACGGGATGGTACGTCGCGACCGACCTCACCGGCGCTATCGACGACCTCGTGTTCCCGGGGCCGACGAGCGTCTTCGAGAACCTCCAGCAGTTTCAGAGTATCGTCATTTCGAACCTACTACCGACGGTGCAGTCGGCGGCGATCGGGTTTCTCATCGCCGTCGTGGCGTCGATACTCCTCGCAGTCGCGCTGCTGTACGACAGCACTATCCGCGAAGGGTTGATGCCCATTCTGGTCGGGACGAACTCCGTGCCGCGAGTGACCTTGGCACCGCTGATTATCTTCTACATCGGCGGGACGCCCGCGCGGTACATCATCGCGGCGTGGGTCGCCTTTTTCCCGATATTCCTCAGCGTCGTCGACGGGTTAGAGCAGATAGAAGAGGACGAGCAGAACCTGCTTCGCTCGCTCAACACGACCTACCGACAGGAACTGCGCTACTTCCGCCTGCCGAACGCGCTCCCGCTCATCTTCGACGGGCTGAAGACGGGTATCGTGTTCGCAACTGTCGGCGCAGTCGTCGGAGAGTTCGTCGGTGCGGGTGCCGGTGACGGTATCGGTTATCTCGCACTGGCGGCGTTACAGGCGACCAACCTCTCGCTGGCGTTCTCCATCGTCGGCGTGATGGGCGTCATCTCGGCGCTCGCCTTTTTCGTCCTGCTCGTCGTTCAGGACCGCGTCATCCACTGGCAGGAGACCAGTATCTTCCCGGAGTAACTCAATGAGTACGCAACACAACTTCGTGCGGTCGATGAAGCGTGAATCGAAGACGGCTATCAGCGCCCTCAGAGCGTGGGTCTCGCGCGTTCGGCTCTCGCTCGCGCTGGTCGGACTCACGGTCATCTGTTGGCAGATTTACTCGATGTTCTTCAACGAGATGGGCGACCAGTACCTCCCCAGCCCGATGACGACACTGCAAGAGAGCTACCTCCACCGGTACGACCTCGCGGAGGGGTTGCTGTACACCGGCGGGAGCGCGCTGGCCGGCCTCGTGTGCGCTGTCGTCGTCGGCGTCGTCTTGGGCGCGCTCTTGGCCGAGTCCTACTACGTTCGGCAGGGGTTCCTGCCCGCTATCGTCTTCGGCTACGCGCTCCCAGCGGCGGTACTGGCACCCGTGTTCGTCATCTGGTTCGGCACCGGCCTCATGTCGGTCATCGCCTTCTCGACGTGGATTTCGTTCTTTTCCGTGTTCGTAAACACGGTGACCGGCCTGACCGCGGCCGAAGAAGAGTTCGAACAGCTTGGTGACTTACTCGGCGCGTCCCGATGGCAGATGCTGATACACGTCCGGTTGTGGGTGGCCCTGCCGTTCATCGCCAGCGGCATCAGAGTCGCGGTGACGCTGTCGGTCGTCGGTGCGATTATCGCGGAGTTCATTGCGACGGGCGGCGGACTCGGCGGGCAAATCGTGCGCGGGCTGTTCGAGTTCCAACTGGGCTGGGTGTTCGGCGTCCTCGCGACGATTATGCTGTTCTCCATCGCGCTGTACAAACTGACCAGCACCGTCCTCGCCTACGCCACGCCGACCGACGAGTCACTATCGTGACCACCGATATGTTGGGCGACTCACCGGTCGAAGCGACGGTCGCGGAGATTCACGGCGCCATCCGGGACGGCTCACTGACGAGCCGCGAACTCGTCAAGCAGTATCTCGCTCGTATCGCGGCCTACGACCCCGAGCTAAACGCGATAGTCACGGTCAATCCGGCGGCGGCCGAACGGGCGGCCGAACTCGACGACGCCTACGAGGCGTCCGGATTCGTCGGTCCCTTACACGGCATCCCGGTCTTGCTGAAAGACCAGATACAGACGGAAGGGCTCCGGACGACGTTCGGCTCGACGGCGTTTGCGGGCTACGTCCCCGAGACGGACGCGACGCTGGTCACGCGGCTCGAAGAGGCGGGGGCGATCGTCCTCGCGAAGACGAACATGCCCGACTGGGCCGCGGGGCTCGTCGGCTACTCGTCGGTGCAGGGCCAGAGCAAGAATCCCTACGCGCTCGCCCACGACTCCGGCGGGTCGAGCGCCGGGACGGGCGCGGGTATCGCGGCGAATCTCGGCGCAATCGGTATCGGTGAGGACACGGGTGGGTCGATTCGCGTGCCGGCGTCGTGTTGTAACCTGTTCGGACTCCGAGTGACGACCGGGCTCGTCAGTCGATGCGGGCTCTCGCCACTGGTCGAGCGGATGGACACGCCGGGGCCGATGACGCGGACCGTCGAGGATATGGCCCGTGTACTGGACGTCCTCGTCGGCTTCGACCCGGCCGACTGCCGGACCGCTGCGGCCGAAATCGCGCCGGACGAGCGGTACACCGACAGTTTGGACCCGGACGCGCTCGACGGCGCTCGAATCGGGATTCTCCGGGACCGGTTCGGGGACGACGAGACGCCGGCCGCTTGGCAGGTGAACACATGCGTCGAGTCGGCGCTGGACGCGATGGAAGCCGCCGGCGCGGAGCTGGTACCGGTCGCTGTACCGGACGTAGACCGCTATCTCACCGACACGTCGCTCCACGCGGTGGTACCGAAACACGACCTCGACGCGTTCCTCGCCGGCCTCGACGACCCGCCGGCCGACTCCGTCGACGAACTGCATCGGCGCGGGGCCTACCACGACGCGCTAGAACTGTTCGAGACGATAGCCGACGCCCCGGCGGACCCGACGGCGGACCCGACGTACTGGAAGCGCGTCGCGGGACAAGAGCAGTTCAGGGAGACGCTCGTCGCCACGCTCGGCCGATACGAACTCGACGCGGTCGCGTTCCCGGATGCACAGGTTCCCCCGCCGGAACACGCGCCACTCAGGGACGGCACGTTGCGGCGGGCGGACTATCCGGTGAACACGAACATCGCGTCCCAGTCGGGTTGCCCGGCGATTTCGGTTCCGGCCGGGTTCACCGAGGACGGCCTCCCGGTCGGCATGGAGCTGTTGGGGGCCCCCTACGCCGAGTCACGACTCCTCGGACTGGCCTTCGCGTTCGAGCAGGTGACCGACTACCGGGAACCGCCGCCGACCGCGCCCGTGCTGTCCGAGGACGGTGGTCGGAACTGACGGCGTTCGAGACGGCCGCCGGTTCGAAGTTCGCCAGACACGGTCAGTTCGAGCCGGGATAACCGAACACGGCTTCACATAATATTTGCTTCGACGAGAGGTGTTTTATTTGATGCCGACACTACTGTACGTGTGGAAGAAATAACTTCAGATGCAGTCTACTCGCTGGACCTGCCGTTTCCGCTCGGGATTGTCGAAGGCGACCGCGTGTACCTGTCGGGTCGCACCGCTCGGGACCCCGAGACGGGCGAGCCGATTAGCGGTGTGGTAGCACAGACAGAGCGGATACTCACCGACATCGAACGCCTGCTCGCAGAGGTCGGACTGACCGTCGACGACTTGGTGACGGTGACGATATACCTCAAGAACATGGGCGATATCGGAGACGTGAACGCCGTCTACGCGGAGCACCTGAGCGAGCCGTATCCGGCGCGGAGCGCGGTCGAGGTGTCAGACTTGGCGGCCGACTTCGACATCGAGATAGAAGCCGTCGCGGCGCGGTGAGTCTGAGATGACAGCGACATCACCACGACCGACTCGGTTCGGAAGCGACTGCGGAGCGAGCCTACAGCGTCTATGAAACACGATTACACGTTCACGGTCAGCGCGTTCGGGGACGAACTCAGCCAGCAGGTCGAGGAACAGGTCGACGGCATCGAACAGATGGACCTCGATACGATCGACCTCAGGGGCGTCGACGGGACGAACATCATCGACCTCGACGAGGCCGAGCGGGAGCGGCTCCGGGGACTGCTTGCCGACCGCGGGATTGCCGTCTCGACCATCGGCTCGCCCATCGGGAAAGTCGACGTCACCGGCGGCGTGGAGGAGTCGGCCACGCGGGCCGCGTCCGGCCAGCGAGTCGACGCATTCGAGGACCACCTCGCCCGGTTCGAGCAGGCGATAGCCGTGGCCGACGAGTTCGACGCCGAGTATCTCCGCGTGTTCTCGTACTACCTGCCCGAGGACAGTGACCCCGCGACCCACCGCGAGGAAATCCTCGACCGGATGGAGCGGAAAGTGGCACTCGCGGAAGCGGCGGACCAGACGCTCGTCCACGAGAACGTCACCGACGTGTACGGCGAGTCACCCGGTCGGCTCCGGGACCTTCTGACGAGCATCGACTCGCCGTACTTCCGGGCGATATTCGACGCAGCCAACTTCTACCAGTACGGCTCGACGCCGTATCCGGACGCGTTGCTCCAACTGGTCGAGTACGTCGAAACTCTCCACGTGAAAGACGCGAAACGACACCCCGACGGGACCGTCGAGATGGTGCCGCTCGGCGAGGGCGACGTGGATATTCCGGCGATACTCGCGGCGCTCCGTGACCGCGGGTTCGACGGCACGCTCTCGATAGAACCGCACTTAGCGCTCGACGGCCCGGGCGGCGCACTGAGCGGGAGCGAGGCCGTCCTGCGCGAGGCCGAGACGCTGCAGAAGATGCTCGACGAACTCTAGTTCGGGTAGTGGCCGTCCCACGGCCGAACGTCCTCGACTGTCGCCGCCGCGGCGAGCACGGCCCGGTCGTCGAACCGCGGGCCGATTATCTGCATCCCGACCGGGAGCCCGTCGACGAGTCCCGCCGGCACCGACGCGGCCGGGTGCCCGGTGAGGTTCACCGGCCACGTCAACACCAAGTCGTGGGCGCGTTTCAGCCGGTGGCCGTCGACGGTGTCCGGCGGGCCGGCGTCCGCCCGAATCGGCGGGACCGCGACTGTCGGCGTTAGCAGAAAGTCGTGCGTCTCGAACACCGACTGGAGGGCGTCGAACACCGCCGTCCGGGCGACGTTCGACTGCTTGTAGGACACCGCGTCGTACTCGTAGCCCGCCTCGATGCGGTCGACGACGTGCGGGTCTATCTGCTCGCGTCGGGCCAGCAGGTCGATATCGTGTTCGGCCAGCATGTCCTCCGCGAAACTCGCAAACAAGACCTCCAGTCCCGCGGTGAGGGCTCGATGTGGCGCGTCCCAGTCGTCGACGGCGGGGTCGACGCGGCTGACCCGAGCGCCGACCTGTTCGAAGCTCTCGGCGGCGGAGCCGACCACGTCGCGAACGGCCTCGGAGACGTGGAACCCGGCGAACTCGGGGCTGTACGCTATCGAGGCCTCGGCTATCGAATCGGAGACGGCATCCGTGAAATCGACTGTGTCGGGGAGGCTGTAGGGCTCGCTCGGGTCCGGACCAGCGACGACATTCAAAAATAGCGCCGCGTCCGTGACCGTTCGGGCGAGGGGACCACTGCTAACGTAGGGGAGGTCGTATTTGAACGCGTCGGGACGGAATCCCTGCGGGACGCGGCCGGGCGACGGGAAGACGCCGACGAGATTGCAGGCGCTGGCGGGGCCTCGAATCGAGCCCGCGTGGTCAGACCCCTGTGCGAGCGGGACCATCCCCGACGCGACCGCCGCAGCGCTCCCGCCTGAAGAGCCGTTCGGGTGGCGTTCCGGGTCGAACGGATTCTTCGTCCGCCCGACCAAGCCGTTGTCCGTCACGCCTTTCGACGCGAACTCCGGAGTGTTCGTCTTGCCGACGATTATCGCGCCGGCGGCTTCGAGGCGTTCGACTAGCGGTGCCGACGACTCGGGGACAAAATCCGTCATCGCGCGCGAGCCGAACGTGTTGGGAACGCCGGCTTTGTAGGCGTAGGCGTCCTTAATCGCCACCGGAACCCCGTGGAGCGGCCCGAGCGACCGGCCCGACTCGACCGCTTGCTCCGCCGCCCGGGCCCGGTCGAGTGCCTCGTCTTCGAGGACGGTCACGAACGCGTTGACCGTCCCGTCGCGTTCCGCGATTCGGTCGAGGCAGTCTTCGACGACAGCGACGGGGGACCGCGTTCCCCGGCGTATCGCTGTCACTAGTTCTACCGCTGTTGCAGGAGCGGACACAGCAAATCTACCGTGAGTACCGGCATAAAGACCCTGCTCGGAGCAATATTCATGTGTCGGACGGCGCGCGAACGCGCCCCCCACGACGTGAGGTGGTCGACACGGCGGCGACAGCTATCCGGCTGTCTATCGGACCAAAAGTAACAATCTTCAGTAATAGATATGTTTCAGTTATGTTTTGTAGCCAATGAATCGTGCGCTGCTGAGTTGCTAATGTATTAGTTGTGTTTTAGTGCTTGACCCACCGATATACGGCTTTACAACGGATATAAACCCGGCTGGGACTTAACTGCTCAAATATCCTGTTCAATCCGCTCAGTACCACTGTTTGTGTTGTTCTGAGAGCGACAGCAGACAGCCCATGGCCCCCCAAATATTTTTTGACAATATTTGTATATTTTTGTAGATATTTAATTTTGCTTATTATTTTATCGGCGTGGCAGCTGTGTCAGCACGGTGTCGACCGCGACTCGTCGCGTCGGGCGTGTCCGGTGACCAGTCCAAAGGTCTAAGCCGCCCCAGCCCCCACCTCTACTCACTATGAGCACGGAGACCGAAGACGGGGACGACCTGCGCGAGCGAATCACGAACTTTCTGCGCCGGAACTTCCCACAGATTCAGATGCACGGCGGCAGCGCGGCCATCGAGAACATCGACCGCGAAGAGGGCAGCGTCACCATCCGACTTGGCGGGGCGTGTTCCGGCTGTGGCATCTCCCCGATGACCATCCAAGCCATCAAGACGCGCATGACTAAGGAGATTCCCGAGATCGACGAGGTCGTCGCGCGAACGGGCATGGAGAGTCAAGAGGGTATGGGCGGCGGTGCAGACGGCATGAATCCATCTTTCCCCGGCGGCGACTCCCGCGGCGGCGACATCGGCGGCAACGACGAAGGCCCCGAAGCGCCGTTCTAAGCCTACACGGATTTTTTAGCTGTCGACGGTGTCGGCAGCCACCGGTTTCTCAGGCCGCCATCTCACGGCTCGCGGTAGTCCAACAGCGTGTCGTCTGTATCACCGCCGTCCGACTGCTGGTCGTCGAGCGATTGTCGCACCGATACCGCGGGGCGACCCGGTGACGAGCGCGACGCGGTCGGTAAACTGCGCCGCGTCGACGGTCGGGAGTGGGCTGTCGGTCACAGCGGGGATGGCGGCCGAAGCCGTCTGATGCTGTGCCTCACTCGGCCACATGCCGAAATCGGGGTCTTTTAATCTCGCGGTGGGGTTAATGCCGGTATGACTGATACGGACGGGGGAAACGTCCTCTTCGTCGTTCTCGACACGGTCCGGAAAGACCGCCTGACCGTCTACGACGAGGACCGCGAGACGACGCCGCATCTCGCTGATTTCGCGTCGGAGGCCGCCGTCTTCGAGCAGGCCGTCGCGCCGGCCCCGTGGACGCTGCCGGTCCACGCCTCGATGTTCACCGGCCTGTACCCGAGCGAGCACGAGGCCACGCAGGAAGACCCCTATTTGGAGGGGGCCACCACCCTCGCGGAGTCGCTGTCGGCGGCGGGGTACGACACCGCCTGTTACTCCTCGAACGCGTGGATTACGAGTTACACCAATCTGACGGCGGGGTTCGACGACCACGACAACTTCTTCCAGATTATGCCGAGCGAACTCCTCTCGGGGCCGCTGGCGAGCCTCTGGAAGACGATGAACGACAACGACACGCTCCGCAGCGTGGCCGACCGGCTGGTGCAGGTCGGCAACAAGATACACGAGCACTTAGCGGAGGGCGGCGGCGGCGACACCAAGACGCCACAGGTCATCGACAAGACCATCGACTTCGTCGACGGCTCTGAGGACTTCTTCGCCTTCATCAACCTCATGGACGCGCACCTCCCCTACTACCCGCCCGAGGAGTACGCCGAGCGCTTCGCGCCCGGCGTCGACTCCACCGAGGTGTGCCAGAACTCCAAGGAGTTCAACTGCGGCGCTCGTGACATCGACGACGAGGAGTGGGAGGATATCGAAGGGCTCTACGACGCCGAACTGGCCCACATCGACGACCAACTGAACCGTCTGTTCTCGCATCTCAAGGAGACCGGCCAGTGGGACGACACCACCGTCGTCGTCTGTGCTGACCACGGCGAACTGTTCGGTGAACACGACCTCTACGGCCACGAGTTCGGTATCTACGACCCCCTGGTGAACGTTCCGCTGATGGTGAAACACGCCGATATCGAACCACAGCGTGACGAGGAGACGGTCGTCGAACTGGTCGACCTCTATCACACTCTCTTGGATGCGGCGGGTGCGGAGGGGCGCGGCGAGAAACTCAAATCGGCCCGCTCGCTGCTGTCGGCGGACTACCGCGACTTCGCGGGCGAGATGGGCGGGGTACCACGCGGCGACGTGGGATTCGTGGAGTACCACCAGCCCGTGGTCGAACTGCGCCAACTGGAGGGCAAGGCCAGCGGCGCGGGCATCGACCTGGACGAGCAGTCGCGCTTTTACTCTCGGATGGGTGCCGCGCGGACGAGCGAGGAGAAGTACAGCCACTGTACGCGCATCCCCGACGAGGCCTACCACGTGGGGAGCGACCCCGGCGAGACGGAGAATCTGGCCGGCACCGACGCGGAGCCGACCCACCTGAGAGAGGCGCTGTTCGAGTTCGTCGACAGCGTGGACGCGACGTGGCCCGACGAGGCCGACGGTGCGGACGGCGAGGTGTTGGACGGGATGGACGACGAGACCAAGGACCGACTGCAGGACTTGGGCTATATCGATTGACGTGAGTTCGGACAGCGTCGCGTTCGACTTCGCAGACCGGAAGACTGTCGCCCAGATACTGCTTGGCTTCGTCGTCGCGGGCGCGGTGCTTGCCCTACTCGTCGACTTCGTCGGCACCGACGGCGTCGTCGCCGGCCTCCAACGGGCGGACCTGCGTTGGCTCGCCGTCGCCTGCCTCTCGACGGCCGTCTGTCTCACGGCGTGGGGGAAGGCGTGGCAAATCGTGCTCAACGTCGCCGGCATCGAGGAGTCGTTCTCGAAACTCGTCGTCACCTACTACGCCGCCACCTTCGCCAACTACGTGACACCGCTGGGACAGGCCGGCGGCGAGCCCTTCATCGCCTACGTCCTCTCGCGTGACACGGAGGCCAGCTATCAGGACAGCCTCGCCAGCGTCGTCACCGCCGACCTCCTGAACCTCTTTCCGTTCGTCACCTTCGCCGGCGTCGGCTTCGCCGCCCTGCTCTACCAGTCGTCGCTACCCGAAGTCATCGAACCGCTGGCGGGCGGGCTGGTCGTCCTCTCTATTGGCGTGCCGCTGCTGACCGCCGTCGGCTGGCGCTTTCGCGACCGACTGCGGGGGGCCATCCTGCGACTTTCGGCCCCCGTGACACGGCGGGTGCCCTACCTCTCGCTCGACGGCCTCCGCGAGCGTATCCACGAGACGGAGGAAGCGTTCGAGCGCATCGCACGCGACCGCCGCGCGCTGGCGAAAGCGCTCAGCGTCTCGTACGTCGGCTGGGTCTTTTTTGCCCTACCGCTGTACCTCTCGGCCCAAGCCGTCGGCGCTGAATTGACTGTGTTGCTCGTCTTCTTCATCGTCCCCGCGTCGACGCTCGCGGGCTTGGTGCCCTCGCCCGGCGGGTCGGGGGCCGTCGAGACGGCGCTCGTGGTGCTGGTCGTCGCGCTGACGAGCGTCGGCCAGACGGACGCGACGGTCATCGCTATCCTCTATCGGGTGGCGAGCTACGTCTTCGCGCTCCTCCTCGGTGGTGGGGCGGCGTTGTACGTCCTCAAGCGCAACTGACCTATTCGCCGTCGATATTTCCCTGTTCCCACGCCCGCACCAGCCGCGTCAGCGTCTCGTTGACCGGGACGGGCGTCTCGGCCACAGTCACGACGTAGCCGTTGATGACGTCGATTTCCGTCGGCTGGCCCGCCTCGATATCCTGTAACATCGAGGAGCGGTTCGCAGCGGTGTCCCGGATTACCTGCCGAGCCAGCGAGACGGCCCGCTCGTCCGACAGGTCGACGCCCCGCTCGCGGGCGACGCGGGCCGTCTCGCGAGCGGCGGCGGCGGCCACCTCAGCAGCGGGGCCGTCGGCGAGCGCACCGTTCTCGACGCGGGCGAGCGCGGTGACAGCGTTGACGGCGGCGTTGACCGCCAGTTTCTCCCAGAGGCGTGTCGGCATGTCCGTCACAACAGTCGTCTCGACGCCTGCCGCATCGAAAGCCACACCCACCCGGTCTGCTACGTCGGATGTGCCGCCATCGGGCGGCCCCAGCACCACCTCACCGCGGCCGGTGAAGGCGACGCGGCCAGCTCGCTCTAAACGTGCGCCGTAGGTGCAGGTGCCCGCCAATACCGGGCAGTCGACATGTTCGGCAAGCGTCGCCTCGTTGCCCATCCCGTTCTGGACCGAGAGACAGGCCTCAAGGGCACAACCGGAGAGTTGACTGGCGACGGCGGCGGTATCGCCGCTCTTGACCGCGACGACAGCGAGCTCAGCGCTCTCGGGGATGTCGGTCCGGGCGGCCGGTGACACGTCGAACGCCTCGACGCCGACGACAGACAGGCCCCCCTCCCTGACCGCACCGACGTGTGGCTCCCGGCCGACCAGCGTCACCTCGAGGTCACGGGCGAGCATACCCCCCAGAAGAGTTCCGAGACTGCCCGCGCCGACGACGGCGATGTGCATACCCGGTGTGTGGTCGGGGGCGTAGAAAAGGATTGCAACCGCGACTAAAGTCGTGTGGCTCTGTTAAAATTCTCTGGGCCCGACAAAAAATGCGTGCTGAATATAGAGCGTATATTTACTGCATAGCTCAACGACGGCATTAAATAAAGTAATATACATCTGTATTTATGACTGATTGATAGTATGACCGTTCGTCACAAGATTCAACCGGAGCGTTTCTCAAATCTACAGCAACTCATCAACGAACATTTCGCTTCCACTGGATTCCCAGAATGGGGACTGTACATTACAGTTCCTCGACACCTTGCCAAAGAAAAAATAGCATATCAGTTCAACGCTGGTCCTAAAACAGCCGATAAACTTCTTGATGATATGTGGGGGGATTGCGAGGATAACACGGTACTAATCTGTTCTATGTACGAAGCTCTAAACCTAAAAACGGCTACTGTCACGGTTCACAATGACAACGGCCAGTCCCATATCCTACCATTAGTCAGCCATCCCAATTATCCAATCGAAAAAGTGTGTGACTATTTAACCTTCTACTACCACCAAGTTCATGAGTTTGATAACCCACCGATTGCAGTTGAAGAGACAGTATCTGGGGCTATGGTGGTGGTCGGTTCAACAATGACAGAATATGTCGGTGACATTCAGAGCCTAATCAACCAGGGATACGCGTATCGGAGCTCAAACTCGTGGCAATGGACGAACAAAACTAATTTTGAATTGATAAACACATAGCACCATATGAACTGGGAACATGACAAATCAATAGATGACCTTATGAGTGATCTGAAAGAAAATGACTACGGAATTCCCGATCGGAAGATGGCGCGCGGTGACTCTGAAGAGTGGGGTGTATCCTTTGTAATTGCAGTAATGCCTGAAAGGCCCAGCGTTCATCCTCCGGTGTTTAAACAGAAACTTGCGGAAGCGCTCCCGACTAATGTCACTATACAAAATTGCGAACAAGAAGAGGTAGCATTTGGGCTGTACGAACTCGTATTTGAACTAACGTGCGACGAGTCCGAGGCCCCTATTCAAGATGTAATATCGAATTTAGAGCGAGTCGAAGAGGCAGAAAGAGTGAGAGTGAAAAAATCGTAGAATTGTCGTTCTGGGTCAA
>Ga0102936_1000161_pt1 | contig 25512 bp, 21 predicted proteins | sample SalPon2_A_H2O_MG_FD_78502 | JGI IMG/M metagenome (GOLD analysis project Ga0102936, IMG submission 78502) | Salt pond water microbial communities from South San Francisco under conditions of wetland restoration - Salt Pond MetaG R2_A_H2O_MG | ecosystem: Environmental > Aquatic > Non-marine Saline...
GTTTGCCGGGATACAGCACGACGGAGCGTCCCTGCTGGCGCCAGACCGTGGCCACGGCGGCGACGCCGGTACGGTGGAGGAGCGATTCGTCCCAATCGCCGACGAGACCAGTGTTGGCCTCGAGCTGGTGCCGTGGGAGGTCGTCGGCGTCGAACAGGCCGGCGAAGAGCGTGTCCATCGCGGTTCGGGCAGTCCGGGTCGGTGTCCACCGAACCTTGCGTCGGAGGATGTACTGTTCCGTGAGCCACGGCTGTGACTCCTCGCTCTGGCCGTGGTGTCGGTCGTCGACAAGTGTCGGCGACGTGGCAGGGGCCTGCAGGTCGGTGAATACGGCTTCGTATCGTTGCCCCCCCTCCGCGTCGGAACAGCCGAGGAGCGTCTGGAGGTCCGGCGGACGGTGCCACCCGATGTGATACCGTTGGTCGTCTCGCTCCAGCACGGCGCCGTTGTACCACTGTGCGATCGCCCAGAGAATATCGAGCGCCGGCAGGGACCAGTCCTCGAGGACGTCGTCAGCTTGCGTTTGTGTTTCAGGCGGTGCGTGTACCATTAATCGTACCTTCGGTTATATTGTCTTAGTGGTGTAGTGGTCTTGAAACCCCGTTCCGGCGCGACCCGCATGGAAGAACCCCAGTTACCATCAAAAAATTGTACGAGGAATAATAATTCGACGTATTATGGATGAATGCAGGCTCTGTGGGCAAATCCGCGAGCTACAGAACAGCCACATCATCCCTCGATTTGTGATTCGGTGGATGAAAAAGTCGGGGCCTACACCGTTTCTCAGAAAGGTAGTCGACCCAGATACCCGGATTCAAGACCATCACGAAGAGCTACTCTGCGAGGATTGTGAACAAATTTTCTCTGAGTGGGAGAGTAAATTCGCTTCTCAAGTGTTCTACCCGCATGTCCGTGGCCAGAAGGAGGCATTCGAGTATGGTGAGTGGTTGTACAAGTTTGTTCTCTCCGTCTCTTGGCGGCTTCTTGTCTCAGAAATGGCTGTCTGGCAGGAAGAAGAACACCCTCAGAATGCGGTCGTTGAAGAGCGGTTAGAGACGTGGGAAGCGATTTTGCTTGGCGAGAAATCGATTTCTGAGGATCCCTCTCAGCACCACATCTTCTTCGTCGACGAGATCAACTTAGTCAAGTCGGATCCGGAAGCACCTGAGGGGTTTGAGGTGTATATACAGCGGAATCTCGACGGCACGAGTGTCTACGGTGACGACCAAATTCATGCCTTTTTCAAATTCCTTCGAATCCTGTTTTTCTCGACGATTGTCCCCCGGGATCCGGGGGGATTCACGGGGACTCGTATTGACGAAGAGGGGATAATCGAGCAACCGCAAGAGCTGGGTGAGCAATGGGGGAGTTTCCTGAACGGTCGGGCTGAGAAATTCGGGCAGGTATCGATGTCTGAATCGGAACGCAAGAAGGTACAAGACCGTATTCTAGAGGACCCGGAGCGATTTTTGGAATCGGACTATTTCGAAGCGCAGCTCGCAGAGATGCGGCGCCAGTATGCCGAGCACGACCTACTGGAGTATTTGGATGAGGAAGAGTGTCCTGTTTGTTTCACAAACCACAGGATAGTCGATAGCTTGCCAAACCAGCCGTTGACGAGGTCTGCTGTTGAGAAACTGGACGGACAGCTTCGGTTTGTCCGAGGGACGTTCCCGAACCCGGACGAGGTGGTGGATGAAATTCCGACGAACATCACGGACGTGTTGGTGATCTCAACTGAGGATTCCACGCGTATTCTCCAGTTCTACGTCGATCACGGCTGGATTGTCGGTGAAGAAAGAGAGCATCCTGAGGGCGTGGAACCGGAGGAATTCGGCCAAGCAGCTTGGGAGAAGTATTCCGAGGACTTCCACAGACAGATGCGGCAACGATTTGGCCGTTAGATGCGGTGTCATCGTCGACGCTGTACATCGGTGATTTTGGAGCTGTTATGGTACGGAAACGTCCTCGAAGACTCCCTCAAACTCGCCTGGCCCGAGTGTCGGTGACGAGATCAGCCAAGAATCGTCGCCTGTCTTGCTGTCCCGGTACCGGCGTTGAACTTTGAGATACGGGGTTCCCGTGTCGTCATTCCATTTCATCCGGAACTGTTTGCGAAGACTGTCCTCGTGACCGACTTCAGCAATAACATCGTCACCGTGTGTCTCAAGCCAGCCACGAAGCGGTTCGAAGTCCGGCGCAGCAAAGGGATCGTCAACCTCAGATTTGACTTGCTCGATCATTGCCCGGAGTTCTGCCGGTGTGAATCGGACCGCTGGTGGGTTTCGGGTGTCGTCTTTGAATTTGGACCGGAATTCGTAGCCGACTTCCGCTTTTGCATAGTCTTGAACTGGCTCGACGGTGTTGCCATCCACGATATTGAGTTGGGTAATCCCATTCCGCCAATCGCCTCGACCGAGTTCCCCGTACATGTCGGACTGCAACGAAGTCGCATCTGTCAAATAAAGATGCCGGTAGAATAGGCCCATTCAGGTCACCTTCGCGGGCTTAGTCGAGCCTGCGAGTTGACTTTGTCCAGCGTTATCGAGGTGGTTTCGGATTATCGGAGGCAGTCAAAGCTCCGGAAACAGTGGAGGGGTAGATCATTAACCAACAGGCTCTGCTTTCGATTCGGATTGTTGGTTAACCCTGTGCGTGTCTACTACCGGGTTCGGAGTGTGAAGGAGTGTCCTTTCAGGATATCGAGAGGATAGCGTGTAGTGCTATCTCGCTTGTACTGAAAACCCCGTCGGGCAATTTTGAGTGGGTTCAACGTCCCGAATTCGCGGGAATCGGGGATTTCTTTCGCTATCTCCAGGGGGCGCGCGGCCATCCAGCGAGGCGTTCTTGACACAGAGTCGTTCGTGGCTCTCATCGGTACTCCCCGAATTTGCTCTGTTTACCCCGTGGTCGAGCAATTTTAGCGAAATAGTGGTGGGCCGGGAGCTCGTCGAGGTATTTTCTACCGGCTCAAATCGGCCCGACGGGGTTCTTCTGCGATTTGAGTGCGTTATTCCGCCTTGCATATCGCGGTTTTCGTCCAAAGAAAGGGGCGATATGCAATGTGCGAAGGCCGCTGGCTCTCTCCGGCCGAGGGGCCATCTGTGGAGTCCTGACTTCCAAGATGTATCAGTTTGAGAGCACAGTTTCGTTTACTGAGTTTCCGGGGTGATTGTCGTTCCAACGACCAGCTCGGAGTATCGGGATCGGATCCTCGACAGCCCTGTCTGTGAATCCGTCCCGTGGGTCCCCGATGTTGATGACTGCGGCGTGCGTCCCGTGGGATATGGACTGTCCCGCGTGCGGTGGTCCGGTCACACTGGAGATCGGACCGGACCGACTCCCGTCGACGTCACTGACCGACGCGGTGCTTGATGCTGCTGCCGACGAGCATCTCGACGTCCTCCGGACGTGCTGGGACTGTGGGTGGCAGGAGGAGCGCCGGCTCCGCGTCGAAGCAATCGAGACGACCGCCGGCGATACGGACGCGATCGAGCGAGCTCGCCTTCTCGAGGAGATTACCGATGAACTCGAAGCCATCGAGGCGCTCGGGACGCTGGAGGACACGCTCGCGGAGGTTCGTCGACAGCGACGGCTGGAGCCGGCGGCGGAAGAGACGAACGAGGACGCGACGGAGTGATGACCGACTCTGAACCGTTGGATCTCACTCAGTATCAGGATATCCACGGTATCGAAGCGACGAACGTGCTCGCAGCGCGTGACTTCTACACCGTCGGGGACCCCTACGATCGTACCGATACCCCTGACTCGCGGCCGACGTTCGGTCTCGACGACGGCGAAACCGATGGGATCGTTCTTGCGAACGCACGTGACGTCGACGGCTTTCTCACCGACGAGTTCGGCGGGACGAACTTCCCGCTTACTCAAGCGGTGCTATACAGCTGCGGATCGTACCACACCGCGGATCATCAGTGAGGACGTCCGGAACAGCCATTTAACCGACGAAGCGGCGCGATCACTGCTTTCCGTGATCAGTCCGCATCGAAGTTGGGATATCAGTCCGTACGTCGCTCAAGTACGAGAACGCCTCGAGGAATAGTCCAACGTCCTACTGAGCTCAGACCCCCAATATACTCCAGCTATCCTTGGATTTCACTTCCACCTCGGTACTAAAAGGTATTTAAATATCAGTGTACAATATGACACTATGGCGGCTGTAGACTCTGAGATCATCGACGTTCTCCAAGCCAATCCTGATGACTGGTTTGACGCAGAGGCAGTCACCGATAACATCGACGCTGACGTATCCGAAGGCCATGTCAGAAGTAGGCTCGATCATTTTGAGGCGACCCGAGATGATGTAGAGGATAATTACTGGACTGAGGAGATCTTCGGATACTACTTCGGCGATAACTGGGTTCCTGCCAATCGAGAAAATCTGGTGAGAGAGCTACGGATGCGAACTAGCGAACCGGTTGACAGTATGACGCTCTCTGAACTCCAGAGCCTTGCAGAAGAGGTCGGGAATCCCGCCCCCATCGATAACGAACATCGTGACTTCCGGTACGACGGGTAGCCTGTTTTTTGTAACAGTGCCGACGGTGGCGTTGGTTGTTGCGGAGCCTGTAGTGATTCCTATAGGCCACGAATACAGTCATCTATCCGGATATCCCTGTTTCCATCCTACAACAGGTAGGGGATATACGGGCCAAAGGCGATGAGGAACCCACTCAGAAGGTGAGGCCACTCGTTCGACAGGTTCCAGTTCTCGATCAGCAGATGGAGGTACCACATTCCCGCCACAAGCAGGAGCCCAGTCGTCTGGACGACGACGAACGGGAAGGGCTCCACCAGCTGGGGGATGACGACGTCAATCAGGAGGCCAGCGCCGACACCAACGCCGAGAATAATCAAGAGCGCACGTTCCTTGCTCTGGAGCGTCTGTCGGCTTCGAAACGAGATATCGCTCGTACTGTAGGCGAAGTGCGTAATCATCCCGGCGGCAACCCCCTTCAGTGCCATCACCAGCAGCTGTCGTAGCTGCGTAAATCCGTCTAGCGACGCCAGGAGTTGATCCAGTGCCCGGACGTTGAGGAACGAGATAAAGACGACTGTGAGGCCGATCCCGAGCGGCCAGACGTGTTCGGGGTCGATGTGTTTACTGTCCGCAGCCCACGACATAATCGACTCATAGAGACCAGACATTCGGGTGCCGATAGCCAGCCCGCAATTGTAAAGCATCCCCGTCGAAAGCCCTCGGCCGCTCGACGCCCCGCGCCCCACGCTGCGCGCCTCGTTGCACTCGGTGCTTACGGGGTCGGGGGACGACCGAGGCGGCCTCGCCCTTTCTGAGTCCACCAGGTCGTGGACTGGTTCTTCGTCGACGACGTCGGCTGTTCGGTGTTTCTCAAACGGCTCGCGCCGCTCGCCGCTTCCGCCCTCCGCGTCGCTCGCGACCGACCATTCCGGGCGTGCGGGCGCTCTCCGCACCACCCGCGCCCGTTCCGGGCTAAAATGGATGTGCCCTCGGCGCCAGCGCTTCACCCGTTCGGGTCCTGCGGACCTCGGCACAGCCGACCGCGACGGACGTGGTTGCGTCGCGGCGAACGGGGAATGCGCTGGCCGCTCGCTCCGGGCGGGTCGGCGCGCGGCGCTGGTTATGTCCCTCCGTGCGGGCGCGCTCTCGCTCGCGCCCAGGAGGGCGCTCGCGAAGGCGCGAGCGAGAGCGCGCAGACGGCTCTGTCGGTCGTGACATCGAGAAAACCGCGGTTTGGGGCCGCGGTGTCGGGCGCTGTGGTGAGCGCCTTCAGGTCTGGTTAAGACCAATGTCGAGTAACAACGCGAGCGAAAAGACGGTTTCGGACGTACAGAGTACGACCACCGAAGAACGCGGTCACGAGCCGACGGTCGAACACGAACCGTCGGGGCGGTCGGCCTGTCCGGAGTGTGAGGGCCAGGTGATCACCGAAGACGAGCAGTCGTTCTGCACGGACTGCGGGCTGATCGTCGCCGACGAGTGGGTCGACCGGAGCCCGACGCTGAACGACCTAGGCCTGGTCGGGAACGCTGACCAGAGCATCGAGACGGTGGACCCGCTGCGGACGGACAAGGGCCTGCACACGAAGATCGGGCGGAACACCGACGGTCGCGGTAATCCCCTGAGCAACGAGCAGTGGGAGAAGGTCCAGCGGTTGCGGAAGTGGCACAAGCGGATGCAGTTCGGCGAGAAGCGCAAGCGGACGAAGCGGCTCAACGAGGGGCTGCGGGATGTCGAGATGATCGGCGGCAACCTGAGCCTGCCGGACCACGTCGTCAAGCTGGCGGCCCAACACCTGCGGAGCGCCTCGGAAGCGCGGCTACCAGGCGGGCGGATGGCCTGGGAGGCACTCGCCGGCGGCGCCGTCCTCCTGGCCGCGCGGGCCTCATCGGTTGACCGAGAGGAGATCGACATCGCGGTCGCGACGCACACCAAGGCGCCCCACGAGCGGGTGTGCGCTGCGGCGCGGAAGATCCGGTGTCAGTGCGGGTTCGATGCGCCACTCATCAGGCCCAACGCCGTGATGAAGGTCGTCGACGCGCTCGATGACGACGCCATCCCCGGGGCGCGAGCCGTGCGGACGTGGCGGCTGGCCCAACACCTGATGAAACTCGGCGATCAGGTGCCGGTCGGGCCGGGAACACCACGGTGTACCGTCGCGGCGTCGGCGCTGTACGCGGCGGATCGCCTGCTTTCGCGCAAGCACCTCACCCAGGAACAGGTCGCTGCGGCGGCGAGCACGATCGTGCCGACGTCCCGAAATCGGATCGCACGGTACAGTCGGGAGCTCGTCGACGCCTACGAAGCCGAACACGGCACTGACGATCCGGGTGTCGGGCTCGAAGCGGAACGGGACACCCTGCGCTGAACGGGGAGCTCCCCTGTTTTTTATTGGCGACCACCGCCCGTGGACGCCCCACCGCCCCACCCACCGCTCCGTGCTCGCTCCCTCCGGTCGCTGCGCGCGCAGCCACAACCGAGAGCAGAATATGAGGGCTGTACGCCGGTTTATCGCGCTATCACCCGAACGTCGGATAGCTCCGGCCGTCCTGCTCGAAGTAGGCTTCCTCGACGATGTCGTCGATCTCCGTCTCGGTGAAGACGTCCCGCATCGCGGTCTGGTTGAACAGCCGGCGGACCTGGCTGAACCGGTAGTTGGCGTAGAAGCTCAGGTCGAAAACGAGGGCGCGGGCTGCGTCCTCACGCGTCTCGTACGAGCGTGTCGACGACTCCCAGTCACCCTTCACGATCGGCATGATCCGGGCACTGTTCGCGGCCGTCTGGAGCATCGTCCAGATCTGGTCGTCACTGAGCGGCTGTTCGAACCGGGGCGTCGGCCCGGTCGTCTGTGCGTCAGTCGTGTCCGTCGAACGGACGTTGCGTTGCGAACTCATAGTCGATGGCCGCGCGCCCGTCGCAACCTCGCGACGGGCGCGCTCCACCGACGGTGAGGCGCGCCCCCGCGCCGGCCCGCCTCGCGATGGCCCGATGGCCCAAGGAAATTCGATAGGAGAGGTCAGGTCTCGGTTCAACAGGGAAGGGCAGGCATCGTGCAGAAAGAGACAGGGACAGGTCTCAGAGAGCCGTATGGGTGACCAGTTCTGCTGAGAAATGAAGGAAGGCCAGGGAATCTGAGGTAGGACGTATAGAACTCTATACGGAGTGGCTCAGTTCAGCGGAGGAAAGTCAGCGTAGTCCAGACAGTGGAGGTCCGATTCAGCGTTAGAGATGGGGTTCGGGTGGCGTGAAACCGAAGCGAGGCGGGCCGTCGCGAGCTGCTCGTGATTTCGCCGAAAATCGCCGGATCGGGCGCTTGTGGGGGTCATAAGACTTTCGCCCACTACTCAAGATCAGGCAGGCAAACACGGGCCGTGTGTGGAGCGTCAGCCAATCCGTCAGCAGCCCAGGTGTACGGCTGGGAGTCATCACGGGAGACATACCCTTCCGACCGGAGTCGCTTCAGCCAGTCCCGCGTTTGCTTCTCGCCGATCGATACCCTCTCTCGCTTCGCGATTTCGGCAACGGTCCCCGGCCCCTCATCCAGAAGCGCGCGGATCACACCACGCTGGCCTTCGGAGCGCTCGTCGATCACGACGGTCTCCGGTCCAGTCGTGACCATCTCTGCTAACCACTCGGGGAGGACGCCCGTATGGATATAGACCGTCGCGGCTGTCGTCCGGCCGAACCGGAGCACGGCCTGGGCAATCTTGTGTTCGCGATAGTGCCGGAGAAACGGTCGGCCAGGAATCCCGTAATCGAGGGCTGTCCCCTTCCCCTCGTCATCTCTCACTGCCGTGTAGCCCTCCAGTGCGGCCGTGATCTGGAGCGGTCGGTCTCCCGGATGGGGTGAGCCGAGTACAATCCCTACCTCCGTCCCTGTGAAATCATTGCTACTCCGGAGCGCGCCGTAGTGTTTGACATCCGCAATTCGGTCGGTCACTCGCTGGATGTCGATGAATGGCTCACTGGGCGGCTCCTCGAAGAGACGGTCCGCTGCACTCTTGGTCGTGATGACGCCGAGTGCCGTCTCGTGACGATTTGCGACCGCTTCGATCACTCCGAAGTCAGCCCGTCGGTTGACGTACTCACCACTGCTGTATGGCTTGACGTGGGAGGTCGTCTGGACGAACGTGTAGCCGATGATGTCGCGGAGATATCGGGCCCGACAGTCATCGCAGAGGATCCGCCAGCTCTCGACATCATCCACGCCGAGCCGTCCACGCCAGAGTTCTTCGACCGGTGTTCCGTCGAGTCCGACTACTGCGTGGGCAGCAGTGAGGTCCGGCGGTCGTCGGATGATGATTCGTGATTCGGCGTGATCGTAGACAACCTGTGATCCATCTGGGAGTTCGACATAATCAAGTCCTGCTTCCTCTCGGAGCTGATCATCCCAGTCATACTCCGCAGGGGCCGTGTCCCCAATGATTGGCCCCCCGAGTTCGAGCATCGCGAGCACTGCTGTCGGAGCCTCGGCATGTCCGTCATCATCGTCGACGGCCTCCGTTGGGCTGGCAATAGAGGTGTTATCCGAGAGTTCGTCACGAATCGCATCTCGGATCGTGTCCATCGATTCATTAGTTGCAGCTCCAATCAAGCCGAAGTGGTTATCGACAGGTAAGTCGTCGTTCCTACGGAGAAGGGTTGAAATCGCTGTTGAGAGTTGATTCGCGTCGAATTCTGTGCGGAAGGCGGTCCCGGGGTCTTCGTCGAAGATAACGACGCGGTCGTCGACGACGCGATCAAGGGCAGCGTGGGCGGGCCCACCGATGACGACGTCCGCTGCCTCGACTGCGTCCCAGCGTGCGAGATACGGACAATCGCCATCCTGCATACACGGTAGCGCATCCTGCAGATAGTAGTGGAGATACGTCGGTGAGGCACCCCGTGATCGGTAGTCGTTGATTCGCTCGGCCCAACCCGATCCATAATCACCTTGACGGGTTGGACAGTCTCGGTCGAGCGTGGGAATTTCAACTACCGCTTTCTGATGCTCGGCCGCGAGATCGAGATGTTCGTCCCGGGTTTCGTACCGGTGGGTGAGGATGGCGGCCGGGACGTCGAGGTCGAACGCGATGTCCGTTGCGTGTTGGGTCTTTCCGATCGTCGGGAGGCCGTCGATAATTACAGGTGATGCCTGCTCGTCGTCGAGTTGTGACTCGATTGCGTCGCGGATCCCCGTGCGGCATGCGTCCCAGACGGTTGCCTGGGTGAACTCGCCTCGTTGGGAAGCTGCGTGAGCACCCCGGCAGCAGTCGTCAGGATCAGCACCAGCCATCTATCCGATTGTATAGGGGTGGCGGGTTAACCGTCCCGATTGAGTACCTAGTCGGCATCGAGGCATCCCTCTCAGAGACGGTGAAGGTTTGTCGTTCCCACGGAGGGCGGAGGTCGAACGACGATGGACACTACCCAACCGTTCAGGATCGATCGGACAGCTGCCGCGACCGTTCGTGACTGGCTCGTCGACGAACACCATACCGGCGAACACGGCTCACCCGTCAGTGAATCGCTGTATCACCTTGCAGCGCTACTCGACGATGGACTGCAAGAGTCAGGGAACACGTTGGAAGTTCGTGTGACGACAGCCGATTCGGAAGCCGACAATACGGGCACAGGGACGCCCGCAGAGCCAGTACAGTACGTCACGACGTTCGAGTGTTCGATCTGCGGCGCTCACCGGGTGTTAGCTGCCTCGATTCAGGTGTGTGCGTATCTCGAGGACTGTCCGAACTGTGGGACTGCGAATGCTCGGTTCACTGCGAATGAAATTCCGATGCGGGTCAGCGACGAGTAGACTAGGTCGCTGAGTAAGACCGTTCCCCGGTTCCCTCGCGACGTAGTTTCAAGGCACCCAGCGACGAACTGAGCGGTAGGAATGGCTGAGGACAACGGTACCAACCACTCGATCGAACTCACCGAATCTATCGGCGTTGATGACTCAATAGAAATCAATCTCCGGTCGTACTTTTCACATAATCACATCCTCTCAGCAGCCTATCTCGCACGAGAGGCAGGGAAACTCGAAGCAGAACATACAGACGACCCCCCTGACCCGCCAGAGGAACGCGATGAGGTCTGGACAACCCACCAGTCACACGTCATCACATCACTGATTAGCTCCGTGTCCTTTCTGGAGTCGACGATGCTCGAGCTGTTTACTGACATCTGTGACGACAGCCAGCGCGTCGAGGAGTTGGACCCAGCGTTCTGCCGGAAAGTCCAGGTCCTCGATGCCCATGTCGACGACTTTCTCAATGGGCTGTCCCCGATTGAGAAGTTCCAATTAGCGCTGGACCTCGATGGCTCGCAACGATTCGATACGGGAGCCCAACCGTATCAGGACGCGTATCTTCTCAAACAGCTCCGAAACTACCTGCTGCACCACGAACCGGACTCCGTTCAAGCACATCCTCAGCTGGCGAACCCGCCAACGAGCGTTGCTCGTGGACTCCAGACCAAGGGTTTCGATCGAAACCCGCTGATGACCGGACCGTTCTTTCCGAATCAGTGTTTGAGTCACGGGTGTGCAGCATGGGGCGTAACGACGAGCCTGGAATTCGCCGATGCATTCTTCGATCGACTCGACATGGAGCCACCGTACGAACACCTACGGTCGCGGCTTGCGACGGCGCCGGAGTAACGAACCGCCACGCCGGCACGGATGCACAGAGGAGGACTACTTAATTGGATTCAGCACGAACCACCAGACACGGAATAACCGAGCTTGATGGGAAATGTGGACAAATGAACCGCGCTCACTCCCAGACTGGATCGAAGACGCTTACGAGATCCTCGTCCCCGAGATAGAGGACGGAGAAGGTGGGCTCTCGCAGGAGCAGGCACATGACCGACTGTTAGCTCACGATACCTTTCCATCCGAGCTTGCCGATGCGGAGTATGCTATCGAACGGCTACTCGATTCCGGCTGGTTCTATGAAGTTGATGGGGCTCTCCGAGTCACTGACCCAGACCCCTAGCTCTATCGCGGAGTAGTGGTGCCTGCCTACAGATCGCGCGGTTGGACAGTTTTTCGATCGTTCGCCTCAGCCCGTCGTGCGGCATCATCGAGCAGCTCGGCGACCTCGTCGTTCAGTGCCTCGTAGAAATCTGCGGAGACGTTGGTATCGTCGAGTGCGTCCTTCACGGCCGATTTGACAATCAGGTCTGCCATACGCCCCAGTCGAGCCATCGCTCACATAAACGTAGATATTCGATTGCGGCTCTCGACTGCGAGTCGTCGATATAGCGGGTGATTTGGAGTGGTCCGACAATATCTTACCAAACATCAGGAGTGTATTGTAGACGAAGAGTTTGGTAAGAGTGTGTTGTCCAAATACAGCCACCGCTTGGACAATAACGTGCAACGATACCTCAGGGTGGCCGAAGATCGCGCCACCGAACATCCGTTTTTGTCCCGTCGTCCAGCTGAACACGGTACAGCACAGCGTCACGATCATCACCCGTGACGGCGCTGGCGTCATCCTCTAAGATAGCGATAATTTCGCCCTGTCGCCCGTGGAGCCGGTTATAGTCCGGGTCCGTCTCATCAGGAATATCGATTCGCACACGGTCACCCTCCTCGAACTGGTGGTCGGTCATTCTCGCTCCCGGAGGTACTCCGTTCGTTCGTGGACGTCTTCCTCGAACTCGACGAGCCACTCCTCGAATGGTGTGTCTTCCTCTTCAGTTCCGAAGACCCGTTCGATGAATCCTTCGTCTGTATCATCTGAGGTTGGATCAAAAGTTCGAACGGAGATGTTGCGTCCCTCCGGCTGTTCACCCGCCTTCAGGAGCGCAAATGCCCGATCGACGATGGCTGGATCGTAATCCCGCCTGAGAAGTCCAAGATTGTTCGTCCACATCCCGAGACGACCGTCTTCGAGCTGATCAACACGATAGGCGAGTTGGATCGTCGTAATACAGCACAGCGTTGCCAGGCCATCTATCCCAGCATCGGCAGCAGATTCCGTGATTTGCTTCCAGCCATCGTCGATTGACCCTTCGACAAACGGGTACTCCTCCTCCGAGACGCGATATCGGAGAACGGTCTGCGTGAAGCTGACATATTCGCGCCAGACGTGTCGCAGTGGCTCCGCCTCATCAGGGAGCGTCCACTTTCGACCATCAGTAGGAGAGATCCAATTGATATCTTGATCTTGCACGTCGTCGCCGTACCGATCAACGAGGACTTCGAATATCTCGCCCATCTCTCGGCTGTAGTAGTCCCCGACGAGCCGGTGTGTGACGTTCGCGTCCGGTCGGCGTCGAAGAAGAACAGCCATCTGATGATCCAGATGGTGCGATACCGCCAAGAACGTCGTATACTCAGCATCGCTGGCTGTGGCTTTCGTTAGTTCGAGCAGCGACCCTTTCACCGGGCTCCGAAGTCGATTCCCCTCCCAGGTCAAGGGCGCTGCATCGAACGCGTCTCCGAGTCCCTCAGCAGCGTCCTCGGCGACGTCAGTAAAGCCGTGGTCGAGCCCGTCGAGAGCGACCGCTTCGACATCGTCGACTGCGTCCGAAACTAGGTCGTATTGCTCGTGGGTGTATGCCTGCTCCAAGATCGGCGGGACATACTCCGTGAGGACCTCAGTCGAAACAGCCGATGCATACTGTGCGGCGTCTTCCTCGGTGTGCTCGCTTTCGAGGTACTCGAACGTCCGGGTGAGAACCGTCCGAAGTCCGTCGATTCCCTGTTCGGCCGTTTGGTATTCGCCCAACTCGATCGCCCGAGCAATTGTTCGGTACAGTGGTCGAATCGGATGGACCTCGATTTCGGTGAATTCAGTTGCGGTCGCTGGAAGGTATTCGTCGGGTGCGAGTTCCCGTTCGACCAACACCGAGATGAGATCGTCGGGAGAACTGCGCTGAATCATCAGCTGGATGAATTTGTAGAGCGCAAACGTGGAGACCGTAGCAAGCGCAAACGCGATTCCGACGACTGCGTTCAGTAGGCGGCTGTTCTGTATCGGGAGCAGATAGACGACGAGGAGGTTGAACGCGATAGCACCAACGAAGAGCGCGAACGTGGTGCGGAACAACGGCTCCTTGACGAACAGTGAGGTGAGGCGGGCCGAATACCGCGTTACAACGAGTTGCAGGGCGACGACAGTCACGGAGAACACGATCGCCAGAACTGAGGCTTCTGCCGTCGCTAACGTCGTCAGTAGTGCCCTGATATTCTCGGTCTCAATAGCTGGGTTGAGGAGAGCAGTCAGCGTCGCGACCACTCCGACTGCGGTAAGCGTGAGGAGAAAATATCGAATTATGAGGGAATGAGCCCACTCCGAGAGCCTTCCTCGCCAATTCCGATTGCTCATAAAGTTGGCCTCATACAGGTCTCCTCACCACCCCTACATAATTCTGTGATGTATAGTCCCAATATCTTACCAAACATAACACAGGGGAGTTCTAGATTATTTGGTAAGACAAGAATGATCCGTCAGCCTGGGCCGTGGTCTTGAATCCCGAACTAATGCTATCCTTAGCTGCCGGTCAACATACGAAGAAACGACGCTTGACCGATTTCTAACTCTCATCAGCCATTTCGTCAACCCTCGAATCGACTATCGTTTGATTGATGGCTTGAATTGAATCGCTGGGCGTGTCCAGTAACCCTGAATAGGCGATGATAACCTGTGCCAAGTACCAGCGAACCTCTTTGAGATATTCCCGAGTCTCATCCGGGCCCGGATAGTCGCCAGACAACTCCTCAGAGAGGCTCGCATCGTTGTGGACAATTCGGTTCCGGATGCGTCGTACCCCCTGTAAGAACGCCCGCACCTCATCAAGGTCACAGTCATCCTGGTCGCGGAGGAGAGCTGCAGCCCGGTTTGGAAGCGTTGAGCCAGGATCACCACGGATAAGCGTGGTTTCGAAGCCGAGAAAGGCATCTACGATCTGGTCTTCAGACGTCGATCGCTCGTACATTCGGTTGAACCGAGCGAGGCACCGATAGAGCGTATTTGACATCTCATCTTCCAACGTGCAGTACGGTCCAATTTGCTGCCAGTGCTCACGAAGGGCGTCTTGCTCGGTTTCGGGAAGTTCGACTGGGTTACGGTGGAAGGATTTCCCGCGCTGCCCGAACTCCGGAATGATCACCCGATCAACGTCGGCGCTGATACCGCGATACGTCTTCCAGGAGTCACGGAGAAGATACCCCGGGCCAAGCCCAGCGTACCCTTTCGGGGCCCAAAGCCGGAGTGCCGTAACGACCTGTTTCGCGATCGCGGCCGCTTCAGAAAGCGCTTGATTCCCAGTCCAGCTGAGGTCGAGGCCCGTATGCTCGGAATTGTGTTTCGTGGGACGATAGGTGACTTCGAACTCGACTTCGAGAGTCGTCGCCCACCCGAGTCGTTTCTGGGTTTGATCCGGCTCAGTGATCATACCGGGCGTGCCGTACGTTTGCATCGCCGTCATCTCGAAGTCAGGAATTTTTGAGAGCAGTAGGTCGTCCGTGAGAGATGCCACATACTCGCCGTTATCGACCGATTCTTCGAGGGGCTCAAGCGCTAGCTGAAATCCCTCTCTAAAATCGTCTGGCCGCAGGATCACTCGCGGGAGGGGGAACACGACTCGGTGGATGTGAGTGCTTGCGTAGAGTGGTGCGAAGTGATCCTCGTAGGCGGTGTCGAATGCGTCTGCGTCGAACGTCACGGCGCCGGCGTAATCGAGAGTGAGCTTCGCGAGTTTGAAGATGCGTTTGCCGTGGAGGCTTTGTTCGATATCGTCGCGTCGGTGCGGACAGAATGAAAGGCCGTCGTCGATGAGAGATTCGGCTAAGTCACTGAAATAGAAGTGTTTGAAGCGGTTCGTATCACGGACGATTTTCGACGGCTGTTTGACGGTGTATTCGTGTTTCCGGTCGCGAAACGTATTGGATTCGGTGATCGTCGTTGTGGGGAGCTGCTCGTAGGCATCCTCCGTGAAGTCCCGTACGTCCTCAACGAAGGACTCAACCGCGTCTCGGATTCGAGGATACGCCTGTGCCGCCGGTGAAGCCATCTGATCTAACGGTGGTAGTCGGTTCTGTGATGTATATCTGCGGTTGTCTTACCAAATAACGGATGGAAAGTCAGGGGAGAAGTTTGGTAAGATCAGGTGATTACACAGTCTTCGCCGAGGGCGAGGTGGAATAGTCTAAGTAAAGACTATATTGGGGGGCTGAAACAGGCTTAGTATCCGAGATGACTCGCAAATCAATCGCCCGGAATTCGGGTAACTCCGGGCGAGTCAACATCTCCGGCTCCGAGCTCGAAGAGCTCGAGGCCGAGATCGGCGACGACGTCGACGTCGACGTTGCCGACACGAAAGACGTCGCTCACGCGCTTATCGACAGCAAGGATGCGGATCGATTTCTCATCGTCACTCCACGATAATTTATGCAAACGGCACTCACCTACCGAACGAATCGCGACCTGTTTTCGAACTACTACCTGGACGAGCATCTCCCCGAGACTGAAGCGTGGGACGAACTCAGCGACGACGAACTCCGCGAGGCGAAAGCGGATATTATGGACCTGTGGGAGCGCGAGCAGGGGACAGCTCCCAAGCGAAACGAGTCCCAACTCGAGGAGAAGTTCATCCGGCCGATGTTCCGGAAGCTGGGCATCCCCTTTGAGGTCGAGGAGAGCACCAGCCGGACCCAGCGTCGGCCAGACTACGGCTTCTTCGAGTCTGAAGACACTGCACGCGGTGCGTTCGAGCGCCGCGAGGAGGGCGGCGATTTCTACAAGGACGCCGTCGCCGTCGCGGACGCCAAGCGCTGGGGCCGTCCACTCGACACCCGGGGAAGTGGGGAACACGAGCGCGACTTCGAGAATCCGAGTTACCAGATCCACGTCTACCTACAGGAGACGCCGGCGCGGTGGGCCGTACTCACCGACGGGAAGAAGTGGCGGCTCTATTACGGCCCGACGAGCCACCGCCTCGACTCCTACTACGAAATTGACCTGCCGACCGTCCTCGAAAAGGGCGATCTTGAGGACTTCAAATACTTCTACCTCTTCTTCCGCCACGGCGCGTTCCTCGAGGATTCCAGCGGCGAGTGCTTCCTCGACGAGGTCTACGACGAGTCCAATGTCTTCGCCCAGGAGTTGGGAGAGGACCTCCAAGACAACATCTACGAGGCAATCAAGGTCCTCTCGGAGGGGTTCATGCAGTACCCGGACAACGATCTCTCCGAAGACGCTCTCGACCTCATTCACGACAGCTCGCTCATCTACCTGTATCGGCTCATCTTCGTGCTCTACGCAGAGAGTGAGGGCCGGGATCTCCTCGACACGAACAACGAGATCTACGAGGAATCCTACAGTCTGAATACCCTCAAGCAGGAGGTGGCGGAGGAACTAGACAGTCCGGATCCGAAGTATCGCGACTGGCAGGACAACCTCTGGGACCGACTGGACGAGCTGTTCAAACTCATCGACCAGGGGAGCAAGTCGCGTGGTATCCCGGAGGAGGATCTCTACATTCCGGCGTACAACGGTGGCCTGTTCAGGACCGACCCGGACGAAGACGACAGCGTCGAAGCCCAATTCCTCGCGAACTACCAGGTCGGAGACGCCTACCTCGCGCGGGTCATTGAACTTCTCACGCGGAGTCAGAACGGCAACGCCGGGGACAAGATCTTTGTCGATTACTCGTCGCTGGACGTTCGCCACCTCGGAAGCATCTACGAGGGCCTACTCGAATACCAGCTCAATATCGCAAATGAACCGTTGGCTCTCGACGACGGTGAGTATATCAGTGCTGACGCTGGCGACGACGTTGCCGTTCAAGAAGGTGAAGTGTACCTCACAACGGACAGCGGGGAGAGAAAAGCCACTGGGTCATACTACACTCCCGAGTATGTCGTTGAGCACATCGTCAAGAATACGCTGGAACCACTAGTTGACAACATCTATCAGGATTTACTCGCAAGCGATCCTTGGGGACAAGAGGGAGGAGGTCAGTTCGCCAAAGACTTCGCTGAACGAGTTTTCGAACTGAAAATCCTTGACCCAGCAATAGGGAGCGGGCATTTTCTGAAAAACGCAATAGATTACCTTGCCCGGGAAATCATCAACGCACAAGAGCGCCAAGCCGAACAGCAGGGCGTTGAATCCATCGACCAGACACGTGATATCAACTGGGCGCGAAGACAGGTCGCCCAGCGCTGTATCTACGGCATCGATTTGAACCCGCTGGCCGTCGAACTTGCGAAGGTGTCGTTGTGGCTCCGCACCCTCGCCGCCGAACAACCGCTGGCCTTCCTCGATCATCATCTCAAAACAGGGAACTCGCTGGTAGGAAGCGATATTGAAGACGTGCTTGCGAACAGCGAGTCCTCAGCCGAGAATGGACAGCTAACCCTCCAGCAGTCGTTCGCACAGGCCCGCCAGCAGGCGCTTGAACACGTTATGGATCGCTTCCAAGATCTTCTCTCTATCGACAACGAGTCGTTGGCTGATATCAAAGAGATGGAGGCCGCTTTTGAAGAAGTCCGGGATGACCCGCTGTACCAACATCTGCTAGCGATGGCGAACGTACACACGGCCGAGACGTTCGGATTAGATGTGCCCAGCGACGCTTATGAGCGGATGGCCGAGTCTTTACGGAACGACTCATGGGAGGAGATCAAGGATCAAGACTGGTTCAAAAGAGCCCAAGCGATGGCTGGCGAAGAGAACTTCTTCCACTGGGAGCTGGAGTTCCCTGTAGCGTTCTATAACGAACACGGTGAAAGGAAAGGAGACTCTGGCTTTGATGCTATTATTGGTAATCCGCCGTACACTCAGATCCAACTTCTCAATGAAACAGAAGCAGATTATTACCGCGAAGTCTATGATACGTCAACCGGTAATTTCGATATATACGTCCTCTTTGTCGAAAGAGGAGTCACTCTCCTCAATAAAGAGGGGAAATTCGGGTACATTCTCCCGAATAAGTTCTTCCGGGTAGATTACGGCGAGAACTTGCGAAAGCTGCTCTCCAGTAATAAACAGGTGCGAGAAATTGTCGATTTTGGTTCAAATCAGGTATTCGCCGACTCCGCAACTACGTACACCGCTTTACTATTCCTGCAGGGAAACGAGCGCGATGAACCATTCGCCTACTGGCAGCTGGACGACGGCAGCGATCCGGCTACCCTCACTGATATCGATGTTTCAGGAGAGTGGACTAAAACCGAATTCGAGAATAACTCATTGGACGAAACCCCCTGGAACTTTCACGCCGAGGAGATCAAGCAGACTATCGATTCCGCCGATGAGCACTCGGTTCCATTAGGAGAGATCGCGTTCGGGATTAGTCGAGGTACAAGTTCTGGTGGCGATGAGGTCTTTGAGGTCAAAGTGGAAGACCAAGATGACGACCTGCTGTACTGTACGTCGGACGTAGAAGACGAACCATTCCCGATTGAGAAAGCAGCACTCAGAAAGCCGATCCACTCAACTGATTTTGAAAAATACAGTTATCTTGGAGCCGGCAAGAAACGGGTTATTTGGCCCTACAATTCCGAATACAACATCCTATCCGAGGAACAATTCCAGAGGGCGTACCCAAACACCTGGGACTACCTGACCCGTCATAGAGAGAATCTTGAAGATAGAGCCGACTATTCGAGATGGTATGATTACAGTGCTCCGAGAAACCTCGAGATTCATGATCGGGCAAAGATACTCGTACCACTGCTGGCAGAGGGACCTTCTTTCTCTCCGTATCCAGAACCTCAGTCGAATTACATCCTGATGGCAAGCGGCGGATTCAGTATCTCTCTGCATTCCAACTCGAAGTACTCCCGTGACTACATTCTATCACTCATCAACTCGAAACTCCTCTATCTGTACTTGGAGTCAATTAGCAACGTCTTCCGTGGTGGATACATCACCTGTACGAAACAGTACTTCCAACAGCTCCCCATTCGGGAGATCACATTCACTACACATGAAAAAGAACGTAGAGAGATGGTTGCCACGCTTAAATCGAAATGCGAAGATTACATAGAACGAGAGGCAGGAGCCGATTCGTCAGCCATCCTTGGAGCAGTCGAAACTCATCTTGACAGGGGGGAAGAGGACGTCATTCACGACGTGTTGGCGGAGCTTGCGCGTGAAATAATTGATCTGAAAGCACAATATAACGAGATGAATCTCGCGGTGCTGGACTACCTCGGAAACTACGCTGAAGGGCCGAATCTCCCGGATATCGGACTCTTTCAGCCCTCTTCTTCAAACATCCTTGACGCCACGAGTGAAGAGTACGAAAATCTCCGGGTCAGTAATGTACGCACCAATCGGAATGGCCAAACGGTCACGATCAGCGCGACAGCACGTTACAAGCCTGAGGAGGAAGACGAGTACGAGACTGACCAGTGGGGCTACACCGAAACAGAATATTATGAAGCCTTCAAGCTCACAAATCTCTCTAATATAGAGGCTTCGCTTGTAGAGGCATTCGTCCCCATTGCCGTTGAGAAAGCTGACGGTTTTGCAGATTTCCGTGAAACAGCGACAAAGACTAACACACTAATTGACCGTCTGAAAGCTCTCACGCTCCCAGATCCCGATGACGTTGCCGAGGACCTTCGCCGCTACATCAAAGTGAAGAAACGCGCCGAAGATCTGGACAAGAGGATCAAGAGGACTGACGAGCTTATTGACGAGATCGTTTACGACCTCTACGGATTGACCGATGACGAAATCGAGATCGTCGAGTCGGCGCTACAGGGCGACTAACTTCGAGGTCAACAACAACCTCAAATTAGCCTGTAAATGGGGAGAGCCTACGAAATACAAAGAGTGCCCACGAAAGACGATCAAATAGCCTCTATTCCAAATACTGGTCCAGCTGTACGTCTATTTCGATGATCGCAAACGTTGCTGGGTCATCTGTTTCGTCGAATCCACCATCAGTCCGAGGCTTTGACTTCGTCGTGTAACTCCCGTCGACGATATCGTAGAGATGATCAATCAGCCGGTCGATCTCGGTGCCAGCTCTGACGCGCTGTCCGTATGTTCGTCTGACGAGCCGCTTCAAAATCGATTTGCTGTATTCGTATGGTGTCGGTTTGGGATCCGAGTGATAGCGATCGGGGTTGAACGTAGCATTATCGGTGGCGAGGTTGTAGTTGGAGACGGCCTCATCCATTCGATTGGACGAGAGATAGAACGGATCAGAGAATCGGCTTGCCATCACGAAATTCGCGAAGCTCGTGTGATTCAGGCTGCTCAGATCGAAGTCCTCGTAGGTTCGTGGTGAGACAACGGTGAACTCCGGGAGACGATGTATCAGGTCGTACTGATACAGGTCGATGTCCCAAGATGGTGGAGACTTGGCGAATTTCGCTTGTGAGAGCATTGCTCGCGTTTTATGTGATCCCGAGGGGTAGTTCGAATTGACGACGTAGAGGATATCCGCGAGTTCCCGAGTGACGGTTTTGCCGTTGTCCAAATCATAGCGTACTCGGGGCGATTGATGGACTGACCGAGCCGTGGTAGTCACAGACCCTGCAGCAGAGTGAGTCGACTTCCCGCGAAACCGTTTGACCGTCTCTTGAATGAAATCCCCTTCTTTATCAAAGGATAAATTATCCATCTCATGATACTCCTTCAGGATATTCTCCCAGAAGTCGTCCATGAGATGATCCATCGACATTGCTGCTAACCAGACCTCTCAAATCGAAGGTATATATTCACGTCGTCTGTCCCACCTACTCTTACCAAACATTCGCAGTAGATACGGAACATGAGTTTGGTAAGACACGCGTATCACCAGTGCCCTTGAGGTCGAGAATTTAAAACGTGAATCGAAACTCTCCGCTATCCATTATCGAATCAATAGCGTCTTCCCGAAGGTTGTCCCCAGCCCCAGTGATGCGTTGAGCACCCGGAGGGAACTCCCAGCCGTTGCGCTTGTAGACGGCTAGGTAGTCTATCTCATCAGAACTGAATGTTTTCGAGTTCACGTACTGCGTACCCGGACGCCGAAGTTGAACCGTCGTTTGCCGAGTTCGTTGCCGGACGTAGTGGAGAAGTCGCTCCGGGGACTCAAGGACCTCGACAAGTACCTGCAGATCATAGATATCACAGACGTACGGGACAGGCGACATATCCAGTATCTTCGCGAAGTCACGAGTCGCGATTGACCCATACGATTCTCCAAGTACAAGCCACCGATGTGCATCCTCAAGAGTGGAGGGTTCCAAGCAGATCGTCGTCCCATCCGACGTTTCGATCTCAGTAATCTGGCCGGATTGAACGCCCGTCACCAGCCGATCAGCCTGGTGGTACGCGTCGCCGATCCCCCGTTCGATGTCTTCCTTGATCGCGTCAATGCCTCCGAAGTTTCCTTTCCGAGTCTCGGCGCGGAGCTTCTTCCCCTTACATTCGATTATAACGGGTTCATCGTCGTGGAGGATCAGTATATCACCCTCCACTTCCTCTCCGCCGTACTCATAAGTGTAGTTCCGGATGATATGATCTTCCGAGAAGACCTTCGAGAGACAGTCCTCAGTCCACTCCTCGAGCCAATCACCGAACCGCAGCTGAAATTCGCCCTGGTACTCCGAATCGATCAAATCGTAGTAGAAGGTGTTGGCGAGAGCATAGAGAACGGTACGGGGAAGCGGAAGCAAGTACTCATCACCAGTTCGGACGAACGGCGCTCGCTCTAGTGGATTCACATCTACCGGCGTTCGAAATCCGGAAGCAGTGCCCGGTTCGACGACCAGCCGTTCGAGGAAGTTCTGGAAACGTGGGCTGTCGTCGCACCAATCCACAAGAGTCTCTTCGGACACCCATACTGCCTCGTCTGTGAGTTCAATCGCTTTCTGAGAGAAATCTAGCAGTGACGGCGACCACCTCGCAACCTCCGTATCCTGTCCCTCTAATCTCGGTGTAATCCAATCCGTGAGTTCACGGGTATAGTAGACGGCATCTTCGATGGAAAAGCCGAGAAGCTCCTCCATCTCCTGCTCCCAGGGTTTGTATGCCCGGTACGCTTTTTCGAGCATCTGAAAACCATCTGCGTGACGCAGGGTCGTGAGTTCACGCCACACCATCCCGAAGTACGGATCCGCCATCGGTGAGTCGAGCGGAAGGTGTGAGCTACCCTGCCGAGCGTACCAGTTCTTGAGTTCGAGGAGATATGTCGCAATCTGCTCGAACGACTGTGGATCGGTCGTTTCAGTATCCGTCTGGAGGGTAATTCCGACGCCGAACTGGACGAGTCGCGGTGGGAGACCAGGATCTTGCTCCGGTGAGAGCTCTAGGCCAGTCGGATTCGATGGTGCGCGACTTTGATCTCCGTGCCGCAATAGACTCATTCGAAGGAGATTGTGGACATAGAACTGTGTTAGCGTCCGGCGAGTCCCATTCGTGCGAATCGTCTGAAGGAGAGAAGAGAGAATCTCATCGTGGTCGGAGTGGGCGAGGGAGTGATTCCCGCGTTGGAGTTTCTCATCTCGGCGATGGACTTCAGAGGGGTCGAGATGTTCAGGAGAATTCACAAAGGGAGGGTCCTCATTCACGTCCATTATCGACTGATTGAGATGGTAATCGGATAAACCAACGCTTCCTGCTCTTACCAAACAATTTGTGCTATTTTGTTCTCAAAATTTGGTAAGATATCGGGAGACCCTCGTCAGCCCAAGGATTGAGCAACAGGATTATGGCTGGGAGAGGTTCTCAAGCCGCTCGATGCCGTTGATTCCCCACTCAGATTTGTGCCCGTCTTCCTTCTTTTCCGCTCGGAGCGGAGTGACGAATGAATCCTTGTAGCGGGTGTGATAAGCTCAAAAAAGTAGGTGTCAGCTTTCTGGTCGCCAGCTGGTGGTTGTACATCAATTCGAGTCGTCGGGTTTTCTGTTTCGCTATCAGGGATAGGCAGCGATAGCGAGACTTCAGTTTCAAACGGGGAACTCGGTTGAAACTGGTGCGTACTGAAGCTCCCGTCAAAATGGAATCGTACCTTGTCACCGGTCTCAATATCGCGAGCCACGGCAGCAGGGTCAGTTGAATTCGACATTTTTGCTTGTGTAATGGTTCGCTGTGGGTAATTAAATCATCCTCTGTAGAAGCGGCGTGAAGACGAGATCCATACTCGAACGAATAGAATGACGTTCTGACTGAAGCCCCATCGGCCTACAAGTCATCTCGGTCCGGCTTTTGCCTGTTTGAGTCAGGCACCAAAGTAAGACGCGCCAGCCGTCTCCGGGGACGGGGATCTCACTTATCGGGAGACGAAACAAGTTATCGACGTCGAGCAGTACTGACTGACTCAGATTATTCTTCTGCGAAAGCCTTCTATCCAGCCAAATTGCGGATGAACAACGTTGAAGCCCCGCTCGTTTTCATAGTCTATGTCTAAAGTGCAGGGGTGAACGACTCACAAGACACGCAAAATATACGACAGGGACTGTCCACCCGTGAGAGCCGACTTCTCTCGCGACTCGCCGGCGCGGGCAACCAGATCATCTCCGTCGACGACATCGAGACGACCCTAGAGGTCGCCCCGAACACCGCCCGAGAGATCGCCTCCCGGCTCACTGAGAAAGGATGGCTGGACCGACTGTTCCCCGGTCGATACCTCATCATCCCGCTCGCGGCCGGTGAAGAGGGCAGGTATACGACGCACGAGTATCTTATCGCCTCGCATGTCGCCGAGCCGATGTACGTCGGCTACTACAGCGCCCTCGAGCACCACGGGCTGACAGAACAAGTGCCCCGGACGGTGTACGTCGTCACCCCCTCCCGGGCGCAGAGTCGGGAGATCCACGGCGTCCCCTATCGCGTCGTGACGGTCACCGAGCGCAAATTCTTCGGCTACGAGCCGACGTCCACCGAGGGTACCGTCGTGAACGTCGCAGACGTGGAAAAGACGCTCGTTGACTGTGCCGACCATCCCGAGTTCGGTGGTGGCATCCGCGAACTCGCACAGGCGATGGTCGTCGCGGACGATCGGGACTGTTCGTGGGCGACGGTCGGTGAGTATCTCCAGCGAGTCGACAACGGCGCTGCGACCAAGCGAATCGTATTCCTCGCAGACGAGCTGGGTATCGACCTCCCGACGCGTGAGGCGCTCCTCGAATCATTCACAAGCGGGTACTCGCTGCTCGACCCAACGCGAAATGAACAGGGAAGCTACGACAGTGAGTATCGTCTCCGAATCAACGTCGACCGGGAGAGACTCGGTTCGATGGAATCCTGATGCCAGGTCGATCCGAGGGGGGCGTGAATTAAGATGCTCCTCCAAGTACAGCGAATCAGGTAGATGGGTCACGTCTATTATCACCATCCGGGCGACAATCAGTTCTCTCTTGATTTTGTCCACGAGACTCCATCAGAAATCGTTGCCAGGATTGTCGACTACGACGATGACGTGGCGGTGAAGGTTCGCAAGTACGATCTTGACAGCGAGTTCTTCGGTATCTATACGTCTCGTGTCGGTGGTAGGGATGTCGGGGATCTCGAATTCGATTTTGGCGAGGCACTCTCAGAGATGAGTGCTGATAACGGTACCATCATTGCTCGGCTCCTCGAGATCTATCAAGCGCTCATAGCCCAGAACGAGGAAAAAGAAGGAGTTCCTGTTGAAGCGTACAAGAACATCGACATCAATGCACTCCCAGACGCGCTCAACCGGGTGTCGTGGGAGGGCAACGCGACTGATGTTGCAGGCCGTCTCGCCTCAAATCTCATTCTCAAACACGCGCTTCCGAATGCGAACCATCGGACTGCTGTTGCCCTGGTTCAGTTCTACCTCCGTCGGATTGCTCCCGATTTCTCGATGCCAGAGACCGCCGTGGAAATCGACTCAGAGACATACGACTGGCGGGAGTGGGTAAACGAGTATATTAACGAGTCAAAGCGCCTCTTGACGGTTCGTCGGAAGAATGTGCTCCTCAAACATCTCTCTGACTTCGGAGCGACAACGCTTGAGCGGAAACACGAGGTCCAGATCGACCTGACGGCATACGAGCTGGATATGTATCCCGCAGAAGCGAAAACAGTCTACGCAACAGCGCACGAGGA
>Ga0102936_1000165_pt1 | contig 25282 bp, 23 predicted proteins | sample SalPon2_A_H2O_MG_FD_78502 | JGI IMG/M metagenome (GOLD analysis project Ga0102936, IMG submission 78502) | Salt pond water microbial communities from South San Francisco under conditions of wetland restoration - Salt Pond MetaG R2_A_H2O_MG | ecosystem: Environmental > Aquatic > Non-marine Saline...
AGCGTCACGCCCCACTCCCAGTCGTCGAGGCCGACCGACGAGCAGACGATCTGTTTCACCCGCCCGCCGAACTCGCGGCCGTGTTCGCCGTGCTCTTCCATCATCTCCCGCCGGCGCTCGAAGGGCAGGTCGTACCAGTTGTCCTGCTCGCCCCGCTTCCGACTCATGGGGTAGAAACAGGCGTACTGGCCCTCGGGAATGTCGGGTTCGAGTTTCCCCTCGATGTAGCGTTTGAGACCCTCGTCGGTCTCCTCCTCGTCGTCGGTGAAGTAGGCGTCCGAGACGTAGCCGCTCACCTCCGTGACGGAGACGTAGGAGGTGGACTGCTCGGTGAACGCGCCGAGGGCCGTGCGGTCGAACCGCCGTTCGGCTGTCGACAGCGCGTCGAGAGTCGGACGCAGGTGGACGATCATCAGGTCCGCCTTGTGCCCGACCATCGCGAAGACGGCCGAGACGCCGTCCTCGGCGTCTTCGACGGCCTCGTGAGCGTCGAGATATGCGACGCCCTCCTCGATAGCCGACTCTCGCTCCCGCTCGGGGGCGTCACGCCACGCCGCCCAGTCGATCCGACGGAAGTCGTGCAGTGCGTACCAGCCTTCGTCCGTCTGGGGTGGTTCGCGCATAGGAGTCCGTTGGGACTGGGGGGGTATGGGAGTTGTGTGTCGGCCGTACACACGGCGGTGGGAGTGCCGAGTATCCGTCGCTCGCGGGCGAAGCGAGCGAACACAGTCCCAGGTGGGTGGGTGAACGGTCTGGTTACAGCAACTGCGGCCCGAAAATCATCAACACGAGCGACGCGAGCATCGTCAGCCCGATGCTAGTGGTGATGGTGCGCACGAGCCGCGCGGGGTCGGAGACGGGGAGCCGCGACACCACCGACTCGGCGCCCATGCGCAGGATACGCCCGCCGTCGAGCGGGTAGCCGGGGATGCAGTTGAACAGGCCGAGCTGGAGGTTCACCCACGCCGCCCAGAAGAGGGTGTTGGCGAGGATGAACACCCCGTCGCCGAGGGGGGCGAGCGGCCCCTGGACGACGAAGAAGTTTGTCACCGAGGGCGTGAACCCGGGGAAGTTGGGGATGCCGAGCACGATGGAGGCGAGCGGGAGGACGAGGGCGACGTAGACGAGGGCAAAGGCCGAGTCGGTCAGGCCGGCGACGGCCGAGCCGCCGGCGCCGCCCGAGCCCCCGAGCAGTTCGAGGTAGGTGCCCGCGGGATAGGTGCGGACGCCGAAGTCGGTGACCAGAAGCCCGCTCGTGCCGGGGAAGATATCGACGCCGATGAACCCGTTCCCGTCCCGCGGGTTCTCACCGAGGCGCACGTCGTAGGTTTGGAACTCGCCGTCGACGTAGGCGCGAACGGGGACGCGGTCACCTTCTCGGTAGTCGTCGAGCACCCGCGACAGGTCGGCCGAGGAGGTGATCCGCTCGCCGTCGATATCCGTGATGATCAGCGTGGCGTTCGTCGGGGCGCTGGCGTTGGCGAGCGGCCCGTCGGGGGCGACTCCCGTGATGTACGCCCCGACGGGGATGGTGCGCGTGCCGGCCGTGGTTTCGATTTCGGCGAACGTCCCGTCCGCCACCGCGGCCCGGAACTCCCCGCGGGTGGTGACCGGCGTGCCGTTGACCGCGGTCACTTGGATCGGTTCGTCCTCGACGGAGAGGTTCGCGGGGTTGCCGCCGACGGTTCCGACGACTGTCAGCGAGCGCTCGACTTGGATCGTCCGCTCGCCGTCGATTTCGACGGCGACAGTCCGGTTCTCCGCGGCGAGGAGGGCGTCGTCCAAGTCGCGCTCGGTCGTCACCTCGGTACCGGCGACGGCCGTCACCCGGTCACCGTGGTCGATACCGGCGGCCGACGCCGGCGACCCCTCGTACGCGCCGTCGACGGCGACGCCGGGGGCGACGCCCACCGCACCGATGACGGGGCCAAAGAGGAGTGCGAAGGCGACGGCGGTGAGCACGAAGTTGTTGGTGACGCCCGCCGCGAACATCCGGGTGCGGGCGCCACGGTTGGCCTCCCCCTGGCTCTCCTCGTCGGGTTCGACGAAGGCACCGACGGGGATGAACGCCAGAAAGACGACGCCCATCGACTCGATGTCGATGTTCTCGACGCGACAGAGGAGGCCGTGTCCGCCCTCGTGGACGACGAGGCCGACCAGTAGGCCGAAGACGATTTCGGGCGCGACTGCGAGCGGGAGGAAGTCGTTGACGCCGGGGACGACGAGGAAGTTCTGGGGCTGGTTGACCGCCGACGGCGCCGGCGGGTTCCGGAGGATCGTCAGCGCCTGAAAGAGCAGGAGGAGGAACATGCCGGCCATGATGACCAGCGCGACGCCGACGCCGACGTTGCTGTACGCGCGCCAGAAGCGTTTCGGCTTCGCGAGGCGGGTGAGGAGGGCGCGTCCGCGGCGGGTGTGGATCGTCGCGATCGGACCCTGTAATCGCACGGCACTCGGGAGGTAGCCGCGGATCTGGAGGGCCTTCGCCACGAGGGAGTAGACGAGGACGCCGACGAGCACCCACAGCAGCGTGTTCATCTACCCGAGGCAAGGCCGCGATGGCAAAAGGCGTTCGGATACGAGCACCGCATCTCGGAACGGGGCGGGGCGGTCGACACCGCGGGCTGGCGACGGGGGCGGGCTACGCGTCGGGGCCCTCGACGCCGAGTTCGTCGAGTAACGTCCGCGCCGCCGCGGCCGAAGACCCGGGGCCGCGGGCGGTCACGAGGTCACCGTCCACGGTGACCGACGTGTCGGCGTCCAGTTCGGCGTCCCAGTTCGCTCCGGCCGCCGTCACCTCGTCCTCGACCCAGTACGGCAGTTTCCGGCCGTCGGGCATCAGATCACGGTCGTCGACGATGCCCTCCTCCCACGCGTTCGGGAAGCCGGTCACGTCGCGGCCGGCGACGAGGAAGCCGCCGTCGGAATCGCGCGTGAACGCGAGGATGCCGACGGCGTGACAGACGACGAGCGCTTTTCCGTCGCCCTCGACGGTTTCGCGGAGCAGCGCACGGGCGTGGCGGTCCTGATTCACGTCCCACTCGGCGCCGTGGCCGCCGGGGAAGACGACGGCGTCGAAGTCCGCGGCGCCGACTTCGGTCAGTTGTGCGGGGTCGTTCAGCCGTGGATCGGTCTCGTGGACCTCGCGGACGTGTTCGGCAATCTCCTCGCCGACGTTCGCCGGATCGACCGATCGCTCGTCGACGACCGGCGGGTTGCCGGTCGGCGTCGTGACGGTCACATCCACTCCCGCCGAATCGAGCGTCGTCAGTGGCTCGATACACTCCTCTCCCCAGTACCCTTCCTCGCTGACGACGAACAGTGCGGATGGCATACGGTGGGGTTTGGGCCGTGAAGGCTAAATGGTCCGTGATACGGCGTCGCGGCGAACCCGCGCGGCTTTTCCCGTCGGCCACCAAGGTCGGCACATGACTCGCTTCGACGCGGCCGACACGGCCGAGCGACGCAAGCTGTTCGCGGAGGCGGTGCTCGCCCACCGCAACCGCGGCAGCCAGTTCCTGACCATCGAGGTCGACCCCGCGGACGCGCCGGGCGTCGACACCGACGGCGACGACGACGACCCCACGCCCGTCCCTTGGGTCCAGTTCGCCGAAAAGACGTTCAACCTCGACTGCACCGACGCGGAGCTCGACCGACTGAAGGACGTGCTGAGCGAATTTCCCGAGTGTCGTATCGACCGGATCGAACGGCCCGATGAAGCCGAGGGCGTAAACGTTCGGGTCACCGCGCGCTCGGACGCGAACCGGCTGGGGCAGTTCGCCGACCGCGCCCTGCAGGCCACCTACGACCTCGACGACGACTACCGGGCGTGGGTGACGCAGGTGTGAGATAGGGACCCGACGATCCGTACGGCCGGAGGGGAAGCGTCATAATCGTGGCGAACGGGGTAGTGGATTATGAACGTATCGTGGACGCGGTTCGGACGGTCGGCGGGGTGGGGGCCGTGAGTGACGTGACTACCCCGCCGGCCCTCCTGTCGCGGCCGCTGGTGCCAGTGGCGAGCGAGGACGACGCGGTCGAAACCTGCCGCACGGCGTTCCCGCGCATCGCCGCCGCGGACGGGCGGGCAGTGGTCGTCCACGTCATCGAGAAGGCGGGGGGCGCGCCCGACAAAGCATCGGTCGAACAGCGCGAGGAGGCGGCCGAGGCGGCGTTTTCCGCCGTCCGCGACTGCGCCGCCGAAGCGGGGATCGACGTGGAGACGGAGATCAGGTACGGCACCGACGTAGTCGATGCCATCCTCGACGCGGCCGCGGATCTCGACGCCAGCGCGGTCGTCTTCCACCCCCGCGGCGGGTCGTGGTTACTCGATCTCCTGACCGGCGACGTGCGCGACAAACTGATCGCCGAGAGCGACCGACCGGTCGTGGTGTTACCGGACGATACGAGCAACCGTGAGGACACGGAGGGCAACGAGTGAGCGACGAGGAACTCGCGAAGGACCTCGGCCCGCTGGCCGCCCTCACCATCGGCGTCGGGACGATGATCGGGGCGGGCATCTTCGTGCTCCCGCGGACGGCGATCAGTCAGGCCGGCTCCTTCGCCGTCGTCGCCTTCGTCCTCGGGGGCGCCATCGCGCTCCTGACGGCGTTCTCGGCGAGCGAACTCGGGACGGCGATGCCAAAATCCGGCGGCGCGTACTACTACGTCAACCACGCGCTCGGGCCGCTGTTCGGCTCGATCGCCGGCTGGGCCAACTGGCTCGGCCTCGCCTTCGCCTCCGCGTTCTACATGGTCGGTTTCGGGCAGTACATCCAGCAGATATTCGGGATCACGGGGACGGTCGGCCTCGGCCCGGTCGGGCTCGACCCGGTGAAGCTCATCGCCCTCGCTGGCGGTGCGTTCTTCGTCGGCATCAACTACGTGGGCGCGAAGGAGACGGGGCGCCTCCAGAACGTCATCGTGATCGTACTGGTCGGGATTCTCGCCGTCTTCACCGCCTACGGCGCGCTCCGGGCCGACCCCGCGAACCTGCCGCCGACTGCCGGGTTCGGCGACACGATGGCCGTGACCGGCATCATCTTCGTCTCCTATCTGGGCTTCGTCCAGATCACGAGCGTCGCCGAGGAGATCAAGAATCCGGGCGTCAACCTGCCGCGGGCGGTCATCGGGAGCGTCCTGTTGGTGACCGTCATCTACGCGCTCGTGCTGGTGACGATGGCCGCCGCGGTGGAGGAGGGATTCATCAACGCGCTCCCGACGGAGCAGATTGCCGTTGTCGAGGTGGCGCGACTCCTCCTCGGCCCCGCGGGCGCCATCGCCATGTTGCTCGGCGGTCTGCTGGCGACGGCCTCCAGCGCCAACGCTTCCATCCTCGCGTCCTCGCGCATCAACTTCGCGATGGGCCGGGACGGCATCGTCAGCGAGTCGCTCAACGAGATCCACCCGCGGTTTGCCACCCCCTACCGCGCCATCGCCATCACCGGCGCGCTCATCCTCGCGTTCATCGCCGCGGGCACCGTCGAGACGCTGGCGGCGATGGGGAGCGTCCTCCATCTGGTCATCTACGCCCTCCTCAACGTCGCGTTGATCGTGATGCGGGAGGCGAAGCCGGCGGATTACGACCCGGACTACACGATTCCCCTCTACCCGGTCGTCCCGATCATCGGCGCGCTCACGGCGCTCGGGCTGATCGTGTTCATCACTCCGCTGGTCATCGGGCTGAGCGCCCTCCTCGTCGCCGGAGCCATCGTCTGGTACTTCGCGTACGCCCGCACTCGCGCCACCAAGCAGGGGATCCTCTCGCAGTACATCCTCGATCGGGCCGACGAACTCCCCGACGCCGCAGTCGACGCCGCGGCGAGCGTCCAGCCCGACGGCGGCAAGTATCGGGTGATGGTGCCGCTGGCCAACCCCGAACACGAACGGGACCTGATCGAACTCGCGAGCACCATCGCGAAAGAGCGCGGGGGGACGGTCGTCGCCACCCACATCATCACCGTGCCGGACCAGACGGCGTTGGAACGCGCCCGGGACCGCGCCGACGAGATAGACGAAACCTCGAAGTTCCTGCTCGACCGAGCGCGCGAGGACGCCGAAACCTTCGGCGTCGAGGTGGAGACCCACACCATCCTCTCTCATCGCTCCTACGAGGGAATCTTCGACGCGGCGCGGACCCACGACGCGGACCTCGTGGTGATGGGCTGGAGTCCGGGCGCCCACGGTGCCCCCGGCCGCGTCGAAGGCACGATGGACGAACTCGTCCACACCCTTCCCTGCGACATGCTGGTGATGAAAGACCGCGGGTTCGACCCCTCACGGATCGTCGTTCCCACCGCAGGCGGGCCGGACTCCGAACTCGCGGCGGAGGTGGCGGCGCTCCTCCGACTCACCAACGACGCCGAGGTACGGGTGCTCCACGTCGCCGACGACGTGGACGCGGGCGAGGCGTTCTTAGAGGAGTGGGCGGCGGAAAACGACCTCACGGACGCCGAACTCGTCGTCCGTACCGGCGACGTGGAGGCGGCCATCGAGACGGAGGCCGCGGACGCGACGATGCTCGTCATCGGCGCGACGGAGCGGGGCCTGCTCTCCCGGCTGGTCCGCGGGACGCTCGTCCTCGACGTGGTCAACGACGTGGAGTGTTCGGTCCTGCTGGCCGAGCGGAAACGGGAGCGCGGGCTGATCGAGCGGCTGTTCGGCTAACCTGACGGTTTTTATCCTTCGACCGCCCGGTAGCGGGTATGAACGCGGACGCGGACGCCGGTACGGACACCGACGCCGTCACCGGCCCGCCGGACGGCATGGTCGACGCCCGCGACGAACTGACGCCGATGCTGAGTCAGTACTTCGACCGCTGTGCCGAGTACGAGGACGCCCTGTTGCTCTTCCAGAACGGCGACTTCTACCAGACCTACTGCGACGCCGCCGAGGAGGTGGCGCGGGTGTGCGAACTCACGCTCACCCAGCGCGAAGACAGCACGGGCACCTACCCGATGGCGGGCATCCCCGTCGACAACGCCGCGACGTACGTCGAACGCCTGCTGGACGCCGGCTATCGAATCGCCGTCGCGGAACAGGTCGAACGACCCGAGGCGGCGTCGGGGCTCGTCGACCGCGCGGTCACGCAGGTGATCACCCCGGGCACCGTGATCGACGACGAGTTGCTGGGCTCGGGGACGAAAAACTACGTCGCGGCGGTGACCCGCGAGGGTCGGACCCGCGCCGTCGGCGCCGTCGACGCCGCCACCGGCGAGTGTCTGGTGACGAGCGTCGACGACGAGGCCGGCCTGTACGCGGAACTCGACCGCCTCGCGCCCGCGGAACTGCTCGTCGGCCCCGACGCGAGCGTCGACCTGACGGCGCTCTCCGTCGCGCCGATGGTGACCGACCACGAGGCGGCCGGAATGGGATCGGCGGCCGCGGCCGAGACGCTCGCAGCGTACGTCTCACGTCCCGACGCGGTGGTCGCGGGCGACGCCGAACGCCGGGCCTGTGGCGCCGCCCTCGCCTACGCCGAGTGGACGCAGGGGGACGACGGCCCCCTCGACTACGTCACGCGCATCCGTCGCTACGACCCACGGGAGGCCCTCGGCCTCGACGCGACGGCCATCCGCAGCCTCGAACTGTTCGAGAACCGGGGCACCGGCGCGAGTGAGACGCTGTTCGACGTGCTCGACGACACCGCGTGCGCGCTCGGCCGACGAAAACTCGACGGCTGGCTCCGCCGGCCGCTCGTCGACCGCGAGCGAATCGAGGCTCGGCTGGACGCCGTCGACGCCCTCACTGACGCCGCTCTCGCCCGCGAGACGATCCGTGACGCCCTCCACACGGTGTACGACCTCGAACGGCTCGCGGGGCGGGTGTCCCGCGGGCGCGCGGACGCCCGCGACCTGCGGTCGCTGAAGGCGACGCTCGACGCCGTCCCCGACGTGCTGGCGGGCGTGGACGACGTGGACGGCGACGCAGCCCGGCTGGACGAGTTGCGCGAGCGTATCGACCCCGTCGACGACGTGCGCGACCTGATCGAGCGAGCGATCCGACCCGACCCACCCGTCGAACTGACCGAGGGCGGCGTGATCCGTGAGGGGTTCGACGGCGAACTCGACGACCTGCGTGCGACCGAACGCGAAGGGCGGGCGTGGGTCGCGGAACTCGAAGCCCGCGAACGGGAGCGGACGGGCATCGACTCCCTTTCGGTCGGCCACACCCAGGTCCACGGCTACTACATCGAGGTGACCGATCCCAACCTGGATCGGGTGCCCGACGACTACACGCGGCGCCAGACGCTGAAAAACGCCGAGCGGTTCTACACGCCGGCGTTGAAGCGCCGCGAGGACGAGATTCTGGGCGCGGCCGAGCGGGCGGACACGCTGGAGTACGAGCGGTTTTGCGAGGTGCGCGAGTCGGTCGCCGCCGAGACGGCGCGACTGCAGGCGGTGGCCGACGCCCTCGCCGAACTCGACGCCCTAGCGACGCTCGCGGCCGTCGCCGTCGACCGGAACTACACCCGCCCGGCGTTCCACGACGGGGGCATCGACATCGAGGCGGGTCGCCACCCGGTCGTCGAGGCGACACGGGACCGGTTCGTCCCGAACGACGCCGCCCTGCCGCCGGGCAGCGTCAGCCTCGTCACTGGCCCGAACATGAGCGGGAAGTCGACGTACATGCGGCAGGTGGCGCTGATCGTCGTCCTGGCGCAGATGGGGAGTTTCGTCCCCGCCGACGCCGCGACCCTGCCGGTCGTCGACCGGGTGTTCACCCGCGTCGGTGCGAGCGACGACATCGCGGGCGGGCAGTCCACCTTCATGCGCGAGATGACCGAACTCACCGCGATTCTGCACGAGGCGACGCCGGACTCCCTCGTCTTGCTGGACGAAGTGGGGCGCGGCACGAGTACCGCCGACGGCCGCGCCATCGCCCGCGCCACCGCCGAGTTCCTCCACGACGAGGTGGGCGCGACGACGCTCTTTGCCACCCACTACCACGATCTGACGGGGCTGGCCGAGGCGTACGAACGGGTTCGGAACCTGCATTTCGCGGCCGAACGCGGGGGGCCACGCGCCGGTGACGGCGAGGGATCGGAGGGCCCTCGGGGAGGCGGCGGGCGCCCGGCGACAACCGGTGACGGCCGCCCCTCGGCCGGCGGCGACGTGACCTTCCTCCACCGCGTCGCCGAAGGGCCGGCCTCGTCGTCGTACGGCGTGGAGGTGGCGCGCATGGCCGGGGTTCCCGATCCGGTCGTCGAGCGGTCGCGGGCACTCGTCGAGGGCGTGGACGAGGGGACGAACGGCCACGACGACGGGGTGCAGGTGACACTCGACGGCGTGAACGCCGGCGGCGGACCCGAAGTCGGTGACGACGCGCCCGACGGTGGGGAGAAGCCGGGTACGGTCGACCTCGCCGCCACCCTCCGCGGGACTGATCTCGCTCGGACGACGCCCATCGAGGCGTTGAATCTGCTGGCGGAGCTGAAAGATCGGGTCGAGGAGTCGTGAGTCCGCCCATGCGACACCTGGACCGCGAGACGGTCGACCGAATCGCCGCCGGGGAGGTCGTCACCCGGCCGGCGCGGGTCGTCGTCGAACTCGTCGAAAACGCGCTGGACGCGGGCGCGGAGCGGATCGAAATCGAGGTAAACGGCGACGGGACCGAGCGGATCCGCGTCGCCGACGACGGGGACGGGATGAGCGCCCGAGCAGCCGAACTGGCCGTCGAGCGCCACACGACGAGCAAGTTGCCCGACGGCAACCTGACGGCCGTCGAAACTCTGGGGTTCCGGGGCGAGGCGCTCGCCAGCATCGCGGACGTGGCCCGGCTGACGCTGACGACGAACGACGGCGGGCCGAAAGGAACACGAGTCACCGTTGACGGCGACGAGGTGACCGTCGAGTCCGCGGGTCGGGGCCGCGGGACGACCGTCGAGGTGCGCGACCTGTTCCACAACCGCCCGGCGCGACGGGAATCGCTGGCCGCGCCGGCGACGGAGTTCGAGCGAATCAGCGACCGCGTCGCCGCCTACGCGCTTCTCCGTCCCGCGGTGGCGTTCTCGCTCGATCACGACGGCCGGCGGACCGTCGCCACCCCCGGCACCGGCGACGCCGCGGACGCCGCACTCTCGGTGTACGGCCGGGAGGTGGCCCGCGAGAGCACGGCCCTCGACGCGGCGGCGGCCGTCGAGGCCGGCGGTCGGGAGACGGAGGTGACGGTCCGTGGCCTGCTCGCTTACCCGTCGATAACCCGGGCGTCGACCGGGCACGTCCGCCTCGCGGTCAACGGCCGCCCCGTCTCCGTGCCGACGCTTCGCCGGGCGGTCGAACGGGGCTACGGATCGCTCCTGCCGGGAGACCGCCACCCCGTCGCCGCCCTTGCCGTCTCGCTCCCGCCGTGGGCCGTCGATCCGAACGTCCACCCGACGAAGGAGACGGTGGCGCTCCGGGCGGCGGATGCGGTTGCCGGTGTGGTCGAGGAGGCCGTCGCCGACGCCCTCTCGACGGCCGACCTCCGGCGGTCGGCGGACGTGGCGATGGACCTCGACGCGGCGCTCGACCCGGTCGACGGGACGGCGTCGGCGCTCGCCGACGCGACGTTCGTCGGCCGCTTTCGCGACCTGTACCTGCTCTGTGCGGCCGACGGCGACCTGCTGGTGATCGACCAGCACGCGGCCCACGAACGGATCAACTACGAGCGCCTTCGCGAGGCGGTCGACTCGGCGGCCGTACCGTCGGCGACGCTCGACCCCCCGGCGACGCTGTCGCTCTCGCCCGCCGAAGTCGCCGCCGTCGAGGCCCACGCCGACGAACTCGCCCGGCTCGGGTTCGATCCCGAGCCGTTCGGGGGCGGCACCGTCCGACTCCGGGCCGTCCCGGCGCCGCTCGGGCGGGTCGCCGACCCCGAGGCGTTGGAATCGACGCTCGCCGCGCTCCGGGACGGGTCGGCGGCCGACGAACGGGACGCCCTGCTCGCGGACCTGGCCTGTCACCCGTCGCTGAAGGCGGGCGACGAACTCACCGACGACGAGGCAGCGGCGCTGATCGAGCGGCTCGGGGCGTGCGACCAGCCCTTCGCCTGCCCGCACGGCCGGCCGACGGTCCTCGCCATCGACGAGGGACACCTCGCACGCGGGTTCGACCGCCATCCGAACCGTCGCTGACGCCGGGAGCTACCACTCCTTGCAGTCGGCACAGACGAACGACTCGCCATCGCGCCAGCGACGCGAAACGACGGCGCCACAGGCGTCGCAGGCGGCGCCGTCGGTCGACCACCGCATCGTCGGGACGCTGGGCTCGGTGTCGCCCGCGGGCGTCGGCGCGTCGTCGGCGGTCGCGTCGGCAGGGTCGTCGTCCCCCGTCGGGGCGGCCGCGAACTCGTCGAGTGAGCGGTCGGACACGGGTGTCGTCTGGGCGTCGAAGGGCTTAGCCGTGACGACGACGGCGGCGCCCGGAGCGGTCAAGGCCGACGCGCACCTACTGAAGCTATGGCTACCGTCACGGAGTTACTGGTCCAGTTGGTGGAGAGCGTCGTCGACCTCGTGATCATCTTCGCCACCGAGGTGGCGACACACGATCCGATCGGCTTGCTGGTCTTTCTCGTCGGCGCGGTGCTCACGACGTTCGCCGCCGGCCTCTTCGGCGTGCTCACCCTCGGCGCCCTGATCGACGGCGTGCGCGACGCAGTCACCGGATAACCCTATTCCGTCGCCCGCTCGTGGGCCTCCGCCGCGAGGTCGATCGCGGCGTCGAGGTCCGGGCCGAGCGGCGACCCGACGACGACGCTGTCGGCGTACTCCAGGACGTCGGCCAGCCGGTCGGCCACCTCGTCGACCGTCCCCGCGGCGCAGAAGGCCTCGATCATGGCGGGCGTCACGAGGTCGAACGCGTCGGAGAAGTCGCCGGCCGCGATTGCGTCGCCGACTTCGTCGGCGCGGTCGGCGTCGATGCCGTGTCGCTTCAGCACCGGCGGGGGCGAGCCGGCGGCGATGAAGGCGACCGGCGGTCGGGCCGCCTCCCGGGCCGCCTCGCCGTCCGCGGCGACGCTGACGCTCGCGTAGGCGGCGAGGTCGAACTCGCCGAGTTCGTCGAGACGGTCGCCGAGTCCGTCGTCGACCTGATCGCGTGCCCAGCGCAGGTCGGCGGGGTGGGAGCCGTTGTAGAGCAGGCCGTCGGCGTGTTTGGCGGCCATCTTGCACATGTGTGGCCCCTCGCCGCCGACGTAGGTCGGGATGGGCGTGGGTACGTCGAAGTTGAGGCCGGCGTCCTCGGCGGTGAAGGTGCCGTCGTGGGTGACGCGCTCCCCGTCCCAGAGCCGGCGAGCGACCTTGAACGCCTCCAGGACGGGACGGAGGCCCCGGTCCTCGGCGAGGCCGAGGTTGCCGAGGGTCGAGGGGTCGCCGGGGCCGACGCCGAAGACGGCGCGGCCGTCACTGGCTTCGGCGACGGTCGCCACCTCGCCCGCGAGCGTCACGGGGTGGCGTTCGAAGGGATTGACGACGCCCGGCCCTAGCCGAATCCCGTCGGTCGCCGCCGCGAGCCGCGAGAGGGCGGCGAAAGGCGACCGGTTGTTGTAGTGACTGGAGACGAACAGCGTGTCGTAGCCGGCGGCCTCGGCCGCGGTACCGAGGTCGACCAGTCGATCGAGCGGATGCTCGGGCGTGAGTTCGATCCCGAACATCAGCGGCGGTTCCTCCGTCGGACGTGCGTGGGCTGGATCATCCGTCAGTCGGTTAGCCCCGACGCTGAAAAACCGTTCGTCGTACGCGGAACCTGCCGGTGTCGGGGATAACGAGGAGCGACGCTCCTCGGACAGACGGCGGAGCCGTCGATCGCGTGGCGCACTGCGCCACGGAAACCCGGACGAAGTCCGGTGATAACGAGGGACTGTCCCTCGGGCGGACGGCGAACCCGTCGATCCTACGTGTGCCCGTTGACCGGGACCGGGCCGTACGGCTCCGCCAGGTAGTCGAGTTCGCTCCCCGAGAGGTCGATCTCCAGTGCTTCGACCGCGGCCTCCAGATGCTCGATGCTCGTCGTCCCGACGATGGGGGCGTCCACCTCGTCTTGATGGAGAAGCCACGCGAGCGCGATCTGAGCCATCGTCACGCCCTTCTCGGCCGCGAGTTCCTCGACGCGTTCGTTGATCTCGGCGCCGCCGTTGGCGTAGTAGGTGGCGAGCCGTTCGGACATCCGGTCGTGGTTGTCCATGAACTCGCCGCGGGTCGTCTCGCCGGTGGCCTCGTGGGGGCGCGCCAGAAAGCCGCGGGCGAGCGGCGACCACGTGAGCACGCCGATCCCCTCCCGCGCACAGAGCGGGAGCATCTCGCGTTCCTCCTCGCGGTAGGCGAGGTTGTAGTGGTTCTGCATCGTGACGAAGCGATCGAGGCCCAGCGCGTCGCTCGTGTGGAGCGCGTCCGCGAACTGGTAGGCCCACATCGAACTGGCGCCGAGGTGACGAACCTGCCCCCGACGCACCGCGTCGTCGAGGGCGCGCAGCGTCTCCTCGATGGGCGTATCGTAGTCCCAGCGGTGGATCTGGTAGAGGTCGATCGTGTCCATGCCGAGGCGGTCAAGGCTGTTCTGTAGTTCCTGCTCGATCGCCTTTCGCGACAGCCCCTGCGCGTTCGGGTTGTCGTCGTCCATCGAGTTGTACACCTTCGTCGCGACGACCGGCCAATCGTCGTCGTACTCGTCGAGGACGTTCCCGAGGATGCGTTCGGACTCGCCGAGCGAGTACATGTTCGCCGTATCGAAGAAGTTGATCCCGAGGTCGATTGCGCGCTCGATGATCGGCCGGCTCTCCGCCTCGTCGAGCACCCAGTCACGCCAGTCGCTCGACCCGAAGCTCATACAGCCGAGACAGAGGCGGCTGACCGTCGTCCCGGTCGATCCGAGCGTCGTGTACTCCATGCCACCCGCAGGCCGGGTGATGACAAAAGGGTGCCGGGGCGTTCATACCGATCGTAATACATCAGTACCGGCGTGTTGCCGGCCCGTTCGACAACACGCCGGCACACAGTTACAATGACCAGTATCAGTCGTCCTCGAACGACCAGCCCCGGAGCGCCTGCCGGACGAAGTCGCCCTCCACGTCCCGGAAGAGGGCGTCGCTGCCGTCGTGGTCGCCGAACTCGAAGTCGCGGACGACGACGACGGGAGTGCCGCCCGAACCCTCGCCGGCGACGAGGTTGGCGGCGGCCGCGAGTTCGTCCACGACGGCCTGGACGGTGACGCCGAGTTCCCGCCCGTCGCGGTCGGCTTCGCCCCGCCAGTCGCGGGCCGCGGGCGTCCCCGCCCACCCGATGGCGACGCCGCGCTGCCCGTGACGGAACGGCCGGCCGCAGGTGTCGGTGACGATCACCCGGTCGGCGTCGAGTTCGGCCGCGATCCGAGCCGCGCTCTCGCTCGGCCGCTTCGGCAGGAGCAACAGGTCGCCGCCGGGCACGTTCGAGCGGTCGATACCCGCGTTGACCGTCACGTGGCCGAACCGCGTCTCCGTCAGGAGAAAGGGCGACTCCATCAGGAGGTCCGTACTCTCCTCCAGAACCGCCTGTGCGAACCGCGGGTCCTTCGCCTCGCCCGTGGCGCGTTCGAGGCGGGCGGCGACTTCGCGGGCGCGGGGACCGGCCGGGAACTCCGCGAGGTCGGCCACGCGCCCCTCGACTTTGGAGACGATCGTACTCGCCACACAGACCACGTCGTCGGGGCGGAGGTCGACCCGCTCGGAGACGAGGGCGGGGATGTCGTCGCCGGGGTCGAACTCGGGGAGGTCGGGGACGGGAGAGAGCTTCATCGGCCGCCCCCGGTGGCGTCGGGCGTCACCAGCCGTCCCCACGGTGGAGCGTCACGTCGAGGTTGCCGTCGACGGCGGTGGCGGTCAACATCGTCGTCTCGGTCCCCGGACTCGCGCCGGTCGCCGTCCCGGGGTTGAGGATGCGCACGCCGTCGTGAACCTCGTCGAGGTGTTCGTGGATGTGGCCGGCGACGCCGACGGCGTCGGGGCCGCCGTGTTCCCGCACCGCGGCGGCGACCCGGTCCTCGTAGCCGATGCGGTCGCCGGTGCCGTGGGTGACGACGAACTCGACGCCGCCGCACTCGACCGTCGTCACCTCGGGAAGGTCGACGCTCGCCGGGTCGACGTTGCCCCGGACGCCGGTGAACGACCCGCCCGCGAGGCATCGAACCTCGTCGACGGTGGCCGCCGTCTCGTAGTCGCCGGCGTGGATGACGTGATCGACCGCCTCGATCCGCTCACGGACCCAGTCGGGGATGCTGCTCGCCCGATCGGGAACGTGTGTGTCGCTGATGATCGCCAGCTCCATACACGGGCGTAGTCGCGCGAGGTGAAATCCTTGTCCCACCGACGGCACAAGAGCCGTGTGGCTGGCCGTCGAACGGCCGCCATGCCCCACGCCCACGTCGTCACCTGCTTTCTACGCCACCGGACGCACGTCCTGCTCGGCCGGCGGAGCGACGCCGTCGGCACCTACGCCGGCCGGTGGGCGGGAATCTCGGGATACGTCGAGGGCGACCCCGCCGACGCCGAGACCGACGCCCGTCGGGAGATTCGCGAGGAGACCGGGCGCACCGACGCGACGCTCGTCCGCACCGGCGACCCCCTCGACGTCGACGACGGCGACCGGACGTGGACCGTCCACCCCTTCCTGTTCGAGGTAGCGGATCGGACGGTCGAGCCGAACGAGGAGATAGCCGCCCACGAGTGGGTGTCGCCCCCGGCGATCCGGGAGCGATCCACCGTCCCCGGCCTCTGGGACGCCTACGCCGCCGTTGCACCGACGGTCGAGACGGTACGCGGCGACGAAACCCACGGCTCGGCCTGGATTTCGGTGCGAGCGCTCGAAGCCCTCCGGGACCGGGCCGCCACGGCCGACTCGATGGCGTCGGTCGTCGCCGTCGCGCGCGAACTTCGGGACGCCCGGCCGAGCATGGCCGCCGTCGCCAACCGGGTGAACCGGGTGCTTGCGACGGCCGAGCGGACGCCCGAAGCGGTGCGAGAGCGGGCGGAAGGGGCCGCTATCGACGCCCTCGACGCCGACGACGCGGCGGCGGCGCTCGCGGCCGAGCGGTGTGGCGCGTCGGTCGTCACGCTCTCGCGCTCCGGGACCGTCCTCGCGGCGCTCCGGGCAGCCGAGCCGTCGGTCCTGATCGGCGAATCTCGCCCCGCCCGCGAGGGCGTCGACGTGGCGGCCGAACTGGCCGGCGCGGGAGTGGAGGTGACGCTGACGACCGACGCGGCGCTGGCGGGCGAACTCGCCGACTCGGCGCCCACGGCCGTCCTCGTCGGCGCCGACGCGGTGCTCGCGGACGGGAGCGTCGTCAACAAGGTCGGCACCCGCGGGCTGGCGCTCTCGGCCGTCCGCGAGGACGTGCCGGTGTACGTCGTCGCCGCCGCGGACAAGGTGCGGTCCGACGAGCGGTTCCACGGCGAGGCGGGCGACGCCGCCGATCTCTACGAGGGATCGGCACCCGTGACCGTCTCGAACCCCATCTTCGACCGGACGCCCGCCGACCTGGTGGACGCGGTGCTCACCGAGCGGGGCGCGCTGGATAGCGACGGGGTTCGGGACGTGGCGGCCGAACACGAAGAAAACGCGGCGTGGGGCGAGGAGGGGTAACGGCGTCAGCGGGCGTGACGATTACGCCGGACCGGCGTTCTCGCCACCGTCGTCGGGCGTCGCGTCGCTCACCGACTCGCCGAGCGAGCCGTCGTCGTCACCGCTCAGGAACGACCGGATCAGGTCGTGAATTGTCGCGACGTGATCGGGCACCTGCGCGGGCAGGTCCGCGGGCGGGCCGCGACGGTCGGCGTCGGCGTTCTTTGCGGCCGCGCCGTCGGCGTTGTCGGCACCGTCGTCGGCGTCGTCACCGGCGTTGTCGTCCGCGTGGTCGTCGGCGGGCTGCCCGTCGTCCGACGCGTTGGCGGCGTCGTCGTCGTCGTCGGGCGCATCGGCGGCGTTGTCGTCGGCCGCGTCCGCGTGGTCGTCGTACTGGTCGTCCGCACCGACGTCGACGGGCGCGTTGCCCGGCGCCGCGGCGACCGTTCCGACGGTCACCAAAAGCGCCGCGAACGCGACTGCGACGAGTTTCGTTCGGGTCATCGTTGCGCTCGATGCGTGTGGCTCGGGGGTATTGAACCCCGATTCCCCTCAACCCGATTTTCGACGGTTTGAACCGGATTTAACCCGGATTTAACGACGATTAACCTCGGTCAAGGGTAGTGAACCCGGATCGATTCGGCGCTCTCGACACCGCCGTGGCCGACGGGTAGCGCGCGCGGACCGGACGGTCCACGCCGAGATTTATCCGTCGTGCCGCCGAGTCGGCGGACATGGACGAGGGCGTCCACACGCCGACCGATCCCGAGTCGGCCTTTCTGACGCTGAGCAACGACCTCCGCCTCGAAATCCTGTTGGCGCTGTGGGAGGCGCCGGGCTTCTCGCTTCCCTTCGCGGAGCTCCGGAAGGCGGTCGGCGAGCGCGACTCGGGGACGTTCACCTACCACCTCGACGAACTGGTCGGCCACTTCGTCGGCGAGACGGACGCGGGGTACGAACTCCAGTATCCGGGTCACCGGGTGCTCGACGCGATTCAGAGCGGCGTCTTCCACCAGCGAGGGCGGGTCGGCCCCGTCGAACTCGACGACCCCTGCCCCGACTGTGACGCGCCGCTCACCTTTGCATACGACACCGACTACGTCGGGCGCGTGGGCTGTGCGGCCTGTGGCGAGCGCGTTCTGGAGTGGCCGTTCGACCCCGGCGGCGTCGCCGACCGGACCCCGACGGCGGTGGCGGCGGCGTTCGACCGCCGCACGCGCCTCGTCTGGACCTGCGCGCTCGACGGCGTCTGCCCGTTCTGTGCCGGCCGCGTCGACCGACGACTCGTCGGCGACGCCACCACCGCCGGCTCCTGTATCGGCGTCGTCGAGGACCTCGACCGCTACGACGAGTACTTCGCGCGCGACCATCCGACCGTCGTCGGCCTCGACTGCCGGCGCTGTAGTTTCTACAGCTTCGTCCCCGTGGGCGTCGTCCTTCTGACCCGTCCACGCGTGACCGGCCGCCTGTATGAGCGCGGCCTCGACACCCGCGAGACGCCGCTCTGGGCGCTCGGATTCGTCGTCGACGCGGCCGCCGTCACGATCAGGGAGACGGAGCCGACGACCGTCGCGGTCACCGCCGACCCCTCGGACGGCGAGTCGCTGACCGCGCTCGTCGACGGAAATCTCGCGGTGACGCTCGCCGACGAATAAAGTATCACTATTCGTACTGGAATCGAATCCACGAATCGCTTATCCGTCCAACTGCCCTGTATTTCGAGTAGATCGACAATGGTCGAGAAACCGAACGTTGTGGCGATAACTGGGAGTCAGCGCGACGGCAGTCACACGGCGACGGCCGTCGACATCGCACTGGAGCGGGCGCGGGACGCGGGCGCGGAGACCGACCACGTCGACCTGTCGGGGCTCGACCTGCCGCTGTTCGACCCCGACCGGCCGGACGCGGGCGACGCCGAGGACCTTCGGCGGCGCGTGCGGGCGGCCGACGCCGTTCTGCTCGCGACGCCGATGTACCACGGGTCGGTCGCGTCGCCGCTGAAGACCGCCCTCGACTACTGCGGGTTCGACGAGTTCGAGGGGACGACGGTCGGGTTGCTGGCCGTCGCCGGCGGCGCCTTCCCCACGGGGGCGCTGGATCACCTCCGGGCCATCGGCCGGGCGCTCGACGCGTGGGTCCTGCCCCACCAAGCGGCGATTCCCGATTCGCACGCGCAGTTCGCGGACGGCGAGTTGACCGACCCCGACCTCCGGGACCGCGTCGAGACGCTGGGCGTCGAACTGGTCCGCTACGCGGGCGTCGCAGCACACGGGGCCGAGACGGCGGCGAGGCCGTCCGCCGCCGGCGACTGAGCGCCGTCGAGACGCGGGGTTCTTCAGGCCGCGCGACGAACGACCGCCGGTGGCAGTGACGACGGTTACCCCCTCCGAGCCCCTTGTGACGAGGGATTTTCCCGAGCCACCGTTCACGGATAGGTGAGTCGTCGCACACCCAGTCGCAAGACCGCGTGTGATCGGGGTTGCAACCGGTTCCGAACGATAGTATAGGTTTTTCGGGCCAGCATCGGTAGCCGTCGGCATGACCGAAATTTCGACCCTCGGGGTCCACGACTCGGTAGCCGAAGTGTTCCCGCCGTCCGTCTTTCGGGACGCCCTCGTCGACGGCGACGGGCCGACGGTCCGTGTCGTCGGCGCGGACGACGACCTCACGGCCTGCGATGCCCTCGTCACCTTCACCTACGAGGACCGCTTTCTCGACGCCGGTCTCGACTGGATTCACTCGATTCAGGCGGGCGTGGATCGCTTCCCGTTCGACGCCCTGCGGGAGCGGGGAGTCGCCCTCACCAACAGCACGGGCATCCACGGCGACGTCGTAGGCGAGACGGGGGTCGGGCTGATGCTCGCCTTTGCCCGCCGCTTGCACGTCCATCGCTCGAATCAGGAGCGCGGCGAGTGGGTCAAGCCCGCGTGGGACGACGCCTTCCCGCTCCGCCGGGAGTCGGCCTGCGTCGTCGGCCTCGGGACGCTCGGTCAGGGCATCGCCACCCGCGCGTCGGCGCTCGGGATGGGCGTGACGGGCGTCAAACGAACCCCGACACCGGTCGACGGCGTGGACCGCGTCTATCCACCCGAGGCCCTCCACGAGGCCATCGCCGATGCCCGCTTCGTCGCCCTCGCGGTGCCGCTGACCGACGACACCGAGGGAATGCTCTCGACCCCCGAGTTCGAAACCATGCGCGACGACGCCTACCTCGTCAACGTGGCGCGCGGTCCCGTGGTCGATCAGGCTGCCCTCGTCGACGCCCTCGACGCCGGCGAACTCGCGGGTGCCGGCCTCGACGTGTTCGAAACCGAACCCCTCCCCGCCGACTCGACGCTCTGGGACCGCGAGGAGGTCATCGTCACGCCCCACGCCGCCGGCTTCAACCAGGAGTACTACGAACGTGTGGCGACCATCGTCCGCGAGAATCTGCGGCGGTTCGACGCGGGCGAGTCGCTGACGAATCGGGTGGTGTAGCGAATCGCCGGCCGGCAGTCAGAGGAACTTCAGCAGGTCGTCGCGTTTCTGGTCGTGGAAGTGGGTCTCTAGGGCGTCGGTGAGCGCCGAGATGTCGCCTCGCTTGGCGCTGATGGGGGCGACCGTCTCCTGCCACTGCTGCCACGGCGGGAGGATGCCCAGTCGGTCACAGAGGTCGTCCAGGCGTTCGTCCCGGTCGTCGACCTTGTCCATCTTGTTGACGGCGACGACGGTCGGAATCCCGAGTTCGCGGAGGAAGTGAAACAGCTCCACGTCGTGGGGAATCTCGCCGTCGCCGCTGTGGCGGTCGATGATGTCGACGACGCTTTTCCCGTCGACGACGAGGACGCCCGCGAGGATGTCGTCGGCGTTGTCCTCGACGTAGCGCACCACGTCGGTTTTGATCCGCTCGCGTTGCTCCTCCGGCACCCCGGACATGAACCCGAAGCCGGGGAGGTCGGTGAACATGAACGACTCGGAGACCCAGTCGAAGTGGTTGGGCTGGCGGGTGACGCCCGGCTTTCGGCCCGTCGTCACCGAGTGGCCGGTTAGCTCACGCATCAGCGTCGATTTCCCCACGTTGGACCGACCGACGAGAACGACTTCGTCGCGGTCCGGACGGTCCTCGAACATAGGGAGGATAGACGGGTGGCGGATTTAAACTCGGCGTGTCGGGGCGACGTATATGTCCCGTCGGCGACGACGGGACGTATGGACAAAGCGACCCTCCGCGACCGAATCTGGGACGAGTTGGAGGAACGCGGCGAGGCCCGATTTCCGTTTCCGCCCCACGGCCGCATCCCTAATTTCGCGGGCGCGAGCGACGCGGCCGACCGGCTCGCGGCGACCGACGAGTGGGTAGACGCGGCGACGATCAAGGCCAACCCCGACGCCCCCCAGCTACCGGTTCGGCGGGCCGCGCTCCGGGACGGGAAGGCGGTGTACGTGGCCGTCCCGCGCCTGCGCGACGAGCAGCCCTTCCGACGCCTCGACCCCGACGCCGTCGACGATTACGACGCCGCGACCACCGTCAGCGGCATCGACGAGTACGGCGACCCCGTGGGTCCCGACGGAATGGAGCGAATCGACCTGATCGTCAGCGGCAGCGTCGCGGTGAACGAGGACGGCGCGCGCGTCGGGAAGGGAGAGGGGTACAGCGACCTCGAATTCGCCGTTATGCGCGAGTTCGGCCTCGTCGACGACGAGACGACGACGGCGACGACGGTCCACGAACTGCAGGTCGTCGAGACGCCGCCGCCCGCGGATCACGACGTGCCGATGGACCTGATCGTCACGCCCGACCGGACGGTTCGCACGGGTGCGGAGGCGAACCCGTCGGGCATCGACTGGGCGGCGCTGGGCGAGCGCGTCGACGAGATGCCGGTGTTGGCGCGGTTGCAGGCGAGCGAAGACCACGAATCGGCCGACCCTGATCCCGCTGAAAAGAGCGGACGGCGCGGGAACGGGACGAGGAAATAGACAGGTCTTTGCCCCGGTCGGGACGGATCGACCAACGTGAGCATTACCGATCAGCTCTCCCGTCTCAGTCGTGTAGTGAGCAAGTACTTCGTCGTCTGGGTCGTGCTGGCGTCGGGGGCGGCGTTGACGACGCCGGGGCCGTTCGTGCCCGTTCTGAACTACGTCACGCCGCTACTCGGCCTGATCATGTTGGGGATGGGGCTGACACTCCAGCCTGCCGACTTCAGACGGCTGATCGAGCGGCCGGTCGACGTGGGAATCGGCGCCGTGACACAGTGGCTCGTGATGCCGCTCGCGGCGTACGCCTTGTATCTCGTGTTCGACCTCCCCGACGCGGTCGGTCTGGGATTGATCCTCGTGGGCGCGGCGCCCGGCGGCACCGCGTCGAACGTGATGACCTACCTCGGCCGCGGTGACGTGGCGCTCTCGGTCGCCATCACGACGCTGACGACGCTGGCAGCCCCCGTCGTGATGCCGGCGTGGACGCTGTTCATCCTCGGAGAGGGCGTCGACGTGACCTTCGCGGAGATGTTCATCAGCATCGTCCAGATAGTCATCGTGCCGGTCGTCCTCGGGTTCGCGATCCGGTATCTCCTCGACCGGCGGGCGCCGCGGGCGGCAGAGGTCGGCGTCGACGTGTTCCCGGTCGTCAGCGTCGCCGCCATCGTCGCCATCGTCGCCGGCGTCGTCGGCGCGAACGTCGAGAACATCCTCACCGCCGGTGCGCTCGTCCTCCTCGCCGTAGTCATCCACAACGGGGTCGGGCTGGGGGCGGGCTTCGCCGTCGGCCGAGCGGCGGGGATGTCCGACGACCGCGCGCGGACGTGTGCCTTCGAGGTTGGCCTCCAGAATAGCGGTCTGGCGGTCGCCCTCGCCACGTCGCTGTTCTCGCCCGCAGCGGCGCTGATCCCCGCGCTGTTCAGCGTCTGGCACAACGTCAGCGGACCGGCGCTCGCGAGTTACTTCACGTGGCGTGACGGCGCGTCCACGAGCACCGGTGACGGCGTGACCGCGGACTGAGCGGGACCGCGGCCCGACAGACTATTTGCCGGTGCGGGTGGATATGCGTCCGTGCGACTCGTCCAGGTCATGGTCCCCACGGGCAAACGCGAGTCGATCCTGCGGACCCTCGACGACGAGGGCATCGACTACGTCGTCACCGAGGAGACCAGCAACCGCGAGTACACGGCCTCGGTAACCTTCCCGCTCCCGCAGGCGGCGGTCGAACCGGTTCTGGAGGAGCTTCGGGACGCCGGCCTCGACCGCGACGCCTACACGGTCGTCCTCGACGCCGAGACGGTCATCTCGCGGCGGTTCGACGACCTCGTCGAGCGCTACGAGGAGGGCGAGGAGAACGGCGACCGTATCGCCCGCGAGGAACTGGCGGCGCGGGCGCGCTCGCTCGCGCCGAATTGGCGGACGTTCGTGATCATGACGGTCGTGAGCGCCGTCGTCGCCACCGCGGGCCTGCTGCTCGACTCCGCGGCCGTCGTCGTCGGCTCGATGGTCATCGCGCCGCTGATCGGCCCCGCGATGGCGACGAGCACTGGCTCGGTCGTCGACGACCGCGAACTCCTGCTCCGGGGGGTGAAACTCCAGGTCGCCGGCGGCGTGTTGGCCGTCGCCGCCGCCGCGGCGTTCGCGACGCTGCTCCGAACCGCCCACGTCGTCCCGCTCGAAGCGGTGGAGGTGTTCGCCATCGACGAGGTGCGCGAACGCCTCGTTCCGGACGTGCTCTCGCTGGTCATCGCGCTCGGCGCGGGCGCCGCGGGCGCGCTCAGCCTCTCCACCGGCGTCTCGACGGCGCTCGTGGGCGTCATGATCGCCGCGGCGCTCGTCCCCCCGACCGCCGTCGTCGGCATCGGCCTCGCGTGGGGGTCGCCCCGAACCGTCTCCGGGGCGCTCGTCCTCGTGCTCGTCAACTTCCTCTCGATCAACTTCGCGGCGCTGGCCGTCCTCTGGCTCACGGGCTACCGCCCGAAGAGCTGGTTCCGACGCGAGGAAGCGCGGACGGCGACGCTGAAACGCATCGCGACGCTCGGCGTCGCCCTCCTCGTCCTCTCCTCGCTCCTCGCGGGCGTCACCTACGGTACCTACCGGACCGCGACGTTCGAGGAGGAGACCCGTGCCGTCGTCGACGACGTGCTCGACGGCTACGAGGAGTTAGAACGCCTCTCGCTCACCGTCAGCTACGAGGAGACGTTTCCCTTCTCCAGCCCGGAACGCGTGACGGTCACCGTCGGTCACCCGCCCGAAGGGGAGACGCCCGCGCTCGCGACGCGGCTCGCCGAACGGATCGAAGCCCTCGATAACCCGCTCCTCCGGACCGACGGTCCCATCACCGTCGAAGTCCGGTACGTCGCCGTCGACACGGGGACGAGCGCCGATCCGGCGACGGCCGCGGCGACCGTCCGGCCCGGCGCGCACGGGATACCGAAGCGCCTCCCGGTCGGGACGCCGAACCACGCTACTGCCCACCACGGGAGATAGTTCATATGCTCTGGCGTCGTCTGCGTAAGGATGAGAGCTATTGGTACATTGACACTCGTCGTACTCGTCCTCCTCGCCGGCTGTGTCGGTCCGCTGCAGGCGGGCGCGAACACCGGCGACGCCCCGTCCGGACCGACCATCGCCGTCTCGGCGACCGGGTCGGCGAGCGCCGACCCCGACCTCGCGGTCGTGAACGTGGGCGTCGAGGCGACGGCCGACGGCGCGAACGCGGCCCGCGCGCAGGTGGCCCGCGACATCGAGCGAGTTCGGAACGTACTCGCCGACGGTGGCGTGCCCGACGCCAACGTGACGACGACGACGTTCGGCATCGCGCCCGTCTACAATTTCTCACAGGGCGACCGCGAGGTAGTCGGCTACCGCGCGGTTCACGCGCTCACGATAGAGACGGCGCCCGACCGTGCCGGCGAAGTCGTCGACCTCGCGGTCGGCAACGGAGCGACGCGCGTCGACGGCGTCCGCTTCACCCTGAGCGACGAGCGGCGGGCCGAACTGCGCGCGACGGCGCTCGGGCGGGCGATGGACACCGCCCGGACCGACGCGGACGGCATCGCGTCCGCGGCCGACCTCTCGGTGACGGGCGTCCGGCAGGCGTCGACCGGCGCGGAGTTCACCCCCTTCCCCATCGCCCGGTTCGAAGACGCCAGCGGGGGCGGGGAGACGGTCATCCAGCCCGCGCCCGTGACGGTCACCGCCACCGTCGACGTGACCTACACCGCCGCCTAGCGCGAGGGCAGGTCGGGCTCCCAGTCGACCGTCTCGACCGCCAGATCGAGGACGGCGTCGACGTTCTCACCCTCGCTGACGCTCATGTAGGCGTCGGCGTCCACGTCCCGCGAGCGGTCGCTCTTGTTACACACCGTGAGGACCGGCGCGTCGAAGCGCTCGACGACCGCATCCCGCAGGTCGAGCTGGGCGTCGAGCGGGTAGCCACACGCCTCGCTCGCGTCGACGACGAAGAGGACGGCGTCCGCGAGGTGGGCGAGCGCACTCACCGCCTGGCTCTCGATGTCGTTGCGCTCGTCTTCCGGCCGATCCAGCAGCCCCGGCGTGTCGATGATCTGGTAGCGGATGTGGTCGCGGTCGAAGTGGCCGATCCCGATGCGGCGGGTGGTGAACGGATACCGAGCGATTTCGTTGTCGGCGCGCGTGACCGCGTTCACGAACGACGACTTGCCGACGTTGGGGTAGCCGGCGACGACGATCGTCGGCTCGTCCGGACGGATATCCGGCAGGTCACGGAGAGCGTCG
>Ga0102936_1000174_pt1 | contig 24794 bp, 23 predicted proteins | sample SalPon2_A_H2O_MG_FD_78502 | JGI IMG/M metagenome (GOLD analysis project Ga0102936, IMG submission 78502) | Salt pond water microbial communities from South San Francisco under conditions of wetland restoration - Salt Pond MetaG R2_A_H2O_MG | ecosystem: Environmental > Aquatic > Non-marine Saline...
GTTCACCAGGTCGCGGAGGTCCTCGCCCTCCGCGTACGCGGCGTACGCCTGGTCGGAGACGTCGGCGTGGTCCTCGCGGGTGAAGCCCTCGCCGATACCGTCGTCCATCAGCCGCGAGAGGCTCGGCAGGACGTTGACCGGCGGCTCGATACCCTGGCTGTTGAGGTCCCGATCGATGTAGATCTGACCCTCGGTAATGTAACCGGTCAGGTCCGGGATCGGGTGGGTGTCGTCGTCGCCGGGCATCGTCAGGATCGGGATCTGGGTGACGGATCCCTCGCGACCCTCGATACGGCCGGCCCGCTCGTAGAGCTGGGCGAGGTCGGTGTACATGTAGCCGGGATAGCCACGGCGGCCCGGCACCTCTTCGCGGGCCGCGCCGATCTCCCGCAGCGCCTCACAGTAGTTGGTCATGTCCGTGAGGATGACCAGGACGTGATAGTCCTTCTCGAAGGCGAGGTACTCGGCGGTCGTCAGGGCCATCCGCGGGGTGACCGTCCGCTCGACTGCGGGGTCGTCCGCGAGGTTCATGAAGACGACGGAGCGCTCCAAGGCGCCGGTGCGCTCGAAGTCGTCCATGAACTCGTTGGCCTCCTCTTGGGTGATGCCCATCGCGCCGAAGATGACGGCGAACTCCGAGCCCTCTTCGTCGCCCGCTTCCTCCTCGGGGACCGAGGCCTGTCGGGCGATCTGGAGCGCCAGATCGTTGTGCGGCAGTCCCGATCCCGAGAAGATCGGCAGCTTCTGGCCGCGGATCAGCGTGTTCATGCCGTCGATGGCCGACACGCCGGTCTGGATGAACTCGCGCGGGTACTCCCGGGCCGTGGGGTTGATTGCCGCGCCGACGATCGGTCGTTCCTCGTCGGGTTCGATTTCGGGGCCGCCGTCGATCGGTTCGCCCGATCCCGACAGCACGCGCCCGAGCAGTTCCTCCGTCAGCGGCATCTGGAGCGTCTCGCCGAGGAACCGAACCGACGAGTTGCGGTCGATACCGGACGTTCCCTCGAACACCTGGATCGCGACGAACTCGGAGGTCGATTCGAGCACCTGTCCCCGGCGGGTCTCCCCGTCCGGCGTCTCGATTTCGACCATCTCGTCGTAGCCGACCGGCTCGTCGATCTCGGCGAACACCAGCGGACCGCTGATCTCCGTGATTGTCTTGTATTCTTTCTGCATGGTTCAGTAGAGCTCCCGGAGCTGATCTTCGAACTCCGATTTCAGATCGTCGATGTACTCCTCGTACGCTTCCTCAGTGTTCATCCGGTTGAGCCGCGCGGCGGCGTCGATGTCGACGATCTCTTCGACCGGAACGCCGGCTTCGAGCGCCTCGAAGGCCTCGTCGTTGAAGTGCTGGATCGCCGTCAGCATGAGGTAGGTCTTTTCGGGCTCACAGTAGGTGTCCACGTCGTGGAAGGCGTTCTGCTGGAGCCACCCCTCGCGGATGTAGCGGGCGACCTCGAGCGTGAGCTGTTGGTCGTCCGGCAGGGCGTCCTTGCCGACGAGCTGGACGATCTCCTGGAGTTCGGTCTCCTCGTCGAGGACGTCGACGGCCCACTGTCGCACTTCGGGGTACTCCTCGTCGACGTTCTCGCGCCACCACGGATCCAGCTGTTCGGTGTACAGCGAGTACGACTCGTTCCAGTTGATCGACGGGAAGTGCCGCCGTTCGGCCAGATCCGCGTCCAGCGCCCAGAAGCACTTGACGATACGGAGGGTGTTCTGGGTGACCGGCTCCGAGAAGTCCCCGCCGGGCGGCGAGACGGCGCCGATCGCCGAGATCGACCCCTCGCTGCCGTTGAGGTTCTGGAACTTGCCGGCACGCTCGTAGAACTCCGAGAGGCGGGCCGCCAGATACGCCGGGTAGCCCTCCTCGCCGGGCATCTCCTCGAGTCGCGAGGAGATCTCCCGCATGGCCTCGGCCCACCGCGAGGTGGAGTCGGCCATGAGCGCCACGTCGTAGCCCATGTCGCGGTAGTACTCGGCGATCGTGATGCCGGTGTAGACACACGACTCGCGGGCCGCGACGGGCATGTTGGACGTGTTCGCGATGAGACACGTCCGGGACATCAGCGGCTTTCCCGTCTTGGGGTCTTCCAGTTCCGGGAAGTCCTCGATGACTTCGGTCATCTCGTTGCCGCGCTCGCCACAGCCGACGTAGATGACGATATCGGCATCGGCCCACTTGGCGAGTTGGTGTTGGGTGACCGTCTTCCCGGAGCCGAACGGCCCGGGAATGGCGGCCGTCCCGCCCTTCGCGATCGGGAACAGGCCATCGAGAATGCGCTGGCCGGAGATCAGCGGCGTCGTCGGCGTCTCCTTTTCGACCGTCGGCCGGGGTTCACGGACCGGCCACTCCTGGCGCATCTGGATCTCCTCGCCGCTGTCGAGTTCGACGACCGTCTCCTCGACGGTGAAGTTACCCGACTCGATCGCGGTGACTTCGCCGCCCTCGTAGCCGGGCGGGACCAGTACCTTGTGATCGATGCTCTCGGTTTCGGGGACGATCCCGACGACGTCGCCGGCTGAAACCTCGTCGCCGACCTCGACTTCGGGGTTGAACTCCCAGGTCTTCTCCAGGTCGATCCCGGGGGCGTCGACGCCCCGATCGAGGAACGCGCCCATTCGCTCTTCGAGCACGTCCAGGGGGCGCTGGACACCGTCGTAGATACTGTCCAGCATGCCGGGGCCGAGGTCGACGGACAGCGGTTCGCCCGTGTTCTCGACCGGTTCCCCGGGCGCGACGTCGGAGGTCTCTTCGTAGACCTGGATCGTCGTGATGTCGCCCTCGATCTCGATGACTTCGCCCATCAGGCCCTCGTCGCCGACGTAGACGACGTCGTTCATCCGGGCGCCGAGATCGGTGGCGGTCACGACAGGACCACTGACGCTCTCGATTACGCCCTCGTCCGTAGTTTCGGTTGCAGTTGCTTGACTCATGATTACTCGTCCATCAGATCGATGCCGATGGCGCGTTTGATCTGCTCGCGCAGATTGCCCGAACCGGTGCCGCCACCCAGCGTGACGACAACCGGTTCGACACTCGTTTCGACGCGCTGTCGAACTGTACGTGAAAGACGCTCGACGTCCTCGTCGTGCATGACGACGATCCCGACACCGTCATCGTCGAGCGCCGACGTGACCGCGTCGTCGAGCCGTTCGTCCTTCTCGGCGTCCGGGACGTTCTCGAAGCGACGAACACCGGCGAGACGGAAGCCGGTCGTGAAGTCCGGACTGCCGACGACGGCGATCTCCTGGCTCATTGTACCAGCTCCGTTTCGATCTCCTCGACGGAGAGGCCGGCCTCCCGGCCGCGGGCGATGGCCCGGATGTTCTCTATCTCCCGTTCCTTTGCGAGCACGTACGACAGGACCGGACACACCGAGAGCGGATACCGGTTCGACAGCTTCTGGGAGTACTCCAAGAGTGCGGCGTCGAGCGCGTGCTCGAACCCGATGAGGCTGTCTGCGTCCTCCAAGTCCTCGAGCGCGTCGGCCAGATCATCGCCGTAGGTGCTCTCGCGGATCCGAGCGACCAGCTCCTCCGTGTTCGAGGCGAGCTGTCGGATCTCGTCGGCTGCAAAGAGCCGCCCGCCGTCCATGAAGTACGCCACCGGATCGATGTCGGCACCGCTTCTGGCGATCCGGAGCGCGTTTCGGACGTTCCGGAAGTCGATCTCGGCCTGCAGGAACTCCCGGTACAGCGCCGTCGGGGTGTCCGGTTCCGGGGTACCGATGTCGTCCATCAGGTGCGCATAGAAGGCGCGATCGACCGCGTTCTCGAGCGGGACGAGCACGCCCTCGCTCTCGTAGTCCGAGAGGGCCGTCGACAGCGGATCGCCGAAGATCGTGTTTTCCAGAAGTTCGACCAGTTCCTCGATGCTCGTCGCATCAGTCAGCCGGTCGAGGAAGTCCTCGGAGAACTCACCGGTCCGGATGAGGTCGTCTTGGATGTCCTCGCGGTCGGCGTCCGTGTAGACGCCTCGGATGACCGTCTTGACGTTCCAGGTGTCGAACTTCCGGAGGTAGTTGGCGACGTACCCATAGAGCGATCCGTCCGACCACGTCAACAGGTCGTCGAAGTGCTTTGCGAGGTTCTCGTTGAGTGCGTACTCGACGAGATCGACCCCCGAGTGTCTCGTCCCCAGGGCGTTCATCTCAGATTCGTACTCCGTCTCCTCCATGAACCGAGCGATCTCGCTCGGACCCATGCGGACCAGCTTCCGGTAGTCGTCCTCGTCGAACAGCTTCGCCCGTCGTGACCGGACTCGCGCGGTGACGTATTCGTAGTTCGAACTCCCTTCGGTTCTGACGCTCATTCTTCGAAGAGCCGTGCGCTGATTTCGCGCAGGTTATCGTCCCAGACCGATTCGAGGACGGAGTCGAACGTGTTGTCCACACGAACGCGGGACGCTTCGGACTCGACGGCGACGCCGCCGAGACACTCGATCGGTTCGCCGACCTCGAAGCCGTCGTACTCCGACGTGATCGTCGAAAGCAACTCCTCGTCGTTTTCGCGTCCGTGGACGGTGACCGTCTCGGCGTCCTCGAACTCTTCGGCTGCGGCGTCCAGGAGCGTCCGGGTCAGTTCGGCCCGATCGTCGCCGTCGATGGCGGCGATCTCGGCTTCGACTTCCTCGCGAACACCTTCGATGATCTCGCGACGGGCGTCGAGCCGCTCCTGTTTGGCCTCGAGTTTCGCACTCGAGAGCTTCTGCTCACGCTCCTGGTCGACCGTCCGTTCGGCCTCCCGTTCGGCCGCCTCTCGTATCTCTTCGGCGTCGCGTTCGGCCTCGGAGACGATCTCCTCGGCGCGCTCTTCGCCCTCCGAGCGGATCTCCTCCGCACGCGCGCGGGCTTCGTCTCGGATGTCCTCTACGACCGTATCAAGACTCATTGTTTGGAAAATTGCGTGCGGTTTACAGCGTGAGGAACACGACGACCAGCGCCAGGATAACGAGTGTTTCGGGCAGCACCGTCAGGATGAGCCCCCGACCGAACAGATCCTCGTTCTCCGCGATAGCGCCCATCGCCGCCGCGCCAATACCGCGCTCTGCGATACCCGCACCGAGTGCCGCGAGACCGACTGCGAGAGCCGCCGCAGCCGTCGCGCCGATCGCGGGACCGCCAGCTCCTGCGCCATTCTGAAGAACCGGTGCAACACTGCCCAAGACCGTAGCAAGTTCAAACATGGTTTGATTTTCCGTGTGGATTGCTGCAATCCGAACAGGTTGACGTATTATTACTGACGTCATAAAGCTTCCCAAACGACACAGAGAGCGCCCATCGTTCCCGCATGTCAACGGTACACATTCAGACGACTGTTCGATGTTTCAACGTACCGACAACGATCGTCGACCGAGATTCAATCCTCGGTCGTGTGGTTCCGATCGTACCCAAAGGGTGTGTACTTCTTGCCGCCGCCTTCGTAGAACTTCCCGAAGAACTCGACGTACTCCAGACGGATCGCCTGCAAACCGGCGGAAGTGATGCCGAGTACCAAGACGAGCAGGTGTCCCAACACCAGGACGATGAGGCCGAAGATGATACCGAGAACGAGCATTGCGCCGCCCTCGGCGTTGAACAGCCCGCCGAAGATGACTTCGTTCGCGGCTTGGGCCTCCTCGATGGCCGCCTGCTCGGCGAAGAAGATGAGATGGAACTCCCCGTCGTGGAGATACGCCCCGAAGACGAGCAGGTTCACGGCGAGCGCCATGCCGGCTTTCGCGAGCAGGACGGCGGCGATACGCGTATAAGAGACGACGTGACCGAAGGCCTGGGTGATCGATTCGACGAGCCCGATCGCACCCTCGACTTTCAACACGAGAACTAAGCCGACGAGGATGGTGATGACCTGCAGCGAGAGCGTCCCCAACATCGGGACAGCAAACAGCTCGATGGACGAAAAGCCGTTGAATCCGAGCGGCAATGCGACGCCTTCCGTGATGGTTTCCCCGGTCGCGGGGTTGGTCATCCCCTCCGCAGCAAAGACGCTGAACATGAAGTTCGGCTTCGGACCCAGTGCGGTCTCGGTGAACACCCACCACCAGACGCCGACGGTCAGAATGATCCACGAACCGCTCTCCATGAACGCTTCGCCGACACCGTGTTCGAGATTATTGACGAAATCGAAGACGCGACCCACTACGAGGTGAACGACGCCGGCGACGGCGCTCGCCAACAGCCACGCGTAAGCGTAATAAATGAAATGCGGCTGGAGTCCCTTGTGGATCGGCGGATGACCGTCCCAGACGATGCCGCCGAGTTGGTGAAGGCCGAAGAACTCCCCGTACAGCACGCCGAATACAGCGGTAAACGCACCGGCGTAGACGCCGACACCACCCAGCGAACGGATCGCGTCCGACTCGAAGCGGCGCATTATCAGGTAGCCGAGTCCCATATACAACAGCCCGTATCCGAGGTCACCGATCATGAACCCGAAGAACAGCGGGAAGGTCAAAAACAGAATAAACGTCGGATCCAGCTCCGAGTATTTTGGCCGGTTGATGACCTCGATAAGCGCCTCGAAGGGTTTCACCGCGCCACTGTTTTCCTGAATGACTGGCGGATCACTACTTCTCATCGTGGTCCCGCCGTCGGCCGCGACCTCTTGACCGGTGTTACCGGAGGCACCCCCGCGGTCATCGATCGATTCGCGCTCGTGGGCGTGGCCGTCCCCGTCGTAGGCGGCGCGTTCGAGTTCTTCGAACTCGATGTGGTCGCCAACGGCGGATTCAAGCGCTGTCTTCATCTCCGAGCGTCGGTCGGTCGGGATCCACCCCTCCGCGATGAAGGCGTTCTCGGTGGTCGCGAAAGTCAGCGGTGCCTCGCGCTTTTGAACCTCGATCGCGAGTTTCTCCTCGGCGGCGAGTAAGAACCCGGCGACCTCGTGACGGACGTCTTCGAGTTCGTTTTCGACGGTCTCGAGTTCGGATTCGACCTGTCGGCGCCGATGCTGGAGGTCGTCGATGTAGTCTTCGGGGCTCGTCGCCCCCGCCCCGTCGCCGAGGTCAGGGATTTCGTACTCCGTGAAAGACACCCCGACCAGGGCGTCCTGAAGATTGACCTGCGGATAGGCGAAGATCGCAACGTAGCGGTCGGTATCGAAGAGTTCGTATTCTTCGATCGACTCGGCGTCCGCGAGAGTGCCCTTGATCGCGTCGGCGTCGCCTTCGCCGACCGCCGTCGACAGCGAGTCGTAGCCGGCGAACAGATCGAGGTCGATCCCGAGTTCCGCGAACGGGCGTGCAGTGTCGACCTTGTCGTCGATCTCCCGCAGTTCGTCCCGCAGGTCCGATCGCCGGTCATCGAGTTCGTTCACCCGTTCCCGAGTCGCTTCGAGTTCGGTCTCGAGTTCCTCGTCGTCGATGATCCGCGCCCGGCCGGCGTCGTCCTCGGTGACGCCGAGCGTGCTCTGGAGGGCACGAACGGTGACGAGTTTCTGTGCGGCTTCTTCAGCGCCTTCGACCGGGTCACCGGGATCGAACCCTTCCCACGTGTCGTCGTACTCGGTGACGTGGAGCAGGTTCAGGTCGTGAACCGCTTCGATCGCGTCGTCCATCACCCGTTTGGATCCCGTCACCGAGATCCGGCTCATCCGTTCAGGTCTGAGCATGCACCGCCTCCGTGAACAGATCGACTGTGTATTCGACCACCTCGTCGCGTTGGTCGGCCGCGCGGGATTCGAGGGCTTCCCGTTCCTCTTCGCCCTCGGCGAGGATCGCTTCGCGCTCCTCTTCGATTCCCTCGCGCGCCTCGGCGACGCGGGCCTCTTTCATCTCCTTGGCTTCCTCGCGGGCCTCCTCGCGGATGCGGTCGGCCTCCTCGCGAGCCTCTTCGATCCGTTCTTCCCGGGCCTCTTCGGCGTCAGCGACGATATCGTCAGCCTCGCTTTCGGCCTCTTTGATTCGATCAAGAACCTCTGGCCTGGCCATAATTATATCATCTGACGCTTCGGAAAGCGCCTATTTGGTAGTTGCGAAACTGGGCCGTCAGCTCCGGGCACGAGAACGGCCGAAAAAGCCGATCGAAAAACAAGACGGGTCGTCAGTCGATGTAGCCGAGCGCGTCCTCGATCCGGCCGAGTTCGGGGCCGGTCGTCTCCTGGCCGGCGATGTAGCCGTGCGTGTTCGCGATCAGCCCAGAGCCGACGAGCGGGCCGCCGTAGTTGATCGTCCCGATGTCGGCGTAGACGCCGAAGAGCTCCTCGAGAAAGTCGAGTTTCTCGTCGGTGGTCTTGGGGTGACAGAGCACTCCGTCGCCGGTGACGACGGCGGCGGTCCCGACCGTCCGGACGTCGGCGATCATCCCCCGTTCGACGGGGACGTCGAGGGCCTCTTTGACCGCGCCGATCGCCTCCCGCGAGAGGTCGGGGTGGACGAACGCTCCCTCGTCGTTCGCGAGGACGACGTTGCCAGCCGCGTTGATTCGGCCGGGGAGTTCGACGACCGAAAGCCCGGTTTCGGACTCGATGCGGTCGCGCTCGCGGTCGGTGACGCGTTCGCTGACGAGCAGGCCGTTCTCGTTGCCGACCGCGAGGGCACCGACCGTCCCCGAACCGGCGACCGTCGTCGGGACTGCCGGCACCGAAAGCTCCGCTTCGAAGTCGTCCAGTAGCGACTCTTCGATGTCGGGGCGGACGAGCAGGCAGTCGTCGGTCGCGCGTGCGAAAACACCGACGTACGCGGAGCCGGAGAGTGCCGCCCGGAGCACGTTATGCGGTCTCTGCTTCGACGACGGCCGCACCGGCCTCCTCGAAGCGGGCCGCGCGGACGCGGAGCTTCCGCGGTGGCTTCGAGCGCCCGCGCTCCCAGACCGCCTCGTTGATCGAGGGGTCGAGACGGACGGCGTCCTCGTCGACGTTGAAATGCTGGGCCAGATGCGAGCGGACGAGACTCATCGCCTTGTCCGCGCGGCTGGTCTTCGACTCCGCGAGGACGTCCCGGAGCGGGACTGTCATGACGCGCTCGTCGAATTCAGCGCTCATTCGTCCGTGTCACTCCGCCGCCAGTTGCGGCGCTTGTGGTTGCGCATCGTGTCCTGATCGGTCTTCATGATGACCCAGGCCGGAACGCGACTGTTCTGTCGCTCCAGCTTCGAGAGCCGCTTTTTCTTGGCCTTCGACTTTTTGCTCATAGTGTAGCTCACTTCCGTCCCGGCATTTAAATTCTTGTTCCTTTGGGTGCGGTGCTCGGAGAGTCACGAAACGGTTCGCCTGCCTCATCGGGGGTCGTGACACACGCGAAAGCCCATGTCTATCGCGTTCCTACCGGAATCTCATGTCGACCACGGTCGTTCGCCACGATCTGCCCGTCGCGGAATCGCTGGCGGGAACACGCCCGGATGTAGAGGTCCTGAAAGCGAATACGACGGAGGAGGTTCTAGAGCACCTTCCGGCGGCCGATTCGCTCGTGGTCAATCCCTCGAGCTGGGACGACCGCTTTCTCCACGGACTGGCCGGCGGCGATTGGGTGCAAGCGACGAGTACCGGGTACGCCGCGTTTCCGATCGACAAGTTCGACGAACGAGGGGTGACGTTCACGAACGCGACCGGGAACTACGGCACGCCGGTCGCGGACCACGCCTTCGCACTCATGCTGGCACTCGCCCGCAATATCTCGGGGTACGTCCGTTCGCAGAAAGACCGGGAGTGGGACCGCACGACGGGTAGTGACCTGATCGATTTGGAGGGCCGAAGGCTGACTGTCGTCGGCATGGGCGATATCGGTGAGTCGGTCGCCAAACGCGGGCAGGCGTTCGAAATGACGGTGTACGGGACGAAGCGGAACCCCTCGACGTACGATGGCTGTCTGCCCTCCGATCGCGTGCTCCCCGCCGACGAACTCCGGACGGTAATCGACGGGACGGAGGTGCTCGTTCTCACAGTCCCGCTCACCGAGGCGACGCATCATCTGATCGGTGCGGAAACGTTCGATTTGCTTCCCGAAACCGCACTGGTTATCAACGTCGCTCGCGGCCCCGTCGTCGACCAGGCGGCACTGATCGACGCACTGCGGGCGGATGAAATCGCCGGAGCCGGGGTGGACGTCTTCGATCCGGAACCGCTTCCCGAGTCGTCACCACTCTGGGATTTCGAGAACGCGATCGTCACCCCCCACGTCGGGGGACGGACCGACCGTTTCGTGGACCGGTTCGTCGGGCTCTACGTGGAGAATTACGGCCGGCGTCAGACGGGCAAGCCGATGAAGAACGTAATCGTCGGGTAACTGGACGGCACCACTTCCGCCCCGGCACGCGGGGGTTTTTGTCCGACCGCGGCCACAGTCGTCGTATGTCCGATCTGGGCGATTTCGCGAACTACGATCCCGACGACGGCGAGGGCGAACGATCGGCACCCGACGACGGCGACCCCGAATCCTCGACCGGAGACGACGAAACGACCGACGACGACTTCGATCCGGTCTCGGTCTCGCCGGTCGGCACGGATCGAGGGATCGGCACGCTGTCAGCCTCCGAGGGGCTCGTCATCAGCGAACGCGATGACGACACGTGCCTGCGCGCGTACGTAACAGTTAAAAACAGGTCGTCGGTCCGCATCGGCAGTTACCTCGTCGCCGCCTACCCGGACGGCGAGCGGCTCTTTTGTCGGATCGTCGCCTTGGAGTACGCCCAGGAGTTCCGCTCGGACGACGCGACGGAGATCCACGCCCGCCGGGCGATGCGCCGGGAGACGGTCGACGAAAACGACTACAAGTTCATGGCGACGCTGGAGCCGCTCGCGGTGCTGTACTCGGAGGGCGGCGAGCTCAAACGGCGGATGACCGACCGGGTTCCGAAACCCGAAACCGTCGTCAGACAGGCCGAGGACGACGCCGAAATCAAGACCGGACTGAAGATCCCCGAGGACGGCGTCTTTCTCGGCCACCTCGCGGTCGGCGGCGAGAAGGTCCGGACCGCCGCCAGCCCGCCGACGATTGATTATCGATTGAAGGACGACTACGAGGCCGGCGATCCGCTCGTCTTCAGACACACGCTCGTCGCGGGCGGAACTGGATCTGGCAAGACCCACGCCGCGAAGAACGTCCTCCGGCAGTATCTCGCCGACGACCGGCGGTACCCGACCGATGACGGCCGGACGGTCGCGCCCGCGCTGATCCAGTTCGATCCCCAGGACGAGTACGCCCAGATGCACGACGACAACCCCGAGATGGACGACGAGTACGAGCGCCGCCTCGAACGCGAGGGGATCGCTCACGGCGGCGTCGACGACACGAAGGCGTTCGTTCCGAAAGTCGGCGAGGCGAGTTACGCCGCCGCCCACCACGGCGCCGAACAGATCGCGTTCACGATCCCCTTTTCGATGGTCCACGACAACCCCTGGCTCGTCGCTTCCAGCGGGCTCAACGACAACCAGTACGGGGCGCTCGTGAGCGTGCTGTTGCCCCAGTTCAGGCGACAGTACGGCGACAGCGGCACCTACGAGGAGTTCCGATCGTTCCTCGACGATCCGGCGCTGAAAGAGGAACTCGACGAATCCGGCCGCGTCCACGAGGCGACCTTCGACGCGATCCGGCGGCGGATCCGGGGGTTCGGCGGCGTCTTCGATCGGGACGCCCCGCCGATCACCGATCTCGTCGCCGAGTTCGTCCGTCCGGGCGGCGTGACCACGGTCCCGACCTATCACATCAACGACTCGCGGGCGACGACGACGGTCGTCCTCGCGGTCGCCTCGCTTCTGATCGACGAGAAGCTCTCGAACGACCCCGACCACGATCGGATCAAGGAAACGCCGCTCGTGGTCGGGATGGACGAGGCGCACAACTTCCTCACCGACGCCGACAGCGTCCAGGCGACGAAGGTGATCGGCAAGTTCGCCGAGGCCGCAAAGCAGGGCCGAAAAGAGCGCCTCGGCCTGTTTTTGATCACGCAGGATCCCCAGGACATCGCCGACCCGATCTTCAAACAGATCAACACGACGGTCGTCCTCAATCTCGGCGACGAGGACGCGATCAAGGCCGTCAACATCCCCTCGAACCTCGAAGGGAAGGTCCCCTACATGGAGAAGGGCCAGATGGTCGTCTACTCGCCCGACAACTCCGAGCCGGTCGAATTGATCGGCCTCCCGCGGTGTCTGACCAGACACGGAGACTAAAGCGATGCCGGCCGAGCGAGGGCCGATCAGCGTGCTGGTCCCGAAATTCGTTCGGATCGCGTCGGGACGCGGTAACGTTTTACGCGGTCCCTCGGAAGTGCGGACCGATGTACGCGATTCGGTATCACGAAGCCGGCGGTCCGGAGGTCCTACAGTACGAATCCATCGAGGAGCCCGAACCGGATCACGACGAGGTACTGGTCGAGATCGAAGCCGCGGCCGTCAATCCGGTCGACGCGAAGATCCGCGCCGGACGCGATCCCGAGTCACCGAAGACGACCGGTTCCGACCTCGCCGGCGTCGTCCGCGAGGTCGGCGAGGGCGTCGCCGGATTCGAGTCGGGCGATCGCGTCTTCGCGACGGGACTGCACACGGGACGGTTCACCGGCGGTTCGTTCGCCGAGATGGCGACCGTCCCGACGGACCTGCTTGCGCACCTGCCGGAATCGGTGAGCTTCGAGGAGGGGGCCGCGGCCGCCCTCGTCGGCGTGACGGCGTGGCGGGCGCTGGTCGATCACGCGGACGTAACTCCGGGCGAGACGGTGTTCATCCACGGCGGCAACGGCGGCGTCGGGCACGTGGCCGTGGGGCTCGCGAACGCGATGGGGGCGTCGGCGGTCTGTACGGCCCGCCCGGAGTATCACGACGCACTGGAAGACCTCGGGGCCGAAGCGGTGCTGGACTACGAACGTGACGATCTGGTCGAGGCCGCCCAGGAAGCGACCGCCGGCGCCGATGTGGTACTCGATGCCATGCCCGACGAGTACATCGAGGCCGACGTCGACGTCGCCGGACTCGACGGCGACATCGTGATCATCGCCGGCGGCGAGACGACGTTCCCGGCGACGTCGCCCGCCCGATCGAAGGAACTCGACGTGCACATGATGAGCATGTCGAACCTGGCGAGCCACCCGGACATGCCGGATATCGCTCCGATCCTCGAAGACCTCGCCGAACTGCTCGCCGACGATCGCCTCGAAGTCGCGATCAATCGGACCTACTCCCTCGAGGAGGGTGCCGAGGCCCACCGTGCGGTGATGGAGGAAAGCATCCTGGGGAAGATCCTGGTCGTGCCCGAGTAGCCGACACTGTAGAGCTGTTCAGAAGATGTTCGCCTGTCGGTACACCGAGATCCCCTCGCCGGTGATCTCGTAGGGCTTGGTCTCCCGCGAGTGGTTGGCGTTTCTGATCTTCTGTATCTCGACAGCGAGTCGCGTCTCCTGGAACTCCGTGCGGACGTACTGCAGAACGAAGACGCCGTCGGTGAGGTACTCGATGATGCCGTGTTTCGAGGTGTAGGCGTCGGTCTCGCTCGCCTCGCTCGTGACCATCGTCGTGACGCCGGCCCGCTTGAGCGATTTGGTGAAATCGAAGACCTCGGTCCGGCGTTTCGCCGGGTCGTTGTACATCATCTCGAGCAGCGAAACGGAGTCGAGCACGAGCCGATCGGCGTCGAACGCCTCGATGAGCCGCGGGAGGTCACTCCGGATCGAGGTGAGACTGTTGGCCATCTCGATCGGGTCGAGATCGACGATCGCCAACTGGCCGTCTTCGATATACTCGTCGAACGGCCAGCCTTTCTCGATGGCGGCCTGTCGGACGGCCTCGGCGCTCTCCTCGAGCGTGATGTAGACCGCGCTCTCGCCGTCCTGAATGCCGCGGTTGAGGAACTGCAGCCCGAACGTCGTCTTCCCGGTCCCGGCCGACCCCATGACGACCATCAGGGAGCGTTCGGGGATGCCGCCCTGGATCATCTCATCGAGACCCCGGATCCCGAGATCGAGACGCGGGATATCCGATTCGAACTCCTCGTCGAAGTCGCCGCTGCCGCCGGAATCGGCTTCGGCACCCGCATCGAAAGCGTCCTCGAAGTCCCCCATGGAGGGTTCGTCGTCGGCAAAGGAGCCCTCATCGAGCGGTGGCTCGTCTTCCGACGGCTCCCCGCCGCCGCCCTCGAACCAGTCGTCGCCGCTCATAGCGACCCTCCGATCGATCGGCGCATGTCTGGCCTTGGATCCGGGGACTCTTAAGCCTGGGTCGAGAGTTGAGCGCCGAACTGCCTACGGCGGGTTCGGGGGGCTTTTACTGTCGGCTGTCGAACGTCGATCCGATGGACCTCGGCGTCGTCGCGAAGCAGGACACGCCCCGAGCCGCCGAGCTCGCAGACCGGATCCGAAAGCGGATCGATGCGGCGGTTTCGATCGACGAACTGACCGCCGAGCGTCTCGGCATCGGCGGCGATCCGGTCGCCGAGCTGGCCGCCTGCGATCTCGTCGTCTCGATCGGTGGTGACGGGACGTTCCTCTTTACGGCCCGAGAAGTGTCGCCAACGCCGATTATGGGGGTTAACCTCGGCGAAGTCGGGTTTCTGAACGCCGTCTCCCCGGACGAGTGCATCGAGGCCGTCCGGGAAGCCACAGAACAGATCGAACGCGGCGACGCCGACCTGCGCGAACTGCCACAGATACAGGCGACCGGCGACGGCTGGACGCTTCCGCCCGCCGTCAACGAGGTGGCGGTACTCGGACCACAACGGGGACGTGACAACGGCCTCGATATCGAGATCCGCATCGATGGAGAACTGTACTCGGCGGGACGCGCCGACGGCGTGCTCGTCGCGACGCCGGCCGGATCGAGCGCCTACAACCTCAGCGAGGGCGGCCCGCTGGTTCACCCCGACGTCCGGACGTTCGTCGTTACCGAGATGTGTGCCGATGGCTCGATGCCTTCGCTTGCCGTCCCCATCGGGGCGACGCTGACAGTCGAACTCGCCGACGCAGCACACGCCGTCGTGGTCGCCGACGGCCGGACGCGCGAGCGCGTCGATCCGCCAACGGCAGTTACGCTCGGACCGGCAGCCGACCCCGTCCGGGTCGCCGGACCGCCACTTGAGTTCTTCGCGGCCCTCGAGAAACTCGAGTGAGACGGTGCAGGCGGGCTGATCGGGGGCAAACACCGGGACTGCCCCTTCCGAAAGCCATAACGGCGATCCGGCCCCTTTAAGTTACCAATGAGTCAGCAGCTGCCGGACGTGCAGGCGTCGAGTCCTGATATCAGCGTCGGCCTCAACCGTGTCGGAGTAACGGGTGTCGAAAAGCTCGTCAAACTCCACCGCGAAGACGACCGGCCGATCGTGTTGATGGCCGAGTTCGAAGTGTTCGTCGACCTGCCCGAGTGGCGGAAAGGCGCGGACATGAGCCGAAACATGGAAGTCGTCGACGAGATGCTCGAAGAGGCTGTCTCCGAGCCCGCGCTCCGTGTCGAGGACGTCTGCGGCGACGTCGCCGAGCGGCTCATCGAGAAACACGACTACACGACGAAAGCCGAGGTCCGCATGGAGGCCGAATACATGATCCGCGAGGAGACGCCGGCGACGGACCGACCGACGCAGGCGACGGCCGATATCATCGCCTCGGCGACGGCGGACGAGGACGGAACGACGAGAGAGGAGATCGGCTGTCACGTCGTCGGTATGACGGTCTGTCCCTGCTCACAGGGCATGAGCGAATCCCGGGCCCGGGACGTCCTCGAGGGGCTCGACGTCGACCGGGAAACGATCGACGAGTTTCTCGCCGAAGTCCCCCAGCCAGGGCACTCCCAGCGCGGCCACGCGACCCTGACGGTCGAGACGACCGGCCAGCCACGGGTCGATCTCAACGAGCTCATCGAGATCGCCCGCAATTCCATGAGTGCGCGGATCTACAACCTGGCGAAGCGACCCGACGAAGACCACATGACGTTCGAAAGTCACAGTGACGCGAAGTTCGTCGAGGACTGCGTCCGGGCGATGGCGGAGGGTGTCGTCGAAACCTATCCGGACCTGCCGGGAGACACAGTCGTACGAATGGAACAGTCAAACGACGAGTCGATCCACCAGCACAACGCCCACGCCGAACGCGTCGCCGAGTTCGAACGGCTGAAAGGCGAAGTGAACGGCCAGTAGGTCAGGTCGTTCGCGGAAGCCGAACGGTAACGACGTTGCCGGTGTCGTCCGTGGTTCGACCGAATCCGAGCGTTCCGTCACAGATGTCGACGATCCAGTAGACGAGCCACAGTCCGAGCCCGGTCCCGTGATAGACGGCACTCGAGTCAGTTTCGCCGAAGAGCGGTTCGATCTCGTTTCCCGGGATCTGCGGCGCGTTGTCCCGGATCAACACCGAGACCGACCTCGGCTCCGGTTCCACACGGAGTTCGATCTCGGGGCGACAGCCGGCGTGTTCGATCGCGTTCTCGAGGAGTTCACGGATCGCGTCTTGGAGCTCCGGAACGGCGTTCACCGAAACCGCCTCGGGGATATCGGCCTCGATCGTCGCGTCGGGGTAGCGACTGCGGACGTCTGCGAGGGCGTCTTCGAGAACCGCCGAGAGCCCGGTCGGGACGGGATCACCCGCGTCGACGAGTGTGTCGACGATTCGGCGCTCCTTTTCGACGGTGTCGAGCAGGTCCGTTCCGGTCTCGATCGTGGTATCCATCCACGACTTCACGTCGTCGTTGCCGTACTCGCGCGCGAGCGCTGCGTTGCCGAGAATGACGTTCATCGCGTTCCGGAGGTTGTGTCTGAGGAGATTATCGAGCACCTGCAGTTGTCGCTCGCGGCGTCGCCTGTCGGTGATGTCGCGGGCGAACCCCACGACGTTTGTGACTTCGCCGTCCTCGATGATCGGGTCCCCCCGTACCCAGACCCACCGCGGGAAAGAGCGGTCACCGTTGACGCGATATTCGATTTCGATGGGCTCGCCCGAGGCAAGCCGTTTCATCGACCGCCGCACGCGGTTTCGATCGTCGGGATGGACGGCGTCCAGAAACTGCGTCGGATCCGCAGCCAGTTCGGACGGCGAGGCTCCCCAGAGCTCCTCGTAGGCTTCGTTGACGAAGCGCAACTGTTCGTAGTCGGGAGAGAACATCCACAGCACGTCATCAGTGTTCGCCGCGATCTGTCTGAGTCGATCTTCGGCCTCCTGTTGGCGCGTTTCGGCCTCTTTTCTGGCGGTGACGTCCCTAGAGCTGACGACGTAGCCGCCGAGTTCGGAATTCGATCGGTTGCACATCCGGCTTTCGAGCCAGACCCACGAGCCGTCGGCGCTTCGGTGTCGGTACGTCGTCGTCTCGGTGAATTCCGTCTCGGCTTCGACGAGCCGATCGAAGACCGATCGGACCGCCGCCCGGTCGTCTTCGTGGATGTACTCGAACGTGTTGCTCCCGATGAACGTCTCGTGGTCGTAGCCGAGAATCCGCTCCATGGCGGCGTTGGCGTATTGGTAGGTTCCCTCCGCGTCCACCACGACGATCTTGTCCTGAGTGAGATCGAGAAGCGTCCGGAGGGATTCGCTGTCCATGGTGCGGTGTCACTAAAACGACGAATACGTGGGATATTGTTCTTATGGCCGATTCAGCGTTCGTACCGGGCGCGGAAGGGGCAGTGCGTACCGAACGCGGAGGGAAATGCGGTCAGGGAGCGGGGCCGTCCCCGGCCCGATCCAGCAGCTCTTCTGGCGTTTCTGCGGGCGACGTCACCTCGCCGGCCCGAACGACGACGGCATCGTCGCGCTTTCCGGGGACGACGACTTTCTCGTGGTCGGCGATCCGCAGCGCCGCACGGTGGAGGTCGGTCTCCGCTGGCGGCGTTCGGACGATGAGCGGGTCGTAATGCGTCCGGGCACACGCCGTGGCGTATTCCGCCGCTTCGACGCCCATCCGGTCGTACGCGCCGGCAAAGGCGGCGAGCGCCTCGGTGGCGACCGTCCCGTATCGCGCGTCGCCGGTGAGGGCCGCGAGGTCGAGCAGCGCGTTGGCCATCTCGGCGTTCGTCCCGATCGGGTACAGCGGCCGATCGAGTAGCCCGGAGCCGACCGGCGTCCCGTCACGGAACGAGTCGTCTTCGGCAACGAGTTGATCGATGGCGTCGTCAGCGACCGCCCGTGCCGGCTTTAGCCAGCCGTCCGGGCCGGTCACCTGGGCCGCCGCGGTCAACCCCGAAAGCACACGCGCATGGTCGACGAGTAGGCCGGCTTCGCTGTTCTCGCCGTCGAAGTGGGTCACGCGGCCGTCGTCGACGAGTGTCTCCAGGACGTGCTCCAGGGCGCGCTCGGCGTACCGAGCGGCCCCGTCGTGGTCGGTGACTGCGGCGAAGTCGAAAAGCGCCGCCGCGACGATCCCGTTTCGATCGGCCAGAACAGTCGGATCGACGTGGGGTGGCTCCGTATCCTCGCGTTCGGTCGGTTTGAGGGTGTAATACTCGCTTGCAGCCTGACTGGCGGCGAAGGCGTCGCCGGTCCAGGCAGTCGTGGTCAGGTACTCGACGGTACGCTCGGCTGTTTTCCGGTAGGACTCCTCGCCGGTGTAGAGGTACCCGGTCGTGAAGGCGTCGAGCAGCGCCGCGTTCTCGTCGGCCAGTTTCTCGCGGTGCGGGTCGCCCCAGCTCCGGGTCTCCGCGAAGCGATAGAAGCCGCCGTCGTAGGTGTCGAACAGATGCGTCCGGACCGCCTCGAGCGTCCGCGTCGCGCGGTCGCGGTCGCGTTTGAGCGCGAACTCGATCGTCGCCGGGAGCGGGAACTTCGCGTCCGTCCCCCACCCGCCGAACTCCTCGTCGAACGAGGCGGCGACCTGCTCGACCATGTGCGCCTCGATGTCAGCGGTCACCTCGCCGGCAGGAAGGTCGTCACCGCGAACTGATCTGGGAACCCGACCGGCGCTGTCGCCCTTCGCGTCCCAGGAAGCGCGGACGCTGTCGAGCACCTGCCGCAGCCCGTCTGGGCCGAGATAGGTAGCACCCGAGAGGACATCGCCATCGGGCGTCAGAAAGACGGTCGTCGGGAAGCCACCCATGTTGTACCGCTCGCGGATCCGGGGGTGTCTGTCGACGTCGACGCGGACGGGAACGAAGCTGTCGCCGATGTTGGCGGCGAGTTTCGGGTCCGAATAGGAACGTTCGTCCATCCGTTCGCACCACTCACACCACGGCGCCGTCAGCGAACAGAGCACGGGTTTGCCGGCCGCCGCGGCGGTCTCGAAGGCCGCCTCGCCCCACTCGTGCCAGTCGACGAGCGTCCCGTCTCGGAAAGTCATACTGCTGTTTTCGCGGGCAGCGCCGAAAGGGCTTCGAAGCGCGTTTCGGCGGTCCCGAAACGAGAGATTTCGACAGTCCGTCTCAGCCTCAGCCTCAGTCGTCGGCGCGCAACACGAGGGTGCGCAGGATGTCCCCGTAGGCTGGCCGCGTGATGATTACGCCGATGAGGACGCCGACGATGGTGATGATGGCGAACCCTTGCAGTTCGCCGAGCGACAGGACCGCAAGCGGCGACATCGCGATGATCGTCGTCGCCGCCGCCGCGCCGATCACCCAGAAGGCCTTCCGGAAGCGAGATCTGAACACCCGCGAGGTGCTGACGTCGCCCTGTTGCATGATCTCGTCGGCGATGATCACCAGATCGTCGACCCCCGTGCCGATGACGGCGATGAAGCCGGCGATGTGTGACAGATCCAGCGCCAGGTTCACCGCCGCCGCGAAGCCGAGGAGGATATACACCTCGGCGGCGGCCGTCAGAACCATCGGGGCGGCGATCTCGGTGCGGCGGTAGCGGAAGAACACGGTGAGCGCCACGGCGAGGACCGCCGCCGCGCCGGTCAGGATCGAGAGCGGTTTGAACTGCTCGGCGAGACTCGGGAGCAGGAAGAACGTCGTCCCGCGCTCCTCGATATCGAGTGTCGTTCGGAGCGCGCCCGTACGCATGTTGATCTCGAGTTCGCGGGCATCCTCGAAGGAGGTGGTTGTCGTCCGGTAGGAGGGGTCCTCGTCGAAGGAGCCACTCTCGAAGGCGGTGGCTAAGTTGGGAGCGACGCCGGCGGCGAAGACGACCTCGCCGTCGAGTACCGTCAGCAGACACCGGCCTGGATCGCTCTCCATGTTCTCTTCGAGCGGCCGTTCGAGGTCATACGAGCAACGGGTGCCGCCCTCCTGAGCGAAACCGTTCTGTCGCATCGCCTCTCCGAATCGCTGGCCGGCCTCCTCGTTGAGACGGATCGGCACGAACGTCTCCCCTCGTTCCTGTTGAGCACCGCCGATCTCGGCGAGGTCGGACTGGCTGAGGAGCGACTGCGTCTGGGTGCCGTTCTCGCCGGGATACAGCGCCCAGACCTCGACTTGCCCGCGGTCACCGATGAGGTCGATGACCTCCGAGCGGTTGGCACCCGGAACCTCGACGACCACGTACCGCTGACCGGGACCGGCCACCTGCGTGACCGAGCCGCCGCCGAGTCCGCGCTCCCTGAGCCGATCGTTCAACACGTCCTCGACGCCCTCGCGCGTGTCGCTCGTCACACCCATCCGGACATCGTCTTCCTGGACGTCGTAGCCGGCCGTCCGGAGCGCGGCGGCGAACTCGGCTTGGGTCGTGTTTCCGGCGACGCTGTCGTCGAACACCTCGACGGTTCCCGTCTCGGCGTCTGCCCGGACGTCGCCAGCGCCGAGTCCGAGTTCGTCTTGGAGCGTCCCCTCAATGCCGGATTCGGCGTCGGGGCCGAACTCGAGATCGGAGACCGTCATCCCGACGAGCGGGGCCCGGACCTGCGTCCCGCCTGAGAGTTCGAGGCCGAACTGGAGGTTCGTGTACTGCGAACCGGCCGCGTTCGCGGCGTCTGTGCCGTTCTCGGCTGGACCGGTGATCCCGCCGCTGCCGCCGAGCGGGGCGAAGATAGTAACTGTGCTCACGAGCACGAAGACGACGAGCAGCCAGATCCGCCAGTTTTCTCTGAATTGAAGTTTCATTTCGCGACCCCCTCGTATTTGTAGTATCGAAGCAGGCTCACGTTGAGCAGGTACGTGTTCATCAGATCAGCCAACAGGCCGAAGACCAGTATGAGCCCGACGTCGGGCAAGAGCGGAATACCGAGCAGTGTGGAGACGACCGTCATGACGATCATCGCGGCGATCGACGTGACCGTCATCGTCACCCCTGTTCGCATCGCGCGAAACGTCGACGTGTAGAAGTCGCCACGCCGTCTGAGGACGTGGTTGTTCAACAGGAGATCCGAGTCGACGGAGTACCCGATGAGCATCAACAGCGCCGCGACCGTTCCAAGCGTCAGTTCGATATTGAACAACCGCATCAGCGCCAGTGGGATGACGAGATCCGAAAAGGCCGACGCGATGACGGCGAGCGACGGCACGAACGTCCGAAACATCAACGCGACCAGTGCGGCCATACCGCCGAAGGCGATCAGGAGAGCGAAAAGCGCCTGTCGCTGTGAGTCGTCGGCGAAACTCGCCGACCGTTCGCCGATAGATTCGACCTCGTAGCCGGCTGTTTCGGCCTGTTCGAGGATCGGATCGGCGTCGTCGGCCTGAAACGTCAACTGATACGCATTCGCCTGGCCGGCGATCGGCGTGATCGATTGGACGTCCTCGTCGAACGCCGATTGGATCTCGGCCTGGCTGTCGTCGGTGACGACCTGCATTTCCGTTCCGCCGGTGAACTCGATACCGAGTGCGACCGGCGTGCCGGTTATCAGTGTCGCGGCGACGAGTACGGCGAGCGCGACGCCCAACAGCGCGAGCGGGATGGCCACCAACTCTCGGTTGGTGTACTCCGTGTAGTCGACTTCCGGTACCGACGCGTCCATGATTCCCGATGTGATTCCGGCCCGAATAAGGGTTGTCGTTCGCGCGTCGAAAGGGCCGGTTGCGCTCGCGCATGCCGGCGGTCCGGACCGGGGTTACTCCGAGACGACGATCACGCCGATCATACCGCCGGACTCGTGGGGGATACAGAAGTAGTTGTGACGGCCGGGAACCTCGAAGGTGTGTTCGTACGTCTCTCCCGGGGAGATGTTCCCAGCGCCGCTCGCATACCACTGCTCGCGGGCCGTCTCGGTGTCGTCGTGGCCACCCGAAGAAAAGAACTCGGCCCCGTCCGGGATCGAGTCCCTGTATGCCGTGACAGTGTGTCCCCGCGAGCCGTTGTTTCCCCAGACAACCGTCTCACCGACAGAGACCTCGTACACGTCGGGGAGGAAGGCGTTGGCCGCCATACCGATGTCGAAATCCTCGTCGCTGAGGCCGCCGATTTCGAACGGGCCGTCGGTAATCCCGCCGAGACAGCCCGATAGCGAGACCAAAGCACCGGTGCCCGCGGCCGTCAGAAACGCCCGTCGGTCCATACCGATAGTTGGGATCGAACGATCATATGTGCCCCGATCCCGGATGGAAGCGAATCGACTAAGACGGTCGTCGCCGATCGGCGAGACAACGCTATGCAGCCGCGGTTACTCGGGCAACTGGGGCTCGCCGATCTCGTGACGGTCGCGAACGCGGCGCTCGGGTTCGTCGCTGTCGCGCTCGCCGTCGTAGATCCCGGCTTGGCTGCGCGGCTGGTGTTGCTCGCCGCCATCGCCGACGGCCTCGATGGCGTCGTCGCCCGGATCAGGGGCGGGACGGCCGTCGGGCCGTACCTGGACTCGCTGGCCGACGTCGCCTCCTTCGGCGTCGCTCCGGCTGTCCTCGTGTACGTGGTTGCGACCGAGGGCAGTGTTTCCGGGACTGTTTCGCCGCGTTTCGTCGCCACCGTCGCCGTCCCCGCGATCTACGTCGCGCTCGCCGTCGTCAGGCTCGGTTTCTACACGCTTCACGACAGCGACACGCCGGAGACGGAGGGCGTCCAGACGACGCTCGCTGCAACGCTCCTCGCCGCGGGCTATCTCGCCGGCGTCACCGACTGGGTGGTGCTTCTCGTCGCGACGGCGCTTTTCAGTTACCTGATGGCTGCGCGGATAACGTACCCAGATCTGTACGCGCGCGACGCGGCGGTCCTCGGCGGCCTCCAGTTGCTCGCGGTGCTGTTTCCGGCCACGGCGAGTCGGGTGTTCCCGCGAACGCTGTTGCTCTTTGCAGTCGCGTATCTCGTGTTGGCGCCGTTTTTCTACTGGCGTGAGGTTTGACTCCGCGGGCGTTGACATCGAAGGGAAACGCTCTTTGATCACTCCGCCGGACGGTACGGTATGAGCAACGGGGACGACGAGACGGAAGCCGATCCCGAATCAGGGGGCGAAAACGAGCCCGCAGCCACCCCCGAAGACGGCGACGACGGCGAGGACGCGAAGCCGGAGCAGGATCCGGAATCCGGGGCTGCGATCGAGGCGTTCGAATCCCGTCTTGACGACCTCGACGCGGCCCTCGATGCGGCCGAGACCGAGCCCGATCTGGACGACGTCGAAGCCGACGCCGACGCGTTCGAGGCTGATCTCGAGGACGCGGCGTTTCCGGTTCCCGAACCCGAGGACGACGAAGAGCCCGAGGACCCCAAGGAGCCGCTCGAAGACCGCCTCTCGGATATCAGGGACGGAATCGAGGACCAGCGCGGCCCCTACGGCGAGGACGTACAGAGCGACGCCGCCGACGCCGCCGGCCAGGTACGCGACACTCGGTGGACGCGCGACGGGAAGCCGGACGTTCGGGCGGCCGTCGAGACGTTCCTCGAAACCGCGAGCGGAGAACTCGACGAGGCGTTCGAGATCGACGACGACGAGGAAGCGGCGATGGCCGAAGCGATCGAGACGGTCGGCGAGACGGCTGCCGACGGACGGCTCGACGCGGACGAGGACGCCGAGACCATCGCGGCGCTGCTCGAAGCGGTCGAGGAGCTCGATTCGGCGCTCGACGCAGCCGAGGAGTGGACCGACCTCGAGATCGCCGAACAGCTCAGCCGGGAGGGGTTCTACGACCGGCTGACGCCCGAGACCCGCAAGGACTTCCCGCCGGAGCTGGGCGTCGTCCGGATCGCCGAGGCGGAGAACGACCCAGAGCGGATCCTCATGGCGCTGGATTCGCTCGATTCGGACTTCATGCAGGAGAACTGTATCGACGCCCTCCGGCGGTTGGGCCCAGAGGAAGCGCTCGAACCGATGCAGGCGCTCGCACAGCGACGGGAACAGGGGGCGATCGAAGTCCTCGGCAAGATCGGCGACGAGCGGGCCGTCGAGACGCTAATCGATTTCGTCGACAGCGGCAATCCGCCGCTACAGAAGGTTACCATCCGGGCGCTCGGCGAGATCGGTAGCGACGAGGCCAGCCAGGAGATTGCGAACGCCATGGCGGACGAAAGCGCCGACGTCCGTTCCATCGCCGCGCGTGCGCTCGGACTCATCGGCGACACCCGTGCGATCGAACCGCTTTCGGCGAAGTTGGCCGACGAGGACGAGGCCGACGAAGTCCGCGCGTCGGCCGCGTGGGCACTCGTCCGGATCGGCACGGAACGCGCTCTGGAGGCTGCCGCCGAGTACGACGACGACCGGGCCTACACCGTCCAGCACGAAGCCGAGATCGCACGCGACGCGACCGCCTGAGGCGTAGCTTTTTGTACCGGGCCGGGACCAACCAGTCGCGTGTCAGCCCGCCGGATCGTTGCGATCGTTTTCCTGCTGTCGATAGCGACAGCGCTGGGAGGGGGCATTGCTGCCGGAGACGCGACGAGTGACGGGCGTACAGCCGACGCGAAGCTCGTCGGTGCGTACCCCAATCCGGTCGCTGACGAGGATGTGGGCGAGTTCGTCACCGTCCGGTTCGAGGAGCCGACGAACACCACCGGCTGGACGCTCACCGACGGGACGACAACCGCCCGGTTCCCGAACCGAACGATCGAGGGAACGGTTGCCGTCGCGGTAGAACCCAAGCCCGCCCGAACCAACACCGATCA
>Ga0102936_1000176_pt1 | contig 24747 bp, 32 predicted proteins | sample SalPon2_A_H2O_MG_FD_78502 | JGI IMG/M metagenome (GOLD analysis project Ga0102936, IMG submission 78502) | Salt pond water microbial communities from South San Francisco under conditions of wetland restoration - Salt Pond MetaG R2_A_H2O_MG | ecosystem: Environmental > Aquatic > Non-marine Saline...
CCACTTATGGGATTCCTGCATACACTTTTCCCAGTCAAAATGATATTGAGTCACGCATCAAGGATTTTGTAAATGATAACAGAGATGAACCACTTTACTTATTCGGTTATTCTCTTGGTAAGGCGCAGAAAATCCAGAAAATAATCGAAGACGTAGCTGAAAGACCTGTTCTAGCTCATGGAGCAGTTAAGAAGATGAATGATGCAGTAGAGAAAGCCAGCGATATGGAGTTCTCTGCAGTACCTTATGGAGAGAATAAGAAAAAACTGGAGGAAGAAAATGCTATACTAATTGCTCCTTCCAGAAGTTCTCAAGCTGACTGGATGGCCAAAAACAAGGATAAATTCGGCGGTTTGAAAGCAGGATTCAGCGGTTGGGCATCACAAGAGTCATTTAAGTACAGAGGAGATTATGATGAAACTTTTATTCTGTCGGACCACTGTGATTTCAATGAACTTATCGAATTAGTACAGACTGTGGACCCTGAAGAAGTATATACGCAGCACGGGTTTGACGAGGAGCTTGCATCCTACCTTAAGCGAGAACACGGATACAATGCAAAGGCACTCAAGAAGAACCAGACATCTCTCTCACAGTTCTAAACAATGTCAAGTAATTTATTCCAGCAAACCCATCAATTCACTATGACCCATCTTTCACAGAAAAAATGTATTCTACCAGATGAGAACGGAGAGGCTCTAGAAGGTAATGATATTACTCATTACATGGCACAACTTGAGAACACATGGAAAGTTCTAGGAGATAAATACCTTTCAAGAGTATTTAATTTTCCCGAACACGAAACCGCAGTTAGTTTCATAAAAAAGGTTTCAGAGACCGCCTTGGATGAAGGACACGTTCCAGACACTTTTCTGTCCTATGGAGAAGTAAATATAGTTCTTCAGACGCCTGAAGTCGATGGACTTCATGAAAACGATTTTATAATAGCTGCAAAGATAGACAAAGTTTATAGAGAATTATTCAAAGGTAAATAATCTGCTTAGTGCTGCATCCACAAACTTCTGGTCTTTATCCTCAAACAAAGGTCTTACATCTTCTACTGCATGCCGATCATTGGAGGTTAATTGAATACCAAACTCTTCCCTAGCACTTATGGAGTTATTCACTTCACCTTCTAAGGCTTGCCTGATTTTTTTGTTCTGTTCTTTTCCATGAGAATCAAAGTCTGTAAGAACAGCAGTCTTGTTTGATCCACGTGAAACATCTTCAACTAAGGACTCAATAGTTATCTCAGCTGAGAGAAATATTTTTCCGGTAAAACCAAGTTTTCTCATCACTTTTTTGTCGTCGAATCCTTCTACAATAACAGAGTCAAGATCTCTATCAAGCTTTTCAACAACCTGTTCAAGTCTTTTCAGCTCCTTATAATCCTCTGTCCTCACATAATTAAAATAAGATATGTCTGTTATATTTTTTATTGAAAAAATACTTACTCAACCGTAGCCTTCACGTTTTTGCTGAGCACTGGATTTATTGATGACTGGTAAACTGTCCTAACAACATCCTTGAAATTCTGAAGACTCTCCTCTTTATCTGCATGTCGGATCAATCCTTCTTCAGTCAACTGGAACTCAAGTCTAAATCTTTTACCTTCCAGTTCACCAAGCTCTTTTCGAGAATTCATCATTCTTTCTTTCATCTCCTCCACGGCTTTTCTGTTCATCTGAGCTTCTACCCTGAAACTGTAATCATCCTGAGTGTAGACTCTGAGCCTGAAACCTAGTTTTCGTGTGTCATTTATCTCTAGGTAACCATCCTCCCATTTTTTCTCTGTGGAAACTTTAGGTGTGAACATTGCAGCCACTTTTTCTGGCGAGAGAACCTTTGCAGTCTCAGATATCTCTTCCTCAAGCTCATCTACACTATAGATAAACCGGGAGTTCTTTTTCTGGTTGAAAGTGTTTACAGCTGCAAAGAAGACGTCTTTCTCCGGTGCTTCAAAAACATTCTTTAGTTCATCCACTTTCTCACCTATTTCATCAAGAGCATCTCTGGAATATGGAATGTCTATCATGAAAACTTTTTCTCTATCCCTGTGTTCAAGTATTGCCTCTACAGGCAATTCTTTTTCGAAAGGAGGTGTTTCAAGCTTGAATCCTGTATAAGTTGTTTCTATTTCTTCAAGCCTGTTAAGTGCTGTTTTTCTGGTTCTTTCAAATGGTTTAAGACTTCTAAACAGTAATCTTGCCTGATTTTGGCTCAATTGTTTTCTTTCAGCCATTTTGGCTACGTCTCTCACTACTTTCTCTGTATCAGAGTACACGAGTTCTTTCTGAAGGAACTGATGCAAATCTGAAAACTTAACCTGTTCAAAGTCATCTGTTTGAAGATTTTCTCTGCTTGTCACGAAAATCCCTCTAAAACTGTACTCAGATATTTCACTTATCTCGAGACCTAGATCTATAGGGTTAGATTCAAGCATTTCCAGGTATTTTTTCATTCTTTTCTTGTCTTCTTGCCCTATCTCTGGTTTTTTCTTTGCGTCAACTATCCATACTTCTTTTTTGTCTTCTCTGCTAGTTCTTGCTACAAAATCAGGTCTTGAATCATCGCTTAGGCTTCCAACTCTTTCAGTGTAGTCGAAAAAACCTTGATATTGTCTAAGAACGTCTAATACATCCTGCTGGAATACCATCCAGTCTTGTCTATTATTTTCCTTTTTTGTCATTCTACCACTTCATAGTCGTCTATCTCCCCATCTCCATCCATGTCAAGTCCTCTGACGACACGGTAGAAATCTCCTCCCCTGTAATCTTCTAGTATGTCTTCCAGGTTTTTGAAGGCTCTGACCGCTGCCTCTGTACCTTGGTTCCTCACACCTGCAACCATGATAATATCCTTCTCAGAAATTTCTGGATTACTGGTTTTAGCCACGACGCCTATTGTCTCTTCGCTGTAAGTGTTTTCTGGCGTTTTTATCTCTCTGTATGGGAATGTTTCGCCTTCGAAGCTTGCAGGAAAATCTTCATTGAATTTTTTAGTTACAGTATTTGTTAGGACGCCTCCAACCAGGACCATGCTTTGATCGAATTCTGAGTCCCTTTGAATCTCAGTATCAAGCTTTACCACACTATTCTGCGATTCGCAGAAACCTCCTAGTTTCATTCCTATCTCACCCGCTAGGTGACCATCTTTAGCCTGAACCTGATCTGGTCCATGCTGATCAGGAGAACCCACAACAATAACACCTTCAAGCTCAGCACCTTCTATAAATTTTTCTAAGAAGTTTTTAGAACTTTCTTTGGAATGATTCCAGGATATTTTTTCCGCTTCTTCACCCAAATCAAGTACGTATCCAGATGAGCGAGGGGAGTATATGCTGGCTGATCCCCCAGATACTTTTTCAGTTTCTATTTCTTCTATCAGCCCTGCCTCTTCTAGTTTGTCGAAGTGGTAGTAAGCTTTTTGTTTATCTATTTCAAGCTGTCTAGAAACCTCCCTAGGGTATGAAGAGTCTTCTGCAAGTTTCTTTAGTATCTTCATCCGAGTTTCATCTGAAAGAGCGTTTATCTTTTCTTTGTCAAGTGCTTCGGCTCCTATCAATGAGTGGTCTTCCTGGTTTTTTCGGATTATCGAGTACATATTTAATCAACTTGCAACCGGTGTAATAAATGTTTTACTGCATTCTACGAAATCTAAGACCAATTATAAGATTTAACTCTAAAATCCCTAAACCGTTAAGACCTCTATCTAACTGGTTTTCGACACTTTCAGAAAGTATTTATAAGGGTTGCAAGATAACTATGGATAGAGATGTGTGGGATAATAGGATACCACGGTGAAGAAGAAGCAGCCGAAAAAGTGTACAAAGGTCTGAAAAGACTCGAGTATAGAGGCTATGATTCTGCAGGAATAGCCACAGCAGGAAACCCAACCATAAAAGTAGAAAAAGCAGTCGGCGAAGTAGATCAAGTATCAGAACCAAGCATCGACGGAACCTCAGGAATAGGACACACAAGATGGGCGACACACGGAGGAGTCACACAGGAAAACGCACACCCACACGTATCAGAAAATAACAAAGTAGCAGTAGTACACAATGGTATAATTGAAAACCACAAAGATCTCAAAGAAAAACTAGACGTAGACTTTAAGTCAGATACAGATACCGAAGTAATTCCACACCTCCTTGAAAGAGAGATAGATAAGGTAGAAGAACTTTCAGAGGCAGTAAACAATGTAATGGGAAAACTAGAGGGCTCCTACGCTGTAGCTGCCATGCTTGACAGCGGTGAAATGGTTGCATTTAGAAAGGGATCTCCACTTGTACTGGGAGTAAATGACGGAGAGTTCTTCCTTGCATCCGACGTAACTCCTTTCTTAGAATATACTGAAAATGCTGTTTTCTTGGAAGACGATGATTATGCTATAATAGAGGAAGGTTATGAAGTATACAATTCTGGAGAAAAAGTTGAGAGAGATGTACAGAGTATTGACTGGGATGCTGAGCAAGCATCTAAAGAAGGACATGACCACTTTATGGAGAAAGAAATAAAGGAACAGTCAAAAACAGTTAAGAGAGCCGTATACCAAGATAAAAGCGACATGAAAGAATCTGAAAAAATGATTGAAGAAGCAGACGATGTTTACCTAACAGGTTGTGGTACTGCAAGCTTTGCAGCAAGTCTAGGAGCAAAATATCTGCGGGAATCAGGTGTGGAAGCACTTACAGAACAAGCTCACGAACTAGAATACAGAAGTAGCGAAGTAACAGAAGACGACCTAGTGATTGCGGTAAGCCAGTCAGGAGAAACAGCAGACCTATTATCTATGCTTGAAGAAACAGATGCAGACGTGCTTGCGGTAGTCAATGTTGTAGGTTCAACACTTGCAAGACAAGCAGACCATAAACTATACGTAAACGCAGGTCCTGAAATAGGAGTAGCTAGTACAAAGGCATTTACAGCCCAAATAGCAGTACTAAAACTGTTAAGCTACACTATAGACATTGGAGTTGATGAAGGCCGTGACAAGCTTTTGGAAACTGCTGGAAAGATAGAGCAAACTATAGAAGATAATCGTGGAACTGTAGAAGATCTTAGTGATTATCTAACACAGAAGGAGCATGTATACTTTATCGGGAGAAATAAAGGTTATGAAATGGCTAGAGAGGCAAATCTAAAGCTGAAAGAACTTTCTTATATACATGCAGAAGCCTTTCCGGGAGGAGAATTCAAGCACGGAACACTAGCACTTGTAGAGGAAGGAACTCCTGTAGTCGCATTTCTCAAGGAAGAAGGTTACAGTCAAGCCTACAGCAACATGAAAGAAGCACATTCCAGAGGAGCAGACATAATATCAGTGGGTAACGAGGAAATCGAGGAGTCAAGATTCCACATAAACGTTCCAGAAGACGAGAACTCTGAGATACTAGAGATTATTCCTTTCCAAATGGCAGCGTACTTAACATCTGTCAAAAAAGGAAATGACCCTGACAAACCGAGGAATCTTGCTAAGTCGGTTACAGTGAAGTAAGGGGAAACAGATTTAACAAGAATCCTTTATTATTAGTTGATATGGAACAAAAAGCGACCTTATTTACTGTTGCAATCCTAATTTTTACAATTACAGGTATCTCTCAAAATTCAAATATTTCCCAGAATGCAACTGCAATGCAGGCTGAAAATCTACAGGAGGAAGCACCTACTTTGAACCTCACTGCAATGCAAAAACAATATAATGAGAACTCAGATGAGATTCCAAGTTTCGTAGGAACAGTAATAGGAGATCAAACCATTACAGTGAACTTAACACAGCTTGAAACAGGTTCAGAGATGCTTGAAGAAGACATTATAGGTGTTAAAACAAACGGTGTAGAGACCAAAGATATTCAGTGGGGGAATTTTGAAGAACCTACTCTGAAGATATGGATTACACAGGAGAACGTTGAATCACTTCAGAACGCAGAAGAACCTCCTCAGAAGCTTAATGAGATGATGAAGAACGACAAGATCAAATATGAAACATACACGTTCGGAAATTCTCTGATGTTTGGCGCACTAGAACTTTTAGCTTCACTAAGTTAATTTAACATCTGTTTTTCTCTTAATTTTTCTTCTAAGATTCTTCCAGTGTGCACTCAATGTTTCTATCTTCTAGCTCTGCTTTAAATCCTTCAAGGCTTCTCTTTCCTTCAAACAGGTAAGGCATTAGTCTATTAGGCTTTATCTTAACGGCACTCCTTACAATTTCATCGAGATCTTCATCTTCTCTAGCGGAAAGGAATGCTAGGTCAACAGTATCCTCTAGATCAAGTACGTCTTTAATCATCGTTGAATCTGCAGATACGAGGAAAGATGAGTTTCGCATACTGAAACGATAAGTAAGACTTTCCCCAGATTTTCTAGCCTGTATAAATACATTGTAGATATCTAGTTCTTCGCCTTGACTTACATACTCAACATCCTGAGATGGAACCATTCTATCACTCAAACTTTCAGGTAAAACAACACAAGTACCACGGCCACAGACTTCTGCAAGCTTTGTTTGGTCGAAACCTTCTTCGCATGTTATCAATACTATTGCAGCTTCAAAATTCGGGGAAAATCCCTGCTGAGGATCTATTGCAACTGTAAATTCGTTATCAATAACTCTAAGCGATCTGCCCCCATCCCAGGAAATATCGAAAACATCGTATTCAAACAAAAAACCTAATCCCTCCACAAAACCGCCTTTAAATACCTATACTTAAATCCATTGTCGTACTGCAAAAAATACGCACTACAATACTTAATAAAAATTAACCACACCCCACATAGTATAGGTTAACACATAATCATTTCTTGACCAACAGATGCGGGGGTAGCCAAGTGGTCAAAGGCGCAGGACTTAGGATCCTGTCCCTTAGGGGTTCGCAAGTTCGAATCTTGTCCCCCGCAGTTTATACCATGTAATGGTGCGGAATACCGGAAGCTCCATGATATCTTTTCAACCATTTCTAACCCTGGAGAACTTATGCGAGTGTATTTTTCATGAGTGAGATGCAGCAGTATCATAACTATAGTGGCAATCTTCAGTCGGCTATAGAAAATATTAGAGAAAGCGATGAAATAAATGAAGGTAATAGAGAAATTGCTTCGGGAATGATTGAATGGTACAAACTAGATAAGAAGAGTGATGGAAGAGTTTTCAAGTATGCTACTTGTCTGAAGAAGACTTTTGAGAATATTGAAATGGCTTTAACAGGGTTAGAAGATACTGAGGAGTGGAAGAAGAAGTATTTGAACATGAAGTAGCGAAATTAATGCGTGACGGAGATCTCCTACCACAAAAATGTTCATCATGTGGCAGCCAAGCAAGATGTTACAGAAACTCATGTGAAAGCTGTGGATCAGCACTTAAATCAACAGAATTTCCTGCGGACGGAGATGAAAATAGAGTAGGTATGAAGAAAGATGAGATATCAGCTCTAAGAAATAAACTAAATGAATTAGAGAAAGAGTTTGAAAAATGAATACTTAATATAGTAGAATACCTTTTAAATATGATCTAGTAAATAAGAGTTATGGCTGTAGCATTAGGGAGTACCTTTCATTCTCGATTAAACACTTACGAGAGTTTTGCTGAAGAACTAGGCTCAGAAAAAAATGACACTGATGATATAGTCAAGCTTGTATATAATGCCTCAAAAAGGCTTAAAGAGGAAGAAGATTTGCCAGAGGAAATAGAAGATTTACTTGATTTTGTGATGAGCAAAAGAATATCATTACACAACAGGAATGAGAAAACTTGGATGAAGCTCCTCGACAAAGTAAATACAGCCCTAGAATACATAGAAAAAGATATTGATGAGAACATATGGGATCTAATGGAGCAGGATGTAGATCCTGTCAGCCTTGAATATACACACTCCCTGATCACCAGATCAATTAAAGCTTATAGGGATATGACACAAACATCTGTAGATGATAATGTTTCAGAACTAAAAGAAAACTCTCAAAGATACTTGAAAGGATTCTACTATGGTATAGATAGATTAGTTTACTTGAACAGCTACAAAGAGTTTGATAAAGATGAACTAGAAGCTATGGACAGCCTTGAGACTCAAATGGAGAAAAATAACCATTTTGTTCCACAAAATGATGAAGTAAACGAAATTACAATAAACGCATCCTTGGTTTGATACATGCAGAAATCTTCTCCAGATACAAATATACTCATTTATGGTATTGTAGGCAGTGAAAACAATTACCAGGAAGAGCTTTCTAAAGATTATTTAGACTTGAGATTAGATGATTCTCACAGACAATTAGTTCTTCAGGAGGTTATCAGCGAATACCGAAGAGTTTTGAAGAAACAAGTCGGACGTATGAGACCTCTGCTCAGGGTTGCATCTTCGACAGGTTCTTTTGAAAAAGCTGAAGACCGATGTTCCTTAAATAACGTACATGAAAACTTCTGGAATGAAGTAAAACGTCTGTATAACCCTGAAAATGTTCAGAAAGATGTTTCTAATTTTAAGAGAGGGAAAATATCTCAAATGCAGAGAAGAGTAAATAATATGACTATAATAGAAGATGAATGTGTATTAGACCAAGAAAAGTTGTCTATGATAGAAACAGAAATAAACGAAGAGAAGAATGTTAAGACAGATGCAATAATTCTTTACAAAGCACTTCTACTATCAGAAGACCATGAAGAAGTAATTCTTGTATCTGAAGACGGAGATATTAGAAACTGCAATTTAAAGGAATTAAAAGATATAATAGGTGCTGGAAAATGTGGTAATATGTCAATACAGGGCTTAAGAACATTTTTCTAAGACCAAATTTAATTTAATAGAATGATTAGTCCTTGAAATATACATCAAAATTAAGAGGAAGGGCAACAACACCATCCTACATCTCTCTTGAGCTAAAAATAAAATAACAGGAAAAATTAGTTTTTAATAGAAAACATTGGCTGAAGCCTCTCTAGGACTTTGGTGTTGTAATCTCACCTTTTTCTTGTATCTTCTCTGATCCTTGATCTGGCATGAAGCTATCACAATATTTAATTCGGGAAATAGATAAAGACTATCTGAATGAAAAAGAGGTATAATAAGCCCGCACCACCACTTACATGTTTTTATGTGTCCGCCGCAAATTGTTATTTATTTCTCAAACCTGATTTAACATTACTCGCCTATAGTCTATTAGGAGAAGGTAAATTATGGATTCGGAGTTTGTTATTTTCGGTAAGTGGGATAACCACGGTAATGAAGGCAATCTTAGGTTGTCAGCTCAAGACAGTCAGAGAGTTGAGGAGGATGTCGAGCTTGTTTTCAAGCACGGAAACAAGATTATCTCACATGTTAAAGACGTTTCAGATTTGAAAGAGGTTATTGAGTATGTTGCCATACGAGAAGTAGATAATTTCACTGTTAATGATGCTCAAGACGCTGTTAAACTTTTCAACGAGTATTATAGTTTTGAGATTAATCCAGAAGAAGCAATCTCAGGATGGGGCTTTGATAAAAAGATTCGACAGTAACACAGTTTTCAAGAATATATCAACTGGTTGGGTTGTCCAGCTATTGGAGGATCGTGGTTTTGAATGGATGTCGTGCTGGCGCTTTGACATCTTTTTAGCTACGTTCCACCAGCTGAAAGACAGTTCAACATAATTCAACGTATTTTGTGTTTTTCATTTTTAATTACGTGAGGCTTGTAATTATGAGAAAAATCCATTGTTAGGACAAGGTAATAAATATTAGTATACAATTTAATGTATATGTCCGATAGCCTGGGTGCCACCTACCACGACGATCCAAGAGTAACAGTTGCTGAAGAAAATCTAGACCAAGTGCTAAAATGGATATCTTCTAACCATTCTTATGATGATTCTGAGCAGCCAGGGCACAATGGATCAGGTTATGTTAACGAGGAAACAGGTCCAGGAACATTCCTATTATACCTAACTGAAGACGCTATAGACGAATATGTCACCCCTATGGATGCAAACGGATTTGAAGGAAGTGATCCGATGTATTTGGATGAGCAACCTCACACTCAATTGTATGAACCATTCTTAGAAACTTGTGAACAGGATGGAGCAATTATAGTTTCAGGAAACGGCAGGATAAACACCGTAAACGCATATTTAGAACCTGCAGAAAAAACTAAAGATGAAGCAGATGTTACACTTGGAATGGGCGCTAAACATATTTCAGCTGCAAGAATGTCAGTGTTAGATGAGGTTTTATTTTCCAAAGCACTTAGTTCCTCCACCGGCGATATAACAACATTTGTAGATGGTAAGACTCAGGAACTAATAGAAAGAGATGATTTCATAGGTGATTGGCGCGATACAGAAAACGAGTAATTTCAAAGACTTTCAAAATAATTTTTCATCATAACGATATCTATTTCATCTGCTACTACTTCCATATCCTCTTCTGAGTTTATAACTCCTATTTCATTCAAGTATGATTTGGTGTCATCGCTCAGAGGATGGTTTCTGAGATCCTGTAGCTTTTTGATACCTCCATTAGTCTCGGAAATATAGATTGCTTCAGGTATATCCTCTTTAATATTTTCTAAGTCATACTCCTTTGTTTTCTCTTCAAGAATGTCTTGCCACTTATCCTTCGCATACCTCATTGTTTTCCCAAGTTCTATGTGATCTCTATTTTCAAACTCGTTTGTTATTTCATCACTGAAGGCATATTTGTTGTGCTGTGCGTCGTCTATTATGGTCATATATCCTTCTTCAACTAATGCCTGTGCTGTTTTACCAACTTCTGTAGATTCCCTTAGCGTCTCAATCTGACTGGATTTAAATGAACTTTTATTGTGGCGGATCATTGCCTCTACTATTCCAGGTCTTAAGGCGTAACTGAGATCCGATTCTTCAAACATAGTAGAAAATTAGCAGTAAAACGATAAGTAATACCCTAAAATTTCAAATTCAGTATTTGGTTTCTGTATCAAAGCATATTCATTGGGAGGGGTTCCGAGTTTTAAAGATGAAATAAATATTTTTTGAGTATGTCGGAAGATGTGGAAATTTCTAGGGGTGAACGAGAAAACCTGCATAAATGGGGCAAGGCTAGGAGAATCATCGATGAGGAGAAAATAAATGTGGAAGTTAAATCTGATGATCGTTACCAGTTTGAAATTGAAGGAGACTCTGAAACATATAATGTAGGCGTAGATATTGATACTGGAGACAGTTTCTGTCCCTGCCAGTTCCATGGAGACCTTTGCTCACACCAGCTTGCTGCACATCTTTATTTAGCTGGAATAGGTGTAGAAAACGACAGGTATAGACCTTCAGAAGATTAAATTGTTGTTTTAATACTAGGCAAGGATTATATTTTTTAGAATAGACTTTAACAAAAAAATTATAGGTGATCATGTGACGAAAATTGATACATACGATAAAGTTCTAGCAGGAATGTTTGCAAGTCTTTCTGCAGGAGCATTTCTCGGAATATTGACTAAAATTCCTTTACATTACGCCGCAGGAAGTGGTGCAGCAGTTTCTATGTTACTCATGTACTATGGAATGTTTGAAAACGGACCAGTTGGATGATAACTGAATGATTGAAACAGTTTTAACTGCACTTGGGCTTCTAGCAGCCGTTTTCGTTGGAATCAACATTGGTGGATCTTCTACCGGGGTTGCTTTTGGACCTTCTGTTGGAAGCAAGTTAGTCAGTAAGAAAAGTGCTGCAGGCTTGATGACTGTTTTTGCCTTACTTGGAGGATGGACTCTAGGCAGACAGGTTATAGACACTATGGGAGGAAAGATTGTACCTCAATCGGAGTTTACTCTTGTTGCTTCTCTAACAATACTATTTTTTATTGGTTTGAGTCTAATGATATCAAATCTAGCTGGAGTCCCTGCATCTACTTCTATGACTGCAGTCGGCGCAATAGCCGGATTAGGGATTGCCACTAACACACTTAACTGGGCAGTAATGGGCAGAATTGTTTCATGGTGGCTTGTAGCCCCTACAGTTGCATTTCTAATTGGCGCAGTAATTGGGAGATACCTCTATGTGCATATGCAAAAATTATTCAAAATAGATTCAAGTGATGGAAACCTGTTCAAATATACTCACCACTTACCAACAGGACTCCAAGAAAATACATCAATCAGAGAAGCAGTATCTAGTATTCTTGTAGTTATAATAGCTTGTTACATGGCCTTTTCTGCTGGAGCCTCTAACGTTGCAAACGCAGTTGCACCATTAGTTGGAAGCGAAGTCATAGGCCTGAATATTGAGGTAGGTATCCTTCTAGGCGTAGGTGCAATGAGTATTGGAGGTTTTACCATTGCAAGAAAAACTCTCGAAACTGTTGGAGACGGGATTACAGATCTTCCATTACTTGCTTCATTGGTTGTATCAAGCGTTTCAGCTTCGATCATTTCCATACTCTCTTTGATGGGTATACCTGCTTCACTGGCAATTTCTTCAACAATGTGTATCACAGGACTAGGATGGGGGCGTGCCTCTAGAACAGTTAAGGTTAAAGACACTTTGAAAGGCGAGAAACCTGAAATGAAACCGAGAGCATTGAAGGAAGACACTGGTAAGAAAATTGGAGAGGAGTCTAAAGATGACCTCCCAGATAAAAAATTGTTTGATCCTAATATCATTTCTCACGTTGTATCTATGTGGATCCTGACTCCTGTTATTTCAGCGACAGCTTCCTATGTAGTCTTTCTTATTCTAAACACTTTAGGTTAAATTTTTCAATAAAAATTGATAATATACTGTTTATGGACGATCAAAAGAAAGTTTCCAAACTTAAGGTTATAGAAGGATATAGAGAGCCAGGTTCAAAAACATTTGATCAATCAGCTGATTCAATAAAGGTTATAGAGGTTGAATCTGGGACAGAGGCAAAAGTTGAGTTCTCTTCTGGAAAGTCTCGTTTTTACCCATGGCACCGAATTCTGAACTATGAGAAATAGGGGTTTTCTTAGATATCATCGCTTAGCTTGGTATAACTAGGTTTTTAACGATCAAAATTAAGACTACCTACTTACGTCCAAACATTTATAAATGCTTATTGACAAGTAAGGGATATGAGTCACACAGAGCACACCGCCAAGCACAGAATCAAGGTGTCCAGTTCTAGCTGTGTGACTAGTAAGTTTATCAATTTCTCTAATCCGAATATCCTGTATATGTGATACAGGATGAGTAGGTTGGGAAAACCTGGCCTGGTTTCCAACTCAGGGAACCTCGGGCAAAAGGACTCAACTGAAACACGCCGGACATATAATTTCCAACCAGTGTAGACCAACACAACGAACACTTCAACCAATCAGCATTAGCTATACCAAACAAAAAATACGAAAACAGAAGGCAAACGGAGAGGAGAACAATCGAAAATCAAAAACACAAGAATAAGGTGATAATCAAGAGCAGAGCTGTTTAAAACAGTTTTTACGTTTAAATATTTCTTTTCTTTTATAATTCTTTTTCTCTAAACTCTTGAATTGAAGATTTTACTTCATTGGGAGTAGGTGTTTTATCAGCAGCCTTTATTCCAAGGTATATACCTGCAGCCATTTCTGGATACTCGTCGAACTTGATATCTTCAGGATCATTTAAGACTGAGTTTATTGCATCATAGATTCCTGTGTAAGCAAATGATTTAGCTGCCTGTCCAGCATTTGCTTTAATTTGATCGAAGTTATCGTAATAAGCCTCCATCATCCATCCTTCTTCATACATGCCTTTGTTATAGTGAGGATCTTCTTCAAGCAGTCTTTGTTTAAACCCTAAACCAGATTCAATATTATTACTGGGTAATTCGGCCTGAGAATCTATTTTGTTCCAGTAACGTGTTGTAGCAGCTACAGTGAAGCCTAAAGTTGCTCTGTATATATCATCAAACTCCTGGAAGAAAACTTCACCTAATTCCTCAATATGATGTCCACCTCTACGAAGACAGATGGCTTCAACTCTTTAATGACTTAAAGATTACAAAAAATCGTTAATTGAAAAAGAGTAAAGGGCGGATCGAAGCGTTACCCTCAACTTACGTTGATTAACCTTCATCCTGGAATAAACCATTCAGAAAGTGCAGCTTCCAGACCCTACCCGCCCTACATACATACTGCAGGACTATTAGATATAGTCCAGATTTACCGGACTGGACAACTTATAACTGCAAATGTTATCAGTCTAACCCTTCGATTTAAACCAAAATACTTCATACAAAATTAATACCTAGATTAGAAACTTGAGATTTAATGAAAATTCAATGAAACGTGAAACAGCAACAATAAGAAGAGAAATAAGAGAACTCGATTACATTACAGAACAGATAGTAAGATATGAGAGAGAAAACAATATTGGAATTGGCGAAGCCTTTGACAACTATCGAGAAGCCTTAAATTGGGTTTATGATGCTCTTGAAGATGAGCCTAACTTCAGAAAAGACCATACCGAACATCAAGAATTCTTTGGATTAATTATGAGAACAGGATTGCATAAAAAAGATAATAAGGAAGATATATGGAAGCTAGAGAAAAGACTTGATGAATACAAAACCCATGGATATGATGAGACTGAACTAATAATCAGATACCAGCTGGAGGCCGAGGAATTAGGCAAAACTCCATCAGCACGTGATGCAAGGAAATCAGATCATATGCCAACAGAAATATCTTACAATAATAGTTTTGAGAAATGGTCAACTGCAAAATGGAGAGCTGGCCATGAAGGACATGAAAAAATAGGTACTGAACTGTTGCTGGAAAAACTTAAGGACTATATACACAACCTGAATTCAGAGGTAGAGGATATAGCTGATTACAATATACCTACAGGTAATGATATTGATGAATCAGATAATGCACCTCGTGAAAGAACATTCAGAAATGATGAAGATATAGGCGGGTATTCTGAGGCTCTGGAGATACTCGGCTTTCAGAAACTTAGAGAAGAGGAAAACGGAAAATGGAGAGCAAAAGATGAAGTAAAGACTTCAGACTAAAACACTTTACTTCTCTCTTACCCTGATGTCAAAGTCTCTGTCCTCTGTGGTGACTGTATCCACCACTTCACCATCTTCTATAATCGAGATTTCTATATCGCCAGTCTGATTTCCTGAATCTGTCTGGTTCGGTGTTTCTACTGTTTGATTGATATCTTGTCCCTCTAGGAAGTCGATTATTTCCTGGTCTGTACGTGCTGTGTATACGTTGCTTGAGTCAGCATCTACAAAGCTCGTAAATGCTATTCCAGCGCTGTCCAGGGGCACCACTCTTACTTGCCAGTAAAGTTTGTCATCCACTATTACTGGTAGTGGTTCTATTGGTGAGAAACCTGTATCACTGTCTCTGTCCGCCCAGTTAACACGTGAATTGGCTTGTCTTACGAAGTTGACTGCTCGATTGGCTCCGATAAGTCCCTGGTTGCGGTCAAGTCTATAAACTTCGTATTCTCCAGTAACTGCATCGATCGTCCAGATTTCAAATAATCCTGATGCTTCACCGTATGGTTCAGTCGCCACAAACAGTTCCGGGTTGTCCTCTGTAAGGATCATAAACGGCTGGTCGTTGTTGAAGCCTGGTACGGGTGCGACTTCTAGCTGGTTCTCGTGGAAGAACCACTTGTTTATGATGCCTTCCCTGTACTCCATGGATGAAACATATTCTCTTGCTAGATCAAATGGATAATTTCTCTGATCGCCTAATACAGAATGGTTCTGTACGTCTTCAGAATCAACGTACTCGGTGTTGCCTTCATTGTCAGTCAATGCGATTCCTCCCCACTCTGGTACTGTGTATACTACCGGGAACCTGAACCGGAAATCGTACTCTATAAACGGAGTTGCAATATAGTTCTCGCCTTGATTCTCAAGTACGAAGTGGTCTTCATAATTGACCCAGAATCTCTCCTTCTTCAAAGCCCAATTAATATTGTCAAATATCTGCATGCCTATACCTACATCCATCTCCTGTTCATTGTAACTGATCTTAGATTCTGAAGTAGTCATATCAACAAATGCAGCTCCCTTCTGCTTAATAACAAAGGAATTAAGCCCTCCATCAGGCTGTAAAGGATGGCTCCAATATGGAGTTCCATTCTGATCTATAGCAATGTCGCTTGGGGCAAGTTTGTGCCTAGGTTCCTGTAAACTATTCTCTGCATACTCATTTGCAACAGTTTTAGGCATTATCCTAGGATTCTCATTATCTATATCTGGAAGACTTTCAATCTCAGTAAGATCCTGTTGAAGATCCTGAGCCATAGATACATTAGTAAAAGCTGTATTAGCAATACTTCCTGTTACAAGTAGAGCGAAGAAAACCATTGAGGCCACATTAACCATGCGGCCATCTATCCTAACCTTTTTCCAGTCATCAACTTGCTCACTCTCTCCTTCTTCTGATCTTTGACCCATTTTCTTCTTTTTTCTCCAAAAAATAAACCCTCCAGCCAAGACACCAATCAAAGCTGACTGAACTAGGAAAGGATTTGCATAAAACGATAAAAACGCGCTGTGAATCCAAGGTCTGAAGAAATAACCAAGGCTTCCGAACAATACAAGCGGTATGATCAAAAAGTATCTTCTTTTCATACAGATAACCAGCGAGTGCTTATCTTTTCAATTTACCGTATACCAATGGAGAAAATAATGAGAATATACTGATTTTATATTCCCAGATAAAAATAGAGTATAATGCATGACAGGTTTCTTCTATTGTCTCTACTGTACAGAAGGCGGTAAGAAAGATGCTCTAGTACAAAAGGATGGGACCTGCAGTAGCTGTGGAAGGCAGATAGAATTCGAAAACAGTTACAAGTTTGTAATTAAATATGAGGGAAGTCTAACAGGAGGGACTATTGCCAAAATTCTTGACAGATCGCTTGAAACATATGAACTTCTTGATAAAGAAGTTAGAAAGATTGTTAAGGATGCGGAGAATGGAATAGAGGAATCAGTTTCAGAAGAAGTTGATACAAATATTTACTTGCCTTTCAGAGAAAACCCGGGATTTACTACCAGAATAAATTATGATTCCAGAGACGAAAAATACAGTAAACTTTTTCTTGCCACAGGCTTGAGTTTTTTCGACCAAGAATTTGAACTAAATTTTGTAGACCCCGTGACAAACCCTGGAAGCAAGTTTAACAACAATTGGGCATTAAACAGCAAATCCTTCCGCACTAGATTCATTAATATTGCTTATGAAGCCAGTGACCCGGTTTTCTCCGAATTTGACAAAGGAAAAAACGGTATATACAAAACCAAAAAGAACAGAGTAGATTTAAAGAAATTCCCTGAAAGTATTGTAGAGGAAATTAAATCAACCAAAGAGTTACCTGAGATTCTTCTGCCGTTCCTTGATTTCCTGAAAGCAGGAGACAAAGATAGTTTGGAATCGACACTAAACCATGAAATGACCCATGCATACATCCGACATAGTACAGATTATGATCAAGATAAGAAATACCTCAGAGCTGTAGAGGAAGCAGCTTGCTGGAGTGTTAACTATGTCAGAACAGATTCAAAAATAAACCCTGATATCAGTTATTACAGGAATAAAGGATTTCCTAAAGCATTATTCCAGACAAGTATCAAACTATTCACAGACCATGCTGATTCAATAAACGCTTCAGAAGAGGAGAAAATATCTGAAATAAGAAAGCATGCAGTTAAAGCGATTCAAAAATCAGAGAATGAGCATCCGCTGAAGGCATTAGCAGGTGAGCTAGATCCTGAAATGGATAATATCTACAGTTCTCTGAAAAAGCTTGAGACAGCTGAATACTACTGTTTCCATGCATTTTCTCTCCTAGGAGTGATGAAACCTCCAAGCGACTTAAAGGAATGGGCACATGATCTTGAAAGAGATTCTTCGCCTTATAGAAAGGAAGGCAATAAACTCAAAACGCCAATAGAGAAGAACCAAGAGCCACTAATGTATAAACACGTAGAGGAAATGAAGAAAGCAGTAAAGGAAATAGAAAATAGTGAGGATGCAGGGAGTTTAGAGCCAGTAAAAAATGATCTGGAAAAATTTTTGGAAGTGTTTGAAGAGGAGAAAAACTATTTCAACCAAATAAGTGATAGAGAATGGAGCTCTCTTGAGAAAAACGTCAAGCAAATGGTCGAAACTTCTAACAGCGTACAACACTTAATCAAAAAGGATGACCAGGAAATATTCCGTGAAATAGAGGCTTTGAAAGAGAAAACGATTAAAATAGTTGAAACTTCGCTCGAGTTCAATAAGGCGTTACTAACTGTTTTAGAAAGTCTTCACAGTGACGAAGGAAAGTTAGCAGAAGTAATACGTGATGAAAATAAGAGCACCCTGAAAAAGCTTAAACAGGATACTGAAGAGGAGTATCAGGTTTTCCAGAGAACAAGAAAAGGACTAGAAAAAGGTTTAAGCTTACTACAAGAGATAGAACACGAGAAATAACCAAAAAATTGTGTTTTGTCCCGAAAAATTATTTGGAATGAGCTTAGTTATCCATTCTGATTGCCGTTAGTATGGAATATTTCTGTCCAATACCAAGTAAGACTACACCAACCCATAATGGCACTAAACCTGTGTAAATGTAAGTTGTGAAAAGTATTCCTCCCACTGTCCCGATTAGTCCTGAGTAAAGAAGATTGTTATTCCATTCAGCTTTCCAAGAAGTGTAAACTGTTGCAATTCCAGGCACTATGGCCCAATAAATCAGTTCTGGAAAAAATGTTAGCGATGCACCTAAATTATAGAATATTCCTGCAGAACCTAAGACTGTGAACATTAGACCTGCAACAATAACGTTTCTCCATATCTTTAATACTCCTTTATTGAGTCTTTCCCATCCAACGTAGAGAAATAATGGCAGGAAAACCAACATGACTATGTGCATGATCTCTATACTTCTGAGACCAACAAGTTCATAGTTGTGTAGAAGAGTAACTAGCCAAGCAAGAGGAATAAGTAATGCAGGTAGATATGATACAGCTTCTTGGAGTTTCACATTATATGTGTTAACAGGATAGTAAATTATACTTTGGGTTGTTTATATGGGGATCTAGGTGATAGTTTGTTCAACATATTTAAATTTGTTGTCACTTATTGGTAAATATGTCGATCGGACAGAGTTCAGATTACCTCATAGATGACGAACTTATCTCAGCCAGATCCGCACAAAGCGAATCAGAACTTGCAGAAATATTCATGTCGCAAGTTGAATCAGCAGGATTCAATGTTCAAGGAAACTATGACGAATCTAACCTACTTGCTAGAGATACTGGACTTGCTCTAGGAGAATCGAGACAGAGAACGGATGAATTCGAAAGACCAGAAATAGACCCAAGACTAACCTTTAGATTACAGGACTGGGAAAACTCTCCAAACAATCAATCCGTAGAAAACTACCCAATCGAACAGGATATCCCAGAATTCATGATAACCGGAGATATGAGAATACCTGTAGAAGAACCTGTCACAAGCCAAGTTGCATCCGGAAAAACTTCAGTTGCAGAAAACCTAGGTGCAGAAGACCCTTACGTATGGACAGGAGAAAGAAGCATAGATCTAAGCTTCGCCGTAACAGATGCAAACCCTCCAGGAACAATAAGAGGCACATTGGAAAACATTAGAGAAATTGCAGAAGCACAGGCTTATGTACAGGATCAGGACCTGCCTCCAAGAATGGCAATCAACGCATTCACAGGAAGAATAAATGATAACAAAGCACCTCAAACACCTAACAACATGTATGATGGCATACTGGAGGGATATGATGAAGAATTTGAACAATTTGCTGATGAGCTTGAAGTAACTCTCGAATCTCCAAATCTAGGAGCTGAAGACGATTATTTCGAAGATATTGATACTTCAGGTTTTAATACAAATTTTTACGGTTTAGAAGAGGAAAAACCAACAAAATTCTAGGCAAGAATTTACTCATCTCTAATCTATCGTGAAGTACCCTCTTCCATTGTACTCTGTTAAATCAACACTTTCATGTTCAAGAGGATCTTCAATTATCCAATCAGATCTTATGAGAGTTCCTGCATCCATTAGTTTGACATCTCCTTCGTAAACACCTAGTTCTATATCATCGTTGTCGTTCCATCCCTCAGGCAAAGTATTCCTCCTCATTTGTGCTCTCTGCTTCAATTCCGGATTCTCACGCCACGGATGACCTGTCTGTGGTTCAGGAAGAGGATTTATCCTTATAGCCATTAAATATTCAAAATCAGAGCTTCCTGCCAAAATTTGGGGTATGAAGTCTTGGCCTCTTTCCAAAGATTCAAGATAAGAAACAAGCTCCATTTTACTTTGTGACTTTGCTGTCGGGCTATCTGAATATTTTACAACGAGAGGATCTTCAAAACCAAGTTCATCTAGATAAGAATCATTCACTGCGTAGACCTCACGCCAGCTACCTCTATCATCATCTAATCTAGAATGTTCTGATTCATCGAAACCATCTAGGAACCTGTCAATATCCACTGTTATTTAACCGGTTATCTATGAGAATTTTAACTCTATCGAAAACTTACTCAGAATACTTCAAGGTTAAACCATTCTAGAAAAACTATAACTTAACTTTCAAACTTTTTCTAAGGTTTTTACAGTTAGACTATGCATCTTGATAGGTCTCAACAAATCTTTCAAATTCTTCATACGAGGTTCCATTCTTTATTACACTGCTATCCCATTTCCTGAAAAGTACACCATCATCTTCATAATCGATAACCCCATATTCCTCGAGAACTTCAAAATATTTCTTCACACTCCACCTCTGAACACCATTTGTTTGTTCATCTTCCTCTAGAACATCTATAATTTCACTTACTCTCATTGCTTCTCCTTCTTCAAGCTGCACATCTACTGGAGCAGTACCTAAAGCATCAAAAGCCACGTCAGCTCTCAGACCATAACTTGAATTAGCTTTAACAGCAGCAGTCTCTGGATCAATATCCATAATAACAATTATCTACATATACTTGAAGCATTAAATAAATTATTCGAAATAAACGAATTCTTCGATATTTTTTCACACCATCAGGATTAAACAGATAACAGACAAAAACAATTTTCATGAGTATGAAGTATACGGTTGATTGCAGTGAATTAACTGAATATCTCTCAGTTGATGAGATTAAGGGCATCAACCATGCTATCACAGCACCTGAAGAACCAGATGCACAACTTCGTATTGGAGGCTTGAGTTCAGAGTTCGAAGTAAACAGGAATGAGGATTACCACTATCTCAGGAATCCTGGTATACTGGAGACTCTTGTTGAGACAAAGTTACCCTATGAATGTAAGGAGAACAATGAGCTTCTATGGCTTACGTCTAAGATTATATCTCATATTGCCCAGAATCAGGCTTTTTCAGAAGGGAATAAGCGGACCTCTTATATTACGGGAGTTCTTTTCATGATTAAGGTGCAGTTGGAGGAAGGTGATCAAGCCAAGTATCCTCTTCTTGACAGAGATTTTACTGAAAAACTGCAGAAACTGGCAGTAAAAGAAATGAGTTCTGAAGAACTGTATAATTATCTTAAAGAGGAATTAAGCTGATATTGTCCCGATTTTTTCTTCCCTAGATAGAAAACTATAGATACGGCTCTTCAAACGCTTTAACCTGCTTCTCATTTCTTTTGCAGGTTCTTCACGACCAAGACGCTCTAATCCTTCACGATTCTTTGAAATGACCTCTTCCACTATTTCTTCATCAGATTTTCCCATTTGGAACAAAAACCTCTTATTGACTTTTTTCCTGCAGAGATTAAAAGAATGATGTGATATTTGCAGGAATATTTATTTACATCATAGGAAAAACTTTGTTTAGCTTTAAGTTAACATCTTAACGTCAGTGATAAGTATGTTACAATGGTTTTAGAAGGTCTTAATGAGCTATAGTCTTTCTATAAGTTTATTAAAGTGTATATGTTACAAAGTATAGTTTTTAGAACTAAAATTCTTTGAAAGAGTTCTTTAAATTTTTAAAGGATTTACAAGTTTTAGAAAGTCCAATTATATATAACTTCTAGAACATAAATTGTGTAAGTATTTAGCAAGAAAGGTATGATGTAAAAAATGGGTGTAAAAATGTCTGAAGAGTTCAATAATGTGCCTTTTGATAGAATTCATCATATTTTAGACAGAACTCAACATAAAGAACCTTTAGTGAATAAGATTGGAGTTACAAGAGTTGATAGAGAGAATCGACGACACGAAACAATTCATGATTCAATTAATTATCTGGAACAGGCACGTAAGATGCTGAGAGGTGCAGAAGTTTATGATTCTGAGCATGCTTATAGGCTAGCGGACGATTCCCTGGATGACTTACAGCAGAACTTGCAGATATTGGTTACACCTTATCCTGATGAAGTAGCTGAGATACGAGGTTTAATACCAGCATTGTGGGATGAGAAAAGAAGAATATACAACAATATTTCTGAAGATCCCGAGGGCATAGCAGATAGAGAGTATAACCAAGTACTTCTTGATCTGAAGAAAGATAATTTAACTGAGATGGATAATGAGAAATCAATAATTTTTGAGGATATTCCTGATTATCGTCCGACTTATTGGCAGGACTAGGCAACTGTTTTCTTTGTTTGATGGGTGAATCTCTCTGAATTTTCTGGAGGTAAGGAAAATAAAGCTAAGTATTGTTGTTACATATTAATGACTAATTCAAAAGCTGTTGAATACCTCCAAGAACTAGGTCTAACCGGAGAACTGCAAGAAGTAGATGCAGGAAACGTCTCACAAACGTACAGAGTTGGAGAAGAACACTACCTACAGTTCTCAGAATCATCTCCAGAAAACCTGCAGAGAGGAATACTAGGACTAGAAAAACAACAGGAAACAGACATACCAGTTCCTGAAATAGTGTATGCAGACCTAGAAGAACCAGTACTAGTGACAAAAGCACTGCCTGGAGAAAGCATAGCCACGACAAACAACGAAAAAGTATATGCACAGGCAGGGAAAATAATGGCTGACATACACGAACAAGAATTCGACAGCTACGGACTACTAAAACTAGAAAACGGAGAACTAGTGCCTTCAGGAAGTGCAAACTGGGAAAGAGGATTCTCAGAACTATACCATGACTTCATAAGAAAAGGTTCTAACCTTCTGGACGATTGTAAAGCTGCTGAAATAGATCGATTCATGTACGAAAGAATGACAGAAATAGATGAAGATCCTGGAAGATCACTTGCACACTTTGACTTCCACGAAGACAACCTGATGCATCAAAACGGGGAAATAACCGGGGTACTGGACTGGGACATGATGAGAGTAGTAGACCCAGCACTAGAAGTCATCAGAGCAGAACACCAGTTCAATAGAGAAGGAAAACCAGCAAAGGCATTCAGAAAAGGCTATGAATCAAAGAGAGAGATAGAGATTAACCCAGAAACAGAACAGCTCTACAGACTTACCGCTGAGATAGGAAGATTATCGGAACTTGAATACCTGCAGAGAACTCAGGATATCAAACCAGAAAACATGGACCTTGAAGCAACAATAGAGAACATAGAAGAGATTATAGAACCGGTTTAGAAAACCCAAAAATTATTTTCCCTTTTTTTTTCTACTAGAACTATGATCGGATTGATCAGTTTGTAGTATAGTCCACGATTGCCAGGAATCCTGCAATAAATATATTTATTATCAGGTTTTCCGGTGAGATAGGACTGAATTCAAAAGACCATGCACCCAGAAATACGAGCAGTCCATCTAATCCTAGGAGCGACACTAAATACATGCCAAACCTAAGCATGGATTTTGATTTTTCCATTAGACGTCCTCACCCTCTAATTCTTGATGTCTCTCGATTATGTAAAGCATCCCTGCTACAACTGAAACAACAGGTATCAATGATAGATACATTAGCAATTTACCGTGATCTAAATCATATTTGTGCTTTAGAAATGTCCTATCAAAGCTGATTGATATAGGTATTATAGCCCAGCCTATAGACAGAAATAGAATCGCTAAATCCCCAACTAGTGTAGTATTTCCTGCCCCATCAAGGAACATGCTTGAAGGCATGATTAATACTGCAAAGAACATCATTACTCCTGCTAAAGCTCCTTTCCACCAATCACTCCTATACATACCGATGTTTTCATGAGACATGCTGTAATTGATGTGATGTCTCCTGGAAATATATGTTAAAACAACTGCAACATTAAGATAAGGTACTGCAGATGCTAAAGTATACAGGACACGGTTAGGAGTCCAGGTAATAGAGTCTGGAAGCTCTAAAATATCCTTATACAGTAGGTAAGGTATTGAAAGCCAGGACAAAAATAAGACATATCCTAGAACCACCATCAAACGTTCAGATTCAGGAAACTTATCAACCAAAACAATCCCGACAAAAAACGTAAGTGCAAAGAACAATAGTGCCTCAATTCTAACACTATCCTCTTCGAAAAAATCCATAATTACGATTAATCTCAACCGTATTTAAAATCACGATAAGCAGATACGAATTTCTATACTAATTACTTCGAGTAAACAAGTTTTTATCGTTCTTCAAAAAAGTGAGAGGATTCTCAAAAAATTGAGAACTAACTCAAAATACTGAAAACCTGTTTCAAAAATTTTTCAACATTCTATCACGGAACTCCGATTCTTTAAGCAAATAGATTCTATAGGACTGAAAACCTTTCCTGAAGAATCTTCTTCCTCTGTGAAGGAATCAGAATTAACTATTTGATCGACTTCATTCCAGCCTGGATCCTTTGAGTCTTCACCACATTTTTCAGGCTGTGCTGGACATAGAGG